>JAABUJ010000850.1_pt1 | contig 52572 bp, 41 predicted proteins | sample 5559131 | NCBI WGS metagenome assembly JAABUJ01 (sample SAMN10711875, study PRJNA513366) | rock metagenome | isolation source: Antarctica rocks | place: Antarctica: Victoria Land, Mt New Zealand nord | collected 2016-01-07
GCTGCACGAGGCGAACCGCTTCGACTTTGAACTCCGGCGGATAGAAGGGAATCGTGCGTGCCATCGGGACACCTCCTTGGGTTCTCCCCAATCTTCGGGTGTCCACCAAACCGGGTCAACTCCACTTCTTCACGATGCATCGTGCATACGAGCGGTCATTGACCGCCTATCGCAATCGCTGGAGCGTGGTATGGCGCAAGCGCAGCCACACATCCGACCCATCTCCATTGACCGCCATTCCGTGCGGTCGCGAGATAACCTGCCCGACGCACTGACGCGGTTTATCGGACGGGAGCGGGAAGTGGCCGCGCTCTCCGCACTACTCGCCACCAATCGCCTCCTGACGCTCACCGGTTCCGGCGGGTGTGGAAAGACGCGCCTCGCGCTCGTCGTCGCCGCCGCGCAGGCTGCCTACACCGCAGCATACCCGGACGGCGTCTGGCTGGTGGAATTCGCCGCGCTGACCGACCCCGCGCTTGTCTCGCAGACGGTCGCGACGGTTCTCAATGTCCGTGAGGAAGCCCGGCGGCCGCTCCTCGACACGCTGGCTGACGCGCTCAGCACGCGCGCGCCCCTGCTGCTGCTCGATAACTGCGAGCATATTGTCGCCCCCGTCGCGGCGATGGTGGATGCGCTCCTGCGCGCCTGCCCCCACCTGCGCATCCTCGCCACCAGCCGGGAGGCGCTACGCGTGCCCGGTGAAGTGGCATGGCGGGTGCCCTCACTCTCCCTGCCTGATGGCACGAGAGATCAGACGGTCGCACGGATCGCGGCGAGCGAGGCGGTGCAACTCTTCGTGGACCGCGTGCGTTTGCGGCAGCCGACCTTCACACTCACGGACGACAACGCGGCGGTCGTCGCGGCGATCTGCCAGCGGCTGGACGGCATGCCGCTCGCCTTGGAACTGGCAGCGGCGCGGGCGAGCGTCCTTTCTCTGGCGCAACTGGAAGCGCGGTTAGACAACGCGCTGCGCCTCCTGACGGATGGCGCGCGGACAGCCCTTCCTCGCCATCAGACACTCCGGGCAACGCTCGACTGGAGTTTCGCGCTACTGACTGACGATGAGCAAGCCGTCCTGCAACGTCTCGCGGTCTTCGCGGGCGGCTGCGACCTGTCGGCGGCGGAGGCGATCTGCGGCGATGGCGGTATCACACTTGTAGGCGTGCTGGCCCTTCTCGCGCAATTGGTAGAGAAGTCGCTGGTCCAGATGGACGAGCGGGGCGGCAATATGCGCTACCGGCTACTGGAGACGGTGCGGCAGTACGCGGGCGAGCAACTGGCGGCGAGCGGCGAAGAGGAGGCGGTACGGAGCGCGCACGCGGATTGGTGCCTCGCCCTCACGCAGCAGGCCGAAGCCGGGCTTGATGGCCCGGAGCAGGAGGTCTGGCTCGAACGGCTGGGGGTAGAACTCGACAATCTCCGGGCGGCGATCCAGTGGCTCCTCGCGACCGGGCGGATTGGGCAGGGGTTACGAATCACGACGCATCTCTGGCGGTTCTGGTATGTCCGGGATCACATCACGGAGGGGAGCCGCTGGCTAACGGCGTTCATCGCCCGTGGGCGGGAGACGGGGGAAGCGACCCACGACTCGTCCGCGCGGCTGGCGTGGCTGGATGCGCTCTTCGCTGCCGGTCGGCTTGCCATCTTCCGGGGCGAATATCCGGCGACACAGGCACTGATGGCAGAGATGCTCGCGGTCGCCAGGCAGTACGACGACCCTTATCGTATCGCCTCGGCGCTGATGCTGCTCGGCCACGTCGCGCTCGAACAGGGCGAGTATCGTGCGGCACGAATGCACTATGAGCAAGGGATCCCATTCGCGCGCGAGGCGAATCATCCCTTGTGGCAGTCGATCCTGATCGGCAGCCTGGGCATCACGCTCATCATGCAGGGCGAGATCGCGGCGGCTCGCCCCCAACTCGACGAAAGCATGGCGCTCTTGCAGCCGTTAGGCGATGTCGGGCAACTCTCCCGCCTGCTCCGCTGGCAGGGCGTCCTCGCTCTCCTTGAGGGAAAGGACGAGCTGGCGCATACATCACTCGTCGAGGGCATCGCGTTGCACCAGCGGTTGCACAGCCTGCTCGGCATCGCGGAATCGTTGGAGGTGTTCACCGCCCTCACCGCCACGCGCGGGCAGTTCGCGCGCGCGCTCCAATTGACCGGCGCGGTCGCACGCCTGCGTACCACGATCGCCGTTCCCGCCCCGCCATACTGGCAAGATTGGCTGACAGAGCAGATTGCACCGGCACGGCGGGCGCTCGGCGCGGCGGAGAGCGCCGACGCCCTTGCCGCCGGTGCAGCGATGACCACCGATCAGGCAATCGCCGAAGCATTGCGGAGCGCACACCCCGCCACACCCGGCGATCGCCGGACCATCAAAGAAAAATATGGCGGGCTGAGCGCGCGCGAACGCACCGTCGTGGCGGAGGTCGCGCGTGGCAAGGGAAACCGGGAGATCGCCGACGCCCTCTTCGTCACGGAGAAGACCGTCGAGTGGCACGTCGGCAACAGCCTGCGCAAACTCGACTTCCGCTCCCGCGCCGAACTCGCGGTCTGGGCCGTTGCCGTTGATCTCGTCGCACCTCCTCCTCGCGCGCGATAAAGAGACACCCTCTTCCTGACAGACGCACAATCCACCACAAACACCGCAGAACGCATACGCCCTGAAAAAACTAGGGAATTCCCTAGTGTTTTTCTGGTGTATCCCCCCTATCGTGTGTACATCCATGACGCCGGGCGCCCGTGGCCCTGGCGATGCAGCGCGTGGCGCGCGACAAAGGAGCATCACGATGTGGGCGAACAGTGCGAAGCGGCAATGGGTGGTGGCGGCGCTGATCGCGGCGATACTGGCGGCCACGCTGCCCGCGCTTGCAGCGTACCACGCGCGTTTGCCATCCCTGCCTCCCCCGGCGGCGGAGAACACGCCCATCCCCGCCGCGCTCTTGCCGCGCGTCAATGCGTCCTTTGCGGCGGACGACCCGGCGTACGCCATCGCCGCGCTGCCCGACGAAGCGACGACGCTCCGAGCGGCGAACCCGGCGCACCACCTAATGACGACCTTCGCATCGGACGGCGTGACCTTCGCGGGGAAAGACGACGCGCGCTGGTCGTTGCGGCTCTCCGACATCAAGGCGGACACCGCGCCGATCATCGCGGGCGGGCGAGTGGAGTACCGGCGGGGCAATCTCACGGAGTGGTATCTGAATGGCCCGCTCGGTGTAGAGCAGGGCTTCACTCTCACCGCGCCCCCGGCATCCGGCGATGCCTTCGCGCTAACGGTGGCGACGGGTGGAAACGCGACGCCGCGTCTTGATGGCGGCGACGTGACGCTGACTCTACCGGATGGCGAGGAGTGGACGTACGGGCATCTGCTAGTGACGGACGCGACGGGGCGGCAACTGCCCGCGCGTATGGACGTGGAGCGGGAAACCATCGCGATCCATACCGACCTCGCCGGGGCAGTGTACCCGGTGACGGTAGACCCGCTGGTGCAGCAGAAGCGTCTCACCGCCAGCGACGGCGCGGACTCCGATTTCTTCGGCACCGCCGTGGCGATGAGCGGCGACGGCACGCGCGTCATCGTCGGGGCGTACTTCAAGGGTGTGGGCGTGAACTCCCGGCAGGGCGAGGCGTACGTTTACAGCGGGACGAACTACGCCACAGAAAAGAAACTGACCGCCAGTGACGGCGCGACCGACGATTACTTCGGCGGCGCGGTGGCGATCAGCACCGACGGAACGAGGGTGGTTGTCGGGGCGTACTTCATGAATGTAGGCATGAATCCCCGGCAGGGTGCAGCATACGTCTACAGCGGGACAAACTACGCCACCGAGAAGAAACTGACGGCAAGCGACGGGATGGCCGACGATAACTTCGGCCGCACGGTGGGGATGAGCGGCGACGGCACACGGGTGATCACCGGGGCGCCGAGTTCGTTTTTCCAGACTAATTCCCAAGGCGCGGCGTATATCTACAACGGCGTGAACTACGCGACCGAGAAGAAACTCGTCGCCAGTGACCACGCGGCCGGCGATGCCTTCGGCACCGCCGTGGCGATGAGCGGCGACGGCACGAAAGTAATCGTCGGGGCCATTGGTAAGCAGGTCGGGGGGAATCCCCAACAAGGTGCGGCATATATCTACAGCGGCACGAACTACGTCACCGAGCAACGGCTGAGTGAGAGCGACGGCCTGATCGGCGATGCATTCGGCAACGCGGTGGCGATCAGCGCCGACGGCACGCGTGTGATCGTCGGGGTATCAATCAAGACCATCGGGATGAATGATTCCCAAGGGGCGGCGTACGTTTACAGCGGGACGAATTATGCGACGGAGAAGAAACTCGTTGCCAGCGACGGCGCGGCCAGCAATTACTTCGGCGGCACAGTGGCGATGAGCGGCGACGGCACAAAAGTGATCGTCGGGGCGTATCGCAAACAAGTCGGCGCGAATGTGCAGCAGGGCGAGGCATACGTCTACAGCGGGACGAACTATGCCACGGAGCAGCGGCTGACCGCGAGCGACGGCGCGGCCAACGATTTCTTCGGCTCCTCGGTAGGAATGAGCGCCGACGGCACGCGCGTCATCGTCGGGGCGTACAACAAGACTGTGGGTGCGAACGCACAGCAGGGTGCGGCCTACGTCTTCGCCGCCCCGCCCAGCCTCCCGAACCCAGCGCCGTCGCCACGGCCCGGCCCCGCTCCAAGCGGTCATCCCGCGCCTCTGCCACGACTGCGGGCAACCGTCGTCCCGGCCAGTGGCACACCGAACCCGCTCCCGGCCCGACGACCGTAAATCGGGACCGGGAAGAAGATGAGGAATTACCTGAAACAGCGCGGCACGCGACAAAGGAGCACCACGATGCGAGCACCCCGGCATTTCCTTGACGCACGCGCGTCCGATCACCGCGTTCGCCATCGCGACCGACGAGACACCGAGAGGAGCAGGAGCATGCAGGAATCACGGACGCGGCTGATCGGGCGGGGGATCGTCATCGGGCTGTGCATGGTGGCGTGCGTTGTCGCGCTCTCCCTGCACACCGAGCGGGTGGCGGCGGGCTACACCGTCGCGACGACGAGCGACACCGGCATAAATTCGCTGCGAGACGCGATCACGCAGGTCAACGCCGGGCCGGGTACGGGGGACACGATCACGATCACGGCGACGGGGACGATCACGCTGACGAGCGCCCTGCCCGCGCTCGCCAAGCCGGTGGGAATCACGGGGCCGGGGGCGGCAGTACTGATGGTACGGGCGTCGGCGATGCGGTACGGCGCGACGTACGGCGTCTTCACGGTCAACACGGGTGTGACGGCGAGCATTAGCAACTTGACCATCACCAATGGGAATAGTGGCGACGCCGGTGGCGGCATCAACAACGGTGGCACGCTGACGGTGACGACCTGCACCCTTTCGAGTAACAGCGCGGTCAATAGCGGCGGCGGTATCTACAACAATGGTGGCATGCTGACGGTGACGAACAGCACCCTCTCCGGCAACAGCGCGTCCGGCGGCGGCGGCATCCTCAATGCCCACGGCGGTATGCTGACAGTGACGAACAGCATCCTTTCCGGCAACACTGCGGGCGACACCGGTGGCGGCATCTTCAACGACATCAACGGCACGGTGACGGTGACGAATAGCACCTTTGCCAGCAACCACGCGACTGGCGGTAGCGGCGGCGGCATCGAGAACTCTTTTGCCACACTAACACTGACGAACAGCACCCTTACCGGCAATAGCGCGGGCAACAACGGTGGCGGCATTGACGGCGGCGGCATGCTGACGGTGACGAACAGCACCCTTTCCGGCAACACCGCGTCCGGCAGCCTCGGCGGCGGCGGTATCTTCATCAGCAGTGGCACGCTAACAGTGACGAACAGCACGCTTGCCGGCAACACCGTGACCGACTTCGGCGGTGGCATCAACAACTTAAATGGCACGGTGAACCTGACGAACACGATCGTCGCGGGTAATACCGCAGGGGGGAACAGCCCCGACATCACGGGCACGGTCGCCAGCCACGGCCACAACCTGATCGCGACCCCAGCGGCGGCGGCGGCTTCATCGCAAGCGACCTCACGGGCGTCAGCCCGGCCCTCAGCCCGCTCGCCGATAACGGCGGCACGACACCGCTGCCGGATGGCTCGCACGTCAAAACGCAGGCCATTACCAGCACCAGCCCTGCCTTCCATGCCGGTGATCCGACCACCTGCGTCGCCTCCTTCCCCACCGGCGCCAACAGCCAGGACGAGCGCGGTCCGACTTTTCCCCGCTCCATGACCGCCTGCTCGATCGGCGCTTTCGAGCCGCAGATCGCCACAGTAACAATCACCCTCGCACCCACTACCCTGCCCAACGCGACGCTGGGGACACCGTACAACCAGACGATCACCGCGACGGGCGGCACCGCCCCCTACACCTTCGCCGTCACCAGCGGCACCCTGCCCCCCGGCCTTACCTTGGCGACAAACGGCACATTGAGTGGCAAACCAACGAGCGCGGGCAGTTTTACCTTTACCGTCACCGCTACCGACCATGGGGGCGCGACGGGGAGCCAAGCATATACCCTCGTGGTGCCTGCGCCCAAGTCGCTGCCCTCACCGCGACCAGGCGGGGGGACGGGCGGTGGCCCGCCCAATGCCCGACCGTCAGCCCGCCCGACCGTGCCGGTTGTTGGCGTGCCAAACCCAGTCCCGCAGCGACGACCGTAGGGAGGCTGTTTATTGGGGGGGCGGGCGCGATCCCTCGAAGCGTGCAGGCTTGTCGTCATCTGGTGTCGGTGCGCCCGCGCCCGGCTGAAGCGGCACACTTGTCTCGGTCGCCATCAGTGGATTGCCGTCCGTTTCGTTGAACGTCCAGAACTCGTCGAGTAATGCTTGCACGATTACCGCAAGTGGCACTGCTAAGAGCGCGCCGAGGATGCCGAGCACTTCCGCGCCGAGAAAGAGCGCGAGGACGACGACGAGCGGATTGAGGCCGACGATCTCCCCGACCAGTTTCGGCGCGACGATATGCGCTTCGAGGTTGACAACCACCGCGTACCAGACGAGCGCGGCGACAACCAGCCAGAGTTTGCCGGTTGTCGCCGCCACGAGCACGGCGAGGATGATCGTGATGAACCCGCCGACATAGGGAATAATCTCCAGCACCGCGCCGATTGTGCCGAGCGTCAGCGCGTACGGCATGCGCAAGAGAGCGAGGCCCAACCCGAACGTGACACCGAAGAAGAGGGCGAGCAGCAACTGGGCGCGTACCCAATAGCCGAGACCGGTGCCGATCTTTCCCATCAGCCCGAATGCCCGGCGACGAGAGGCAGGCGGCACAAAACGCGTGACGACCCGCTCCGGGAACTTCGGGTCCACGGCGAGGAAGAAGGCAATCACAAAGATGAGGAGAATCGTGACGAGTGCTGAACCGGCCGCCAGCGCGCCCCGGCCCACTTTTGCCGCCGCGCCGTTCAACTGCCCGCCGAGATTGCCAAAGAGTGTGTTAACTCGCAGCGTTTCACCGTTCCGCTTCGGCAAGCGGCCGAGGAATCCGTCCACGTTCGCCTGATATGATGGCAGATTATCGCGCAGCGTCTTGATCTCACCCCCGATCAGCGGGACAAGCAGCGCGACGATCCCGACGAGAATGGCGAGTACCACGAGATAGACGAGCAGAATCGCGATACCGCGCTTGATATGCAGCCGCTCCAGCCACGTCGCCGCCAGCGAGACGGAGGAAGCGAGCAGCACCGCGATGAAGAGCACGACGAAGATATGCGTCGCCTGCCGTAGCAGCCAGATAAAGAGGAATGCGCCAAGTACGACGAAGATTGCCCGATTCGTCAGGCGGATGTTCACTTCGCCCTTCATGCGCGGAAACCCCGGTCGTTAGTCATGTCCATCGAGCCGTTCCTTTCCGGTGACGGGCACGACAACAGATTGCCGCCCCCACGCGTGACACACGGCAAGGGATATGCCAGCAGGTCGAAACCGGTGAGACCCGAAGGCGCAAAGATCACAAAGGGGAAAGAATTTGAACCACGAAGAGATGAAGAGCACAAAGAAGCGAGGAGAAAAAGAAAAACCTTCTCTCATTTCCCCTTGCGTTCTCTGCGTCCTTTGCGTCTTTGCAGTTCTCCCTGCTTTCGGCCCCCGGAATCTGCGATACTGCACGCCATTGAGTAGGGGGCGAAGCGAAAGGATGGGTGACGAATGGCTGTGGTGACGTTGGACCCGATGATCGAAGCCCTCGCGGAGCGCGTGAGCAGGGAGCGGCGCTACCTCCATATGCACCCGGAACTCGGGCTGCATGAGACGAATACCGCCAATTTCGTCGCGGAGAACCTGCGCGAGGCGGGCATCCCGTTCCGTGCCGGGGTGGGGGGCGACGGGCGGCCCTTCTACATGGACGCGGACGCCCTGAAAGTCGCCGGGATCGAGACGCTGCCGACGACGGGCGGCACGGGGATTATCGCGACGATCGAGGGAGCGCGGCCGGGCAAGTGTGTCATCTTGCGCGGAGATATGGACGCGCTCGCCATGCAGGAAGAGACGGGTGCGGACTACGCCTCGCTGACGCCGAATGTCATGCACGCCTGCGGGCACGATGTCCATACCGCCGTGATCCTCAACACCGCCCGTGTCCTCTGGGCGCGCCGGAATGAGTTCGCGGGGACGGTCAAACTGATGTTCCAGCCCGGTGAGGAGGGCTATGGCGGCGCGCGAGCGATGCTGGAAGATGGCCTGCTGGAGAACCCGACAGTAGACGCTGCCTTCGCCCTCCATGTGGACCCGCAAGTGCCCGCCGGGCAGATCGCCTACACGCCGGGGATGGCGAATGCCAACTCGGATCGCGTCTTTATCCGCGTCCACGGCAAGGGCGGACACGCCGCCAGGCCGCACAGTGCGGTGGACAGCACGCTCGTCGCAGCGCATATCCTGATCGCGCTCCAGTCGCTCATCAGCCGTGAGACGGACCCGATGGAATCCGCTGTCATCACGATCGGCACGTTGCAGGCCGGCGTCGGCGCGGCGAATGTCATCCCGGAATTCGCAACGCTCTTCGGCACGGTGCGGACACTCAATCTCGACGTCCGCGAGCATATCCGCAAACGGATCCCCGAAGTCGCTTCCCACATCGCACAGGCGATGGGCGCGACGGCGGAGACGGCCTATCTCACCGGCTACCCGGCGATGATTAACACGCCCGCGATGTGCGAACTGATCCGCCGCGCCGCGCTGCCGATCATTGGCGCAGAGAATGTCAAGGAGAAGCCGCTCGGCCTCGGCGGCGAGGACTTTTCCTTTGTCCTCGAAAAGGTGCCCGGCGCGATGATGCGCCTCGGCACCGGCAACGTGGAGCGCGGCCTGACGAATGGCGTCCATCACCCGAAATTCGACGTGGACGAGCGCGCCCTCCCCCTCGGCGTCGCCATGATGACGGCAATCGCCATGGAGTACCTGGGGAGTAGCGAGTAACGAGTGGGAATGCCGATCTCGTTACTCGCTACTTCGGGTCTTGTGTTCGTGGGTCATGCCGCAAAGAACTGGAGAGAGCCAATGTAGGCTCCCGCACTGTAATGGAATGAGAAAAGCCGGAAGGACGTCGCTTCTCCATGCCATTCAATGCCGGTATGACCCACGTGTCCTTCATCGAATCCAAAGACAAATCGGCGATGCTGCCGAGGCGGCAAACCCTTGACCTCGGCGGGGTGAGGCCAAGTGCTACTCATCTGTGTCGAGGTCCGGGACTTCGATGATCGCCTCTTTCACAAACAATCACTCCTTCACCGAATCCAAGTAGAGGTCGGCGGTGTCGCGGAGGCGGCGGATGAGGGGGCGGAGTCGTTTGGCATCGGCGGGGTCGAGGGGTTCGGTGGACATGGCGAGGAGGTAGCGAAGTAAACGCTCAGCGCTCGCCTGCACATCCTTCAGGGCGGCGGCGTCCATCGCGGGCAGGGTTTGGCCGGCGGGGAGGAGGCCACGCAGGTTCATGCGCGGTTCCGGTTCGCGCGGGGTTTTCGCCTCCACGCGGATGCGGCGGACGGCTTCGGTCACCTGCTCCGCCGTCGTGTTGATGCTCATACTCGGGTTCCGCACGAGGGCGTCGGCGGCCATGTCGGCGTCCTTGGCGGAGAGTTTGTCCTCGATAATGACGCGGCGCAGCCCCTCGCGCAGCGGGCCGGAGACGCGCCTGAGCACGCGGATGTGCTTCTCCGTCAGTTCACCTTTGCGGATCGCCTGCTGCTCCGGTTCCGGCGTCTTCTTCGTGTCCAGCAAATCGAGCAACTGAAAGAGGCGCGTCCGCCCAATGCCGACGGCGTCCGCCACACGCTCCCACGCGACGCCGCCCATTGCCTCCTTGAGGTGGGCGAGACCGTCGGCGCGATCCACGTCGTTGAGGTCCTCGCGCTGGAGGTTCTCCATCAACTGGTCAATCAGTCGCTCGCTCGATTCCTGATCCTCGCGCACGATGGCGGGCATCGTCTCCAATCCGGCGATCCCCGCCGCCCGCCAGCGCCGCTCGCCGTGGATAATCACGTAGCGGTCGTGCGGGCGGTCGTACCAGACGGCGATCGGTTGCAAGATACCGCGCCCTCTCAGCGAGGCGGCGAGTTCTTCCAGGGACTCCTGCGGGAAGGATTTGCGCGGCTGATCGGGGTCGGGCACGATCCGGTCGCGCCGAATCTGCTTGGCATTCATCATCTCCTCGACGCCCGCCCCGCGCGACGACGTGTCCTTCAGGAGATCGGCAACGACGGCAAATCGCTTCGGGCGAGACGATTTTGGTGGCGGCGGATGAACGCCCTTCTTCGACGGATCAATCATCGTCGGCTCTCGTTCCTGACTGTCCTGCGGGAGACCTTCGCCCGATTCCTCCGGTGGGATGTTCATGGCCGAATCTCCTTCTCCACCTTCCGCGCCACCTGCCGGTATGCCTCCGCGATCGGGGATTTCGGGCTGTAGGCGAGGATGCTCGTGTATGCCGCCACCGCCTCCGCGCCGCGCACGGAGAGGGGGATGCTCGGCAGGATCAGCAAGTCCGGGAAGCCCGTGCGCAGGTCGTCAATCATGTCGGCGGCGAGGCGCGAGGTGCCGTGGACCTTCGTGGGCAGGAAGCCGATGATCTGCAACTTCGGATTCAGCCGCTGCACACGCCCAACCATCTCGAACAGTTTCGGCAGGACCATCACCGAGAGCGGGTGCGGCTCGATCGGGATAATCAGGTAATCCGCCGCGACGAGGATGTTGATCGAGACGACATTGAGGGAGGGCGGGCTGTCAATCAACACGAACTCGTAGTCGAGCGCCGCCAGCGCCGCCGGTTTCAACTTGTGCGCGAGGGCACGCTCCCGTTCGAGAGTGTTGAGCAGTTGCAATTCGGCGGCGGCGAGGTCCGGGTGACTCGGCACGACGGAGAATTTCTCAATCGTCGTCTTCCGCGCGACATCCGTGATCTCTACCGTGTCGTCCACGAGGAGATCATAGGAGGAGGCTTCGAGGGTCAGCACATCCACGCCGAGCGCCATTGTCAGGCTCGCCTGCGGATCGAGGTCAATAGCGAGCGTGCGATGACCGCGCTCCGCCAATGCCGCGCCGACATTGAGCGTACTCGTCGTCTTCGCCGTGCCGCCCTTCTGATTGAAGAAGGCGATTACGGGCACGATGCGTCCGTTATCCGATTTGGTTCGTGGCACCTGCGTTCCCCGCTCCCCGCCCCCGCCGACGCACGCGCACCCCTGCATCATTCGCCGATCCGGTGTCCGTACAATACTCGAAGTGTAGAGCAAAGGCAACAACGGGGGAAGGACTGAGGACTGAGTAGGATGCGATCAAACCCGCCCGGCATCACATCGTACATCCACAGGGTCACTCAGTCCTCAGTCCTCAGTCCTTTTTCTTAGTTCTTGCCATGATACGGCACGCTCGTGACGACCGTGTTGGGGCGGAGGAGAAGGGCGGCCTTCATGCGAAACGCGGTCTGCGAGTGCAAAATCTGTTCCCACCAGTGAGCCGGGATGTATTCAGGCACGAGGACGGTGATCATCGCGTTCGGGCGCTTCTTCTGCACCATGTCAATGTACGAGAGGAGCGGCGCCATCAACGAGCGGTAGGGCGACTCCAGAATAACGAGGTTGACGCCCTCGCCCCACTTCTCCCACTTTTCCTGCAAGTGATGTGCCTCCTCAGCGTCGTCCGTCACATGGACGCCGACGATCTTCGGCGAGAGGGTGCGCGCATAGTTCAGCGCGTAGACGGTAGACTTGTTCATGTCCGCGATCGGGATGATGACGACCTGCTCGGACTTCTGATAGGCGCTCGGTGCATCGTCGTCGCCCAGCGCCAGTTCCGCCGCCGCACGGACGTAGTGACGATTGATGCCCCGGAAGAGCAGGATGAGGAGCGGCATCAGAATGAGGACGATCCACGCGCCGCCCGTGAACTTCGTCACGATGACGAGGATGAGGACGAAGAAGGTTGCCGTCGCACCGACGAGGTTGAGGGCGAAGCGGCGCGTCCAGCCCCGACCGCGCTCCTTGTACCAGTGCAGCACCATGCCGGACTGCGAGAGTGTAAATGCCGTGAAGACGCCGACCGCATAGAGCGGCAGCAGCCGGTCGGTCTGGCCACCGAAGGCAATGAGCAAGATCGTCGCGAGCACGCCGAGCACCGTAATGCCCGTATTGAACGCCAGCCGATCGCCCCGGAAGAGAAACTGCTTCGGCATGAAATGATCCTTCGCCAGCCACGTCGAGAGGCGGGGGAAGTCCGCGAAACTCGTGTTGGCGGCAAGGACGAGGATCAGCGCGGTCATCGCCTGGATGAAGTAGTAGAAAAAATTGTGCCCGACAATTGTGCGGGCGATCTGCGAGACGACCGTCTCTGTGGCATTCGGTACGATGCCGTAGCGATGCGCGAGGAAAGAAAGGCCGATGAACATCGCACCAAGAATTGAGCACATCCAGACCAGCGTCGTCGCGGCGTTGTCGGCCTCCGGCTTCTTGAAGGCGGGGACACCATCCGAGATCGCCTCCACACCCGTCAGAGCCGTACACCCTGCCGTGAATGCTTTCAGAATGAGGAAGAGCGAGAGGCCCTCCACCGCGTTGACCGACTCGCGCGGGGCATTGATCGCCACATCGCCGCCCGTCAGGGAGCGGAAGACGCCGAGAAAGATCAGCGCCGCAATGCTAAGGATGAAAAGATAGGTCGGCACCGCGAAAATCGAGCCACTCTCCCGGATGCCGCGCAGGTTGCCGAGGATGATCAGACCGACGAACGCCACGCAGATCTCCACGCGCCATGAGCTGAGCGACGGCAGCGCGGAGGTGATCGCCGCCACGCCCGCCGAGACGCTGACGGCGACAGTCAGCGTGTAGTCAATCAGGAGTGACGCGCCCGCCGTCAGGCTCGGCAAGGTGCCGAGGTTCGCCTTTGCGACGAGGTACGCGCTTGCGCCGTTCGGGTAGGCATGGATCGTCTGGCGGTAGGAGATACCGACGATGGCGAGCAACACGGCAATCGCGATCGCGATGGGGATCGTGTAGCCGAAGGCCGCGCCACCGGCAAGGATCAGCACGCCCAGGATCGCCTCCGTCGCGTAGGCCACGGACGAGAGCGCGTCCGACGAGAAGATGGCGAGCGCCTTGACATTCGTCAATCGCTCGTGGATCGCTTGCTCGCTGGCGATCGGGCGACCGACGAGCGCGCGGCGTATCTTGCCAAAGACGCTGTGGGGCTTGGTTAGCTGCTCGCTCGCGACGAGGTAGTCGGGCGAAACCTGCTTCAAGACCTGATCCTGCGCGCGCAGGACGCGGACATACTTATTGCCGGGCAGCGTGCCGCGCCGCACCTCTCGGAAATCTATCTGCGGCGAGGACGATCGCCGGGTTACGGGCGTCGCCCCGCCGTTCAGTTCGGCATAAAACTCCGGCGGACGTGCGGCATCGCCACTCGCCGCTTCCGGCGGGGCGGGCGCGATCGGTTCCGATGGCTCAGTTGGTATATTGGCACCCATGCAGGCTACGTCCTCCATATGGCCACACGGATGCGGTACTCACCACCGCTCCTCTCCCTGTGACGATACGGATAGTATACTCCGCCTGCAAAGCGAATGAAGTGCTGAGTGCTCAACCCTCCTTACTGTGGTAGGGCACGCTGGTAACGACGGTGTTCGGGCGGAAGAGCAGGGATGCTTTGAGACGCAAGGCGGTCTGTGAGTGCAGTATCTGCTCCCACCAGTGGTGGGGCACGTATTCCGGTACCAGCACCGTCACCATCGCCTTCGGCCGCTTGCGCTGGACGAGATCAATGTATGAGAGGAGCGGCCCGGTGAGCGAGCGGTAGGGCGATTCGAGGATAACGAGGTTGACGCCCTCGCCCCACCGTTCCCACTGCTCCTGCAATTGGGCCGCCTCCGCCGCGTCATCCGTCACATGCACCGCGACGACCTGCGGGGAAAGAGAACGGGCATAGACAAGTGCGTTGAGGCTCACTTTATCAATATGCGAAATCGGCACGACCACGACTTGCTCTCCACTCCGTACCGGGGGCAGTGTGTCATCGTCCGTCAAGCGCACCTGCGCGGCAACCTGGCGGTAGTGGCGGGAGATGCCGAGGCAGAGGAGCACGATGATCGGAATGATGAGGATGACCAGCCACGCACCGTAGAGGAACTTCGTGTAACCGAAGATCACCGCCACGACTCCCGTTGCCACCGCGCCCGTGCCGTTGATCACCATCTGGCGCGTGTGATTCCCCGGCTCGCGCTGCCAATGACGGACCATTCCCGCCTGCGATAGCGTGAAGGAGACGAAGACACCGACCGCGTAGAGCGGAATCAGCCGGTCTGTCTGACCGCCGAAGACGACGTACAGGGCGGTAGAAAGCACCGTCAGCACGGCGATGCCGATTGTGAAGGCAAGGCGGTCGCCGCGAAACTGGAACTGCTTGGGCAGGAACCCATCCCGCGCGAGGATCGAGCCAAGGCGGGGAAAGTCCGCGTAACTCGTATTCGCCGCGAGGATCAGGATCAGGCAGGTCGCGATCTGGATGATGAAATAGGGTGCGCCCTTGCCGCCGAAGACCTGCGCGGTGATCTGCGAGACGACCGACTCGCTGTCGCGCGGCGTGATACCGTATTGATGCGCGAGGAACGAAACGCCCATAAACATGACGCCCAAAAGACCCGCCATCCAGACAAGCGTGACCGCCGCGTTGCGGGATTCGGGCTTCTTGAACGCGGGAATGCCGTTCGAGATCGCCTCCACGCCGGTCAGCGCCGAGCAGCCGGAGGCGAATGCGCGCAGGAAGAGCAGGACACTTGCGCCCTCGATGGCATCCAGATGATCGCGCGGCGTGGCGGTCGCCGCTGGGTCGCCGGTGGCGACCCGGAAGAGGCCCAACCCGATCAGGGCGAGAATGCTGACGATGAAAACATAGGTCGGCGCGGCGAAGATCGTGCCCGACTCGCGGATGCCGCGCAGGTTGCCGACCATGATGAGGATGATGAAGAGGACACCGAGCGGGACGACGTAGCCGCCGAGGCGGGGGAAGGCGGAGACGAGCGCCAGGACGCCCGCCGAGATGCTGACTGAGACCGTGAGAATGTAGTCAACCAGTAGCGAGGCCGCTGCAATCAGGCCGGGGAGAACGCCAAGATTCTCGTGCGCGACGATGTACGAGCCGCCGCCATTCGGGTAAGCGAAGATCGTCTGCCGGTACGAGATCGCCACGAGGGCAAGTAGGCCGAGGATGAGGTACGAGATCGGCAGGATGTAGCCGAAGGTCGCCGCACCGGCGACGACGAGCACGCCGAGGCTCGCCTCAGTGCCGTATGCGACCGACGAGAGCGCGTCGGATGAAAGAATGGCGAGCGCTTTGACCTTCGTCAGCCGCTCGTGGATCGCGTTCTCGCTGGCAATCGGCCGACCGATCAGTGCGCGCTTGATACCCATTGCAACACGCCCGGCGCCCGTTCGAGGGGCGGTGACGCTCGCACCCGCGCGCAACGTACCCGGACCGACCTCGGTGAAGCCCCGCTCCTGCGAGCGCAGGACGCGGACATACCGGTTGCCGGGCAATGTCCCGCGGCGCTCTTCCCGCCAATCAATGTCGGGCTTGACAACGCGCCGTCCGATCGTTGGGCGTGCGTCATCGCGCGGATCGTGGGCGATGTCGGCAAAGACCTCGGGGGCCTGCTCATGCGCTCCGTGTATTGGTTCCGTCGTGGGCACGCCATCATTCGGCGCCACGTTCGGTTCATTCGCTGTCATAAGGAGAGTAAATGCCTCCACACTGATGCGGCCCGGTGCCATAGTTTCGTTGACCCGACACAAAAATGACGATAGCACGCGGCACATAAAGAAGGCATAAAGATGGCGGCACAATCCGAACCATTCCACGGAAACCGCGCGTACACCTCTTCATCGGCATAGGCGATCATTCGTTGGCGACGACGAGAACGTCCACCGTGCGGCAGAGACGCAGGCTACGGTTGACGGTACTGCCGCGCACCATCTCTTCCCAGCGGTTTTGTAAAGAGGTGTGAAGCAGTCCAGCCGTATTCTCCTCGCCATTTCTGACAAGCAATGAAGAGGAGAATACGGCTGGACTCGTTACTCGCTACTCGTTACTGATAAAGCGGTAGCCGACGCCGGGTTCGGTGATGAGGATGCGGGGGCGGGCGGGATCGGCTTCCAGTTTGCGGCGGAGTTGGTTGATGTAGACGCGGAGGTACTGCGCCTCATTACCGTATTCCAGTCCCAGACGCGCTGGAGAAGCATCCGCTGGGTCAGCACCTTGCCCGCCGCGCGCGCCAGTTCAACGAGCAGTTGCCACTCGGTCGGCGTGACATGCACCGGCGCGCCATCGCGGGTGACGACTCGCCGCGCGAGATCAATCGCCACTGCACCGGCACGGATCATCGGGTCGCTCGCGGCCTGATCGGGGCGATGACGGAGCGCGACCCGGATGCGGGCGAGCAGTTCATTCATGCTGAAGGGCTTGGTGAGGTAGTCGTCTGCGCCGAGATCAAGGGCGGTCACTTTGTCCCGATCTTCGCCCCGCGCCGAGAGAACGATGATCGCAGGCGCCCGCTGGGCAGGAGTTGACCACCCGCGCACCTCCCGCACGACATCGAAGCCGCTCTTGCCCGGCATGACGAGATCGAGGATGACGATATCCGGCAGGTGGAGCGCCAGCAGATCGAGCGCTTCCTCGCCGTCGGCGGCAGTCTGCACATCGTAGCCATGTCCCTTGAGGGCGGCACGCAGGGCGCGGAGAATTTGCGGCTCATCGTCCACGACGAGGATACGGATCGGCGGCGCGCTCATGCCGTCACCACTTCGGCAGGGCGCGTCGGTTCAGTGAGCAGGGGTACGGGCGACAGTGGCAACGTGAAGGTGAAGATCGAGCCGTACCCGACGACCGATGCGACAGCGATCAGCCCCGCCGTGCGCCTCGATGAACCCTTTGCAGATGGCGAGGCCGATTCCCGTGCCGCCGATCCGCCGCGCACGGCCTTCACGCTTGACGCGGTAGAAGGTATCAAAGACATGCGGCACGTCTCCTTGCGGGATGCCGAAGCCGTGATCTACCACACGCACGCGCATATTCCCGCTGTCATAATCCGCCGTGACGGTGATCGCCGTGCCGGGGTCGCTGTACTTCGCGGCGTTCTCGATCAGGTTGACGAGCACCTGCGCGATCTCCACGAAATCGCAGGCGACGGGCGGCAGATCGGGCGCGATTTCCAAATGGAGCGGATGCGATTGCACGAGCGGCGCGAGGCGATCCGTGACGCTGGCGATCACCTCGCCGATCTCGTTCCATTCCTTCTCCGGCTTGAGTGCGCCGCCCTGAATGCGCGTGAGGTCGAGTAAGTTGGCGACGAGCCGGGCGAGGCGGTCCGTTTCCTCGTCAATCGCGGTCAAAAACTCGCGGCGCGTCGCCATGTCCCATGCAATATCCTCTTGCAGGAGGCTGGTCGCGGAGGCTTTGATGGAGGCGAGCGGCGTGCGCAGGTCGTGCGAGACAGCGGCGAGCAGGGCGGACTTCAGGCGGTCCGCTTCCTCCAACGCAGCGGCGCGCGTCGCCTCCTCGATTAGGCGGGCGCGGTCAATCGCGAGTGCGGCCTGATTGGCGAAGGTCGTAAGCAGGCGACGCTCATCGCCGGAATAGTCGCTGGCGCGGACGGCGGCGACGCCCATCACGCCGACCGCCCCATGTGCTGCATGCACGGGCACATAGCGTACGCGACGACCACGCGGAAGCATCGCGCCACCGTGATCGTCTGGCCCATGCGGGCGATAGACGCGGTGCGGGCTGCCAACGCCCGCCGGGATACCCGTCGTGAAGACGTGTGCGGCGACGGCGGCATGCTCGCGGCCCCGCACATACGTACCGGCCGCGTCGGCGGGGTAGGCGAGGCGGACGCGGAGTGCGCCCTCCTGATCGGGGAGCAGGACAGCAGCGGATTCGAGGCCGAAGACGCGTGTCACCTGCTCGACGACGGTGGCGAGAACGGTATCGAGCGTGACATCCGCGATCAGTTCCGTGCTGAGGCGCGCGAGCGTCTCTGATTCGATCGCCCGCCTCTGCGCTTCCCGCTCTCGCTCCTGCAAACGACCGACGAGTTCGCTCGTTACCCCGGCGACGATCAGGAAAACGAAGAGCGCAACGATGTCCTGCGGCGCGCCGACGGTGAACGAGTAAAAGGGCGGCAAAAAGTAGAAGTTGAAGGTGAGAAAGCCGACGACCGAAGCGAAGATGCCCGGCCCCAACCCACCAAGCGTCGCGCTCGCGAGGACGATAACGAGGTAACTGAGCGCGGGAGTGACGGTATTAAGGTGCATCCGGTTCGGTTCGGCGACGACCGTGACAAGGGCGATGCCGAGCGCGCCAAGCAGGTAGCCACGCCACACCCGCCACCCCACCCGATTCATCATGCCCACCATCCGTCGCATCGCGCTCCCCTTCCATCACGCTACACCTGCGCATGATACCGCGTGCTGCTCAGATCGCGTCTCTTCGGGAGTATGTATCTCCGCAGAGGAGCCACTATCTGGGTCAGTCTGAGAAATTTTCTGTCCCCTCTTGCGTGATAGGACATAGACAGCGACAATCATGATTCCGGCAGGGGTGCCAGAGGCGGCGATGCAATGCATCGCCGCCCGCATGGGGAGCATGGGGATGATAGACCGTTCTCGTCGTAGCATACCGCGCCCAGCGCGGGCGCGGTTTCACGCGCCCGCACGCCTCGTTATCGCGGCGCTACTGGTTGCGGTGGTCTGGGCGTCGCACGCCGGGAGCGCCCGAACCGACCCACCCATCGGCACGTACACAAACCCGCTCCACATCGCGACCACCGCTGCCGGGCCGTTCGAGAGTTGCCCGGACCCGGCGATCATCCGTGGTCAGCAAACGGGCGACATGTTCTGGTATATGTATTGCACGACGAACCCGCTCAATGACGCGGATCGCACCGCGAATGGCAGGCTCAACGGTCACTACATGCCCATGTTGCAGTCGCGCGACCTGATTCAGTGGACGTACGTGGGCGATGTCTTCAGCGAGCGTCCATCGTGGCTCGCCGTATGGAGTGGACTCTGGGCGCCGGATATTCAGTTCTTCAACGGTCAGTATTACCTCTATTACACCGTCAATGGAACGCAGCTCCCCGGCCGGGGCGCCGCCATCGGCGTCGCCACCAGCCCCACCCCGATAGGCCCATGGACTGACAGCGGCGGTCCGGTCGTCGAACCGCAGCCCGCGCCAAATGGCATCCGTTTCGGACGCTGGGTATACGATCCCGCTGTCGTGACCGACGGGGCGGGCCAGCGTTACCTCTTTTACGGCAGTTATGTCGGTGGCGTCTCGGTGCGCCCATTATCGGCGGATGGCCTGCGTACGGACCCGGCGAGCGAGACGCCGATCGCCGCCGCGAATCGGTACGAGGGCGTCTCGATCATCAAGCACAGCGACTACTATTACCTGTTCGCCTCCGCCGGCGAATGCTGCAGCGGCCCGCTCTCCGGCTACAGTGTGCTCGTCGGGCGTGCCACGAATATCCTCGGACCGTACACTGACCGTGAGGGAGTGTCATTGCTGGCGGATCAAGTCGGCGGGACGCCCGTCCTGAGCGCGAACGGCAACCGTTGGGTTGGCCCGGGACACAACACGGTTTTTACTGACGCCGCAGGTCAGGACTGGTTCCTCTATCACGCGGTGGATCGGGATGATCCATATTTCGCGAGCACCAACCTCACCAAGCGCCCGCCGCTCCTTGACCGGCTCGATTGGCGCGACGGCTGGCCCGTCGTGCGCGGCGGGCTTGGCCCCTCGGACACACCACAGCCCCTGCCAGCGGCACAGCCCGGCGATCCGCCACGGCCAGCGCTCGGCATCCCGCAGGAGGAGGCTCTCGGGCGGCTCGACAGCGCACGCTCGGTCGAGTTTTCCGCCCTGCCGGTGGGTGCGGTCGGCGCGGATCCCGCTTTCTCGTCCGGCCCGTGGCGCTGGGTGCGCCCACCCGCCTTGGATACCGTCGCCCTGATGGACGGCACGCTGCACTTCCCAACGCAAGCGGGCGGCCTGGAGGACCACGCCGCCGGGATACTGACCGAGGCTGAGCCTCCTGGGGACTACGCGGTAGAGACGCGCGTGCGGCTTGATCTGGCCCCGGACGGCTGTTGTCAGAACTCCGTGCAGGCCGGTCTGGTGATCTACGGGAATGATGGCAATTACCTCAAACTCACGCACCTCTCCCGCGCGCAGACTCAACAGGTGATCTTCACAAAAGCGATTGACCCGGCGTTGCCGCGGTTCCCACGCGAAGGCAATACGGTGGTCGGGTCGGTCGCCGCCGGAACCTACCTGCGGATCGTCAAGCATATCCAAATGGGCGAAGGGACTTACACCGCGTATTCGAGCCACGATGGCGTGGAGTGGACGCGGGGCGGCACATGGACCGATGCGTTGGGAGGGGATGCCCGCATCGGTGTGGTGGCGATGGGTGGCACGGGCTACACCGCGAACTTCGATTACGTCCGCGTCTATAGCCTGCCGCAACAATAAGCGTAGGAATTATGCGATTCGTGAGAGACTCCGGCGGTACGAATTTAGCGCAGTAAGAAAATATTTCCTTGCGCACAAGGAGTTACGTAGTTCGTAGAGACTCCGGTGATATGCCCACGCTCTGCCGATCCCTTCAGGGAAGCGTAAGAACTCGGCAATCAATCGGCAATGCGCCGTGCATAGACTGCGGGAGAGGTCATTCTACGCAGGAGGCAAGCCGGTGCATACAAACATTGTTCCATTAATCTCATTACTCGATGACGCGGGAACGCTCGGTTCCGTCAGGTGCGGGCGAGATTCGTGGCGCCCCATGACAAAGGTGGTCAACGCGGCAGCGACGATGCACCGATGACACGGACGAATCTGCTGTCTACCGCGTCACTCGCGAACAACCCATCGCATGCCACAGGATATCGACCGATACCGGCACGACGGTCTCCCCTTGAGCAAACCGCGTCGGTCTACGAGCGATACGCCACACAATACGCGGCGTTTCGCCTCCATACCTGCCCCGATGACCGCGCCGAAGGGATAGCCGCGCTCGATCTCCCCCGCGCCCGACACGCCGCCGAGATCGGTTGCGGGCCGGGATACTACGCGCCGGTGATCGCCGCGCGGCATCCGACGGTTCGCGTCACCGGCATTGACAACTCCCCGGCGCAAATCGCGCTGGCGCGGCAGCGAGCCGCGCACCAGGGGCTTGGCAACGCCCGCTTCATCTGCGATGATGCGTGTGCTCTCTCCCTACCGGACGGACGCTTCGACCGGATCGTCGCTTCCCGGCTCTTCATGGTGGTGCGCGATCCGCGCCGCACGATGGCGGAACTCTCTCGCGTACTCGCGCCGGGTGGCATCCTCGTCGTCACGGAACCGGTCGCCCGCCCGGCGATCAGTTTCGCGGACTGGGCGCGGGTCGTGACCCCTGCGGAGCGTATTTTCACGGTCGCCGCGTTTACGGCGCTCATTTCATCGTTCGCGTGCGGTGCGTGCGCGATCTGGGAATCCGGCGGATACCGCTACGCGCGCTGCCGGAAAGCGGCCGATTGACCCCGCTCGGAAAGGAATGCCCGATGGAGACCCAACAACCCCCGACAATCACAACCGAAGAAGCCCCGATCCTCATCGTCCCGGAAGCACCGGCGATCGCCCCGCCCGCCCGCGGCGGCGCCCGATGGCGGCGGGCAATCGCCGCCGGTCTCCTGGGCGGAGTGATCGCAACGCTTGCCATGCTGCTGATGATGGTCGCACAGCGCGTCTGGCTAGGCGTGCCCGCCCTAGCCGAGAGTATTCCCGACCGGATCGCCCCCCTGCTGCGCATCCCGGAGTTCTTCTCGCTCTTTGATCGCTTCGGTGGCTACAACGGCCTCAAACGCTTCGGTATCCTCTCCATCCTCGCTGGCATCGTCGCCGTCGGCATCGGGGTCGGCCTCCTCTATGCCTTGTTTACCGAGAATAGTCGCACGGCGGAGCCGACCAAGCCGCGCCGCTTCGGTCTCAGCCCTGTGGCCCTCATCTTCGTCGCGGTCGTCGTGGCGCTGCTCTGGATCGGAACGATCGCCCTCGAACAACCGGTGCTCGACACGAACTTTCGGGGCCTTCCGGCGGGGCCGGCAACGCTCTTCACGGTGGTCGGGCTGCTGATTTCCTACCTCACCTACGGGGTGATACTCATACTCGTCTGCCGGGCGCTGACGAACGATGCGCCGCTCGGCGCGTCGTCCGCGCCAATCGCCGGGCAACTGCTCGGCCGCCGCGCCGCCATTACCGGGGGCGTGGCAGTGATCGCGGGGGTCGGCTTGGGCGCGAGCCTCGCGTGGCTCAATAAACGGGCCGTCTTCACCTACGACGGACGGCAATACAAGGGAGCGACGGTTCAGGCGATCACGCCCAACGATCAGTTCTATTCGGTCACGAAGAATGTCGTTGATCCCAACCCCACGAAGGCATTCTGGCGGCTCGACGTCGGCGGCAAGGCCGACCATGGCCGCACGTATTCCTTCAATGACCTCGCCGCGCTCGCGCCCATCGAGCAGGAGACGACGCTGATGTGCATCAGCAACGGCATCGGCTCCGGCCTGATGAGCAACGCGAAATGGAAGGGCGTGCCGATGCGCATGCTCCTCGATGCCGCAGGCCCGCACGCCGGTGTCGTGGAAGTGAAACTGAGCGGCGCGGACGGCTACACCGATACGATCCCGTTCGACAAGGCGATGGACCCGACGACGCTCGTCGTCTACGAGATGAACGGCGCGCCGATTCCGCAGCGACACGGCTATCCCGTCCGGGTGATCGTGCCAGGGATGTACGGCGAGAAGAATGTCAAATGGGTGACCGGCATCGAACTCGTGGATCATCCGGTGAAAGGTTTCTATGCGCAACAGGGTTGGGGGCCGGACTTCGTCGTCCCGACGCGCTCGCGCATTGATGTACCCGATGGCGGCCCACCGCTTCCCGCAGGCAAGCCAACCACCATCCGTGGCATCGCGTTCGGCGGCAATCGCGGCATCTCGCGCGTCGAGGTCAGCATGGACGACGGCGGGACGTGGCGGGACGCGCGGATTGACTATCCCGGCACGCATCTCACCTGGGCGCTCTGGAGCGCTGACTGGACACCCACGCGGCCCGACATGTACCATCTCGTCGTCCGCGCGACCGATGGCACCGGCGCACCCCAGATTTCCGCCTTTCATGACATCGTGCCGCAAGGCGCGCGGGGATACGACCGGATAACCGTGCAGGTTGTCTAGCACGACGGGAGATCGGTGACCACCGCATCTGACTCACGCCTCGATCGGTATCTGCATGCGGCGATCGCAGGGGTCCGTGCCTGGCACGGACCCCTCATCGCCTTCGACAATCGGGATCGGGAACCGCCTCACACGAGGAGTCGCACACTCCTCGATCTCGGCGTGCTGGCGGCCTGCGGTATCGCGCTGGTTGCCCTGACGCACACCATCGCCCAGTGGCGGGTCGTGGCGACCCACTACCACACCTACACCGCCTTCTTCGTGATCGAACTCGCCCTCTACGCGCTCGCGGCGGCGTGGGTGATACGGCGCAAGCCGCCCATGCGATGGACGCTTGCGCTGATCTTCCTGATCGCCTTCTGCGCCCGCCTCGCCTTTATCCCCCAGATGCCGACCGTCTCTGACGACGTGTATCGCTATGTCTGGGACGGGCGCATCCAGGCAGCGGGGATCAACCCGTACCGCTACGCGCCGAACGACCCAGCCGTGGCACACTTCCGGGATCGGGCGATCTACCCCGGCATCAACCGCAAGCCGGTGCCGACGATCTACCCGCCCGTCGCTCAGGGCGTCTTCCGCCTCATCTATGCGCTGCATCCCAACAGCGTGACCTGGACCAAACTCGCCCTCACCATACTGGACCTCGCCACGATGGCGATCCTCGTCATCCTGCTCGTCCGAGCCGGAATCCGACCGGAGCGCGTCCTGCTCTACGCATGGCACCCGCTGCTCATCCTCGAGGTCGGGCACAGCGGCCATATTGATGTTGTCGCCGCACTCTTCATCGCGCTGGCGTTGTGGGCGCGCAGCGTGAATCGCTCCGCGCTCTCCGGGGTGCTGCTTGCGTGCGCGACACTCGTCAAATTCTATGCGCTCGTCGCCCTCCCCGCGCTGCTCGCCACGCCGCGTCGCAACGTGCGCCTGCTCGCAGGGCTGATCGTGACGACCGTGCTAGCCTACCTCCCCTTCGTATCGGTCGGCACGCGCGTCTTCGGATTCCTGCCGGGCTACGTACAGCAGGAAGGAATTTCTTCTGGAAAACGATACTATCTGCTCCATCAAGCCACCTGGCTGGTCAATCGGTTGCCGGGGGGCGTGTCAGCGTCGCTTGCCCACTCCCCGCTCGCCCTCCTTTCCGCGACGACATGGTACGAGGGCGGCATCCTTGTGGCGATGATGACGTGCGCGGTTTGGTGCTGGCTGCGGCCGGCGACCGCAGTGCGCGGTATGGCCGACCGCATCGCCGTCCTTTTCATCGTACTCCTGACGCTGGCGACGCCGAGCCAGCCGTGGTATGTGCTGCTGCTGCTCACCTGCGTGCCGCTGGTGCGGGGCGCGTTGCTGCTGCCAACGAGCATCGTTGTCGGCAGCGCCGGTTTCGGCTACCTGAACGAATGGTTCCCCAGCCGCCCGGTGTGGCCGCTGGTCGTCAACTACGACGGTCGCGCGGTGGCGCTCGTGCTAATCTGCATCATCGCAGTCGCGCGATGGCGGGCGGAGCGACAAAGAACCGCCGCACCCGAAAGCACGTCGAATGATGATCTCCTTTCCGAAGCCGACCAATCACCTTTAGGCGTGTCAGGTGATGCGCTACACTCAGGAACGGGTTATGTCGGGAAGTTCGATGCCCGGTAGGGTGATGTCGCGCGCCCGGTGGCAGCGGACGTAGTGGCCCGGCTCGATCTGCTCCCAGACTGGCGCTTTTGTCCGGCAGATTTCTGTAGCGTAGGGGCAGCGGGGATGGTAGTAGCAGCCACTGGGCGGATTGGCAGGGTTGGCGACCTCGCCGCGCACATGGGTACGCCCGGAACGGGCGCGGGGATCGGGTTGCGGGATCGCCGACAACAATGCCGAGGTATACGGGTGCTTCGGTGTAGCGAAGAGCCGCGTCGTTTCCGCGAGTTCGACCATCTGCCCGACGTACATCACCATCACCCGATCGCTGATGTGCTTTACCACACTCAAATCGTGCGCGACAAAGAGATAAGTCAGCCCAAGCCGCTCCTGCAATTCCAGCATGAGGTTGAGGATCTGCGCCTGCACCGAGACATCGAGCGCCGAGACGGGTTCGTCGGCGACGATGAGCCGGGGATTGAGCGCGAGGGCACGGGCGATGCCGACCCGTTGCCGCTGGCCGCCACTGAAGGCGTGCGGGTAGCGGCGGATATATTCAGGCCGGAGGCCGACGAGCCGCAACAGTTCCGTGACCCGCTCCACGCGCTCCTGATAGTTCCCCATCCCGTTCACCTTCAGCGGCTCGCCAATGATGTCGAACAGCGTCATACGCGGGTTCAGTGACGAGAACGGGTCCTGGAAGATCAGTTGCATCTCCTTGCGCAGCGGCTTCAAGGCCGAGCGGGGCGCTTTCGCCACGTCAACCACGGTGCTAGCAGTCGTGCGAAAGCGAATCTCGCCGTCCGTCGGCCGGATGGCACGGAGGATGCAGCGCGCCGTCGTCGTCTTACCACAGCCGCTCTCGCCGACCAGCGAGAGCGTCTCGCCCTCCCGCAGGTCGAAACTGACATCGTCAACGGCGCGGACCTGTCCCGTCACCCGCTGCAAAAATCCCTGCCGGATCGGGAAGAATTTCCGGAGGTTCTTCACTTCCAGCAGCAGATCATCGTTCGTTTGCGTATTCACGACGCCGTTGCACTCCCTCGTATCGCGTCGTCGGTGTACAGGAAACAACTCGTCTCCTGCGTGCCGACGACGACCGGCGGTGGATCGCGTTTATCGCACAGGCCCGGCATGAAATCGGGGCAGCGCGGATGGAAGGGGCAGCCCGTCGGCCGGTTGTACGGGTGCGGGATCGAGCCGGCAATCGTCGGCAGTTTGATGCGCGACGGCGCGGTGATGCTGGGGATCGAGCGCAAGAGCGCCCGCGTGTACGGGTGCTTCGGCGCGTAGAAAATGTCGTCCACTTTGCCGCGCTCGACTTCGCGCCCGAGATACATCACGACAACATCATCGGCGACCTCCGCGACGACGCCGAGGTTGTGGGTGATCAGCATGATCGCCATGCCATTCTGCTCCTGCAACTCGCGCAGCAGATCGAGAATCTGCGCCTGCGTCGTCACATCGAGCGCGGTCGTCGGTTCATCGGCGATCAGGAGCGCCGGGTCGCACGCCAGCGCCATCGCGATCATCGCGCGTTGGCGCAGCCCGCCACTCAGTTGGACGGGGTACTCGTCCAACCGCTCGCTCGGGCGCGACATGCCAACCCGGTCCAGCAGCTCCACGGCACGCTCGCGCGCTTCCGCCTTGTTGCAGCGGCGGTGCAGCCGAATCACTTCGAGAATCTGATTGCCGATCGTATGCACAGGGCTGAACGAGGTCATTGGCTCCTGAAAGATCAGCGAGATCACGCCACCCCGAATCGAGCGCATCGTCCGCCCGTTCGCGTCCAATTTTGTCAAGTCCACTTCAGGCACGTCCGGCCCGCGATACTCAGGGTCGGCGCTCGGGTGGCGCAGCAGGATTTCCCCACCGATGATCCGGCCGGGCTGCTCAACGATGCGCAGAATAGAGCGTGCCGTGACGCTCTTGCCGCAGCCGCTCTCGCCGACAACACCCAACGTCTTTCCGGCGAAGATGTCGAAACTGACACCGTCAACGGAATGCACCACGCCCTCGTCGGTGAAGAAATGCGTCCGCAGATCGAGCACCGACAGGAGCGGGGATTGCCCCTTCTCGTTCTTCATCGTTTCGCGCTTCACCTCATACACCATAGGGGTCCGCCGCGTCGCGCAGGCCGTCGCCGAGGAAGTTGAAGGCGAGGATGACGACGATCACCGGGATCGCCGGGATGAGCAGCCACGGCGAAATAACAATTGCCTGAATATTCTGCGCCTGCTGAAGCATCACACCCCAACTGACCGCCGGGGGGCGCAAGCCGAGGCCGAGGAAACTGAGCGAGGTTTCGCTGATAATGATCGCGGGCAGCGCCAGCGTCGTGTCGGCGATGATGTTGCTCAAAAAGAGCGGCACCATATGGACGAAGATAATCCGCAGCTGGCTGCTACCCGCCAGTTCGGCGGCGGTGACGAAATCTTCCTCGCGCAGCGACAGGAAGCGCCCGCGTACGGCCCGTGCGAGCCCCGTCCAACCGATCAGCGAGATGATAATTGTAATGACGAAGTAGACGCGGATGATGCTCCAATCCCTCGGCACGGCGGCGGCCAACCCCATCCAGAGCGGGATCGTCGGGATCGAGCGGAGGATTTCGATGACGCGCTGGATCACCGTGTCCACGATGCCGCCATAAAACCCCGACAGCCCGCCGAGGAAGACGCCGAGGAAGAGACTGAGCGCGACACTGACGAGGCCAATCGTCAGCGAAATGCGCGTCGCGTAGACGAGCCGGGAGAAGACATCACGCCCTTGAACATCGGTGCCGAGCAGAAAGAGCGAGGGCGGGGCATCCCGCGCGTTGAGGCCGATCAGGTGCCGGTCGGTCGGGATCAGGCCGAACAGTTTGTACTCGAAGCCGCGCGCGAAGAGGGTAACGGGAATCTTCTTGTCCGGGTTCGGCTTGTAGACCCGCTTGAATGTCTTCGGGTCGCGCGCACCTTCCAGTGCGTAGACGTACGGACTGAACCGATGCCCGTCAAAGAAATGAATGCCTTGTGGGCGGATCAACGACAGTTGCGCGTCGGATGCTTCCGGGCTGGCATAGGCAAGGAAGCCAGCGAAAATGACGACCAGATAGGCGAAAACAACGACTACCCCCGCGACAAGCGCCACGCGGTGCTTGCGGAATCGCCGCCACATCAATTGCCGCTGTGTCGCGACCGAGATCCGCTCCTCGGCGAGGTCGCCTTCGCGCAGGGCAATCTCCGGGATGTCTGGGGCGTTCGGAGCGAGGAACCCCTCATCAATCACTTTGCCGCCGGGAATATTCGTCAACTCAGCCATCAGCGTACCAACCGAATCCGTGGATCAATCCACAAAAGCAGCATGTCCGATAAGAACGTCCCGATCACCGTCAGCGTGCCGAGCAGCAGGATGATCGCGCCGGCCAGAAACATGTCCTGCGCCTGCAACGCACTGAGGAGCAGCGGCCCAACCGTCGGCAGGCTGAGGACGATCGAGACGATGATGCTCCCAGAAACGATGTACGGCAGCGTGTAACCGATCGTACTCGCGAACGGATTGAGCGCGACGCGCACCGGGTACTTGAGGATGGCGCGCATCTCGGTCAATCCTTTTGCCCGTGCGGTGACGACGTACGGCTTGCGCAACTCATCCAGCAGATTGGCGCGCAGGATGCGGATCGCCTGCGCCGTCCCGGCGAGGCCGAGGACGACCGCCGGGACGGGGATATGCGTCAGTAGATTGCCGACTCGCGCCCAACTCCACGGCGCGTCCTGATACTGGGCGGAAAACAGCCCGCCGATGTCCGCACCGAAGAACTTGAAGGCAAAGTACATGATGATTAGCGCGAGCAGGAAGTTGGGCACCGCGAGGCCGATAAAGCCGATCAGGGTGAAGAGGTAGTCGCCCATCGAGTAGTGCTTGACGGCGGAGTAGATGCCGATGGGCAGCGCGATCCCCCAGGTCAGCAACAGCGCAAAGATCGAGACGACCATCGTTAGGGCGAGACGGCTGCCGATCATATCCGTCACCGGGCGCTTGTACTGAAGCGACACCCCGAGGTCTCCATGCACGATCCGGCGCATCCATTTACTGTACTGAACGATAAAGGGTTGATCCAGCCCGTATTCGCTGCGGAGCGCCGTGATCGTCTCCTGCGTCACCTGCGTCCCGCTCGCTTGCAGTTGCCCAATGTACGCGGTCACGTAATCACCGGGCGGCAGCTGGATGATAAAGAACGAGATCAGCGAAATCGCCCAAATCGTAAAGACTGCGATAAGCGCCCGTCGGAGGATATAGGCTAGCACTACTCCCACCTCGCCTGTATGTCTCGTGATGGTAGCAGGCTACCAGGATTGCTACCACCGATCCAGCCCCCGGATTCTCTCGCTGCTAACTCTTGAAGTAAAATGTCGTCGGCTGCGATGAGCACGGCGTGCGGACGGCCTGACCGTTCGCCTGCCGCGACGGCGCGTTGCCGACATTGTTCTTGACGATCCGCACGCCCAATTGCGCTGGCGAGAGGCCGACGGTACCGACTGTCCAGCACTGCTCAACTGCGATCTTCCAGACCTCCTGGCACATCTTGTACCGTTCGTCCGTCTGCTTACCGAACGACGACTGAAACATCGCAATTGCCTTGAGCAACTCTGGATCGGTCGGCTGCTTGCCGACCTTACCGCCGCTCGCGTACCAGTTGGCGAACACCGGCCCCAGATAAGCGCCCGGATCGTTGAGCGGCAACGTGAATTGTGGATAAAGAGAGAGCTTCTCGGTGCCATCGCATACCCACAGGAAGACCTGATGCTTGTTTCCCTGCGCGTTCGTCGTCGCGAGCGTCCGCTCCTGTACCGAGATATCGAGTTGTAAGCCGATCTGCTTCAGTTGTTGCGTGACCATCTCGCCGATCTGGCCGAAATCGAGGAACGAGCCGCTGATCGTCGTCACTTGCAGCCGGAGTCGCTGACCGTTGTCCGTCCGGAGCCGGTAGCCCTCACTATCCTTCTTCGTCAGCCCGGCCTTGTCAAGCAGGTCGTTTGCCTGCTTCGTGTCCTTGACGTGCCACTTCGTGCGCCACTCCGGCCCGGGGTTGTACGGGGAAGCATCTTCCGGGATTGGCGAACCGGGTGTGCCGAGGCCGAGCCAAAAGGCTTCATTCATCTGGTCACGGTCAATGCCAAGCGCGAACGCATGCCGGAAGTCCTTATTCGTGACCCACTTCACGATCTCGGCGTCGCCGTCGTACGACTGATTGAAGTAGAACGCCGCGTCCGTGCCGACCACTGCCGGGTCGAGATGGACGGTGTAGTCGCCTTGTTTCTGGTTCTGGAGGAAGACCGGCAGTTTCGTCAGTTCCATATTGCGGGACTGGTAATCAATCTGACCGGCGATGCCGCGCAACCCGACGACCTCGATACTTTCGGCATTCGACATGCTGATCTTATCAATGTATGGCAGTTGATTCCCGGCGGTGTCCACCGACCAGTAGAAGGGGTTGCGCTCCAGCACCCATGTCGGCGTGTTGATCGCCGAGGTCGTCTTCCACGGACACATCACCGGCAGTTCGGTATTCAGTTGCCAGTTATTCTTGAACTTGAAGAACGTGACCCAGTTATCATACTTGGCATCCTTCGCCAGCTGATCCACTTTGTCCTGCCCGGCATATTTCGGATGAAACTGTTTCAGGTAGTGCGCGGGTGCGTAACTGCCCATCAGATTGTTCGGCGCCTTGGACGCATGGCCGCCACCGAGCGCCGTCGAACCCGCAAGCACTTCGACAATCGCCGGATACGCTTCGGGGAATTTGTACTCCACCGTGGTGGCGTCAACCTTCTGGAGCAGGCCGGGCTTGCCATTGATCGAGAGTTCGCTCGTCCCGGCCGGGAGGAGGTCCTTATTCTGATAGATGTCCTGGAACCAGAACATGAAGTCGTCGGCGTTGAACGGCTCGCCATCAGACCAGCGCGCGCCCTTGCGGAGAAAGACCTTGCAACTCGTGCCGTCCGCGCTCAGTTCCCAGCCCTTCGCGAGCGACGGGATGATCTTATTGCCGGTATAGTCCCAGAAGAGGATCTTGTCGGTCGAGTTGATCCGGTTGCCGTTCTCACCATCGCCGGGGCCTGTAAAGGCGCGACGCCAGGTGCCGCCATACTTGCCGATCTCATTAAGCGGCTTGATGACCATCGGCTCCTGGCTGACGCGTTGCTCGACGGGCGGCAGTTTCCCCGCTTTTACCATGTCCGCCAACTGGGGCGCTTCCTTGAAGGACTTGGGTATCTGCGCGGGGTCGGTGATCACCTCCGGTCCTTCCAACTTGCCAACGAGGTCCGCGCCGAGCGCCGACTTCGTGGCCCCGCTCGCGGCAGGAGAGGCGACTGCGGCCTTCGTCGGTGTGCCGGATGCCGCGTTGTCGCCGACGGGGGTCGCACCGCCCGCCGTGCTGGTCGGCGCGGGCGCAGTACCGCCGCCGCACGCCGCGAGCAAGGACGCGAGGGCCAATGCGCTCACCCCGAGGGCCGCGCCCCGCTTCAACACCGCGCGTCGAGAAAGCTGCCCGGTCAGCGCTCCCGCGTAGAGGAGTCCGACCTTTCGCTCATTGTCCTCATCCCGATTATTCCGTTCCACTGCGTTCCCTCCCGCTCGCTGACCACGTTATACCCGACGCGCCCCTGTCCATCACTCCAATGTCGCGCGTCCGGCGCTACCCCGCGACGCGGAATCCCGCCATTCATACACAACGTGTGCACTCAGTGAAGAAAGGAATCGTGGACGTACGGATACGATAGCAACGCGCCCAAGGATTGTCAATGCAACGCGCGAATCGGCGCGGGCGGCGGCGTCGCATGCACGCGGCACGTCAATGATAAGAACATACTTTCGCTGAATGGAGAGCCGATCATCAGCCAGGCAGTCCTCGATCACCCAGGCATCGCCCCTTGCGTGTTGACGTAAAGCGCGTACACCGATTGGCTGGCGGTCATACAGAGACGGTTACGCTTGAGGCCTCCAAAACAGAGATTGGCGCACGCTTCCGGCAGACGAATGCGCCCGATCAGATCGCCTGCGGGCGTGAAGACGAGGACGCCGTTGTAGCCGAGGCCGTCGGTACCGGCGGCGCTCGCGCACCAGAGATTGCCTGCGACATCGGCACGCATACCGTCCGGCCCACAATGCACGCCGTCTACCCGCATATCGGTGAAGACTTTGCCGTTCGTAACTCGGTTCGCGTCGGTGACGTCGTAGACCTTGATGTCGCGCGGCCCCGGCCCCGTATCGCAGACGTAGAGTTTTGTGTAGTCGGGGGAGAAGCAGAGGCCATTGGGGCGGGCGAGTTCGTCGGTGACGAGATCAATCCGGCCACTCGGATCAACGCGGTAGACGGAGGGCCGCAACTCCTGCTTTTCGCCGCCCGCGTCCACCGTGCCGATCCGTGGATTGAATGGGCCTCCCTCGTCCGGCTGGCCTTCATAGAGCGAATTCCCGTAGGGCGGATCGGTGAACCAGATACTGCCGTCGGGATGCGGGACGAGATCGTTCGGCGAGTTGAGCCGCTTGCCCGTGTAGGCGTCTGCGATCACCGTCAGCGAGCCGTCGTACTCCCAGCGAACGACGCGGCGAGAGAAATGCTCGCAGGTAATCTGGCGACCCTGGAAATCGAACGAATTGCCGTTGCTGCTACGTGACGGCGTGCGGAAGACGGTCACACGGCCATCATCCTGCAACCAGCGGTACTGGACATCGCCACCAACATCGCTCCAGACGAGATAGCGCCCCTGGCTCGACCACGCAGGGCCTTCCGCCCACAGCGATCCGCTCCAGAGACGCTGGATCGGCGTGTTGCCGACGATGCATTTCCCAAATTCCGGTTCCAGGACAATGATGTCCGGGTCCGGGTAGATGTTCGGCGGCGCATCAGGCCCCCACTGGCGCGGGGGATGTGTGATCGTGCTCGGCGGTGTGCCAACTGCCGGGGCCTGGGCATTGAGGGGTTCGTGCGCCACGGGTAATTCCTCCATCCAAATGCGGGCGAGACATCAACAGTGAGAATGCAAACCGACCATCATGATGCATCATCACCATGTGGAAGGGAACACCCGACTGTGTATCGCGCCGCCGTCTCTTGTCTGCAACGAAAGCGAAGCGCCCAGAGGATGAGCGGCGCTTGCAAGGGTAGGCGCAACCAGGCGACGACCGCTACCGCGACGGGCGTGTCGGCGTGCAGGCTGTCGAGCGCCATCTGGATATTCGCGGGGAAGACCGCCACGAACAAGACGGCGGTCGCGATCGCGCCGAGCCGCCGCGTGCGCGGGATGGCGAGGAGCGCCGCGCAGACGAGTTCGCAGAGACCGCTCGCGACGACGACAGCGGCGGCATGGGCGCGCAACGGCGCGGGCATGATGCGGCGATAGGGGGTGGGCACGACAAAGTGCAGGACGCCGGACCCACCGACGAGGAGACAGAGTCCGAACAGGGAGAATCGGGTACGGCGACTCATTAGTATTTCCTCACCCCAACCCCCCTCCATCGCCGCTGTGACCGTAGTTTGCCGACACGCAAGGGCGAGGGAGAGGGGAGCCAATCATTGTGCATTCGACATCGTGATAGGATACACGAGAACGAAGGACGATGAGCAGATTGCTCTTCTCCGTCCTTCATCCTGAGAAAGGATCGCATCCCAATTGGCTGTTTCCCGCACCGCAATTGCCGCCGCTCGCGCCCTGCTCGACCGCGCGGTGCGCGACCGGGCCAATGCCTACGGAGGGAGCCTCGCGCTCGGCTATGGCTGGGAGGAATATTTGCTGCCACGCGTCCCGGCGCTCGTCGGCAAGACGCTACCGGATGGCGCGCTCCTGCACGCGGCCCGTTCGTTCGGCGCGGATCCGGCGATTGCTCTCGAATGCTCCGCGCGCGGCCTGCGGCAGCCCGATTTTCTCTTTCTCGTCACGCGGGATGATGCGACCAGCATCGCCGGGGCGGACGCAAAACTCGGCCTCGATACGGTGGATGCCGCGCAGGTCTCTGCCGAAACCACCGCGCGCATCCTCGCTGAGGGCGGCCCGCTCGCTCAGGCGATTATCGCCGCGCTTGCCCCAGTGGAGACGTCCGCGACGGACGGCTACATCCTCACGCCCGAGCGTATCCTCAATGATCTGGTGCTCGATGGCGCACGACCGAACGGGATGCCCCGCCCTCGCCTGCCCGAGCGGTCGCATGTCGTGATGATTTCCCTACGTGGCGCTGACCTGCTCCGCGCGGTCGCGACCGGACCGTTCGCGCGCGCGCTCGTTGAAGGGACGGACGAAGCGATCGAGGCGGACGCCTCGGTGGATCTCGCGGTGCTGATTACCCTCGCAACGCATCTGCTGCTCGGCATGTGGCGAGAGGGCGAGACGCCGCTCGTCATCGGACGCATCCCTGTCGAGCCGCCCGCGCCGGAACAGTACGACACCGCACGCGACTGGGGGCATACTCGTGTCCTGCGCGCGGGGAGTGCGTGGGAGGCGGCAGTGCAGGCAGCAAGCCGGGCACGGCCGCGCATCGAGGCCCGCGCCCGGGTGCAGGAGGCCCTGCAACCACCGCTTGCCGATCCGCAGGTGCGCGATGCGCTCGGTGGCGTACGGGGCAAGCCGGGGCGGATGGCCCGCGCCGCCGCCGCCGATGCCTACCGCACCGCCCTCCTCGCTGCCCTTCCACCCGATGTGCCGGATCGCGGCGACGCGCTGCTCGACGCGATCCAAGTGGCCCGCCGCCGCGATATGGATGCCCTCCGCGCCCGCACCATCGCCGCCATTCACGACGCGCTCCATCGCGCGGACGACGCACCAGCCCTGCCAAGTGTGCCCGAAACGTCGCATTGAGCCGCTCGATGGGGATTACCGATCGGCTTTTGGTTGCACCCCGCGCTACACCCTTGACAGCCGTTGCATTCTTACGTGGCGTATTGACTTGGAAACATGTGCATTTTCTATCACGAGGGATCGAATCGTGTATGCGGTCATGTGGACGGTCGCGCTGCCGCAGAACGGAGAGTACTCCGACCGCGCGGACGGGGGAGGCTGGGATGCGCGGTCGCTGGATCGGTGTGCTCGGGCTCGGGCTGCTCCTCATGCTCGCCGGCCTTGCCCTGCCCGCGCCCGTAGTGCATGCCGCGAACTTCACGGCCACAAACCGCTTCGACAACGGTACCGGTTCGCTACGCGACGCAATCATCCAAGCCAATACTGGTCTCGGCTCGACGACAATTAACTTCGCGGTCACCGGCACGATCACCCTGGCGAGCGCATTACCGTTGCTCACCGCAAACATGATGATCACCGGGCCGGGTGCGACCCAGTTGACGGTGAACGGCACCGTCGGCACGCCGCCCCCCGGCCTCACCCTCAATGCGACGACCGGTGTACTTTCCGGCACGCCGACAGCCGTGGGGACATTCCCCTTCACGGTGCAGGCGAAGGACACGCAGAATTTCACGGGCACCCAGCCGTACACTGTGACGATCAATCCGGCGTCGCTGACGAGCATTGCCATCTCCGCCCCCGTCTCCGGCAGCCCGACCAATGTCACCGACAAAGTCGGGCAGATCATGCAACTGACCGCGATAGGCGCCTTCGGAGACGGCTCGACGGGCGACGTGACGACTCAGGTAACATGGATGTCGAGCAATCCACAGATCGCGATAGTGGACGCGAGTGGGAAGGTAACGGGGAAGAGCGGCGGGACGGTGACGATCACGGCGACGCTGAACGGTGTGACGCAGACGATCACGATCACGGTACCGGGGCCGACCGCGATTGACATTCAGGTGCCGCCCGCACCCGCGAGCCGCCCGAGCGAGACGACGAGCGTGCCATCAGGCGGACCCGCGCCGAACCCGCTGCCTACTGGTCGGTAATGATCTGACCCGCCTACCCCCTCTCACTGCCCAGTTGGCGCCCGCGATAGAGAGGGGGAACATTTCTGCAACGGCGCGGCATATGACGATATGCCATGATACCCCAGGTGCGTCAGCCGGAGACGAGGTTGAGGCTACTCCAGAGCAAGGCCGCGAGGTCGTGCTGGAGTTGGACGCTCGCGTCGTAATCGCCCGTCACCATCACGGTGATCGCGACAACCCGGCCATCGGGTAGAAAGATCACGCCCGCGTCGTTATGCGCGCCCGGCACATCACCCGTCTTATGCGCGAAAACCGTGCCGTCCGGCAAACCGGTGGAGAGTTTGGTGTTGACTTCCTGATCTTTGAGCAGTTGCAGCATCAGTGTGTAATCATCCGGCGTGAGGAGCGGATCGAGCGTGTGGTTCACCAGACCATCGAAGAAGCGCGTTATCTCGCGCGGCGTCGTGCGCGCCTGCCCGGTGATGACCGTCGCCGTGAACCCACGCGCCCGCAGTAATTGATCCACCGTTCCCCAGCCCAAATACTGCCCAAGTACCTGCGCGGCAGTGTTACTGCTCGCCGTAATCATCAACCGCCGCAAGTCGGTGACGCTGACCGTGTCACCGTACGTGCCGAGCGAGTAGCCATCCTCCTCCGAATCGTCATTCTGCGCGTTCAGAGTCAGTTCCGTATCGTCGAATAACTTGTGCTGCCGGATTTCCACCTGCGTGCGCCAGAGGAGAAAGAGTTTGTAGAGGCTCCCCGCTGCGAACTGCGTATCCGCATTGCGCTCGATCGTGTCCTCCGCCCGGCCGTCCGCGATGACGAGACCAACGCCGGTAATCCCCTGCGGCTGGTACCGTGCGATGACCTGATCCACCGTTGGACCGAGCGTCTGCGCCAAGCCGGTTCGGCTTGGGGGGGCGGGATCGCGCACGGAAGGAGTGCCTCGCTGCGCGGCGATCGTTGGCACAACAATGGTGGCGAGAGCGGTCGGCGGCCCCAGGATCGGGGTGGACGGTGAACTGCGCCAGACAGCCACCGAGACGACGAAGCCCATCAGGACGAGCGCAAGCAGTGTTCTCCCCGCGCGCCGGTTCCCGCTGGCTGCCCCGCGATATCGCCGTTGCTCGATGCGCCTGTTCAGTCCACTACCTCCCACAGTCAGCGATGATTGTACTGATCTCGCGCACCGACGACAACCCGTTGATCGGCGTCCCACGATGACGCACTATAGGGTTCGATGCAATTTCGTCCTCCCATCACAAAATACGGTCTTCTCTCGTTAACCTCCTTGACCAGGCAATCACCGCATCGCTCTATGGCGACGGCCCGGCTCAATCAGGATAGATGCGACGGGTGCGGCCATTCATCCGGTTGTATTTCGCGTCTCTTTTGCATCAGCGAGACAGTAGGACTTGGGAGTCACAATGGCAATGGACAGTGCATGGCGGGAACCGGAAACCGCGATTGACCGCGTCGCGCGGCAGCACGATGACGGACACGAGCAGTCTATGCCGCGTACCGATCCGCTCCTCGATCTTCGTCAGCGGCTTGCCCGCGAGCAGCTCCAAGACGCGGCGGTGACGAACGGACGAAACGCGGACGCAGTGACGGCACCGTTCAATGCCCTCCCGCTCCCCGTCGTCTGCACCGATCGTGCTGGTATCGTCACGGGCTGGAACCATGCCGCCACGACGCTTTTCGGCTACGCGGCGCGCGAGGCGCTCGGTACGCCACTCCTCACTATCCCCCTGGAGGAAGAAGAACGGTATGCAGTCTTCCGTCAGCGGATCGCGATGGGCGAAACGATCGCGGGCGTCGCCGTCGAGCACAGGCACAAAGACGGCCATCGCACGAGCGTGCTGCTCTCCGCCGCGCCGTGGTATGAAGCGGGAGAGATGACGGGCGTTGTGATGACGCTCGCGGATCTCTCCGCACAGAAAACACAGGAATGGGAACTGGCCGCGCAGGCCGCTGCGGAAGCGCGGCGCGCGCGGGACACAGCGTACATCGCAGCCCTTACCGATGCATGTTACGCAGCCAGTGATGAGCGCGCGATCTTCGATGCGCTGGCGGAATGCACTGCCGGTTGGTCGGACAGCGCCGGGGTGGTAACGACTACCGATGGATGTAGTACCCTCGTCGCCTATGGATCGCGCACCGCCGACACGGATTGGCCAGTCGCCGCGCTCTTCGTGGCGTGCGCGACGGGTTGCGCGGGCATGACCGGGCAAGATACCCTTCCCCCCGGCATGCCACGCATCTACCCGATGCGCGAGATACCGCTCGGTGGTGCGGCGACCACCGAGCGGTATCACACACTCGCCGCCGCGCCGGTCGTGGTCGAAGGAGAAATCGTCGCCACGCTCTACGCGGCGGCATGCGGCGCGCGCGCACCGCTCGACGAAACGTCCCGTGCAACACTGGCAAGCGCCGCCGCTCACGCGGGGAGAGCGATCGTCAAGACGCGCATCTACCAGGAACTGACGACGCGGCTCACTACCCTCGAAGCGGAAATGCGACAGAAGGACGACTTCCTTGCTACCGTCTCACACGAACTGCGCACGCCGCTGACGGCGATCCTCGGTTTCGCCCACATTATCGTGGAGAACGACGCACTCGGCCCGGCGCGGCGGCGCGGCATGGCGGAAGACATCGTCGCAAGCGGCGGGCTGCTCCTCACGCAGGTGAACGATCTGCTGGACATCGTCCAACTCGGCGCGGGCCGCCTCGCTGTCGCACTGGAGACCGTGGACCTGACAACGGTGGTTCACTGGTGCGAACGCACCGTCCAAGCTCTGATGCACAGTAAGAACCTGCAATTTGTTCTCGCCATCCCCGCGAACCTTCCGCCGGCCCACGCGAACGCGGCGCGCTTGCAGCAAGTCCTCCTCAATTTCCTCGTCAATGCCTATAAATTCACGCCGGCCGGCGGCGCGGTGACGCTCGAAGCGAGGGCGGTGGAGGAGGGCAGTGTGGCAATCTCCGTGCGGGATACGGGCATCGGCATCGCGCCGGAGCACGCTGCACGCATCTTCGAGCCATTCGCACGCATCAAAACCGACGACACACGCACCCAATCCGGCGCGGGCGTTGGTCTCGCTGTCGCGCGGCAACTCGTGGACCTCATGGGCGGCACAATTATCCTCGACAGCACGCCCGCAGTCGGCAGCATCTTCACCGTCTCGCTCAAGACCGCGACGGGGAAATAGGCAGCTCTACCCGCCGTAGCGCCAGCGGTAATAGTGCTGCCCGATGTTACCGAACTCGACGCGGAAGGCAGGGTCGTTGTTCGGATTGTAGGTCAGCACGCGCCGCTCGAAGGCCTGGACGAAGACCGTCGTCGCCTTCCCGCCAATTGGCACCTGCGCAATGATTACCGGCGAGATCGGGTAGCCGGGTGTCTGGTCAATCGCGATCCCTGCATCGGTCAACCGTTTAATGAAGTCCAGGAACGGCGTGTACACCACCTGCCCATAGCGATTGGATGGATCCGATACATATCTGAAGGTGTCGCCCGGCGCCGGGACATTGAACTGCGGCCCATAGGTCGCCGAATTATCCTGTGTGAGCGGTGTGACCTGATGATTGTCGCCGAAGATGTACCCACTATACGTATTCGGACTGTTTGGATCGTAATATTCGGCGAATTTGCTCAAGTCAGCATACGTGAGTCCATCCGTGCCGGGATCGCCCGCGATGTTAATCTTCGCCGGGCCGTGTTGCTCGAACGTATTGTCACCGAGTTGGCGATTCCCGCTCTTCAACTCGACAGTGAGCAACCCCGTCGTCACACGGGCATCGGGGGCGAATTGCTCCATGCGCGCCTTGTCGAAATACTGGACCGTCCGCTTCCCGTTCGGGGCTTCCTTGTATTGCTCTGGTTGCCCGTCTCGCGCGGTGGCAAGCGGCCCCCAGAAGTTCGGCTGAATGCCCTCTCCTTGCCGCCAGGCTGCTTCGATCATTGGCGAGGCATACCCAGCCGCTGCCTGCACGCCCATCGTTCCAACCCAGAGCGCGACCATCGCGACCGAAAGCGTGACACCCCATCGTTGACGCATGTACCAACCCCTTCTCATCGCTCGCATCGTCGCGAGCGAATTCGACGGTGGAGAAGACGTATGAACATTAACAACTCAGTTGGGTACGAATAGCGGCGGGCTGTCGCCTGCCGAGTCTGGCGTCAGCGAAAGCCCACCGCTACCCGTAGATTACCCGATCAAGGTGTCAAAATTCATCAATCTCCTCCACCGAAACAATCCCGTTGACCCGTGTGCGGCATTCGCAATCACACCCCGAATACGTCCGGCCCATTGTACTGGTTCACACCGCCGGAATGAACAGCAGGAAATCAGTGCCCGGTGAAGGTTGGCACGCGTTTTTCGAGGAAGGCGGCGACGCCCTCGGTATGGTCGGTCGTGCGACTGGCGAGTTCCTGCATATCCGCCTCGTAGTCGAGAATGGCATCGAGGTTTGGCATCATGGCGCGATTGAAGGCGCGTTTGGTCAGGCCAATCGCCCGCGTCGGCAAGGCGGCAAGGCGGGTTGCCAGTGCGTGCGTCGTCTGCATCAATGCCGCCGCAGGCACAACCTGGTTGACGAGGCCAAGCCGGAGCGATTCCTCCGCGCCGATGCGGTCGCCCGTGAAGGCAAGTTCCGCCGCCTTCGCATAGCCGACGAGCATTGGCAGAAACACTGTCCCACCACTATCCGGCACCAGCCCGATCTTGACGAACGCCTGTACGAATGACGCCGTCTCGCTGGCGATCCGCAGATCGCATGCGAGCGCGAGGTTCGCGCCCGCGCCCGCCGCCACGCCATTGACCGCCGCGATGACGGGCTTCTCGATGCCGCGAATGCGCTGCACCAACGGGTTATAGCCGTGGCGGAGATGCTCGCCAACCGACACCCGGCGTCCATCCGCCGCTGCCGACCGCGCATTGAGGTCCTGCCCGGCGCAGAAGCCACGCCCCGCGCCCGTCAGAACGATGCAGCGCACCGCCGCGTTCCGCTCTGCACTCCGCAGGGCGTCCTGCAACTCCGCGAGCATCGTATCCGTCACCGCGTTGAGCACATCCGGTCGGTTCAGCGTCAGCGTGAGTACGCCATCCACGGTTTCTGACAGGATTGTTTCGTATGCCATTTGCAACCTCCAGTTGGAGTAGTCGGTAGTCAGTGGGATCAATCCCTTCTGACTGCTGCTTATTTCCCCTTCCACTGTGGTGGGCGCTTTTCGAGGAAAGCGGCCATCCCCTCGCGCATGTCCTCGGTAGAGAAGAGAAGAAAGAAGTTCTTGCGCTCGGCGTCGAGGCCTGCTTCGAGGGTCATATCGTACGTCTTAAGCACGGCGTCCTTGCCCATCATCACGGCAAGCGGCGGGCGGGCGGCGACCTCTTTCGCCAGGTGCATTGCGGATTCGAGACAGAGTTCGTTCGGCACGACGCGGTTGACAAGCCCGGCGGCGAACGCCTCCCGCGCCGTGATCTGCCGCCCGGTCAGCACCATCTCCATTGCCAACGCCTTACCGACGGCGCGTGTCAGCCGCTGCGTGCCGCCTGCGCCGGGAATGATGCCGATGAGGATTTCCGGCTGGCCGAAGCGGGCGGACTCGGACGCGACGATCATATCGCACATCATCGCCAACTCGCAGCCGCCGCCGAGCGCGTAGCCACTGACCGCAGCGATCAGCGGCTTCCGCACCTTGCGTATCCGCTCCCACCGCGCGAACTGATTCCGCTTCAGCATCTCCACCGCCGAAACGTCCGCCATCTCCCCGATGTCCGCGCCCGCCGCAAACGCCCGCTCATTGCCCGTAAGCACAATGCAGCGCACCGTGTCGTCCGCATCGAGCGCCTCCAGCGCCTCCACCAGTTCAGTCATGAGCGGCGTACTGAGCGCATTGAGCACCTTCGGCCGGTTCAGCCGCACGACCGCGATGCCATCCCCCTGTTCGACAAGAATATGCTCGTACGCGACCATCTATCCCTCCCTTTCAAGCAACGAGCAACGAGCAATGAGGAGATCAAACCCTACTCATTGCTCGTTGCTCGTTGCTCATTGCTTCGTTAGAGCGCATCAATGGTGAAGGTCGGTGGCTCCAGTGGCAGCGGTGGCGCGGCCTCGGGGTGGAAAGGTTCAAAGTTGACGGGATTGCCCGCGTAATGGCACTCGTGGCAGACCTGCCGCTCGCCGTGCCAGCGGCACCCGGCACAATACCCACCACCGTAGAAAGCATTAAAAAGATGCACGTCCATCGTTGTAAGCGGTCGTGCCGACGCGAGCCGCAGATATTCCGCGACAATCAGCGGTTCGAGGCGGCGAGGCAGGCAGGTAGGATAGGGGAGGACGAACGTTTCGCACGTCGCGCGATCGCGAATCGTGATGGCATCGCCCGCATCCGCCTCCGTATCCCGCACGACTTCAAAGAGGTCCCACTCCACACCGGCCATCGCGGAGAGATATTGCAGGAGATGCGCCTTGTCTATGGTGCGCGTTGCGAGATGGTCCAGCAGCGGGCGCACCCGTTCCACGACTTCCTGAGTCGCCAAATAGACCATCGCTATCCCCCTCTTCTGTTCTCCCCGCGCGCCCTTGGGTGTCATAATCGCGTAGACAGCCGAGCATACGCATCGTATAGATAGCCTAGCATACATGGGTCAATGCCACAACAAACATTTGGTGAAAACACATCACGGAATGTTATGCATATGCATAATGGCAAGATTGATGCCATATTAACGATGCAGTGCGGAGTTCGGGGTTCGGAGAGGTATTCCGCTCCTACTCCGAACTCCGCACTGTGCTACGTCATGTGCGGCGTGCGCGGGAGGATGAAGGAGAAGCGCGTACCGCGGCCCGCTTCGCTTTCGACCCAGATGCGCCCGCCATGCGCCTCGACGAAACCGCGCGCAATCGCCAGCCCAAGCCCGGCGCCGCCCGTCTCGCGCGAGCGGGATTTCTCGCCTCGATAGAACCGCTCGAAGACGTGCGGCAGGTCGGTCTCCGGGATGCCCTCGCCGGTATCCACCACGTCTACCTGCACGCCTTCCGCGACCGCACGGGCAGTGACGGCAATGGCGCCGTCAGCCGGGGTGTGCCGCAGGGCATTCTGTACGAGATTGGTTAGCACGCGGCGGACGGCAGGTGTGTCCATGACCACGGGGCCGACCGCGCCCTCGACGCGCCCGGCGATGTGAATCTCCCGCGCCGCCGCTTGCGCGGCCAGCCCCTCGACGACTTCGGTGATCAAATCGGGGATCGTCGCGGGGGCGAGCGAGAGCGCCAGTTGACCCGCTTCCAGTTGCGAGAGTTCGAAGAGGTCGGTAATGAGCGCGGAGAGCGTGCGGATTTCGCGGCCCATCGTCGCATGGAAACGACCGATCGTTTCCGCATCGGTCACAACGCCGTCAGTGATCGCCTCGATCATCGCGCGGATGGATGCAAGCGGCGTGCGGAGGTCGTGCGAGATAGCGGCAACGAGCATCCGGCGCGCTTCATCGTCGTCGGCGCGGCGCGTCGCGGCCTCCTCCAATTGCGTTGCCATGCTGTTAAAGGCAACGGTCAGCGCGCGCACCTCACGCGCCGCGTCGGCGGTCGGCGGCGGCACACGGACGGTGAGATCGCCGGTCGCCAGCGCGGCGGCAGCGTCGCTGACGGCACGCAGGCGATCGGTGAGCGATCCCGCGAGCACCGCACCGAGCGCGACGCTGACGACGACGGCGAAGAACGAGAGGAGGGAGAGAAGGAGCACATCGTGGCGCGACGCGAACATGAGCAGCGCGGAGAAAAGGACATTAATCAGGGCGACGACCGATCCGGCAACGAGGGCGCCGATGATCCGCGCCCGGATCGTCTGCAGTACGTCGGTCTGCATCAGCCAGAGTCCGATAGCCATCACGCCAAGCGACAACGCGCCAGAGACGGCAAGGAACTCCGCCATCTTCCACAGGTCCTGCGCCGGTGGCTGCCAGATCGCGACCATGAGCAATTCCACCACGCCAAAGGCGACGCAGACCGCCCCCAATGCCCGCACGAAGCGACGGCGCATCATCGAGGGCTGAGCACTGAGGACTTGGGACTGAGGAAAGGGGGTGTCATTGCTCCCCTTGGAAATTACTGCACTCTGCATCACACGTCCTCCTTTGGGGCACGGAAGCGGTAGCCGACGCCCCAGACGGTCTGCACGTAGGTGGGGGTATCCGGCTCCGGTTCGATCTTCTGCCGCAGGCGGCGGATATGGACGGTGACGGTACTGGCGTCGCCGTAGAACTCTTCATCCCAGACGCGGTCGAGCAGTTGCTCGCGCGTGAAGACCTGACCGGGGTGACGCGCCAGCTCGTACAAGAGATCGAACTCGGTCGCGGTAAGAGTTGCTTCCTCGCTATTAACAAGGACGGTGCGTGAGCGCGGGTCTATCGTCAGGCCGGAGAACAGCAGTGCGCGGGCGCCGGAATCGGCGGGGGTGGCGTCATTCGTCCCAACGCGCCGAAGGACAGCTTTAACGCGGGCGACGAGTTCGGCAGGACTGAAGGGCTTCGTTACATAATCGTCAGCGCCGATGGTGAGGCCGACGATGCGGTCGGTCTCCTCGCCCCGCGCCGTCAGCATAATGACCGGCACCGGGTTCTTGACGGAGAGCGTGCGAAAGACCTCCATGCCGTCCTTTTTGGGCAGCATCAAATCGAGCACGATCAGATCTGGCGCGAATTCGTACGCGATCTTGAGCGCCTCATCGCCATCTTCCGCCTCGCGCACGCTGTATCCCTCACGCTTGAGATAGAGCGAGACGACCTCACGGATACTCGGTTCGTCATCCACGACGAGAATGCGCTGCATCACTGATTCCCTACCCTCCCGCGCCCCTCCCTCGAAGGGAAGGGATGACTCATATTGAAATCATGCCTTGCTCTCAACCGCCCTGCTATCGTCAGAGGGCGCATGCAATGCACTCCTCACCCTCCCCCTTCCTTTTGGGGAAGGCGAGCACCCTCTGGGAAGCAGAGAAGGTTAGGTACATCGTATCATCGTCCTCTTACAGAATACTTACGCTGGAAGAGTGAAACAGATTCCCGCCAAACGCACAAACGCCGCTCGGAAGCATCCGACCGGCGTGTGCATCGTGTTTCCGTTTCGTGCCGACCGCAGACTGCCTACCGGTATGTCGCCTCGAGGATTTCCTGCGTCTTCTCAGCGATCATGTTCCAGTCCGCATTCGCCTCCTTAGAGACGGTGACGAAGTCGTTAAGGAACATCAGCGTGCGCACGCCGGAAATAGCGAAGAGTTGTTTCGCGACACCAGCCACTGTATCCTCTTCCGTCACCATCCCGACATTGAAGTAAGAGCGTGTCTCGTCCACGACGGTGCGGTTCATAACGAACTTCGCACTGTTCGGGTTCGGCGTCCCCTCGATATCGATCTGAAGCGGTTCCTGCTCTGCCACGATCTCTCCCTCCTGCTCTTCGTATCTCATCTCACTCGCAGAGAGGATAAAGGAGCAGCGAGCAATGAGCAATGAGTGGGCAAGTTCGGAGTTCGACGTTCTTCTGGGAACTCCGAACATTGAACTTTCTCACTCGTTGCTTTCAACGGAGAAAGAGCGCTGCGATGACAGCGAGTAGTGCGAGAAGCATGAAGATGGCGAGGACGACCGCCCAACCCGTCTGCGTCAGCGGCATCGCAGAGGGCGTGTTGAAGCGATGTGGCGGGCGATTCGCGTCCTTGAGCGAGCGTAGGCCGCGCGTGTTCAGTCCCCGCTTGACGCCGGGAGCCGCCGCGCCGCGTTCCCGCACCACTTCGTGCCGTTCGATGTCGCGAATCTGCCCGCGCGGCCCCACCGGTGTTGCCATGGTGTCTTTACATCCCTTTCAGTGGCCGCTGCCGCCACTGGCGCGCGTTACGGCGCGATTGTTGCTCCCGCCGCTGGACAAAGGTCAACCGGACGCCGCGAAAGGTCTGCGTGGCGAGATACGTGCGCACCACTGATTCTGGTACCTGGAGGTTCGCGGCAATCTCCGGCACACTGATGCCCGCTGTCGCGCTCCGCGTTGCCCGCGTTCCAGCGATCCGTTCCGGTCGCGTCATGTCGCTTCCCCTCTCAGCGCCGTCCCCAGCGTACGGCATCGCCCGCGCCGATAACCACGAGCAAGACCATGACAATCAGTGCGAGCATCGGTGTGGACATGCCAGCCCAAGCCCTTTCCGAAAGTGTACGGACACATTCCTTACTCAGTATAAGGCTTTTGTCAAGATCACGGGGTGTGGAGGCGTGACTCTTTAGCCGTTCGTCGCGAGGCGTGCGAGCATCGCCGCGTGGAGGCTCGTATCGCGCGCGGCGACGAGGCCACCGCAGAGCCGCTTGTGGGTGCGTTCGTACCGATACGTCTCGCCGAAGACCGTTGTGAGCAGGCCACCCGCTTCGTGGACGATCAGGTCCGTCGCGCAGAGATCCCACGGGTAGCCGCCAGACGCGAGGCCATCCGCGATCATGCCGATATAGCCATCGAACATCGTTTCCAGCGCCTTCGGGCGGAAGCCGAACCCCCGGCCGGTGCGCGTGAAGCGCGCGGGATCGCCCGTCCAGCGCGGGGCGCCGGTCGTCAGCGTAAGGAAGGAGCCAGGTGTCGTGCCGAGCCGAGCCGCCTCGAACGGCGCAGGCGCGAAGCGGAGCGGCAGCGTCTCCCCACCACGCGTGACCGTCGCGCCCGCACCACGCACTGCGACGTAGCATTCGTCGGTCATCGGGTAGTAGATCGCGCCGACGACCGGGCGACCGCCGATTTCCAGTCCGACCATCACCGCGAAGGTTGGCTGCCGGGCAACAAAGTGCGCCGTGCCGTCCAGCGGGTCAATGACCCAGCAGCGTGTGACCGCATTGACTGCCGCATCTGGTTGCATCTCCTCGGAGAGGATCGCGTCGTCCGGGAAGGCGGCGGTCAGCCGTGCGACCAGAATTGCATTGGCGGCGAGGTCGGCATCCGTAACGGGGCTGTTGTCCGCCTTCGTATACACCCGCGCGCCCTCCGCATAGTGCCGCGCAATCGCCTCCCCCGCCTCCCGCACCGCCCCCACTAGGACATCTACTTCGCGCTCATACGCCATTCAATACTCCTTGAAGCCGAAACCGGGGAGAAAGAAACCAATTGAACCGTAGAGACGCAGAGGACGCAAAGAGGGAAGAGAATGGTATCAGAGATGGGCAAAAAAGGAGGTTTCTATAATATTCGTCAAACGCTCAATTATCTTCTCTCTCATTTCCCTCTTTGCGTCTTTGCGGTTCTCCCCGGTTTCGCCCCCGTTTTCAGTTCTCCGCAGGAAGCCAGCGGGAGACGAGGGCGAGGAGTTCGCCCATTTTGTAGGGCTTGGCGAGATAGTCGTTGAAACCGGCGGCGAGGATTTCTTCACGGTCGCCCTTCATCGCCATCGCGGTGATCGCGACGAGGGCAGGTCCGCCATCGTCGGCATGGCCCGGATCGTCCGCGCAACCTCGATGCCGGAGAGACCCGGCATCTGCACGTCCATCAGCACCAATGCAGGCCGCTCGTTGGTCAGGATTTCGAGCGCGGCCTCGCCGCTCATCGCTTCCAGGAGATGGTAACTCCGCGTCTTGAGCACCGCGTTGATGAGCCGCAGGTTCGCCTCGTTGTCATCCACGACCAGGATCGTCTGGGCCATTGTTCCTCCACGTCGCCGATAGCGCTGCTCCAAACGCTCTATAGTATGGCTATTCTGACTGCTTTATCTGAATATGCAAGCGACAAACTGACGCATGCCATCGCGGAGATGGTATAGTACGTACGGATAGTGTACGGATTGGGCTGCGATGGTCTTGAAGAACCTTACCCCTGCTGGGAACGCAGGCTGAATCTGTCCAGGGGATGCCCGGCTACCGGTAGCAGAGGCTGTACCCTGTGATCTCTTCACCGGAGTACGTTGTCAAGGTTCATCAGGGGTGCAGTATAGCCCTGAATCAATGACCGGAGGTGCTGTGATGCGACGCTGGTGTGCCTTCCTCGGACTCGGATTCCTGCTCGTTGGGTGTGGCGGCGGCTCGGCTTCGCCGACCGCAAATGGCGCCGCGACGACGACGCGGAGCGCCGAACAGACACAGGTTTCCACCGTTCTGACACCAGCCGCGGCGAGTGGATCCGCCGTGCCCCGTGGGACGGCGGGTGTCGGCTCCCCACCATCAGGTCTGCTCATCCCCGCTCCGCAGGGGACACGTCCGCCGAATGTGACGACCGGCTCCGCTCCCGTACCGATCGGCACAACGTCCGCTGTCGCGCCATCGTCTGCCGCGCCGTCATCCACGGCGACGCAGATAGTGAAAGTGACGGCGGACTCCGGTGTGAACCTGCGTGACAAGCCGGACACGAACGGGCAAGTCGTCGCGACCGCCGATTACGGCACGGAACTCCCCGTGCTCGAAGCGAACGTTCCCGGCGCGGACGGCACATCGAAGTGGTTCCGCGTCTCATTTGCAGGCAAAACGGGGTTCATTCGCAGCGATCTCGTCACTAGCCCCCAAGCCCCCTCCCCTCCACGACCACCGACCACCGCTGCATCACCCGGCCCAACAGCAACGGCGAAACCGTGAATAATAACGAGTAACGAGGGCCGTGTCTTATGCTCCCGTTACTCGTTCCTTCTCCTACGCCATCGCGTGGAGGCGGACGGCACGGTTGACTTCGGAGAGGAAGGTGGCGCGATCAATGCCGCTCTTCTCGGCGATGGCGACGATATGGCCGTTCAGTCGCCGTCGTTCGTCCGCACTGACGATCTTCGCCGTCAGGATGATGATTGGGATGTCTGATGTGCGCGGGTTCTCGCGCAATTTTTCCACAACCATGAAGCCATTTACCTCTGGCATCATCAGATCGAGGATGACGAGGTCGGGATGCTCGTCGCCCGCGATCGCGATGCCGTGCGCGCCGCCGTATGCCTTGTGAACCTGATGACCGAACGAGGCGAGATAGTCCGAGACGAGATCCACCGCCTTCGGGTCGTCATCCACGACGAGCACGCGGGCCGGGCCGCTCCCCGTTGGCAGGACGTTGACCTTCGCGAGTGCGGCGAACAACTCGTCGCGCCGGATCGGCTTGCCGAGCACCGCCGACGCACCGAGGCTGTAGCCGTGCTTCAGGTCGTTCGCGAGACTGAGCACGATCACCGGAATCTGTGCGAGTGCCGCGTCTGCCGAGGACTCCTGGAGGAAGGTCCAGCCATCCATCACGGGCATCATCACATCGAGCGTGATGCCATCCGGCTTCAGCGAACGCGCCATCTCCAGCCCTTCCGCGCCGTTCCGCGCCCGCTCAGTCTCATACCCCGCACTTGTCAGATAGGCCGCGATCAACTCCGCCGTCGGGTCGTCGTCCTCGATCACGAGAATGCGGGGCGTCTCATGGGAGGACTGAGGACTGAGGACTGAGGACTGAGTGGGAACCGGCATTCCCTCAGTCCTCAGTCCTGAGTCCTCAGTCATTGCCAGCGGCAGGCGCACGGTGAAGGTGCTGCCCGCGCCGAGGACGCTGTGGACCGCGATCGTGCCATGATGCAATTCGACGAGTCGTTTGGTGAGGGCGAGGCCGAGACCCGTCCCTTCGTGGCGGCGGGAAAGCGAGCCATCCACCTGCGTAAATTCGCGAAAGAGTTTCTGTTGATCCTCCGGGCCAATACCGGCGCCGGTATCCGTGACGGCAATCGCCACCGTCGCGCCTTCGGTATGCGCGGTCAGATTGACCGCGCCGCCGGACGGCGTGAACTTCACCGCGTTGGAGAGGAGATTGAAGATAATCTGCTTCAGTTTGCGCGCGTCGGCAGTGATCGCGCCGGTGTCGCCCGCATCCACGCTCAGGTGAATGCCGTTGTTGTGCGCTTTCTCCTTAACAATCGTGATGCTCGACGCGAGAACCTGCGGCAGGTCCACTTCCTCAAGATCGAGTTCCATCCGCCCCGCCTCGATCTTCGAGAGGTCGAGAATGTCGTTAATCAGGCCGAGCAGGTGCTCGCCCGCCGTGCGGATGTTCGTCAGATACTCATCCTGCTCGGTGTTGAGCGGCCCGTAGAATTGCTCCTGCAGGAGTTCAGAGAAGCCGATGATTGCGTTGAGCGGCGTGCGCAGTTCGTGGCTCATATTGGCCAGAAACTCACTCTTCATCTGGTCGGCCCGTTCGAGGTCCTGGTTCTTCATCTCGATTTCCGCCTGCCGCGACTGCAACTGGCTGGAGAGCGTCTGAAGGTTCGTGTATTGATCGAGATTTTGCAGGGCGATGCCGAGTTGCTGGCCGAGTTGCGTGAGAAACGTGAGCGTCGTTTCATCGGGTGCGGCACTGTGCGCGAGGGCCATCGCGCCCATGATGCGATCCTGATAATAGACGGGGACGATCACCGTTGCACGGGCGGGCACGAGGTCCAAACCCGTGTTGACGACGAGGACTGAGGACTGTGGGTTCCCTTTGGGCGGCATGAGGACTAAGGGTTCTGGCGACTGCCGACTGCCGACTACCGACTGCCCACTGTCGTCCAGGACGACGATGCATCGATCGAGCACGGCTTGGCCGATGACGCCTTCGTGCAGGCCGAGGCGCGGTTGCAGGTTGCGTGCCGTGCCGTGCGCTGCAGCGACGGCGAATGCACCGTCCCACTCGTCGTACTGGTAGATTGCGCCAACGAGGAAGCCATGCCGCCCCGCAAGGAGAGCGAGCAAATCCTTGAGGATCGTGTCGCGGTCGTAACTAGCGGTGAAGGAGCGGAGGACATCGCTGAAGGTATGCTCGATGTCGCTCGACCGCGCGAGGGTGCGCGTCTGCTCGCTGAGGATGGCATTCTGCCCGGCGAGATCGGCCTGCGAGACTGCCAACTTCTCCGCCATATCGTTGAAAGAGCGCGCCAGCAGTTTCAGTTCGCGCGCGCCGGTCTCCGCGACCCGCTCATCGAGCGCGCCATTCGCCAGCCGCTCTGCCCCACGCGCCAGCCGGACGGTCGGCCGGGTAATCGCGCCCGCGAGCCAGAGACTGCTGAGGAATGAGACGATCACCGCACCGAGCAATCCCGCCGCTGTCACCCATTTGAGGATCGCCAGCGTCCGGTCCGCCGCGTTCGTGCGCGCATCGAGGATCGTTGTTTCATCAGCGCGATAGGTGTCAAGTGTCGTGCGGATACCATCAATGATTCTCTTGCCGCGCACTTGGAGCGGGAGGTTGACGGCGGCATTCGCGTTCCCCCGGATGTTGGCGATCTCCGGGTCCGCGACACTGATGAGCCAGAGATTGATTTGGGCCTGGATCGTATCCAGCATCTCCCCCTGCGTGCGTGCTGTTGCCGGGTCCTGCCCATCCGTCGCAATCAGGCCACGTTCCGTGTTAACGTCCTGGTTAATCCTGGATCGCGCGCGGCTGAACGGTTCGAGAAACTGGGCATCCGACGTGAGGAGGTAGCCGCGCATACCCGTTTCGAGATCTACCACATCGGACTGAAGCACCTCGATCTGCGTCAGTTGCGCCTGCGTTACTTTGCGTTGCTCGGTCGTCGCTGCGTTCCGGTTGATACTGAGAAACACGACGCTGCCGACGAGCAGCACGAGCAGCCACGAGAGCGCCTGGCCCCGAATAATCTGTCTTCGTAAGTTCATGTCACACCCCACTAGTAGACCACGATTTATGTATTTACATCACTATAACGTATGAAGTTGCCATTTCATGACGATTCTGTCAGAAAGAGCAAAGAGCAACGACGAATGAGCAAAAAAGAGGGACGCGGCGAACAGTCATATCGCCGTGCCGGAAGCCGATGGTCTATTCCTGCTGGTACACTCCAGGGCGAAGCGGACAGAGAGCCGCATTGCTCATTGCTGACGGAGTCAACCGTATGCCTGCACGTCTCACCGATTGGAGTCTCGCCCTTTGCGTTGGAGTCGCGTTCGCGACTGGCCTTGTAGGGAACAACGCGGGCCGACCGGGCCTCTGGTGGATTTTCGCGCTGCATGGCGGGGCGGGACTGGCGCTCGCGCTCTTTCTGATTGGCAAACTCCGCCGCGTCCTTCCCCGCTTGCGGCACACCCGGCAATGGGACCGATGGACGATCATCGGCCTCCTGACGACGCTCGGCGTCCTCCTGTCACTCGGCAGCGGCATCGCGTGGGTGGCGGGCGGCACGTTCGACGCGGCGGGGTTCGGCCTGTTGAACTGGCACATCACCCTCGGCCTGCTCCTCATCCTGCTCATCTCGGCGCATATGATCGCCCGCGCCAAGCCGCTACGTCGGAGGGATATGTCTGGACGGCGACAGGCGCTCC
>JAABUJ010000851.1_pt1 | contig 52553 bp, 41 predicted proteins | sample 5559131 | NCBI WGS metagenome assembly JAABUJ01 (sample SAMN10711875, study PRJNA513366) | rock metagenome | isolation source: Antarctica rocks | place: Antarctica: Victoria Land, Mt New Zealand nord | collected 2016-01-07
TGTCCCACAAGCCGCCCAATGAAGCAACAGCCTGCGGATCCAGTCTCCGGCGGTGGAATCCTTTTACACCGCCACAATGCGCCGCTCACGCGGCATGCTGTGGTCTATTTTTGCTCCGGCGTTCATAAGGAGGTAGCGACCTGCAATTATTCGGACATCCGGCCTTGGCATATTCTGTGTGCTCATCTGAGTGGGACAGTTAAGAAATCATAGCGCCCCGGTCCCCACCAACTGACCTCTTGCGGTGTAAAGACGTGTCGATTGCACGACCGGACCTGCTTTCGCATCACGAACAGCCATCAGAACAGCCATCAGAACAGCCATCAAACAATTTTGGCCCCTCGTCGAAGAGAGGCCAAATCCGTCTAAGTCTTTTGTAATGTTTTGGTGCCGGGAGGGGGAATCGAACCCCCATGAGGTTGCCCTCGGCGGATTTTGAGTCCGCTGCGTCTGCCAGTTCCGCCATCCCGGCTCTTCCTCATTCTAGCAAAGCATAGATGCATCTAAGATGTCGAAGTGGCGGCAGTACCCCTCTAAGGGTCAGAGCTCGGGCGCGGAAGGCTGTGGTTGTTTGTCTCCGCCAATGCCGAACAGCCGCTTGAAAATACTGCGCTTTTTTTCGGGCGGGTTCGTGGTTGTCGTCTGGGGCGCGCTGCCGTCCGCGTTCGATTGCGGCGTAAATTCTGGCGGCGGCGCAGAAGGCACGTTTCCGGTCAACATGCGATCGACGATCGACTGCCCGGAGTCTGACATCGTGGAACAGCTACCGATGGGCTCCGTGCCGGTGAGGAATGCTGCGGTGTAGTCGTTGGGGCAAGTCTCGTTTGCGGGAAGATTGGTCACCTTATCCAGGCGAACAGTTGTAATCCCCGCCGGTTTTGTGAATGCGACCATGTCGGAGTACTGCGGTAAACGGATCGCCCTGTTCATAAACTCCGCCCAGATGGGCGCAGCCGCTGCTGCACCGGATAGATTGATGTCCGTGTAATCGTCGTTTCCCACCCACACGACGCAGATAAGATTGGAAGAGTAGGCGGCGAACCAGGCGTCATGCGATGTGCCGGTTTTGCCAGCCGCCGGCGCGGTGAATCCACGTTTGCGAACTTCGTATCCGTAGCCGAAGTTCATGACGCCTTCAAGCAGCGACTGACTCAGGTAGGCAGCACGCGGATCCATTACCTGCCGTGCGGTCCGGGGCAGATCGACCAGGATGTCACCGTTGGCGTTGCGGACCGAAGACATCAACCATGGGTCAAGATGCACGCCGTTGTTGGCGAAGACCGTGTATGCCCCGGCCATGTCGACTGGTGTGGCATCATAGGCGCCAAGTGCGACTGCCGGCGTTCCACGCGCCGCAGTGATGCCCGCTGCACGTCCCAGTGCGGCGACATTTTCGAAGCCTACCTGTTGTCCCAATGAGATGGTCGCATTGTTCAACGACAAGGCCAGCGCGTAAGCTGCTGTGACGGAGCCGTGGAAGTGACCCTTATAATTCCCGGGGCTGTAGCTTTGACGGCCACCGTCGAAGGTGAAGGTGGTCGGTTCATCGTCAAGCCGGGTTACAGCGGTGAAGACTCCACCGGCCAGAGGTTGGCCAGCGATGGCGGTGTTCTCTGCAGCGGCGTAGACGAACGGCTTGAAGATCGACCCGGTTGGTCGCTTCGAAACTGCATGATCCAGTTGCGAGACGCCGTAATTGCGACCGCCGACGAGAGCAAGAATCTGACCGGTACGCGGGTTCAGTGCGACCAACGCAACCTGCGGATACGTGATCGGGGTTTTGCGCTTTCCATGAGCTTTGCGGACCAGTTCGTCTACATTGCGCATTCCAACCTCAACTGCTTCGGACGCAATGCGCTGAAGTTGCGGGTCAAGCGACGTGTAGATGCGCAAGGATTGATGGCTTAGATTGTCGCCCAGGCGCTGTACCAATTGCTCGTGCACCAGATCGACAAAGTAGGGAGCTTCACTCGCATCGACGTTAGGCGGTGCGAGGCGTAGAGGCTCCGCCTTGGCATTGACTGCTTCAGTCGAGGTAATGGCGTGGGTTTCGACCATCGAATCGAGCACCAGATTGCGGCGCTCCATTGCGCGCGCAGGATGCCGATAAGGGTTGAGCCGGTTTGGGCTCTGGATGGTGCCCGCCAGTAGGGCGCACTCGGCTGTGTCCAGACGTGACAGGTCCTTCGCGAAGAATGCCTGGGCAGCTTCTCCGACGCCGTTGATGGCAAAGCTGCCGCGCTGGCCAAGGTTAATCTGGTTCGCGTACATCGCGAAGATCTGCTGCTTGTCGAAGCGGTTTTCGAGTTGAAACGTGATCATGATCTCGCGCAACTTGCGAGAGTATTTCTTTTCCGGCGAAAGAAAGAAGCCGCGCGCCAGTTGCATGGTGAGCGTGGAACCGCCGCACTCCTTGCGTTGCGAGAAAAAGTCTTCTTCAGCGCACTTGGCAATGCGCAGATAGTTGATTCCTCCATGCTCAAAGAAGCTACGGTCTTCAATGGCTGTGATCGCTTGCACAAGCCTAGGTGGAATTTCTTTGAAGGTAACGAGGCGGCGCTTGGTTCGATTGCGGTCTTCGGATAGAGCGGTAATCAGTTGTGGTTCAAGTTCATAGGAGTTCAGCGCGGCACCATTCTCTGCCGTGATGGCCATTACGTCGCCGTCCTCCGTTGTGATGGTTGCGCCGTCCGTATTGTGGAATGACTGCGGCCCGGGCTTGATCAGGATCGAATTGGCGCGTTGCTGGAAGGTTCCCAATTCGGGGTTGGCGTTGTAATTTGCCGAACGCAGGCTTGTCGCGATGCTGTCCACGCTCAAATGCTGTCCGACGCGGATCTCTTGCGGGGCGGCATAGATCTGTGCTTCCGAGGCGAAGAGCGGGCCTGCGGCGATGCGGTCATCGACGATGTGCTGATACTTGTTGTAGTAGTACGCGAAAACAGAGAAGCCCGCGATAACGCACAAAAGGACCGCCAAGATGACAATGCGCATCCCACCACTGAGAAAACCAGTCTTCTTCGTCTTGGGGCCAAGCTTAAGTTTAACGGGCATGTGTTTGTTTGCTCTAATAGTGGTTTCGTAATGGTGTACGGAGTTGCGCGAATATAGCAAATCGAAGCGGGTTTTGTAGATGGTATAGAGAACCGGGAGCAGCAAAGAACAAACGCAGATTCCCTTCGGGAATGACAACTAGAAAACGAAACTTTCTAAATCCCCACTTACTACCTTATTTCAACCCTATCTCCCATTTCTGTAGAGTCGTCATCCTGAACGAAGTGAAGGATCCCTGTATTCGCCGAACGCCGTTAAATCTGTTGGAGATCAGGTACACAGGTTAGACGCGCTCGATGGGTGCTGCGCTGCGACCAAGCGTCTGCAGCACGTGGGAGATAACGTCGCCAACAGGCAAGTCGACCGTGACCTCACGCAGGCGGTCGAGGAACTCCACCTGGCCATCGGCAAGCTTCTTGCCAACTGCAATCCGGTAGGGAACTCCGATCAGGTCGGCGTCCTTGAACTTGACCCCGGCACGCTCGTCACGATCATCCAGCAGAACATCGATACCTGCGGAGGAAAGGGAGTCGGCGAGCTTCTCGGCGGCCTCGACTAAGGCGGTCTCCTTAGTGTTCGTAATGGTGATAATCAGCTCAAATGGGGCTATGGCTGCGGGCAAAGCATAGGTTTGTCCGTTCGAGCGTGCCGCAGAGGTTTCAATCGCCGCAGTCAGAATGCGCTCAACGCCGATGCCGTAGCTGCCCATAATCGGCGTGACCTCTTTACCATCGCGATTCAGAACGGTTGCGCCCATGGATTGCGAATACTTGTAGCCGAGCTTAAAAATGTGTCCGATCTCAACCGCCTTGCCCAGCCGTAGCGGTTGTCCGCCGCTGGGGTCCAATTCGCCTTCCGTGACATTGCGAACGTCGGCAATCAGGGTCGGCTTAAAGTCACGCATTGGCATGACGTTGCGCAGGTGATACTCCTCTCGGTTGGCACCCGCGATGAGGTTGGTGCGGCCCTCGAGAGCCTTGTCCAGAACGACAAGCGTGCCCGGCTTCTTGGGGTGCGGCGCTGCCTCCAAACCGATTGGGCCAAGGTAGCCCGCCGGAGCCCGGAAGATCTGCTCGATCTCCTCTGCGGTCATCGGGCGCAATTGGCCGCCGCCAATCGCGGCGGACAGCTTTGTCTCATTCAGCATGTGGTCGCCGCGCAGAAAGGCAACGATGGGACGAAGCGTGCCCAGTTTTTCAGATTCTTTGCTGACGGGAAACTCGGCCATATAGGCCATGGTCTTGATCTGGTGAACGGGCTCGGTCTTCAGAAAAGCGCCAACCTGTTCGATAGTTTTCGCGCCCGGAGTGTGGACAAGCTCGGGTGTTCCATCCCCGCTCGCAGCTAAATCGGTCACCGCAGCAAGCGTGCTGGCGGCTTTCTCCAGGTTGGCTGCGTAACCCGAAGCGCTGCTGGCGATCAGGTCCTCGCCGGCTTCGGTGTAGACCATGAACTCTTGCGATTGCGACCCGCCCATTGCGCCCGAGTCCGCTTCGACGGCAACGAACTCCAGACCACAGCGGGTGAAGATCTGGCGATACACGCGGTCGTGAGCGTTGTAGCTCTGGTCCAGACCCGCTTCATCAATGTCGAAGGAGTAGGCGTCCTTCATGATGAACTGACGCACGCGCAACAGGCCGGATTTCGGGCGTGGTTCGTCGCGAAACTTGGTTTGTATCTGGTACCAGATCTGCGGAAGCTGCTTGTAGCTGCGCAGCTCATTGCGTGCGATGGACGTCATCACCTCTTCATGGGTCATGCCGAGGCACAGTTCGGCACCCTTACGATCTTTGAGGCGGAACATGTTGTCGCCCATGCCGGACCAGCGGCCTGACTCCTCCCAGACCTCCTTGGGATGGATGGTCGGGAGCAGAAATTCCTGCCCAATAGAGTCCATCTCCTCGCGAATGATGGCAATAATCTTGTTGATCGAGCGGTTGCCGAGGAACAGGTAGGAGTAGATGCCAGCGCCAAGCTGGCGCACATAGCCACCGCGCAGCAGAAGTTTGTGGCTTGCGACTTCAGCATCAGCAGGCGCTTCGCGCAGGGTGGGAATGAAGAGTTTCGACCAGCGGTGCATGGGCTTCAGGGCGCCTTCCGGGTTCCTCGTGCGCTCACGCTCGCCGCACGGGACCAACAGTCTCAAGCTCAATTCTAACCGTCCCGCCGTCGACCTCGTGGCGCGCGCAGCAACGACTACCGGAAACCGAAGTTATCGAGCTTCGCACTAGCCGGGCATGCGAGTGCTACACGATTGTCCACAATGCGTACGTCGAACACATGGGAACAGACTCTAAGAACGCCCGCAGCACCCAGCCAATTCCTTCATCGACTCACCGGAAGAGGTCGTGCATGTGGATGACTCCGACCACCAGATCGTGGTCGATCACCACCAGCGATGTGATCTTGCGCGCTTCCATCTCTTCCAGGGCTTCGGATGCAAAAGCAGAGGGAGCAATCGTACGCGGCGTGCAGTTCATGATCTCGCCCGCAGTTCGTTCAAGTGCGTGGGCACCTGAGCTTTCCAGCAGACGACGCAGATCGCCATCCGAGATAATGCCTGCCAGGCTCTCTCCGCCGCCCCCAGCGGGCACCAGCACAGACGTCATTCCAAGCTGTTTATGCGACATCTCGTGAATGACCTGCGTCATCGGCGTTTCCGGTGCTACGCGGGGCAGATCTTCGCCGCTGTGCATCAGGTCGCGTACCCGTACGAGACGGCGACCCAGCCTGCCTCCGGGATGAAGATCGGCAAAGTGCTGCGGCGCAAAGCCAGACCGCCGGGCGAGCTCAAGCGCGAGCGCATCGCCGAGCGCCAGCATGACCGTGGTAGAGGCCGTTGGGGCAAGATTCAGACTGCAGGCTTCCGCGTCCACGCTGACGTCGAGCGTAAGTGCTGCAGCTTTGCCCAACGTGGATTGCATGCATCCGGTGAACGCAATCACGGGCACACCGATGCGGGCCAACGCAGGCAGCAGACGCAGCAGCTCTTCGGTTTCGCCGGAATAGGACAGGGCTACAACCACATCGCCGGCCGTCACCATGCCAAGGTCGCCATGCAGAGCATCGACCGGGTGCAGGAACCACGACGGCGTTCCCGTGGAGGCAAGCGTAGAGGCAATTTTGCGTGCGATCAGGCCTGACTTGCCGACCCCGGTTACAGCAATCCGGTTGCCCGCGCCGGCCCGGCCTGCCATCATCGCCAGTGCTTCTTCCACGCGTGAGGCTGATTCCGCGTCAAGCCGGTCGGCAAGCCGACGCAGTGCATCCGCCTCGATGCGGATGAAATCGGACGGACACGCGGGAGTTTGTGCCATGAAATCTTCGTACCTTGCTTGTTGCTGAAGCGTCCAACCGATGCTAGCAGAGCATCAGCCCAGCAGCGGCGGTAGACTAGTCCCAGGCGACTCAAGTGTTAGTCCGGCAGTCGCCGAGAAAAATGAGGAAGCAGTGAACTCTGGCAGGCGTGCGGTAGCGGTCTTGGGAGCGTTGGTTGTTGGCATCACGTTGCTGATCTGGGCAGGCGTACACAATGCCAGGCAGCGCAGGCTCGACGCGCAGCAGGAGCAGGCAAAATCGGCCATGGCACCTATGGTGGCCGCAGGTTCGCCGGGCAGCAACGACGGCGATTCCGCCGAAGATTCCAGCATGGCCTCGAAGCTCCAGGGGCAGCCTGCACCCCCATTTTCTCTGGTTGACCTGAACGGAAAGAAAGTCTCCTTAGCCGACTTCAAGGGCAAATCGGTGCTGGTGAATTTCTGGGCCACCTGGTGCGGACCATGCAAGCTGGAGATGCCGTGGCTTGAAGAGTTCAGCAGGAAATATGCAGGCCAAGGTCTGGTTGTGCTTGGAATTGCAGCCGATGACGCTCCGAAAAACGTGATTGCCTCCGTGGTCAATAAAAGTGGCGTGACCTATCCCGTTCTGCTGAAGAACGATAAGATCGAGGACCTCTACGGCGGGGTGGAATATCTTCCGGAAACGTTCTATGTTGCCCGTAACGGCAAAGTGATCCTCGCCACCGCAGGCCTGACTAGCGAAGGCGGCGGGAAGGACCAGATTGAGGCGAATATTAAAAAGCTTTTAGCGGCTGGCGCGCAATGAGAAGCGTCTGCCTGGTTCTAGCTTTGTCCTCGCCGCTGGCGGTTGCCGCCCAGACGGTTGCGCCTCCGGACTTTAGTTCCCTGACGAGCACGCACAAAAAACGTATCCAGTACGTCGAGTACGCCGCCGAGCATCAGATAGTTCCGGCAGGGAAGCAGACCGTGCTCGAACTGCGCTTTCACGTGGTGGATGGATTTCACATCAACTCGCATAGCCCCAAGTCTGACCTGCAGATTCCGACGCGAATTGTGCTTAAGCCTGCACCGGGCGTAACTCTGGGTAAGGCTACCTATCCAGCTGGAACACCGTTCAGCTTCAGCTTTGCCCCACAGGACAAGCTGGATGTGTACCAGGGGCAATTCCTGGTGGACCTCCCGGTGACCGCGACCGCAGGTTCGCACGAACTGAACGCGGAGCTGCGGTACCAGGCATGCGACCGCGCAGCCTGTTATCCACCCATGACACTTCCTGTTGGAATCGTGTTTACCGCCAAATAGCAAAAGCGGTTTTCAGCACTCGATGATGTTCAGTGCGAGACCGGCCAGGGAGGTCTCCTTGTAGCGGCTCTGCATGTCCATGCCCGTGCGGTACATGGTCTCGATTACCTGGTCGAGCGAAATTTTGTGACCTTCGGTCTCGTGCATCGCCATGCGGCAGGCGTTGATGGCTTTTAGCGCACCCATTGCGTTGCGTTCGATGCAAGGAATTTGTACCAGACCGCCGATGGGGTCGCAGGTCATGCCAAGGTTGTGTTCCATGGCGATCTCTGCGGCGTGTTCCACCTGCGCATTCGTCCCTTCGAGCGCGGCTACCAAGGCACCGGCAGCCATCGAGCAGGCGACGCCCACCTCGCCCTGGCAGCCGACCTCCGCGCCGGAGATGGAAGCGTTTTCTTTGTACAGGATGCCGATCGCCGCAGCGGTGAGGAAAAATCGCACTACTCCCTCGTCCTTCGCTTCATCGCTTATGCCGAACGCGATGAACCGGGTGTAGTAGTTAGCGACTGCCGGAATCACTCCGGCTGCCCCATTGGTGGGTGCGGTCACTACACGGCCCCCGGCCGCATTCTCCTCATTAACCGCAATTGCGAAGAGCGAAACCCAATCGAGCGGCGCGAGCGGATCGCGCGGTTTGTCGCCCGCATCAAGGTCGCGCGCGCGCTGGTAAAGACGAGGTGCGCGGCGGCGTACGTTCAGACCGCCGGGAAGCGTTCCCTCGGTGCTGAGTCCGCGTTCTATCGACGCCTGCATGGTGCGCCACAACCCCAGGATGCTGGAGCGAACCTGTTGCTCTGCGGAAAGCGTTGCGTCGTCCGAAATACCCGGCCGGTTGATCCGCTCCGCTGGCGGCTTCTGCTGGTCGGCCTGGTACAGAGCGATTTCGTTGGCCAAGACAATGTCAGCAATTGAAAGGTTCGCTGATTGGGCGGTCGCCAGCAGTTCTGCCGCACTGGAGAACTGGTGCGGAACCGCCCGGGATGCCGCCCCGCCCGAAGACACAAGCTCGGCGGAAGACAGGATAAATCCGCCGCCAATAGAGTAGAACGTCTCCCGCGCGAGAATGCCGCCGTCAGAGGAGTATGCAGTGAAGCGCATGCCGTTGGGGTGGGTCCGCTCAGGGTTCGCATCCGGTGGAAACATTTTGTTTCGGTGCAACAGGAGATCGCGCTGTTCAGCGAAAGCGATCGCATGACTCCCATTTATCTGCATCGTGCCGGACTCGCGGATGTTCTGCATCAGGGTAGAGACATTCTCAGGATCAACGCTTTCCGGAGACTCGCCGCTCAGGCCAAGCAGGATCGCACGATCCGTTCCATGTCCCAGCCCGGTAAGGGCCAGCGAACCGTAGAGCTCCGCCTGGACCCGCTGCGTATTCAGGAGTGTGTCGCTTGCCCGCAGTTCGCGTACGAACCGCAGCGCAGCCCGCATGGGCCCGACCGTATGTGAGCTGGAAGGGCCGATGCCGATCTTGAAGAGTTCGAACAAACTGGTATTCATGGGAGCCCTGCGCCCTAACCGGCAGCGACGTTCATTTTAGACTCAGCGAACGCACTCTGGCTCGTTGTAACGGGCGTACAGCGGACTTCCTCTCCAGAGGAGACCTCACGTGCATTCAGGCAACGGCGTGCAGGTAGAATAAAGCTATCCCGATACCGAGTCTGTTCTGGCGGAGTCCAAACAGAGGATGTGAGCTTTGGGTCTTTTTAGTGGAAGTGAGATTTTCTTTTGATCTGGAACGGAACGCAATCCGCACCTGCTCCTCGGACGGCCACGCTGCCGACCTTACCGCTGCCGCACCTGGCCATCATGGGAGCTTTGCTCGCGCTGGCCGTGGGGTCCACGCTTGCTTCCGCTCAGGTCATCAAGGCGCCACGCTACAGTGGCGGGCTGGACGCCCCAACCCAGCAGCTGAATCTCCCTCCTCTCCCCGCAGCCATCTCGCCCAATGGAAAGGTCGTTGAGGATGTAGTCGCCCGCGTGAATGATCAGATCATCAGCCGCAGCGACGTGGAGCGGTCCGAGCAGGGTTTGCAGCAGGAAGGGACGCAGGCGAACGCTTCTCCGGCAGAGGTTGCGACTCGTCAACAGAATATGTTGCGCGACATGATTGACCAGCAACTGCTGCTCTCTCGCGCGAAACAGCTTGGGCTGAACGTCGATGCGGATGTGATTCGTCAGCTGGACGAAATCCGCAAACAAAATAAGATGGCGACCATGGAAGATCTTGCCGCCGCAGCCCGCCAGCAGGGCGTCAGCTTCGAAGACTTCAAAGCCAAGGTGCGGGACCAGTTATTGACCCAGCAGGTGGTTCGCGATGAGGTTGGACGCCGCCTCCAGATGACCCATGCGGACGAGCAGAAGTATTACGACGCGCACCGCAAAGACTTCGATCAACCGGAGCAGGTTCGGCTCAGTGAGATTTTGATTCCTGCAGTCGAGAACGCCACGGCTGACGAGCTTGCGGCCGCGAAGACCAAGGCCGACGACGTTGAGGCGAAGATCAAGCAGGGTGACAACTTTGCCGACCTGGCTAAAAAATTCTCAGGCGGACCGTCGGCTGCCCAGGGCGGGGAACTCGGCTTGTTCAAACGGGGCGCGCTCGCGAAGGTGCTGGAAGATCAGACCTTCGATCTCGCCGTCGGTCAAACTACTGCCCCGATCCGGACACGGCAGGGTTTTGTCATCTTGAAAGTGACTGAGCATCAGCAGGCCGGTCCCGCGCCGCTCAGCGCGGTTGAGCCGCGCGTGCAGGAAGCGATGTACATGCAGGCCATGCAGCCTGCACTGCGCACGTACCTGACCAAGCTGCGCGAAGAAGCGTACATCGACATCGCTCCGGGATTTGTAGACTCCGGAGCAAGCCCGAACGAAACCAAGCCCGTCTTTTCTGCGTATGCACCACCTGCTGTTAAGAAAAAGAAGGTGTTGCAAAAGGCCCGCTTTGATCGCAGCAGCGGACGTTTTTCTACCGCCAAGCGAGTGGTCGCATCGCCGGATACCACCGGAGGCCGCACCTTGACGGGCAAGGACGCCAGCCCACTGGTTGACCCCGCGACGGGCCTGGCCGTGCTGCCGCCGTCCAAAAACCGTGCTGGCAACAAGAATCAGAAGCATTTGCGCCGTGAGAAGGTTCGATTTGGACAGGCACCGCGCAACACTCTGCCAGCGTCGGCAGACGACACAGAAGCGGCAGCCGACACTGCGGCCCCCGCGTCTGTAACCAGTTCCACGTTGCAACCCGAGCAGACGCAATCGGCTGATCTGAGCGATAACCCGCTCGCACCCCAGCCCGCAGTGCATAAGAAGGGGCGCTTCTCCGCTACAGAAAGTGCTGTGAAAGCCGGGAAGGCCAAGGCCTTGACGCGCAAGCAGATCGACAAAATCCAGGCGACACCTGCGCCTGCGCCTTCGGACGAAGTTGCGGCCCGCAAGGTGCAGTCCGCTCCGCTCGGACTTGCGGGGGACACTTCCACAAAGAAGAAGAAAAGCAAGGAGCACGTGAAGGGCGCACACAAGGAACGTCTGCAAGGCAAGGCTCCGGCAACGAAGGCGCAGCCTGCGCCGGTCGCGCCCACTGCGAATCCCGACCTCGCCCCGACGAGTGACACTCCAGCAGCTGCACCTTCGACCGAAACACCGCCACCTAGCCAGTTTTAGCGGATTGATGCATTACAGCAGGACAGGAGAGCGCACCCCGCGCTCTCCTGTCCTGCGTTGGTATGCTGGACTCACCATGAAAGACTTCTACGTCGCTGATGCACCCCGCTTTGACGCCCAGACGGTAACGGGATTTTTTATCCTTTCGCAGATATGTCTGCGCGACACCAAGAACGGCGGCAAATACCTGGCGTTGACGCTGAGCGACAAGACCGGTGCTCTCGAAGCTAGGATGTGGGAGGAGTTCCTGGAGCCGTTTGAAAGCTGCAAAGAGAGTTGCTACGTTAAGGTCCAGGGTCAGATCTCGCGCTACCAGGAGCGCTGGCAGATCACGATCAAGAAGATGAAGTCGGCCTCCGATCTCGAACTGGATCCAACCGACTTCCAGAAAGCGACGGACTACCCCGGCGGGGTGGACGCAATGGACAGGGAACTGCGTACCATCGTGGCGGCTTTCGAGGATCAGAACCTGAAGCGCCTGGTGCTTTCGTTCCTAGACGATCCGCTGATCGGGCCGCTGTTCCGCACCGCGCCGGCGGCGCAGCGCCTGCATCATGCCTGGATCGGTGGGCTGATCGAGCATGTGCTGGCACTCTCGAAAGTCTGCCTCGCAGCCGCGCCGTTCTATCCCCTCGTGAATCGCGATCTGCTGGTCACCGGAGCCATTCTGCACGACATGGGCAAGGTCAGGGAATTGGTGTGGAAGAGCAGCTTCGGCTACGCGCTCGAAGGCCAGTTGCTGGGCCACATCACCATCGTGCAGCGGATTCTGGCCGAGAAGATGATTGAGCTGGCGCCCTTTCCGGAGAAACTTCGCCTGCTGGTGGAACACATGATCGTGTCGCATCATGGCAGGTTGGAGTTTGGTTCCCCCAAGCTGCCCATGACCCCGGAAGCCATCCTGCTGAGTGCGCTCGACGATTTGGAAGCCAAATTCGCGGCCCTGAACAGAGAGTTCGATGCAGCGGAGGCTGCAGGTAAGGGGCCATCAGATACTACCGACTGGGTTCGCAGCATGGACCGTCCTCTGTTCAACTCGCAGCGCTGGATGTCGGAGCAGTAGACGCCTGAACGTTTAGAATTGAAGTTCGCGCAAACGCTAGCTGGAGCGCAGACGGACGACGCATGTTAAGGTTTTCAACCGCAGGAGAAAGTCACGGAGAGGCGCTGGTAGCACTGGTCAGCGGCCTGCCCGCCGGGGTTCCTGTGGATCAGGTGACGCTCGACCACGAGCTCTGGCGGCGTCAGCAGGGGTATGGACGTGGCGGCCGCATGCGCATAGAACGCGATACAGCACACATCCTAAGCGGCGTTCGCCACGGTCTGACGATTGGGTCTCCGGTCGCGATGACACTCGCAAACAATGACTGGAAGAACTGGTTGGAAATTCTTCCGGTCGAAGCGGGGGACGCGGAGAAGCACAAGGCCGTCAAATCACCTCGTCCCGGACACGCGGATCTGGCGGGCAGCTTGAAGTACGATTTTCCCGACGCACGCTATGTGCTGGAACGCGCCAGCGCACGGGAGAGTGCGGCGCGCGTGGCATGTGGCGCGCTTGCAAAGATGCTGCTTGCGGAGTTTGGGGTTGTCGTTCTTAGCCACGTGATTCGTGTGGGCGCGGCGGAGTTGGGCCGCGACGCACACTGGAACGAAATTATCTCCGCCAACGGACGCGAAGAGATCGTTTTGAACTGCGTCGATGCGGCGGCCGAACAACAGATGAAGGCCGAGGTGGATCGTGCCCTGCGCACCGGTGACACGGTAGGAGGCATCTTTGAGGTTGTGGTGCACGGCCTGCCTCCCGGAGTTGGGACCCATGTGAACTGGGACGAGCGCCTCGACGGGTTGCTGGCGCAGGCTGTGATGAGTTTGCAGGCGGTCAAGGCCGTCGAGTTGGGACGCGGTGTCACGGCGGCGCAGTCCATGGGTTCGGCGGTGCATGATGCAATCGCCTATGAGCAGGGAGACGCTGAGCCTGAGGACGGCGGCGAGAAGTTCACCCGGTTCACACGCGAGAGCAATAATGCCGGCGGGATTGAAGGCGGCATCTCAAACGGAGAAGATGTGGTTGTACGTGGATACTTGAAGCCGATTTCTACGCTGCGGCGTCCACTTGCCAGCGTCAGCTTTGAAGGTCGCGAAGCCGTCAAGGCCGCCTATGAACGCAGCGATGTGTGCGTGGTTCCGGCGGCCGGCGTGGCTGCCGAAGCCATGGTCGCGCTTACGGTAGCGCGCCTGATGGTGGATAAGTTTGGCGGTGACTCGCTGGGCGAGATGAAGAGAAATTTTGTCGGGTACAAAGAGCAGATTCGACGCTTTTGACCCGGCATAACAACCAAGCAGCGGAGCAGAGCATTGGCAACGGGCAGCGCAGCAAAGAAGTTCGCGGGCAAAATTCACACTGTGGTCAAGTGGCCGGAGCCGGTTCTGGCTCGGCGCGGTGCGGAAGTGACAGAGTTCGATGACTCGCTGCGTCAGTTGGTCGACGAGATGTTTGCAAGCATGTACGCGGCCCAGGGGATTGGACTGGCAGCGCCGCAGATCGCCATCTCCAGGCGAATCTGTGTGGTGGACATTGGCTTTCAGAAAGATCCGAAGGACAAAATCGCTCTTATCAACCCAGAGATCGTCCACAGTGAAGGCCGCCAGGTTGAGGAGGAAGGATGCCTGAGTCTGCCGGAGATTCGCGAGAAGGTCGTGCGCGCGCAGAACGTGAAAGTGCGCGCTCAGGATGTTGCGGGCAAGTGGTTTGAGGTAGACGGCGAGGAGTTGCTCGCGCGTGCTCTGCAGCATGAGATTGATCACCTGGATGGCGTCCTGTTCATCGATCGCATTAGTCGCCTAAAGCGTGAACTGGTGATGCGCAAAATTCGGAAGCTACAGAAGAACGGCGAGTGGTAGGTGGTGCTTTGAAGCTTGTATTCTGCGGAACTCCACAGTTCGCCGTCCCAACTCTCGAAGCTGTAGCAGCCGCCGGGCACGAGGTCGCGCTGGTGGTCGCACAACCTGATCGGGCTGCCGGCCGAGGCATGCAGATGCAGACCGGAGCTGTGAAATCGGCCGCCGCACGGCTGGGAATTCCAGTGGTTCAGCCGGAGAAGATAAAGCACAACGCGGAGTTCCGTGAGCGCCTGGAACAGATTGCACCCGAGGCCATTCTTGTGGTCGCGTATGGCCGGATTATTCCGGACTGGATGCTGACGCTGCCCCGGTTCGGCTGCATCAATCTGCATGGTTCGCTGTTGCCGAAATACCGCGGCGCTGCTCCCATCCAATGGGCAATCGCGAACGGTGAGCAGACCACAGGCGTAACCACGATGCGCCTCGATGCAGGCCTCGATACCGGGCCAATCCTGCTCGCCCGCGCCGTACCGATCAGCCCGAGCGAAACAGCTTCGGATCTTTTTGCAACGTTGGCTGGGGTTGGCGCTTCGTTGATGGTTGAAACTCTCGCGGGGCTGGGCGCGGCGACAGTTTCTCCGGTACAGCAGGATCACGCCGCCGCCACTCTGGCGCCGATCCTCACCCGCGATGATGGACGTATGGACTTCCGGCGATCCGCGTCTGACCTGGTCGACCGGTGGCGCGGTTTCCACCCGTGGCCGGGCGCGTTTGCCACGCTTCGCGGACGGAAACTCACCGTCCACAGGGTCGGCGCGGCTGAAGGAACAGCCGAGCCCGGGGAGCTGATCGTTGACGGAGATCGTCTGCTCGTCGGCTGCGGCACGGGTCTGCTTGAACTGATCGAGGTGCAGATGGAAGGCAAGAAGCGCATGCCTGCGTCAGAGTTCCTTCGCGGATTTCAGATCAAGAGCGGCGAGCGGGTGGGCGCTTGAAAACTCCTGTCAGGCGCGCCCCAGATAAATCGCGTGTGGCAAAGCCGCAGCTCAAGGTCGAGAACGCAACCGTGCGGACGAAGGCACAAGGACCGGCGGGCAAAAGGAACTCACCCGCCGGCCGCCCGGTGAGCGCGGGTCCAACCCTCGACGCAGCCGAAGCATGGGCGAAGGTGTCAGCGGCTCGGCGCGCGGCTTACGATGTTCTGGCGCTGGTAGAGCAAGGCAAAGGACACAGCGACGAGCTGCTTCACTCCGCGCGTCTGGACGATCTCTCCGAAGCCGACCGCAATCTGGCGACGGCCCTGGTCATGGGCGTTCTGCGCTGGCAGATTGCGCTCGATGCACGCATCGCGAAGCTCTTGCAACGCCCCGACCAGCGGCTGGCCGAGCCGGTCTCACTTGCGCTGCGTCTGGGAGCGTTCCAGCTTTTGCACATGGATCGCATTCCTGCGCACGCGGCGTTGAGCGAGTCAGTCGAGCTGTGCCGGGCTGCCGGACATCCCCACGCCACGGGCATGGTCAACGCGATCCTGCGCAAGCTTGCGTCGGCACAGCCTCCGTCCGAGCGCGTCTTTGAATCGTCTGCAGCGTTCGCTGAGCGGCTGGGGCATCCGCGCTGGTTGGTTGAGCGGTGGGTGGCCCACTTTGGACGCGAGACTGCCTTGCGCATCTGCGCCGCTGATCAGGTTGAACCGGAGCGCGGGCGCATCTTCGCCCACCAAGATGAGCTTCCGCTGATCGATGATGGTTCGAGATTGGTAGCTGAACTGGCTGCGGCTGCCCTTCCTTCCGTATCGGGCAGAGCGGCGCGTGTGTGGGATTGCTGCGCCGCGCCCGGTGGCAAGACGCTGGTCCTGGCGGCCAGGCTCAAAGATGCTGACCTTCTGGCGACGGACGTGAGTGCGCGCAGGCTCTCGGCCATGCAGAGTCGCTTCGCTCGCGCGCATAACGCTGATGCCATTCGCACGGGCGTAGCGGACGCGACCCAATTGCCGCCGATGGAAGGCGACTTCGATCTGATTCTTCTGGACGCGCCCTGCAGCGGTTCCGGAACGCTGGGCCGCAACCCGGAGATTCGGCTGCGCCTGCGTGGGGAAGAGATTGCTCGTCAGGCGCAGCGGCAGAAAGAACTCCTGGCGGCTGCATTGGCCCGGCTCGCACCGGGTGGACGCCTGGTCTACTCAACTTGCTCCCTGGAACCAGAGGAGAATGAGGCAGTTGTCGCGACCATCCCGCAGCAGTTCCGCATGCTTCCGGCGGAGGCATTTGCGGCAAAGATTCCTGATCTTCTGGTGCCGCTAGACAGCATCCACGCAGAGAATGCACTCAGGACTGTGCCGGGAGTAGATCCCTGCGACGGATTTTTCGCTCAGATTATCGAGCGTCCGGCCTGACTCTTTGCACTGTATCCGCAGCAGCTGCAGAAGGTGCTTGCTCGAAGCCGACGTGGATCAAATCCGCACGGGTAACGCGTTGTCCAGGAGACGGGGACTGGGTCAGGATCACTGCGGACGGGTTCAGCCCGGAAGATTGTGACAGTAAATCTGAGGCCCGCGAAGATTCAGCCGGAGGGGCAGGGGGAACGCCCACGAGCGGCGCGATCGCTGAGTCAGATGGGGCAGTTGATTCTGCCTTCGGTGCCGCGATTTCCGGCGCAAGCTGGAGCCCGGCAGATGCCAAAAGCTGGACCGCCGCGGCGACCCGCATTCCGGTGATCCGTGGCATGACATAAGCGAACATGGATGCATCAGGTTCCGGACCTGTAACCAGGAGAGATACCGACGGTCCGGCGGCGTCGGCAGTATTCGGCGGCGGCGACTGCGCTACGACGATGCCGGGTTGTCCAGGAGCGGGAAGGTGCGCCTCGGGTGCCAGCGTGAGTTGCAGGCGCCTGACCATCAGCATGGCTGGACGCTCACCCGCGCCGGTCAGGTCGGGAGCAGCCACGTGCTGGCCTCCGAGCGATTCCGTCACCCGGACCTGCCATCCTCGGCGCACGCGTGAGCCTGCGGCCGGAGCCTGCGAAAGGACGTGATTGACCTCCACAGCGCTTGAGTAAAAGCGAGTCTCGACGGAAACGTTGAGCCCCAGCCTGCGTGCTGCGGCTGCAGCGTCGCCGTCCGATAGACCGGCAAGGTTGGGGACGGTTACTTCACGTCCATGAATCGCGAGGCGGAGCGAGATCATGGCCGTCAAGACCGCAACCAGCAACATTGCAACCACTGTGAGCGCGATTGTAAAAAAGCGTTTCATGTCAGCAATCAAGAATACAGGTCGGAGCCAACAACAAGCCCCGCCACAAAGGGCAGGGCTCGTTGCTTATAGCTGAAATATTGCAGGATTATTTGCTGCCGCAGGTTTTTCCTCTGGAACCGTGGAAACCTTTAGACTGGGCGTCGGATTCAGAGAGATACATGCCCTTTTTGGTACGGCCGTAAAAGGGATCGCCGCTGCAATGGTAGACCTTCGACTCCTCGTTGGCCCACACCATGCCTGGGCCGCCTCCGGGAGCCACGGGGCGCGCTGCCGCAGCCTGTTCAGGGCTGAGGCGTTTTCCTCGTGCTGCAGGTGCGTATGCAGGTGCAGTCGTGGGCGGAGCCGCAGTCGGTGACGCGGCAGGACGGCTCTGCGGAGCGGACATCGGCACTGGCTGCGCGCGTTCTGCGGGCGGCCTTCCAGCGGTCGAGGTTTTCGGCTGGGCCGTCGAGGCAGCGTACCAGGTCTGAACTCCTTTATGTCCGCGGCAGGCGCCGCCTTTCTTAGCCTGCATGGAGTAACTTCCATCCCTGCAGATGCCTGTAGCACCTGCAGGTGCGCCTGCGGGTGCCTGCGCCTGGAGAGCGGCAAAACCGAATGTACTAAACACAAGCAACGATAAGAATTGCAGCTTTTTGTTCATGTCACACTCCTGTCGATCTGGTGTGTTGCTGATTGAGTTCCAAGGTAGTCGTTCGCTAAGGCAGGTGACGGATCTCAGAATGACTCCGTCGCAACGAACGCCAAAGCGACCAAGTACCATTGAAGTAGATGCTACTCACGCCCAACGTGTCTTACAGCAGCTTCGCGGAATGGACTGCTGCGCACTGGAACTGGCTCGCCTTCCATGCCGCATTGCTCGTTCTGCTTGGTGCGGAACTGCTGTTTTCACGGTATGGAGCAGCCAGGCTCTCGCCTGAAGCACGTAGCCGACGCCAGCACCGCAACGCCATCGCCGCGACAATGATGTGGATTGCCGCAGCTGCACTATTCGCCGTGTACGTATGGATTGATTTGGGGCATGGGTTGATGACCCAATTCGTCGCCTCCTATGCGATCGAAGAGTCCCTGTCGATCGACAATCTTTTTGTGTTTCTTCTGCTGTTCCGTGTTTTTCGGGTTCCCCCGGTATCGCAGCCGCGCGTGCTCTTCTGGGGTGTGCTGGGTGCCATCCTGATGCGTGGAGCATTCATTGCAGGCGGCCTGCGGCTCCTGACGAAGTTCCAGTGGGTGAGCTATATTTTCGCAGCCATCCTGCTGTTCGCTGCCGTTCGTCTGGTGCTTCCGGAGGACGCGAACGAAGAAGAGGACCAGGCCAGACCGCCGGTCTGGGTGCGCTGGATAAGCCGCATACATCCCGTCTCAATGCGCCAGGATGTATTCTTCACAGTCGAGAACGGCTCGCGCATGATTACGATGCTGTTGCTTGCACTGCTGTCGATCGAGGTTGCCGACGTAGTCTTCGCGCTCGATTCCATCCCTGCGGTCCTGTCGATTACGCGCCACCCGTTTATCGCGTACACCTCGAACATTCTGGCGGTGATGGGCCTGCGTTCGCTCTTCTTTCTGCTGGCCCACGCTCTGCGCCAGTTGCGCTTTCTTCATTACGGCTTGTCGGCTGTGCTGGCCTTTGCAGCCATCAAGATGCTCGGTGCACGTTGGTTTGAGGTCAGCGCGCTCTGGTCCCTGGGCGTGATTCTTGTTCTACTCGGCATCACTGTGGCTGCTTCTGTCGCATCCCGGCAGACCGCCATAGGGCGTTGAGACGCCGTCTCGCTAATCTTTGGTTCAGCAGAGACTTGATAGAAGCTGAGCGTCGAGTCCCCCTGGCGCAGAGTTCGATTCAGGGTAAGCGTTCCTTGCTGTTGCGGAAGTGCGAATTTGGCACGCGTGGCGTGCTCTACAATCACCTGAGCGTCCGGTGCGAGCAGCTTGCGCCCGGCCGCAGATGCGAAGAATGCGAGCGTCGAGGTGTATTCCTTCTCCGCTTCGTAGGGCGGGTCGAGATAAACCAGATCGAGCGGCTCCACTGATTTGGTAAGTCGTTCTAGCAGCCGTGCCGTGCCTCGGTCCTCAATCGCATATCCGCCGTGTATGCCCAGCTTGGAGAGGTTCGCACGCAGCACCTTGAGCGTCGCAGGAGAGTTCTCAGCGAAGAAGACGTGCTCCGCCCCGCGGCTGATCGCTTCGATTCCCACCGCACCCGTCCCGGCATACAGATCGGCAAACTGGCAGCCGCGCAGACGCGGGCCGATGATGTTGAATAGGGTCTCCCGAAGACGGTCGCTGGTTGGGCGGGTCTCTGTGCCGGACGGTGCGGAGAGCAAACGGGAGCGATACGTACCGGCGATGACGCGCATGCCTCATCGTAGCGAATCCAGGGTCCGCCAACCGATGTACGCTCGCAGCAGCATACAATCGACCCTATGGCTGGGTGGTCGCTTTCGCTGGGAAAGATCTTTGGAGTTGGACTGCGTCTGCACTCTTTTTTCGTGTTCCTGCTGACCGCAGCGATGCTGTGGTCCTACTCGCTGAATCGCCCGTTGTCGCGGGGCGTGGCGCTCTGGGGCCTGGTGCTGCTGGCGGTTGCAGTCCGGGAGATCGCGCGCGCCCTGGTCGCCGCGTGGTTCGGGCTGGAAGTTAAAAATATTCTGCTGCTGCCAACGGGCGGCATTTTCACCTATGCCTCAGCCCAGTCAAACACGACAGCAGCGCAGCCTGGGATCCAGAGGACGCTGGCACTGACCGGCCCTGTGGCTAATTTGCTCTTCGGCCTGGTTGTTGCTGGATTGATCCTTACAGTAGCGCCAGAAGTTCACCTTTTTTCCATGCGTTGGGTCACGCCGGAACATCTGCTGCGCACGTTGGTCTGGATCAACTTTCTTCTTGCGGCCATCAACCTGCTCCCAGCCTGGCCGCTCGATGGCGCACGTATGGTGCGTGGGGAAGTACAAAAGTCCAAACATGCGGTCGAGGCCGTTGACCCTGTCCCCGCGATGGGCCTTGAAGTCAATCGCATCCCATCCGGCAGGGCTCGCGCCTCCGCCTTTCGAATGTTCACCGGAGTTGGCCCGGCAATCGCCATCGGCCTGCTGGTGCTGGGCATGGTGTCCGTCAATTGGTGGCTAATTGTTGCGGGCATGGCGGTGCTGTTCGGAGCTCAGGTTGAGCGCCAGGGACTGGCAGTAAAAGCAGGTGCGGAGTCGGTTCCTGTACGCGATGTCATGCTGACCGATTACACCTTCCTGTCCGCTTCGGCGACGTTGGAGGACGCTGTCCGGCGCGCCCGGCACACCTTGCAGGATGTCTTTCCCGTGGTGCGCGGCGGCAATGTGGTGGGTGCGGTAGCCCGTCAAACGGTGCTGGACGCACTGGCGACCACAGGCGATGGATACGTTCAGGGCGTGATGTCGCGCACGTTCCACGCAGCTTCTCCCGACGAGCCTCTCCTCAACGCGCTCGAACGTGTCACGGGCGAGTCTGGAGCTTCATCGCAGCTAATCCCCGTGGTTCTGGGCGACCGGGTAGTGGGTATCGTGACTCCCCACCACCTCGGACGCGCGGTTGGATTTCTGGCCCGCAAAGCGCACTCTGCGAAACCTTCGGCAACACGTTCCTAAAGCGGCTGCTGACACGCTTTCCTGACACCCCGGTAACGATGCAATGGCCATAACAACTCGCCTCGTACGACGCGTTCTCCTGGTCGCGGCGATTACGCTGGTCGCCGTCATCCTCGGTTTCGTCGGGTATGCGCGCTATCGTGTGCGCCGCCTGGTGCGCGATCTTCCTACACGGCTGGGCGCTGACATCAAGCAGGAGACCAACGGATTTACCTACTCGCAATCGGTTGGCGGACGGACGGTCTTCACAGTTCATGCGTCCAAAGAGATTCAGCGCATCAATGGTCGCATCACCCTGCACGATGTTGGAATCACATTGTATGGACGAACGCCGGGAAGCGCCGACAGGATCCACGGCAACGACTTCGAGTACGATCCCGCAGGCCAAACGCTGACCGCTTCAGGCGAGGTCTTCCTTGACCTGGAAGCACCGCAGGCGGATGCTCCGCCGCAAGCTGGGGCGAACTCCACCACCCGCGTCATTCATGTCAAAACCAGCGGACTTGTTTTTCTCGAAAAGAAGCGTAGCGCCAGCACCAGCCAATTGATCGAATTTCAATCTGGCGTGCTGCATGGCAGCGCCGTGGGCGCTTCTTACAACTCTGCTGACAGCAAAGTTGTGCTCGACCATGAGGTAAAGATCAGCGGTGTACGCGACGGCAGACCGCTCGCACTGACCGCAGCGCACGCGGAACTGGATCGTAACCGTAACCTCGTGCAACTTGCATCCGCAGTCGCGAGCGAAATCACAGCCTCTGGAAAGCAAACAATCTCGGCGGAGCAGGCAATCGGACACCTTACCGGGGACGGCTCGCTGACAGATGTGCAGGCCGACGGCCATGTGCTGCTCACGCGCCAGAGTGGGGGCACCCTGAAAGGTAATCACCTTGCTGCAAGCTTCCGCCCCGACGCGCGTCAAAGAAGCGTGGTGAGGCAAGCGCAATTGTCGGGCGATGTTCATTTCGAGCAGCAGGGACAAGGCAGCTTCGAGCAAGGCCGCATGCAGGACGTGTCTGTGAAATTCGACGCGAGGGGACAGCCGGCCCAGGCCACGCTTGAAGGTGGCGTTGCTATGACAGCCCATACCTCCGACGAAGAAAGACAGCTGTTCGCGCAACGTCTGCAACTCGATCTGCACACGGATACTTCCGGGCGCAGCGTACTCCAAGGAGCCCAGGCTTTCGGAACCCCGGATCAACCTGCCCGGTTAGAGATAGCAGGTCCCCAAAAGCAAACAGGTGGATTAGAAATGACCCAGATCAAGGCACAACATCTAACAGGGCATTTCGTACAGGAATCACGTGCCGTGCACCTCCGCGCGATGGAGGGTGAGGGAAGGGCGGCCTTGGAACGAAAGCTGGTCAACCCAGCGGGAGCAACCCTCAGCGATGAGCAGAGCACAGGCGACACTCTGAGCGCGCAGTTCTCGGAATCTGGCAAAGCACGCATGGTGCTGGCACGCGCCGAACAGCGTGGACACGTGAACGGGTCACGGTTGATTGCCGCAAAGCCATCGAAAACGACTTCGCAACAGGAGCAGACCGAGCGGTTTCGCTCTGATAATGCGGTGTATGAGGCAGCGGCGAATCGTCTGACTCTCGACGGCTCGGTCGCGATTGCGGACGGTATAAGCAGCCTGTCGTCGGATAAGGCCACATTCGATCGCACGACGGGAGCCGCCACGGCGGAAGGTGCGGTGCAAATCACCTATCAGGCGAAAGACAGCAAGTCGGATCCGCTGCACATAACGGCAGCACGTGCCGTGACAAACCGGGCTACGAACGTAACGGAGTTCTTTGGTAATTCCGCAACAGCCGCACTTCACGCGAATGGCCAGGCGCGACTTTGGCAGGGCGGATCGCAACTTGAGGCGGCCGAGATTGTGTTCGAACGCTCTAAAGGTCAGGTGATGGCCACTGGAAACGGAGAACCCGTGACCGCAATCTTTGCAAGCCTGAATGGAGCAAAGGCGGGAATCACACGCGTGAGCAGTCGCGACCTGGCCTACAGAGAGCAGACTGGCGAAATAGAACTGAACGGCTCTGTAAAGCTTGCTCAGGGCAAGAGTCGTCTGCAGAGCGCGCATGCGCTGGTGCAGCTGTCTCAGGCCGCGAAACGACAGCAGAAGCCGTCCACCGGTTCCAGTGTTGACGTTGCTGCTGCAAACTCGCTGATGAGCGCCCGGATTGAGCGCATCACGGCGAACGGTGCGGTGCAGATTTCACAGCCAGGACGGCAGGCCACGGGGGATCGTCTGGTCTACACCGCGAGCGACGGAACGTACGTTCTCACCGGAACCGGGTCCGCCCCGCCCATGTTAGTGGATGAGAGTCGCGGAACGATTACTGGAGCTGCATTGCGGTTCCATGGCGGCGATGATAGCGTCGAGATTTCAGGCGGTGATGGCCAGCGCGTCCGGTCCGAGACGCACCTCAAGCCAAACCCGAAAAGGAGATGATGGGAGTTCTGCAGGCGGAGGCGCTCGAAAAGAGCTACGGCGAGCGCGCCGTGGTGCGTGGTGTTTCGCTCGAGATCAGGCAGGGCGAGGTGGTTGGTCTGCTGGGCCCGAACGGCGCAGGGAAGACGACCAGCTTCTACATGATTGTCGGGCTCGTCCGCCCGGATTCCGGCTCGATTACGGTAGATGGAATCGACATCACGCACATCCCCATGTATCTGCGGGCGCGCCGCTACGGCATCAGCTACCTGCCCCAGGAGCCAAGCGTGTTTCGCAAGCTGACGGTCGAGGAAAATATCCTCGCCGTGCTCGAAGCGATCAACATCGGCTACGAACTGCGCCGCACACGAACCCAGCGCCTGATCGAACAGATGAACCTGGAGCATGTTCGCAAAACCAAGGGCTATGCGCTGAGCGGAGGCGAGCGACGACGTGTGGAGATTGCACGCTGCCTCGCCATAGAGCCAAAGTTCATCTTGCTGGATGAGCCTTTCTCTGGAATCGACCCTATTGCTGTGCTCGATCTGCAGGAGATCATCATAGGTCTGAAGACCAGCGGCATCGGCGTCCTCATCACCGACCACAATGTGCGCGAAACCCTGAGTGTGACGGACCGCGCGTACATCATGGCGGAGGGTAAAATCTCCCGCACCGGATCGCCAGGGGAACTTGGCCGTGACCCCGAAGTGAAACGAATCTATCTCGGCGAAAAGTTCTCGATGGACTAACGGTGCGCAGCCGCGTGCTTTTCAGCCCGGCGCCCGGTATCATCACCTATGCGCCTCTTTTCGCCGTTGCAACAACACGAACCTCGGAGCGCGAAAAGTGAGCGCACGCCGGAGAAGCTTTCACGCCGGAAGTTTCTGGCGGGTTCCGGCATCGCTGCGGCTGCGCTGGCTGGGCTCGGACTCTACGCCAATGAGATTTCGCGCCATGAACTGGACATTGCTGAGCGCGATTTTTTTCTCCGCAATCTGCCGCCCGCTTTTGAGGGCTTCCGCATCGTCCAGTTTTCAGATATTCACCTCGACGAGTACATGGAAGATTTCTTCCTCGAGGAGGTGGTCGAGCGAGTCAATCGTCTCAATCCGGATCTGGTGCTGGTCACGGGCGATTTCGTCAGCCGCGGACCGATGCCTATGTCCGTGTGTCTGGCCGCAGCCGGACGCTGCGCCGAGATCCTGAGAAGGCTCGAATGCCCGCAACGCTTTGGAATTCTGGGCAATCACGACGTCATGGTAGGTCCAAGCTTCGTCCGCAATCATATGCAGGCCAACGGTCTGCCCCTGCTGGTCAACGAGAACGTGCGGATCGAGCGTGGCGGCCAACACATTCTGCTGGCGGGATTGGACGACGTTTCGCAGGGCAAGCCGGACCTTGGCCGCACCGTTCCCGCAGCCGTAGACTGTCCCGTCCTGTTGATGTGCCACGAGCCTGACTACGCAGACACCATCGCACAGCACGAACGTGGTCCGCTGGTGGATCTGATCTTCTCCGGTCACACGCACGGCGGACAGGTTCGCATTCCCGGTCTGCCGCCCATGGAGCTTCCGCCTCATGGAAAAATCTATGTTGAGGGACATTTTGTCGTCGGTAAATCGCAGCTTTACGTCAACCGCGGAGTCGGGACGGTTGGCCTGCCATTTCGTCTGAACTGCCCGCCCGAGATCACCGTTGGAACGTTGCGCCGGGCTCCTGAAGCCAGCGCATAAGCGACGAGCTCTACCGAGGCATATCGCGGTGAACGGTCTTCACCCGGTAGCCGGACGTCTCGAGCATCCGCGCCATCTCCTCCGCGATAAAAACGCTGCGATGCTGGCCTCCCGTGCAACCGAAAGCTACGGTGAGATAGCTTTTGCCCTCTTTGATGAAATGGGGCAAGAGGAAGCCGAGCAGGTCGGAGACCTTGGTGAGAAACTCTCCGGTCTGAGGAAAGCTCTGCACATAGTGCGCTACCTTCGGGTGCTTGCCCGTCAACTCACGAAACTCAGGGACGAAGTGTGGGTTGGGCAGGAAGCGAACGTCGAACACCAGGTCGGCATCGGTGGGCACACCATTTTTAAAACCAAAGCTCGTAGCCGCGATGGAGAGATTGCGCTGCTTGCCGGCCTCCTCTTCAAACTGTGCGTTGATGTGCGCACGCAATTCGTGCACATTGAAGCGCGTAGTCTCAAGCACAATATCGGCGACATTCCTGATTGGATCGAGGCGTTTGCGTTCGGCGTGGATCGAGTCGAGCACTGTCTCATCGCGTCCCATCGGATGTGGTCGGCGAGTCTCCGAAAAGCGGCGCACCAGGGATTCGTCGCTAGCTTCCAGGTAAACCACGCGTGCGGGTAGGAGCTTGCGAACACGTTTCAGGATTGCCGGAAAGCGATTGAGGCGCATGCCCTCCCGCACATCGACCACAAGAGCCGCGCGCTTGATGTTGGCCGATCCGACCAGGTCGGCAAAGCGGGGAATCAGCTCCAATGGAAGATTATCGACAGAGTAGAAGCCGAGATCTTCAAAGGCTTTAAGCGCCGAAGCTTTGCCTGCGCCGCTCATTCCGGTGAGGATAACGAGTTCGCGGTCCGATCCCATGCCGGGCTGAGCATCAGCAGCCCCCGCGGCAGAGCCAGAGGCTTCAACGCTGCCGCTAACGCGCTTGCTCACTTTTTTAATGGAGGTTCGACCGGGCGCTGCCTTTTTAAGGGCTTTCATGGCTGAATCCTAGCACCTGTCTAAATCGCATAAGGCCGGCCAGGGAAGCACCGGCCCTTGCACTGGGTTAACAAAGCAGCTTATGCTGCGCCGGGACTGGCAACTTCAATCAGCGGTTCTGCGGAATTGGGCTTGGCCTGGCGCTCGGCTGTGAGCCGCCGCTCCTTGTTCTTCAAGGCCTGATGCTCAACTTTTTTAAGCGCATCGTGAAGAGCCGGCTGCATCTCTTCTCCTTCGCAGGTCCCCACCAGAACTTCGTCTGCCATCTGCAATGTGACCTCGGCGATCTTGCGGTACTTGTCCTCGGTCAGGATTACGTGCGCGTTGACGATGGTGCCAACCATTCGCTCAATGCGCTCCAGTTCTGAATCTGCCATGATTTTCAGCTTGGGATAAATCGTTGTTCCGCGTCCGGTGTACTCAATGACCATGCATTCACCTCAGTGACGTAAGATGCTTGAACGTTGAACGACGTTCGCAAAGTCTACCGAACGCGGCGTTGGTGGGTACTGGGAATCTGCAGATCTTCGCGGTATTTGGCGACCGTGCGGCGAGTCACGTTGATGCCCTGGGCCTTCAGGGCTGCAGCGAGGTGATCGTCCGTTAGAGGCTTGCGCGGATCTTCTTCGTCGATCAACTTCTTGACCTTGCGCTTCAGCAGAACCAGCGGTAGATCCCCGCCTTCTGGACCGTTGACCCCTTCTGAAAAAAAGAAACGCAACTCGTACACACCCTGCGTCGTATGCACGTATTTGTTTGCGACCGCGCGGCTGACGGTCGATGGATGAACGCCGATTTCTTCAGCGACTTCCTTGATCATCATTGGCTTGAGGGCTTCTTCACCGCGCTCGAGAAACTCCGACTGGCGGCGCACGATCGCTTCGCAGGTGCGGACGATTGTGTTCTTTCTCTGTTCGATATTGCGCAGCAGTTGGATGGCGCTCTTGTACCGCTCCTTTACGTATTCGCGAACTTCTTTCTCCGTCTGCTTCTGCCGCAGCATGCGCCGATAGCCTTGATTCAGGCGCAACGTGGGCATGTCCTCTTCATTCATCAGCACCACGTAACCCTCGTCGCGCTTCACGAAAGCAACGTCCGGCTCAATCAATCGCGTTTCGGAGATGTTGTAGCGCTGACCGGGACGCGGGTCGAGCGTGCGAATGAACTCAACCGCCGCCTGGACCTCTTCGCTGCTACGACCACAACTGCGCGTCAGCTCCCGCATGTCTTTCTTCTGTAGCAGCGGAAGACAATGGGCGACGACGTGCCTGGCGGTCGCAAAGACATCCTCAGCACCCGCCGGTGCATCGGGCTGCGTCTGTACGGCCGTATCCTGGCCCGCATTCTGGATGGCACCGCGTGCGGCGTGCTCTCGGCGCTCCAGTGTCAGAACGGCTTCACGGCGCTGCGCATCAATCTGCACCAGCAGGCACTCACGCAGATCTCGCGCCCCTACGCCAACCGGGTCGAGTTGCAGCACCATGGCGCGCGCAGTCTGCACATCCTTCAAGTTGCGTGCGTGCGGCTCGCGAGCCTCCAGAGCGACGGTACGATCTGGCACGCCAAAGGCCTTAGCACTGCTGCTTTCTAAACTTTGCGTCGGGAGAACGACATTTCCACGGCGCACAAACGGCAGAGGATCGGGAAGACGGGCTGCCTGCAGAGCGATGCCAAGCGCCTCGGCCAGTTCTTCATCTGAAGAGACCAGGTAGCCGTTGTCATCGAGATTGCCCACTACCAACTCGGCCGCCGTGCGAACCTCAAACGTTAGAGTGAAAGTCCCAAGCTGCCACAGAAGATGGTCGCTTAGATTGCCCGGCTGTGAAAGAAAATGCTCGAACGAAGGTTTGTCGTACTCCTCGAAGTTGGAAGCGGTCTTGAAGCCGGGATCGAGGTAGTCCTGGAAGTAGCTGCCGAAATCGATCTCGTCAAACGGATCTTTTTCTTCTCGTTTTGCTTCTTCGGAGACTGCTTCCGCGGTGCGTTCGCGATCGCCTTCGAGGCCGGCACGCTCGTCATAGCTCTGGTCTGATTCTTCCAGCTCTTCGAGGACAGGATTTTCGACCATCTCGGCGTTGATCATGTCCTTCAACTCAAGCTTGTTCAGCGCCAGGACGCTGACCATCTGCACCAGGCCGGGAGTCAACACCTGCCTTTGCGAGACCTTCAGATTCAGCTTGGGTTGCAGCAGCACAGGAAGGCCTCGTTGGAACACAGTCTACACCGCGCACTGCGGCACTGTGGCAGCACCACCTAGCTCACTTCAGCAGACGTTAGAACGCATTGGACCAGCTAATCTCCGACAGACTGAGGTCCGGTTTCAGTTTAGAGTTGCAGTCAATTTGCATGCTTCCGTTCGATAAGATGGAACCATGTTCAAGGGCAGAAAACGACGGGTCGCCGCAGCAGCGCAGAAAGCCGGCGTGGATGCGTTGCTGATCACGCACGCTCCGGACGTTCGTTACCTGACGGGCTTCACTGGATCGAATGCGGCCGTGTTGGTTCGCGGAGCGCGTGCCGACCTGTTCACCGATGGGCGCTACACCACGCAGGCTGCGCAAGAGGTGGAAGGAGCCAGCATCACGATTGCTGACCATCCGGTCGCGTTCGCTGCATGTGAGTCCGCAGTAGCTGCTGGAGCGAAACGATGCGGATTTGATTCGGCACAGATGACCGTCCAGGCAGCCGAGAGCCTCCGGGCCAGCTTGCCTGCGGCTGTGCGTAAAACGTTCCTGGTGGCCACGCCAGGTCTGCTGGCAGGTCTGCGTGAGATCAAGGATGAGGTCGAGCAGGACCAAATGCGTGCTGCTGCTGCTCTTGGTTGCAGGCTGTTCGATCAACTGCTCGAACACATCGTTCCAGGCGCGACCGAAATGGAAGTCGCGATGGCACTCGAGTTTATGGCGCGGCTGGAGGGTGCCGAACGCATGAGTTTCGAGACGATTGTGGCTGGCGGGGAGCGGTCCGCACTGCCGCATGGACGAGCCACGCTGGCAAAAATTCCAAGACGCGGCTTTGTCGTGCTCGACTTTGGCGTGGTGCTGGACGGGTATTGCAGCGACATGACGCGAACCGTGCACATGGGTGCCGCACGCAAGGGTGAACGGGAAGTGTACGACGCTGTCCTCGACGCGCAGGAGGCGGCTTTGTCCAAGGTACGGGCAGGTGTTGCGGCGGAAGCCGTGGACCAGGCGGCGCGTGATGTTTTTGAGGCCGCAGGATTGGCGGAGGCGTTCACCCATTCGACCGGGCACGGTGTTGGGCTCGAAATTCACGAGGGCCCGAAGCTGGGGAGAAAACAGACGCAAACCCTGAAGGCCGGAATGGTGGTTACAATTGAACCCGGTGTTTATCTGCCCGGCAGATTTGGCATTCGCATCGAAGATACTGTGCTGGTGACGAAGTCGGGGTGTGTGAATCTGACCCCTACGACCAAAGCGTGGCTGGAGCTTTAGGCAGCGGGTCCGCAAGACGGACCCAGGAAGAGACATGATGGAAGGTAACGAGTTGAAAAGTGGGATGGGACTGGATAAGCTGCGCGAGCTGATCGAGATGCTAAAAGCCAACAGCGTGGCACAGTTTGACCTCCAACGAGAAGGTCTGAAGATTCGGCTTGAGTTCGAAGGTGCAGACAAAGCACCGGCTCAAATGGATATGGGCCAGATGGCGCAGATGATGCGCATGATGGGGTCCGCGCAGGGCGCACCCGGGATCTCTCCCGCGCTCCATGCGACTGCTCAGAATTTTACGCCTGCGCCCGCCCAGGCCAGCGCTGTACCTGCCGCCGCTGCACCGGCTGCTGCGGAGAATCGTCACATCGTGAAGTCTCCGATTGTGGGCACATTTTATGAGGCTCCCTCGCCAGGTGCAGCCCCGTTCGTGAAAGTGGGCGATGTGGTGGAAGTGGGCCAGGTGCTCTGCATCGTCGAAGCCATGAAGTTGATGAACGAGATTGAGTCCGATGCCGCTGGAGAAGTGGTGGAACGCATCGCAACGGCGGGTCAACCGGTCGAATATGGACAATCTCTGTTCGCGATCAAGGCGCTCTAACGGCAGAGGTTGAGCCTGCACACGGCAAGTCTGGAGAGTCGATGTTTCGTAAGGTATTGATTGCCAATCGCGGCGAAATCGCGCTGCGCGTCATTTCTGCCTGTAAGGAGATGGGGATTCGTACGGTCGCCGTGTACAGCGAGGCGGACCGCAACTCACTGCATGTTCGCTTTGCCGATGAAGCGATCTGCATTGGGCCACCGCGTTCGTCGGAGAGCTACCTGAATGTCCCGGCAGTCATCTCTGCGGCGGAAATTGCAGACGTCGACGCAATCCATCCCGGCTATGGTCTGCTGAGCGAAAATGCAAACTTTGCAGAGGTGTGCCGCGCGTCCAATATCAAGTTCATCGGACCTCCACCGGAGGTGACACGCATGATGGGAGAGAAGTCCACTGCGCGTCAGACGATGAAGAAAGCCAAGGTGCCGATTCTGCCGGGCTCGGACGGCGTCATCCCTAACGAAGGCGAGGCGCTTGAGTGGGCGCGGACGGTCGGCTACCCCGTGATCCTGAAGGCCGTGGCTGGAGGCGGCGGACGCGGCATGCGTATCTGCAGGTCGAAGGACGAGCTGCCGACTATGTTTAACCAGGCGTCTACCGAGGCGCTGAATGCGTTCGGCAACGGCGATATGTACATGGAGAAGTTCATCGAGCGGCCCCGGCACATCGAGTTCCAGGTGCTGGCGGATGAGCATGGCCATGTGATGAGCCTGGGGGAGCGGGAGTGCTCGATTCAGCGCCGGCATCAGAAGCTGATCGAAGAGGCGCCAAGCCTGCAAATTACGCAGAAACAGCGCGACCACCTGGGGAAGGTGATCGAGCGCAGCCTGAAGGATATTGGCTACTGGAACGCCGGCACCATCGAATTCCTGATGGATGAAGACGGCGAGATTTACTTCATCGAGATGAACACACGCATCCAGGTGGAGCACTGCGTCACCGAGATGGTGACCGGCGTGGACCTGGTGAAGGCGCAGCTACGGATCGCTGCGGGCGAACAGTTGAGCAGCATCGTTCCGCGTGTGCCGGAGATTCGCGGCCATGCGATTGAGTGCCGCATCAACGCCGAGCATCCGGAGAAGTTCACGCCGTCAGCAGGCAAGATTACGGCGTTCAATCTGCCGGGCGGGAACGGGGTTAGGGTCGATACGGCGCAGTATACGGATGGTGTCGTGCCTCCGTATTATGACTCGCTGATTGCGAAGCTGATCTGCCATGGCAAGGACCGCGAAGAGGCCATGAACAAGATGCAGCGTGCGCTGAGCCAGTTTGTGGTGCAGGGCATTCACACCACGATTCCGCTGCACCAGAAGATCTTTGCGGATGCGGACTTCCGGTCCGGAAAGTTCGATACCAAGTTCATGGAGCGGTTCCTGGAACGGCGCAGTAAGTAGCGATTCGACCCCAAATTCCCCTCCCCCGTACTTTGGGCGTAAAGTCTTCAAAGCGGGCCACTTGGGTCTGGACTGGAGTACACGTCTGCTCCAACAAGTGTGCATCGATCTCAGCCGAACTGGGTGCGTTGGAGAGTGTGTCAGCTGAGCTCCAGCCCAGTGTTACCCAGGTGGTTGAAACAGCAAATGCTGGAGTCTGCGGTGCGGATGAACCTGACTGGCAGAGGAAATGTCAAAACGCAGATTCCCTTCGGGAATGACAACCAAAAGAAGCAGCTCTGTGGGAGCAAAAGAAGCAGCTCTGTGGGAGCGGAACGCAGCGGCCGCTTCAGTCGTTAGGGGAGCAGGATGAAACTGGAATCTGCGCTGTGCGGGCTATATGCGATCGCGGATATTGACATTTTGTTCGAACGAGGCGTTTCGCTGGACGACTTCGCGGCTGGGCTGAAGAGCGCCGGTGTGCGTACGGTGCAGTTGCGGGCCAAAAACGCTTGGCCGCAGCAGACGCTCGAAGCTGCCGCGGTATTGCGCGCCTGGCTGCCTGCTCGAACGGCAACCCTGGTCATGAACGATAGGGCCGATCTGGCGCTTCTTGCAGGGTTCGATGGTGTGCATGTGGGGCAAGGGGATTTGGCAGCCGACGATGTCCGGCGGGTGCTCGAAAAAGGTTCTGAACGCGAAGGGTGGGAAGTCGAGGGAGCGAAGAAACTAGTGGGGCTTTCGACCCACACGGACCAACAGGTAGCGATGGCGGAGCTTTCGTGTGCCGATTACGTTGCGGTTGGTCCGGTGTTTGCGACGGGAACGAAGCTGAATGCGTCTCCGGTGGTCGGATTGGATGGTGTGCGGCGGGCGCGGGCTTTGACTGCGAAACCGCTGGTCGCGATTGGCGGCATCACGCGGGCGAATGCAAGCAGTGTGATCAAGGCTGGAGCGGATTCTGTGGCGGTGATCTCGGGGCTGTTTGTGCCGGGCGAGACCGTCGAGAGGGTCGCGCGCGACTTTCTTGGATTTTTCCGGTAGCTTGGACTGCAACGTGGATACATCTTTGCCGAGAGAAAAAGCAGATTTCTCCGCTGCGCTGCGGAATGACAACCAAGGTGTGCTGCGGAGCGACAGCCAGCCTGCGCTGCGGAATGACAACCTGGCTGCGGTTCCGGGCGAAGCCGCGCCCGTTTTTGTGCAGGGCATGGGGTTGTTTTCAGCGACCGCCATCGTGATGGGGTCGATGATTGGCTCGGGCATCTTTATTGTGTCTGCGGATATGAGCCGAACGCTGGGTTCGCCCGCACTGCTGATCGCGGCGTGGCTGGTGACGGCGGCAATGACGATCATCGGCGCGCTGAGCTACGGCGAACTGGCCGCGATGATGCCGAAAGCTGGGGGGCAGTACGTTTATCTGCGCGAGGCACTCGGGCCAATCTGGGGATTTCTTTACGGGTGGACGCTGTTCCTGGTTATTCAGACCGGCACGATTGCTGCGGTGGGCGTGGCGTTCGGCAAATTTCTGGGCGTATTTTTTCCACGCGTCAGTGCGACCAACTGGATCTGGCATGCAGGCAGCGGCAATATTGGGTTGAACACAGCAAACCTGGTCGCGATTGTGGTGATCACGCTGTTGACGGTGCTGAACACGCTGGGCGTGCGCCTGGGAGCGGCGGTCCAGAATGTTTTTACATCGGCGAAAGTGTTGGCGCTGCTGGGTGTGGTCGTCGTCGGCCTGGTAGCGAAGAATGCTACGGCGATGGCGGCGAACTTCGGCGCGGGCTGGCATAATTTCTGGGCGAATGCGGGGCTCGCTACGCTTCATCCGGTGAGCGTGGGAGCGGGTGGACCGTCGGTGCTGGTGGGTGCCGTGACTGTGGTGGCGGTGGTCCAAGTGGGTTCGCTGTTCTCCTCCGACGCCTGGAACAATGTGACGTTCACGGCCGGGGAGATTCGCAATCCCAGGCGCAATCTGCCGCTTTCGCTTGCAATCGGAACGGGTGTGGTGCTGCTGCTGTACGTGCTGTGCAATTTTGTTTATCTGAGTGTGCTGCCGTTGGCGGGGAGTGCGCAGGCCGCAACGGTTGCCGGTCGAGGCATCTCGTTCGCCGCACAGGACCGGGTTGCGACGGCGGTGATGGAGCAGGCGTTTGGGTCGCTGGGCGCGAAGTTGATGGCGGGTGCGATTCTTATTTCGACCTTTGGCTGCGTGAACGGAATGCTGCTGGCCGGAGCGCGCGTTTACTACGCGATGAGCCGCGATGGGTTGTTCTTTAAGGGCGTGGGCAAGCTGAGCGCGAAGTCCGGTGTGCCGGTCAACTCGCTGTGGGTGCAGTGGGGCTGGACGTGTCTCCTGTGCCTGAGTGGGAGCTATGGGCAGTTGTTGGATTATGTGATTTTTGCCGTGCTGATTTTCTATATTCTGACGATCTTTGGGCTGTTTGTGCTGCGAAGAACACGTCCGGATGCTCCGCGTCCTTACCGGGCCTTTGGCTATCCGGTTCTGCCGGCGCTCTACATCGTGATGGCGAGCTGGATTTCTGTTGTACTCTTGCGGTACAAACCTCAGTACACCTGGCCGGGGCTGATCCTGGTGCTGCTGGGCGTTCCTGTGTACCTGGTGTGGAAGCGCCAGGGTGTGGGACGTGTGGCCGGAAGCGACGTAGAAATTTAGCTGTGTTCAAGGAAGACGGAGAGTTCTGATCCATGGCGAAAATGTTTGCAATCAAGCCGCTGTCGAAGCTGCTGAACGAAGCTCAGACTGAGGGCGAGGCTACTTTGAAGCGGTCGCTGGGGCCTGTCAATCTGATCACGCTGGGGATTGGCGCGATCATTGGGGCCGGAATTTTTGTTCTGACCGGGCAGGCGGCGGCCAAGCATGCGGGTCCGGCGGTAACGCTGAGTTTTGTCTTCGCCGGGATTACGTGTGCGTTTGCGGGACTTTGTTATGCGGAGTTCGCGTCCCTGATTCCAATAGCCGGGTCGGCTTATACCTATGGCTACGCGACGCTGGGTGAACTGGTGGCGTGGATTATCGGGTGGGATCTGGTGCTGGAGTACGCGTTCGGCGCGGCCACAGTCGCTTCCGGTTGGAGCGGCTACTTTGTTGGTCTGCTGAATGATTTCGGCATTCACATTCCGCCGCAGCTTACAGCGACGCCGGGTATGGCACTCTACCAGTATCACGACCGCTGGTTGCAGGCGGCTGCTTTGCCGCAAGGTGTGAGCGCAGCCGGGTTGCCCCACGCGACGGGCGTCTTCAATCTGGTTGCGTTCGTGGCTATCGTGATTGTGACGGCGGTGCTGGTTCGGGGAATTGAGGAATCGGCCAACCTGAACACGGGCATTGTGATGGTGAAGCTGGCGGTAGTTGGGATTTTCCTGGTCCTGGGCGGCGCGTACTTGCTGCATCATCGTGCGCTGGCAATGGCCAACTGGACGCCATTTATCCCGCCGAGCGATGGGCACGGAAATTTTGGCTACGCAGGCATTGCCTCAGGCGCGGCTTCGATCTTCTTTGCTTATATCGGGTTCGACGCGGTGTCGACGGCGGCGCAGGAAGCCAAGAATCCGAAGCGGGACATGCCGATTGGAATTCTTGGGTCGCTGGTGATCTGCACGGTCCTTTACATCCTGGTGTCGGGCGTGTTGACGGGTCTGGTGAACTACCATGCGCTGAACGTGTCCGATCCTGTTGCTGTGGGGATCGATGTCACGGGCATTCGCTGGGGTTCGATTCTGGTGAAGATCGGCGCGGTGTTTGGGCTGGGCACGGTGATGCTGGTGATGCTGCTGGGGCAGTCGCGTGTGTTCTTCTCGATGTCGCGCGACGGTCTGCTTTGGAAGTGGGCGGGCGTGATCCACCCGAAATTCCGGACTCCGTGGATCTCGAACATCGTAGTGGGCGCGATTGTGGCGTTCATGCCGGCGCTGCTGCCAATCGACAAGTTGAGCGAACTGGTGAACATGGGGACGCTGCTGGCGTTCGCGATTGTGTGCGCGGGCGTATGGATTCTGCGACGGAGAAATCCTGATCTGCACCGTCCGTTCAAAACCCCGCTGGTGCCTCTGGTGCCGATTCTGGGCATTCTGAGCGCACTTTACCTGATCTACACGCTGCCGGCGCTGACCAAAATAGTGGTGATCGGCTGGCTGATTGTGGGCCTGGTGATTTATTTCACGTACAGCGTGAAACATAGCAAGGTGCAGCGTGAACTTGCGGAAACCGGCGGCAACTCCGAGGCTATCTAGCGTTCTGACAGGCGCGCTTTGGGTAGACTGGACGTGAGGGTCTGGGCTGAATGTCTGCAGGTTTACGGGGGCTGTTTTATGTAGCGTTGGCGGGGACGGTGACCTCGTCGATCTACTGTGTCATGGTGCTGGCGGCGGCGGCGCGTTTTGGATTGCGCAAACGACGCGATGAGGCTGAGCCTGTGGATTTTCTTCCGCCAGTCAGTCTGCTGAAGCCCCTGCATGGCGTCGAGCCGGGCATGGAGCGGAACTTCGAGACGTTCTTCGAGCAGCAGTATCCTGCTCCCTTCGAGGTGCTGTTCTGTGCGCGGCATGAGTCCGACCCTGGACTGCAACTCGCCCGACGGGTGGGTGCCCGGTATCCGCAGGTTCCGGCGAGGTATGTCACCTGCGGCGAACCGATGCCGAAGTTTCATAACGCCAAGGTGTACTCGCTGGCAAAGCTGAATTCAGAGGCCGAGTACGATCTTTTTCTGACCAGCGATGCGGATGTGCGGGTTGCGCCGAACTACCTGCTGCGCATGATCCAGAACCTGAAGGACGCAAAATCAGGGCTTGCCTCGTGCATTTATCTTGGGACGGCCTACGGAGGGCGCGCGGCAAGCTTTGCGTCGCGCCTGGATGCGGTGGGCAAGAGCGTGGAGATGAGCTCGGGCGTGCTGGTGGCGGACATGCTGGAAGGTACGAAGTTTGCGTTGGGCGCGACGATGGCGGTGCGGCGCAAGAGCTTTGAGGATGTGGGCGGGTTCGACCACCTGGGCCAATTTTATGCGGACGATTTCGAGCTCGGGAACCGGCTGGCCAAACAGGGAACTGGCGTGAAGATGGCCACGCACATTATTCAACTGATGGTGCAGGACACGCCGTTCTGGCTTTCGTTTCGCAATCAGCTGCGCTGGATGCAGAGCACGCGGCGTTCCCGTCCGTGGGGCCATCTTGGAAGTGGGCTGACGTTTGCGATGCCTTTCGGTCTGCTGGCGCTGGTGTGGGGCCTGGTTGCGGGGCATCCCGTTGCGGGTTTGCTGTGGCTGCTGGGGGTGGCGGTGAACCGGTGGTTGCAGGCGGGGGCGATTCTCGGTGTCATGCGCGACCCGGACTGGGGATTTAACGTAGCGATTTACCCGCTGCGCGATCTGCTGGGCAGCGTGCTCTGGGTTGGGAGCTACGCGGGGGAGCGGTTCTACTATCGCGGAACGGTCTACAAGCTGAAGGCTGGCGGACGGGTCGAAGCTCCGGAGTAGTGCGCGGAGGCGGTGCCGTCGATTGTGGAGCGAATTGTCCGTGTAAAGCTGAACGCAGATTCCCTCGGGAATGACAACAAAAGACAACGTTAGCGGTTGGTCAGGATGGTTTTGCCGCCGAGGCTGGCGACCTCTCGGACTGGGGCGAGTGCGCTGAGTTCGCGGGTGCGGGCTGCCGGGTTGTAGGTGAGCAGGAAGATGCGGTGTGGGCCGGCCCAGAGGGTGCGGAGGGTGGCTTCGGACTCGAAGATGGGCGGGGCGTCCGGGTAGAAGGAGCCGAACCACAGGGCGTTTTTGCGGCCATTGACCAGATGGAGAGGCTGGCGGGTGTAGAAGATCAGCGATGAGCCGGAGGTAAGTTCCCCGTCGAGCAGAATCATGTCCTGCGGTGATCCTGGAGCTGTAGGAGACTGGCGTTGAATCTGGAGAACGGATTCGGCGAGTGCTCTCGATCCGAGCACGGGATAAAAGCGTTCGAGGCCGGAGTGAACTGCCACCAGCACCACGATCATGCCTGCGGTGAGCGTTAGATTGGCAGCATAGGTGCGATTGCTCCGGCGGAGCAGGAAGCTGACAACACCCAGCGTCAGCATTCCGGTGGCGACCAGCAGCAGGGGTCCGCGAAACAGGCCCATGGCCGCGCCAGTGAGATCGAACAGATGGCCGAGCGAGAGGTTGTAGAGCGCGGGATTGGATGCCAGCAGAGCCGACAGGTCGGCGCCGGGTGGTGCCTGCGGAGCTGCGATAGCGAAAAAGAGGCATACGGCGGCGGTCAGGGACGCTAGAGGTAAGAGAATCCAGCGGTGGCAGCTGAGAGCGATTCGAGCCGCGTCTTTCGGGTCGCTAAGACTACTCAGGGGTGTTGCGCGGTCGGCACGCGCGAGCAGACCACCGGCCATCAGGGCGAAGGCCGGAAGCGCGGGAAGCGAGTAATACTCCTGGCGGCTTGAAAGCGTAAAGAAGATCATGACGATTGCGGCCCAGAGCGTCAGGGTGAGGGCGGCTTCTCGGTCCCGCACCGTCACCGGGAAATGATGGCCCAGTTGGCGCCTGAGGAGCAAGAGTGCTCCGGGCAGGAACGCCGCCCAGGGCATGATCCACACACACGCATAAAGCCAGAAGACCCAGACGGGTGTGTTGCCGTAGTCATGCGGGATGCGCTGACCCAGAAAGCGCGCGACATGCTCGTTGTAGAGATAAAACCAGGCCCAGCCTGCACGTGCGGGGAGTCCAAGGCCAGGCGGCATGGGAATGGGTGGATTGCGGAGTGCCGCCAGAATGTGCCAGGGCAGTGCGACGACTGCGAACGACAGAGCCGCCGGAAGGATGGACAGGTGCTTCCACAAACGCAGTTGGCGTGTGAGCGTTAGGTAAAGCACGACGAAACACAACGGAAACACCAGGCCAATCAGGCCCTTGGTCAGCAGATTGAGCCCGAGGACAATCCCGAAACCGACGCTGGGCAGAACGGCTGACGCACGTACGTGCAAGGGTGGTTGCTGCTCTGGTCGCAGGCGGTCCGAGGCGCGGCCGCAGGCGATCAGAAACAAGTGGATGCCAAGCGTCAACCACAGGCAAATCAGGATGTCTGGGATAAAGAAACGCGTGTAAACGTAAGTGCCGGTTGAGGTTGCAAGGGCAAGCGCGGAGTAGGGCGCGCCTCGGTCTTCCGGTGTTCCCATGGGAGAGGGGAACGCGTACAGACGCAGGCCCAGCCAGTAGACGCTCCACAGGAGCGCAAGGACGCTCAAAGCGAGGGGAAGGCGAGCGGCCCACGTGTGTTCTCCAAAGAGTCGCATGGAGCCTGCTGCGAGCCAGTACATCAGCGGTGGCTTGTCGAAGAAGCGGACGCCATCGATGTAAGGTGTGATGAAATCGTGGCGGTGCAGCATTTCCCGCGCAACTTCGATGTATATGGAGTCGACATCGTCGAGCAGGCCGGGATGGAAGAGGCCGCCGATTTGCAGAATGGCCCAGACAAGCGTCAGCAGAGCCATGGATTGGGGGCGAGGCCGGGCGTATTGGGGTGACTCGCTCAAGGCTGTTTCCCGCAAGTGGCTCAGGGCTGTTTCGGCAAGTGGCTCAGAGTGTCCTGGAGAGTTGCCCCGGGCTCTTCAAGGCCGTCGTTGCGCCGTGTTTGGATGTTAGAGCGCATTCAGATGACGTACAGGGTTGCGAGTTCGGCGAATACAGGGATCCTTCACTGCGTTCAGGATGACGACTCTTATTAGGAAGATGAAGACTGTTATTAGGAATAAGAGATCTTGGTTAAGCGAAGTTCAGGTTTGAGTGGGCGGTCGGTGATGAGGGCTTTGCCGCTGAGTTCCTGGAGAATAATTTGGCGGTTCCCGAGTAGGCGATCGACATCATCGCGTTTTTCGAGAGGCACAAAGAGCAGCTTGCGGGGGCCTGATCCCCAACCCGCCACCATCTGTTGGCTCGAGACGAAGACAGGCGGAACGTCGGGGAAGGTGGAGCCGAAGAGCATGGAGGTGGAGCGTGCATCGACGAGTTCAACAGGGTGGCCAAGGTAAAACGGGATGGACGAGCCGTAAGCCTGGTCGCCGAAGAGCATGACCTGGCTGTTGGCCGAGGCCTGGCCGGATTGCTCGAGCGCCTGGATACGAGCGGCAAACACTTCGGACGACATCATGGGAGCGAAGCGTACGAAGGCAATGTGCGCTGCGATGAGGAACGTAGCCGACGTAAATGCAATGGTGGAGGTTGCGGCGAGGTGGCGTCTTTGAGCGCGCAGCAGCCAGGCCAGCGCAGGCCCAAGCAGGAAGGCCAAGGCGGCGAGCACGGCGGGGAGGCGTAAGGCGGCGAAGCTCCTGGCCGTCAGGTCGAAGACGTGCGACGTGGAGAGGGTGTAGTCGCCGACGCCGCGGTGGGCGAGCAGATCGCCGATGTCCGCAATGAAAGGTTCGTTGCGGGACATCCACAGGCCGTAGATCAAGGCGGCCGCAATCGCGAGGCCGAGAACCGTCAGGGCAGCGTGGGCAAAGTTGATCCAGCGGCGGGAGGACGGGCTTGAGGAAAATGTCTGTTCGGCACGGCTGATCGTTGCGGCGAGCAGCAGGAGGACGGGAAGGTAGGCCGGGAGGGTGTAGTACTCCTGGTTGGTTGAGAGCGAGAAAAAGATCAGGATGATGCCGGCGAACAGCGACAGGAGCAGGATGGAACGCTGCTGCGGGTCGATGCGGTGGAACGGAGATCCGGACAGCCCGGCGCGGCAGCGGCGGCGGAAGACTTCGACCGGAACGATGACTGCAATGGCGAGAATGACGAACTCGAATGTGCCGAAGTGCAGCGTAGCCTGGAGCGCGACGAGCACCGGAAGTGAAAGGACGAGCACCATCCAATCCAGCGTGCCGGTTCCGTCGAGGTGGCCCGTGAGGGTGCGGGCCTGATGCCAATAGCGGCGCGCGACTGCGGCGACTGCGAGTGGAAAGAAGAGCGACCAAGGGAAAAGCCAGACCAGATGCTGGAACCAGAAGAGATAGCCGGGAAGCTTGTTGTAGTCACGGGGGATGCGGCGGCCGAGGAAGCGCAGGACGTGCTCGTTGATGAAGTAGAACCAGAAGAAGCCGTGGCCGTTCATGCCGCCGGTGTTGCGCAGGCTAGCGAGAATGTGCCACGGAGCGGCGATGGCAAGGAATAACAGCGTGCCGGAAACGGGGCGGAGGTCGCGCCAGCGGTGGAGTTCTCCGGTGAGCAGCAGGTAAGCGAAGGCGGTCCCGAAGAAGAAGACCAGCGCGACAAGACCTTTGGTCAGGACGGCAAGGGCGAGCGAACTCCAGAGCACGGCTGCGTAGAACAGCGGATTGGCGTACCAGATTACCCCGGGCTTCTCCTGAATCTCGGTTCCATCGACCGGGAAGGCAGAAGGCGGACGCTCTACGGCGAACTGCGGATTGAGACATTTGAGGAAGGCAAAAAGGGAGATGCCGAGCAGGAGAGACAGCAGAATGTCTGGAATGAAGACGCGGGTGAAGAGAAAGATTCCTACGGAGGTGAGCAGGGCGAGTGCGGTGTAGAAGCCTGTGCGCGAGCCGAAGGCCTGGTTGGCCCAGCGATGTCCCAGGAGCGCGAGCAGCAGAACGGATAGCGCTTGCGGCAGGTGCACAGCGAATGTGTTGAATCCGAAGATGCGGAAGCTGAGTGCGACCAGCCAGTAGGGAAGCGGCGCTTTTTCGAGGTAGCGAACACCGTCGATTTTGAGTGTGACCAGGTCGCCCGTGGTTACCATAGCGCGCGCGGCCTGCGAGTGGCTGGCGTCCGCGTCATCGAGCAGCGGCGGAGCGAAGAGTGCGGCGAAAAAAAGCACGAACCAGAGGCCGAAGATGATCAGCGCCGTCGTGCGGGGCTTTGGGCCACCCGCAAAGGTGGTCGCAAGTAAGGAAAAGTGGGTCTTCTGGCTCATTGATGGCGGATAGTGATGGAACTTACAGCATAGCGAATCGTGAGCGGCGCGTCTTGCACTGAGTGACCTCCAGCGCGCATGTATGGTTGCGGTAGACGCGTTGTGCGCGTGGAGGTCTGAAGGAGACGCATGCCCACCTTTGCTGCCATCGACATTGGATCGAATTCCTGCCGGCTGAAGATTGCTTCGGTGGTGCAGCACCGGTTGAAGACGCTGCACGAGGATCGCGAACTGACGCGGCTGGGCGCGAGTGTCTTCGAAAGCGGCGTGATCTCACCGGAGGCGATGGCCGATACCGTACGCGCGCTGAAGCGCTTCCATAAAGCGGTGCAGCTGCATGTGGTCGACAAGGTGCGGGTGGTTGCGACCAGCGCCAGCCGGGATGCGCGCAATGCGGCTGCGTTTCTAGAGTGGGTGAAGTCGGCGACGGGCTGGGAGGTTGAGGTGATCTCGGGGCTCGAGGAAGGGCGGCTGATCCACCTGGGCGTGGTGCAGCAGGAGCCCGGTGCGAAGGGTAAGGTGTTGCTGATCGACCTGGGTGGAGGCAGTTGCGAGGTGACGTACTCCGATGGCGGACGCATCCGCGAAATGGTGAGTTTGCCGCTGGGTGCGGTGCGGCTTCAGCAGGAGTTCCTGCGCCATGATCCGCCTTTGAAAGAAGACATGGGGCGGCTGAAGCAATTCATTGAACGGGAACTGGATCGCGGGGCCAAGCAGTTGGGGCGACCCAAAGTTGGCCTGGTGATTGCCACATCGGGGACAGCGGCTGCGCTGGCCGAGGCGAGTGGCGTGATGAGTGCGGGCTTGCCGGTCAAGAAGCCGGGCCTGAAGGCGATGCCGCGGCGTTTTGTGCGTGTGAAGCTTCAGGAGGCTTCGACCGGGGATGTGAGGAAGCTGGCCAACAAGCTGGCCAAACTGACCAACGCGCAGCGCGAGGCCGTGCCGGGGATCGGGCCCAAGCGGTCAGACATTATTATTGGCGGCGCGGAGGTGTATGCGCGTCTGCTGGAGCGCATGGGGCTGGCGGGGTTTCGCTACTCGCCGCTTGGGCTGCGCGATGGGATGCTGGCGCAGATGCTGGGCGAGGTCGATCTGCGGGGCGGGGTGCACCGGCAGATTGAGAGTGAACGCTGGGAGGCTGTGCTCGAAGTGGCGCACCGCTACGGGATCGACCTGAAGAAGGCGGAACCGGTGCGGGCGCATGCGGTGCAGTTGTTCGACGCTCTACAGCAGGTGCATGATCTGCCTGCAAGCTATCGGCTGTGGCTGCAGGCGGCGGCAATCCTACAGGAAGTCGGCAAGTTCATGAGCCACCAGGGACATCACCGGCACACGCAATACATCATCGCCAACTCGGAGATTTTTGGGTTTTCTCCGGAACAGCGCCGGATTGTGGCTGATATCGCACGCTACCTGGGCAAGAGCCGGCCGGAGCCGACGGACCGGATGCTGCGCTCGCTTTCAATCGACGAGCAGCAGCGTGTGGTGCGTGCGGTGGTGCTGCTGCGGCTGTCCGTGGCGCTGAACCAGGACCGGGCCAGCGCAGTGGTGGGTCTGAAGACGTCGGTCTATCCCAAACGCGTAGTGCTGGATCTGGTGCCGGGGCGCGGCGGTGCGGAGTTGGAAGCCTGGGCGGTGAAGAAAGAAGCGGCTTACTTTCGCGAGGTCTTTCGCCGCGAACTCTTTGTGGATGTGGAATAGAGTGCGCGTACCATGCGAGGCTCGACCAAACTCTGGAGCGTAGCATTGGGGCGAGCGTAGGTGAGCCGGGCCAGCGAGCCTTTGCGAAGGCGGATCTGAGGCGGCGGGGTGGACCCTGCGCTGGCGCGGGTGCGAGCGAGCAGAAGGCCGAGGAAAATCGGCAGATTCGGACTGTGCCCGACCAGCAGGACGTTTTCGCGTTCGCTGCAATGATCCAGCAGATGCAGAAACTCGGCATACTCTGCGGTGGGTGCGAGGGCGTCCGAGTGCAGAATGCGCGCCTCGTACCCGGTCTCGGTGGCGACTAGCTGCGCTGTTTGCAGAGCGCGCTTGAGTGGGCTCGAGATCACTTGATCGAAGTTGATCTTCAACGCGTTCAGGACATGCGCCAGATGCAGGCAGTGCTGCTTGCCTTCCTTATCGAGGGGGCGTTTGACGTCGAGCAGCGGGTTAGCGCGGCGTACGCCTGCGCTGGCATGGCGGAGAATATACAGATTCATGTCTCTGAGGAGATTCTACGTTAGGTGGGCAGGCGGCTAACGTTGTAGTGTGCGACTGGGCTCCGGGTTGGGAATCGGATTCTGCGTGAGCAATGCGGGTTGGTCCCTCTGCCATAACTCGGTGGTGAGCAGGCCGCGGAGTGCGTGATGAGTGGCGACTGTGCGCCATCCAGCCTGGTGAAGTGCTGCGGCATAGTCCGGCAGGTGCGTGGTGCGGAGGCCCGTGAGCAGACGGAATGCGAAGTAGAGCGCGCGCACGTAGAGGCGCGCGGGCCAGCGCAGAATGCCTGCCGGGATGCGAAATTCGGAGACCAGCCAGAGGGCGCGTGGCTTGATTGCTGAACTCACGGAGTCTACGAGTTGTTCCACCTGTGGCTGGGTCAGACAATCGAGAAAAAAGTGCGCGACGATGAGGTCGTAATGCGCGACCGGAGACATGGTTGCAACGTAGTCGAGTGCGTCCTGATGATGCAGACGGATGCGTTCGCTGGCTGCGGCTGTGCGGGTTCTAAGCAGATTCAGCATGGTGCGGCTCAGATCGACTGCATCGGCTTGGAGCGTAAGGTTTGCGGCTAGGAGGTGTGCTGAAAATCGCCCGTCACCATCGCCGAGGATAAGCGCGTTTGCAGGCCTGCTTCGGAGGTGATTCAAAGCGCCGAGGTGATGCAGACGAAGGTGCTCCAGAACTGGGCCGAGCGAAGCATACTCGAGCCAGCGGTAGGCGCGGGCGATGCGGTCGAAGTTGGGTGGGATCGGTGGGCGCTGAGTCATCGCAGCCACGGCGTTAAGAGTAGAGGCGATAGGAGAACCAGGTCGGCCAGAGCGCGCAGGTCGGTTGGCTTGAAGCGTAGGTGTGCGCGATCGAGGACGAGCAGGCCAGCGGCGGAAAGACCTGAGGCTATAGCTGATTGTGTAAGGATGTACAGGGTGGCGATGTTCGGCCAAATACAGGGATCCCTCACTGCGTTCAGGATGACGACTCCACAGGAATGTGGAATCTGGTCTAACTTAGCGGTGCCTACAGACCCATGCAGCAGGAGAGCCGCTGCTGCTGTGCCGACGCAGAACAAACTCGTGAGAGGGCGCAAGTGCAGAAGCAGCCAATGCGTCAGCGCGTCCTCCTGTTTGATTGCGGTCTGCGGGCTTATGGAAAGCGCTTCCCAGCGATGAATGAACAGGGCGTTGATCGCGCAGAGCGAGCCGAACAGGATTGCTGGAAGCATGAGTTGGGCACGCAGGTGGGGGCTGTGAAAGAACGCGGGGAGAAAGACGGCTGCGGGGAAGAAGACGCTGAGCGCAAGCTCCTTGGGTAAGCGGAAGCGCGGTGCGATGCGGTGGATCAGCAGAAACCATGCCGCGAGTGCAGCCAGGAGTGCAAGGTCGAGCTGGAGTTCAGAGTGTGGGAAGCGTGTGAGGAGCAACCCCAACGGAGCAAGCGCGAAGGCCAGCCAGGCAAGCAGACCTCTGCGATGGCGGAGATGGAAAACGTGGCGCGGCTGCAGGTGGGTGTGCGAGGCGGAGGAACTCTGCGAATGCGATGCGTCGAGCAGACGATCTGTGGCGTAGATCATCCATACGGCGACGAACATGGCCGCAAGCTCGGCCGGGAGAATGGGCGCGTGGACGGTGCGCGCAACGAACCATGTCCAGCAGGATGCGACTGTGGGTGCATCGAGCGATGTCAGATGCCAGAGCTGCAGCACACGAGGGAATCGCAGAGTTTGTCGTGGATGGACCGGCGGCGTTCCTTGGGGGACGGGTGCGGCGGAGTCAGAGGCGGAGAGCACAACGTTCTCGTCTGGGGTACTCGAATTTGTTTTGCGTTGGAGGTCAAGGCAACGCAGATTCCCTTCGGGAATGACAACGGAAGGAAATGGGAAACGATATTGCGGTGCAAGCCAGGGTCGAGGGGCGTCCAGCGTCTTCAGGAGAATGCAGAGATCGGCGGCATTGGTTCGCTATCCACCTGCGCGGCGAAGTACGTGTCGGTAGCGGGCGCAGGCACCTTGGTTTCCCGGTTGCGTTCTGCCTTTGCGCCGGTGACCCAGAAGCCGGGGTCAATGTCCGGGAAGATGCCGTCTCGCAGGTTGATGGCGGCAAGTCGGGCGGTCTGCTCTTCAGTGAGCTGCCCGTTCTGCTCGTAGGCCTGCCAGATTGCCTTCATCTCCAGGAACTGGTCGTTGTGGGTGAGAAAACGCAGCTCGGCGTAATCGCGGGCGGCTCCGGTGGTGATCAGGAACTGCCAGTCGGAGGATTCGAGCAGCAGCAGTTCGCGGCAGAGCTGCTGCATGATCTTCATCCCGAGTTCCGAGTCGCGCCATTTGCCCTGAGTGCAGACATCGCGCGTGTACAGCTCGGCTGGGTAGATGTGCGTGTAGGTCCACGAGGTCTCGGGGTTCATCCAGACCTGGTTGGTGCCTTCGGCGCCCCACGAGCCTTCATGCATAGCGATAAAGCCTGCGCGCGGATACTGCTTCAGGTAGTTCGAGCAGGAGATCAGCTCGATTCCCATCGGATAATCGTGCAGAACGCGTGCAACGGCTTCGAGCCAGAGCGGACCTTCAAACCACCAATGGCCGAAGAGTTCGGCGTCAAACGGCGAGCAGAGAATGGGCGGGATAGAGTCGTTGAAACCGCCTTTAAGCGCCTCGTGGACGAGGTGGACGAAGTGTGAGGCTTGTCCCTGGACCCGCGCTGCGGCTTCCTGCGGGTAGTAGGGCTCTTTGTCGCCCATGTCTACCTTGGGGCCGGTCACGCGCCAATAGCGGTGTCCTCCGGGCCAACGCTTCTTGTGGAAGTCCACGTAATTGCCATCGCCTGGGTAGCCCGAATCGCCGGACCAGACCTGGACCCCGGTACGCGGATCGCGCGGAAAGATGGTGGCCGCATAGCGTTTGTCGTACGGTCCATCCACGTAGTAGGGCTGGTAGAGCGAACGGTAGTCGTGGTGCGTCATCGCCTCGGTGTGCGGATCGCGGGGCACTTCGCCGTTCAGCAACTCGTACGGTGAGGGTGTGCGCTCCGACTCTTCGACCAGGTGCGTGTCGACGAAGAAGAAGTCGATGCCGGATTCTGAAATGGCCTGCTCGGTGCCGATGCGGTCAAAGCCCGGTGGTGTGGGCGAACCGTCCGCCATGGGAACGGGATAGTTCCAGAAACCTGCGGGGCGGTAGCCGCACTCGGGTGCCCAGACGCCTTTGGGCTGCTCGCCGATGTGGCGCTTGTGGGTCTGCACGGCCATGCGGAACTGCGCGCGCACGCTCTCGTCCGTACCCAGTAAAGGGTTGTAGCCGTGGGTTGCGCCGCAGGTGATGATCTCGATCAGCCCGGCTTTATGGAAGTGAACAAATCCTTTGATAATGTTGCCGTCGAGCGCTCTGAAATCCTCGAGCGCGTCGGTGAAGAACTTGTGCCAGAAGCGTGCCGTTTCGGCGTAGTGGGTCTCGCCTGATTGCGTGAAAAATGCTTCATCCTCGCGCGCGGAGACGATCTTGCGCGTGACGTAGTTGGGAAATTCTTCGATGAAGACTGGGTGTGAAAGCTGCTCCATCAACACCGGCGAGAGATTGAGGTTGCAGTGCAGGCCGATGCCGTCTTTTTCCAGCCGTCCTAGCACGCGCAGAAGAGGCAGGTAGGTTTCGGCGGCCGCCTCGTGGAGCCACTCCATTCCATGTGGCCAGGTGCCGTGATTGACCACATACGGCAGGTGCGCGTGCAGGGTGAATGTCAGAAATCCCGACGGCTTCTGCGCGAACGTCAACACGGACCACCTCTCGAATGGGTGCTACAGAATCTTTGCTTGGATAGCAGTAATCAAGTTAAGTTTACACGAGAGAAAGCACTCCCTTGCTTGAGCAAAGGCGGTGGCGGAAGCGACACAAGCCTGCAGATGCCGGACGTCCGCCGCTAGCTCGGCCTGATGCCTTACTGTGGACGGCGTTGCAGCGTTGGGTCGTTGTTGACTGGAGAACCGCTTGGACCGTTCTGGCCATCAGCGCGAACATGCAGAGGAATGGGTCTCGTCAGGCGGAAGCGAATGATGGATTCGGATGGAATCTGAACCTGCTCGCCGCGTGTGATTGCATTCGAGCCGGCGCCTAAACCGCCGCCGGTTACGGCTCCGATGGCGGCGCCCTTGCCGCCGCCAAAGATTCCACCCAGGATTGCCCCGACTGCCGCGCCGCCGCCCGATTTCTCGAGCGTGTTCTTACCGCGTCCCTTGCCCTGAACGGTGTAGGGTTCACTGGCGATTGCAACTCGTTCGCCGCGCGTGCTGACGCTGGCGAGCGAGACGGTGAGCAGGGAGCTGCCCTGGAAGTGCCCCGCATCCTGCACGTTATCTACCTGTCCGGAGACGCGGGTTCCGGCAGGAATCGCGACCAGACCGTCGGCCATTACGTCATTTGCGACCACGCCTGAAAACGTCTGTCCCTGTTGCGCGTCGGCGCTGTCCAGGGTCTGGGTTACACGCACGGCAATGGCATAACCTGCGGGCACAGTGACATCGCGGAAGACAGGCTGCGGCGGAGCAGGTGGTGCAGTGGGCTGAGGATTGTAGGTAGGCGGCTGCGTCTGAGCACGCTCGACAGGGGCAGGCTGTTCGTTGTTGCGCCGCTGGTCGCGTTCAAGCGCCTGCTGGTGCTGGCGATCTTCGACTGTCTGGCGACGCTCCAATTCACGCTGGCGGCGCGCTTCGCCTGGGCTGATCTGGCCGGTGGTGTTCTGGACCGGCAGGGTAAGCGGAGCGGGCGCGGGGGTGAACGCAGCGGCGCTGGGCGGCGGTGGCGGCGTAACCGAAATGTTGTTGACCACCTGGCGAATTCCCTGAACGCCCGAGGCATCGCGTGCGGCAAGGCTGCGTTGAGCGTCATTTTGTACGTTGCCGGTGAGGGTGGCGGCGCCATTCTGCACGCTTCCCTGGATGCCGAGCCCGTTCAGTGCGCTGTCGTTCGACAGGCTGGACTGGACGCTGCGGCTGAGGGTCGCATCGTCGACCGGAGTCGATTTACAAGCTGCGAAGGTAAAGAGTATGACCGAGAGGCAGGCGACGCGGCCCAGCGCGATCGAACAGCGGTTGGGAGTATGGGATTCCGAAGACGTGAACAGGTTCATGGCGAAGGTTCCTTTCAGGATTACGGGGTGGGTCCGCAGGCACAAGACCGTTCGGCGGTAGTTTACCGCGATTGGCTGGATTGGGTTGCAAAAGCCGGGCAGAAGATGCGTTTGCAGGCGAACCCGGCCTATTGCATCCACTCGAGGTAGGACGCACCAATGCATGCACGGAAGCGCAATGCACGCGGATGACCCCTAAATTTTGAAATAGAAGGCTCTTCGGCAACCCGGCGCACAAGCGTGGCATCTTCACCTACCAGTAGGCGAATGGCGGAGCACGGCTGCAAGCGAACGCTCTCGGGCATGCTGTAACGGCTAAGTTAGCGTTGTACGTTCGCGGAGTCTGAGTTGCACCCGATGCGGCTGGCTACGGCACTTCTAAACGACATTTCTAAGACTAGAGGAGACAGACAATGGCAGATAACGACAACGGAAGTGGATTCGGGTGGTTTCTTGCAGGACTTGGCGTCGGTGCTCTGGTCGGCGTTCTGTACGCTCCGAAATCTGGACGCGAGACCCGCGACGACTTGACCATGAGTGCGCAGGAAGCCAAGGAGCGCGCGGCACAGTACGCCCAGCAGGGTCTGGACAAGGCGAACACCTACGTCGACCAGGGCAACCAGGCTGCCGGAGAGTACGTCGATCGCGGCAAGGAGTATTACGAAAAGGGCCGCTCGCAGTGGAGCCAGTACGTCGAGAAGGGCAAGAGCCTGGTTCAGGACCAGCAGGATAAGGTTTCTGCGGCCGTCGATGCCGGCAAGAGCGCCTATACCGCGGCTGCTACTGCAGCTACGGCTGCTGCCTCGGGTTCAGGATCGGGTACACCGTCAACGGCGGGCGCGTCTGGTGGCCAGGGATCTACTTCGGGCGGCCAGGGGTCTACTTCGGGTCGCCAGGGATCTACTTCGGGTCAGAATAACTAACGCTTCTGGTGCGGTCCGCCGGAACCGGCAAACGAACGTGGAGAGGGCGGACTGGCGGCGCATTCAGCCGGTTCGCCCTCTCCTGCTATTTGCAGCTGGTTTACATTCGGGCCGTCAGAAGAGTTGAAGAAAGTACTTTTGTGCTGCACCGCACCCGCATGCCGGGATGCGATCTGAAGAATGGAGAACATGGAGATGCTAGCTAATCTGGCTCAAAGTTCGACGGCCGTACACGGCCTGGTGGGAACGGCACACGGTGTTTCGTTGTCCGCGCTGGCTCTACAGCTGCAGACCGAGCCGGTCGCGGTGAGTCATCTGAACGAGACGCTGCTGATGTGGTTTGTCATCATCGCGGCGATTTCTCTGCTGGCACAGGCGCTCATCCTTGGAGGGCTTGCAATCGCTGGCCTGAAAATTGCCAAGAATCTGATGAAGATTGTGGAAGAGGTCAAGGGCAAGGCGCTGCCGCTGGTCGATACGACCAGGACGCTGATCACGGACCTGACACCGCAGATCAAGCAGATCACCAATAAGGTCGAGGTGATCGCCGCGCATGCTGAGGTCATTGCGGCGCATGCACAGACCATTTCCGCGGTCGCGGTTGAGAAGGTTCACGAGTTTTCGCCGACCGTTTCTGCAGCTCGCGAAACCGTGGAACAGGCCAACCAGACAGTGCGCGATGCAAACCACAAGACGCATCAGCAGATCGTTCGTGTGAACGAGATGATTACGGGCGTTCTGGATGCGACCACACGCGCGGGTGCAAAGGTCCAGCGTGGCATTTCGATGCCGGGCCGCGAATTTGCCGGCTGGGTGAGTGGAATCAAGGCGACGTTTGAACACCTGGTTGGAAGCGCCAAGCATTTGGGCGAAGATCGTCCGCTGGGCGGCAAGCGCACCTCGGCGACCTCGTCGAGCCCTTACCCTACATCCGCAGGCTCCTATGAGCCGGCAACTCCGTATCGTCCGATGTCGGAAGAAATACTTGGAACCCCAGCAGGTTCGGAGACGCGCGGGTCTGGACGATAATAATCAATCGAGATGCAGCGAAGCCGGCGAGAGGGTTCGCCGGCTTCGTTGCGTTCAGGGCATTCGGCGCTCCAGCCGATTGCGTGACGGGTTATGGCAGGGCGAGCATCGAATGCAGGGATCCCTTACAGGGGCAGGCTCCTCACTGCGTTCAGGATGACGACTTATAGCAATGGGGAATCTGAGCTAAATAATCCAGCCGCCGCCGACAACCTCATCCATCTGGTAAAAAACTGCCGCCTGGCCTGGGGTGATGGCGCGCTGCGGCTCGTCGAAGAGAGCGGAAACGGTAGGTTCGCCTTGCTCGTTGGATGGCCCGGGAAAGAGGGTCGCGGGTTTCGGCTCGTGGCGGTGACGTACCTTGGCGAGCACGCGGATGGGTGCGGTCAGCTCCGGGATGGAGATCCAGTTCAGCCGGTCGGCACGCAACTCGCGTGTGAAGAGTTCCTGGTCTGCGCCCACCGTGACGCGATGGCTGTCAGGGTGGATGGCGAGCACGTAGAGCGGATTCGCGCTGGTAAGGCCCAGGCCCTTGCGCTGGCCCACGGTGAAGTTGTGAATGCCGGTATGCTGGCCAATCACCTCACCGGAAACGCTGACGAGTTCGCCTGAGCTGTCGGGCATCTGCTGCTGCTGCTCGTTGAGATAAGCTCGCAGAAATGTTTGATAGTCGCCGCCCGGGATGAAGCAGATCTCCTGCGAGTCGGGCTTGGTGGCGACCTCGAGCCCGGCATCGGAGGCCATGGTGCGGACTGCTGGCTTCTGCATCTCGCCGAGCGGAAAGAGGGTGTGGGCGAGCTGGTCCTGGGTGAGGCCGAAGAGGAAGTAAGTCTGGTCCTTGCTGCGGTCGGCAGGCCGCGAAAGAATCCAGCGGGCGCGTTGCGGGTCAAAGCGATTGCGTGCGTAATGCCCGGTGGCAATGCGCGAGGCGCCGATCTGGCGCGCCGTTGTGAGCAGCTGGTCGAACTTGAGATGGTTGTTGCATAGCGTACACGGGATGGGCGTGCGGCCTCGGAGGTACTCGGACACAAACGGCTTGACTACGTCGGCTTCAAAGCGTTCCTGCTGGTTGACGAGGTAGTAGGGGATGCCGAGGCGATCGGCGACCCGGCGCGCATCGTAGACATCGTCGATCGAGCAGCAGCGGCCCTGAATCGATTCGGGCATGCCTTCGTGACCGGCAAGGCGGCGCTGATTCCACAGTTGGAGGGTGAGGCCGACAAGCTCATGACCTTGCGTCTGAAGCAGCGCCGCGACGGCAGATGAATCGACGCCGCCGGACATCGCGACGGCGATGGTCTCGCGCTCGGCACCGGCCATTGCGTGTGCGTTTGCCTGCGAGTTGGCCGCTGTGTTCATCGACTCTCATTCTACGTTGGGCTGCAGGGAAACGCCCGCTGGTCCAGAGGACCGGCGGGCGTGTAGGGAGTGGGGTAGGTTGGGCGTTGCGCGGTTCTTCTGTTTTTTATCTGTCATTCCCGAGGGAATCTGCGTTCGCTCTTGCGCCCGGTTCGTTGCCGCTGCGCCAGGCTGACGAGGACGAAGACTTTCAAGAGCGTTGGTCTCTGTTCCGAATATGAAAGCTCCACGATTCGCTTCGGAAGGGCAGGAGATCCACGCAAAAGAGCAAACGCAGAGGGGCTTAGGAAGCAAACGAGTCTTTGGTGGCGCTAAAGTGCAGTGATGGCGCTGGTAAATCGTTATTTTAGACGTTCCAAGCTGAGTGAAGCTACATTTCGCCGTCTGGTGCGTT
>JAABUJ010000852.1_pt1 | contig 52547 bp, 52 predicted proteins | sample 5559131 | NCBI WGS metagenome assembly JAABUJ01 (sample SAMN10711875, study PRJNA513366) | rock metagenome | isolation source: Antarctica rocks | place: Antarctica: Victoria Land, Mt New Zealand nord | collected 2016-01-07
TTGTGCGCGGTCGCGATGTCGTAACCGCCGCCCGGGTCGTGCGCGAAGAGGTCGCCCTCCTCGAAGCCCACCCGGTCGCCCATGCCCTGCTCGGCGACGATCGCCCGCCCCGCGCGAGCGGCGCCCTCGAGCTCCACGATCGTCGCGGTGAGCCCGGGATGACGGCGGCAGAGGGCCATCGCGAAGCCTCCGTGGCCGCCGGCGAGGTCGAGCAGCCGCCGCGGGCGCTCGGCGGGGATGAGCCGGGCGACCACTTCGGCCGAGAGCCGCGAGAGCTCGAAGAGACCGCGGAGGTAGCGTTCCCAGTAGGGGTCCTCGGGGCCCCGGTCGTGTAGCCCGATCGGCGTGCCCGTGCGGAGCACCTCCTCCAGGTGGCCGAAGTGCTCCCACATGTCGTAGTTGAAGGACCCGATCCACTCCGCGAGCGACTCCGGTGAGCCGCGCAGGAGAAAGCGCTCGACCTGCGCACCGTTGTGCATCCGCCCGTCGCGCTCCTCGAGGTAGCCCTGGGAGCGCAGGGCGAGCAGCAGGACCTCGACGCCCGCCGGGTCGAGCTCCAGCCGGGTGGCGAGCCCGGCCGCCTCGTCGGGGCGCTCGGCCAGCGCCTCGAAGACGCCGAGGGAGCTCGCCGCCATGATCACGCGCGCGGCCATGAAGGCGAAGTACGTCTCGAAGAGCGCGCCCGGGACCCGTCCGGAGAGGAGCGCCAGTGCCTCGATGGGGTTGTCGGGCCGGACGCCGAGGCGCACGTGGGCAACGTACTGCGCGAGTCGGTTGCCGGCCGGGTCCCTTGACCCTCCCGCTGCGTGAGGGCTTACGGTCCGCACTCGGTGTGTGGCGGCGACGAAAAGCTATGGAAGATCGGTGAGCTGGCACGGGCGACCGGCCTGACCGTCCGTGCCCTGCATCACTACGACCAGCTCGGTCTGCTCGTTCCGTCTGAGCGGAGCTTCGCGGGCTACCGCCTCTACGGCGAGAGCGATGTCCGGCGGCTGTATCGCATCGTCGCGCTCCGCGGCCTCGGCCTCCGTCTTGACGACATTGGCGCCGTGCTCGACGGCGGCGGTCCGGGACTGGGCGAGACGGTGGCCCGCCAGCTCGAGGGGGTCGACCGCCAGCTAGAGGATCTGCGCCGCGCCCGTGGCCGGCTCGCCGCGATTCGCGCCGTACTCGACCGCGAGGAGAAACCGTCGATCGACCAGCTGACGACGACCATGGAGGCGATGGGCATGCACGAGAAGTACTACACGCCGGACCAGCTCGAGCAGCTCCGACAACGGGGCGACGAGCTCGGCGAAGAGGCGATCGAGGCCGCTCGGCGGGAGTGGGCGGAGATCTTCGTCGCGCTGCGTGCCGAGATGGAGGCCGGCACCGGCCCCGGCGACCCCAGGCTGGCTCCGTACCGCACCCGCTCCCAGCGGCTGCGATCGGCCTTCACCGGAGGCGACCCGGCCGTGACCGACTCGATGCGACGAATGTGGGACAGGGAGGATCCCGAGAAGGTCAGCCAGGGCGTCGTCGACCGAGAGCTGTTCGACTACGCCAGGCAGGTGTTCAGCGCCCGAACGGCCAGCCGATGAACCCGTGACGCCGTGACGGCGGTCGCCTTGAGAAGCCGATTGGGCGTTCTGCGGCGACGGTTACCGCGTAAGGCTCAGCAGTCGACGGCGACGTCGAGGGCAGCGCAGATCTCGCGCATGCGGAAATCGGCGAGCCGGCCGAGTCGTGTGCCGAGCACGGCGATCGAAACGCTCTCCACGGAGTCGAGGTTGACCGCGGAGTGGTGAGGGATCGGATCGTCGCCGGGTTCGAGGACGACCTCGCTGGGGAGCCCGCGGATCGTCGTCGTGCACGGTGCCACGAGCACTCGTCCAAGCCGCGGGATCGCCGCGTCACGTGAGAGGACGACGACGGGGCGCCGACCGATCTCAGCGAGCTCACACCACCACAGATCCCCGCGAGCCGGCAGCGCGCTCACGAGGCGGCGGCTGCTTCTCGAAACGACGCCAGGTCGCCCCAATCGTCTGGCTCGTGGAGCGGGTGTTCGTCGTAGGCGACGTAGCTCGCGTCCACCTCGGCGGCGCGGTGTCGAATCAGCAGCGCCTCGAGAGCCGCGTCGATGAGGGCGGCGTCGGTAATACCGGAGTGCACGCGCCGAGCGCCTCCCAGGAGATCAGCGTCCACGGTCGTGCTCAGTCGTGTGCGGGCCATGCCATAAGTATGCCACGCTCCGCCCACCACGGCTGGGCCCCAAGGGCCTGGATCTTGCCCGTCCCGGATCCGAACCGAAGCCATGCGGCACAATCTCCTCCACCTTCCCAGAGACCCAGGAGACCGCCCGCCCCATGAGCCAGACCGCCCCCGTCCCCGTCGAGACCGCCCAGGCCGCCCGCGAGGCGAGCGGATCGCATCCGTACGGCCGTTACCTCGAGGAGTTCGAGGTCGGAGCGACCTACAAGCACTGGCCGGCCAAGACAGTCACCGAGGCCGACGACCACCTCTTCTGCCTCATCACGATGAACCACCACCCCCTGCACATCAACGACGTCTACGCCTCCCAGTCCCAGCAGGGGCGAAACGTCGTGGTCGGTCCCCTCGTCTACTCGCTCGCGCTGGGGATGAGCGTCAGCGACGTGAGCGGCAAGGCCATCGCCAACCTGGCCACGGAGGACCTCTCCCACCCGGCGCCGGTCTTCCACGGCGACACGCTGTTCGTCGAGTCCGAGGTGCTCGAGAAGAAGGAGTCGCGCTCCAAGCCCGACCGCGGAACGGTCAAGGTCCACACGCGGGTCTTCAACCAGGACGGCACCCTGGTCGCGGAGTTCAAGCGCCTCGTCCTCGTCCCCCGCCGTGAGCCCGGCCAGGCACCCGCCGAGGCCGAGGCGAACGTCGAGTAGGACGGCCTCCGACCGGATACGAGGTCCGCACCCGAACGGTCCTCGGACCCCGCGCCGAACGCAGGTTCGGCACAATGCCCCTCCCAAGCGCCGCCGACCCGAGGAGTTGACCCCTGCCGTGAGCCCCACGACCGTCCCGACGAAGCACGAGAAGCTGACGGCCTGGGTGGAGGAGATGGCCTCCCTCACCCAGCCCGACGAGATCCACTGGTGCGACGGCTCCGCGGAGGAGTACGACCGCCTGTGCCAGGTGCTCGTGGACGCCGGTACCTTCGAGAAGCTCTCCGACGCCAAGCGCCCGAACTCCTACCTCGGGCGCTCGGACCCCGCCGACGTCGCGCGCGTCGAGGACCGCACCTTCATCTGCTCGCGCTCCGAGGAGGACGCCGGCCCGACCAACCACTGGCGCGATCCCGCCGAGATGAAGGAGACGCTCTCCGAGCTCTTCCGCGGCTCCATGCAGGGCCGCACGATGTACGTCGTCCCCTTCTCCATGGGTCCGCTCGGCTCGCCCATCGCCCATGTCGGGGTCGAGCTCACCGACTCCGCCTACGTCGCGGTCTCCATGCGGATCATGACCCGGATGGGCCAACGCGCCCTCGACGTGATCGGTGAGAGCGGTGAGTTCGTCCCCTGCCTGCACTCGGTGGGGATGCCGCTCGCGGGCGCGCAGGCCGACGTGCCGTGGCCGTGCAACGCGGAGAACAAGTACATCGTCCACTTTCCCGAGACCCGCGAGATCTGGTCCTACGGCTCGGGCTACGGCGGCAACGCCCTGCTCGGCAAGAAGTGCTTCGCGCTGCGGATCGCGAGCGTCATGGCGCGCGACGAGGGCTGGATGGCCGAGCACATGCTGATCCTCAAGCTCACCTCACCCGAGGGGGAGACGAAGTACGTCACCGGCGCCTTCCCCTCCGCCTGCGGCAAGACGAACCTGGCCATGCTCATCCCCACCCTCGAGGGCTGGACGGTCGAGACCGTGGGCGACGACATCGCCTGGATGAAGTTCGGCGACGACGGACGGCTCTACGCGATCAACCCCGAGGCGGGCTTCTTCGGCGTGGCGCCGGGCACCGGAGAGAAGACCAATCCGAACGCGATGGCGACGGTGGCCAAGAACTCCATCTTCACCAACTGCGCGAAGACCGACGACGGCGACGTGTGGTGGGAGGGGATGACCAAGGACACCCCCGAGCACCTCGTCGACTGGCATGGGGAGGACTGGACGCCTGCTTCGGCCAAGCCCTCGGCGCATCCGAACGCACGCTTCACCGCTCCCGCCGCGCAGGACCCGGCGATCGCCTCCGAGTGGGAGGACCCGGCCGGCGTCCCGATCGACGCGATGCTCTTCGGCGGCCGCCGCTCGACCGTGGTGCCGCTCGTGCACGAGGCCTTCGACTGGGAGCACGCCGTCTTCCTCGGCTCGGTCATGACCTCGGAGACGACCGCGGCCGCCGCCGGCGCGGTCGGCAAGCTCCGGCGCGACCCGTTCGCGATGCTGCCCTTCTGCGGCTACAACATGGGCGACTACTTCGCCCACTGGCTCGAGATCGGGCAGAAGGGCGACGCCGCGAAGCTCCCCAGGGTCTTCTACGTCAACTGGTTCCGCAAGGACGTCGACGACGGTGGCTTCCTGTGGCCCGGGTTCGGAGAGAACTCCCGGGTGCTGGCCTGGGTCTTCCGCCGCTGCGAAGGGAGCGCCGACGCGGTCGAGACCCCGATCGGGTACCTGCCGACCCCGCAGGCGATCGAGACCAAGGGGCTGAGCGTGCCCGAGCAGGACCTGGCCGCGCTGCTCGCCGTCGACGTCGAGGAGTGGAAGGCTGAGCTCCCGCCGATCCGCGAGTGGTTCGACTCGCTCGGAGACCACGTGCCCGGGGCGGTGCGCGCGCAGCTCGACGCGCTCGAGGAGCGCCTGGCCCGGGCCCAGTAGCTTGCCTGGAGTTCTCCTGGGCGCTCGACGGATCAGGCGTTCGGCCGCAGCTCGACGAATCCCGCGGCGCTGAAGTCGCCGTCGAAGGCGAGCGCCGAGCGCAGGCGCCGCGAGCGCATGAGCGCAAAGCTCGTGGCGTCCACGAAGGAGTACTCCCGTTCGTCCCGATGGCGCAGCCAGCGCAGCGCCTCCGCCTCCAGCCGCTCGGCCACCGGAAGCACGTCGACTCGCGGCGAGCGTTCGAGCACTTCGAGAAAGTCGACCGCCGCGGCGTGCCCGGCACGGCGCCGCAAGAAGGTCCAGGTCTCGCCACGGACGTGGTTCGTGGTCACGAGCGGCGTCGCGCCGTGGGCGGTCAAGAGCTGCACGGCCTCGTGGTGGTGCTCGTCACGCCGGTTGCGCATCGCCACCCAGAACGAGGTGTCGACGAAGATCACTCGTAGACCACGTCGTCGATCTGCCCGGGGGCGAAGTCGTCGACCCCGGCCATGCGCCCGAGGGGATCGGCAGTCAGGGGCGGCAGCGGGCGAAGCTGCTCACGTAGAGCGGCGCGGATGAGCGCGGCCTTGGATGAGGAGGTGGCCACCGCGCGGCGCTCGAGCTCGGCATCGAGATCCTCGTCGATCATGATCTGCAGCCGCTTCACGGCGCGAGCTTACAGCAGTGCTATTGACCTGATGTAACCTCAGGCGACGCGGGCGATCGCGGCGTCCATCGCCGCGCCCGGGCTCTCGACGACCTTGCCGTGGCCGGGGGCCAGGCGACTCGGGTCGAGCGCACGCAGCGCGCGGGCGCTCTCCAGGGCGGTTGGGCCGTCCCAGCTGGCGATGCCGGGGAGGGGCAGCTTCCAGAAGGGCTTGGCGGTGGTCGCCACCCCGCCGAGCGTGGTGAACGCGTCGGCGCAGATGAGGGAGCGGTCGCGCGTGTCGAGGTAGGCGACCTGGCCGGGAGTGTGCCCCGGAGCGGCGACCACCTCGAGCGAGCCGACCCGCTCTCCGGGCTGGAGCTCCCGCACGGGCCTCGTCTTGATCTTCGAGTAGAAGGGCGAGACGAGCTTCGCGCCGCCGGGCTCGCCCGGGTCGAGCGAGCGGTCGCCGCGGAGGATCCGCGCGTCGCGGGCGGGGAAGAGCACCTCGGCCCCGGGCAGCTCGCGGGCCAGGGCGTCCACCGACCCGGTGTGGTCGGAGTGCGCGTGGGTGACGATCATCCGGCGGATGGGCACACCGATCTCCTGCGCGGCGGCGAGGATCGCCGAGGCGCTGCCCGCGACCGTGGTGTCGACGAGCGTGAGGCCGTCCTCCTCCCGCACGAGGTAGCAGTTGATCGCTCCGAGCCGGGTCACCTGGATGAGATGCGCGCCGTGGAGCCTGGGGGCCATGGTCAGTGCCGGTCCTCGCCGGTGGCCGCGGGCGGCCGCGACTCCTCGGCCAGGGACGTGAGCGCGAGCGTGCCCCGGGCGGAGCCCTCGAGGACCTCGGTGGCCTCCTCGCCCGAGCGCGCGTAGAGCTCTACGAGCAGGTGGACGACGATCTGCTCCTCGTCGTGCTTGTGGAAGCGCACGTGGGTGAAGAACTCCCGGGTGCCGTGATCGCCGAAGGCGGCGTAGGAGAGGTTGTCGCCCGCCTCTGGGCCAGAGCAGCTCTCGACCTCGTCGGCGTCGACGGTGACCGTGCAGGAGGCGACCCACGGCGTACCGGCGACCATCCGCTCCCAACGGTCTTCGATCGGCTCGACGCGACCGCCCACGAAGCCCAGGTGCGGCTGGTCGTGCATGCAGTCGAGGCACTGCACCACGGCCTCCTGCATCTCGTCGACCACCTCGGCGCGCTCGCCCGTAGTCGGGTCGATCCGGTGGATGCCCTCGTAGTGCACCTGCACCTCGAGATTCTGCGACCAGCAGCGGTAGCAGCGCAGCCAACTGCGAACGACACCCTGCTCGGTCGAGCCCTCCATGCCGGTGATTCTATGCTGCCCTCGCGTGGAGGGCCCGAAGACGATGACCTACGCGGTGACGGGACGGGTCGCGCGGATCACCCTAAACCGTCCCGAGCGGGCCAACGGGATCACCGCGCGGACCCCGAGCGAGCTTGCCGCGCTGGTCGAGCGCGCCAACCTCGATCCCGCGGTGCACGTCATCGCGCTGGCCGGCAACGGCAAGGGCTTCTGCGGGGGCTACGACCTCGTGGAGTCCGCGGAGCGGATGCATTCGGAGAGCGGCGAGAGGGCGGAGGGCACCGTCCTCGACTCCGCGGTGCAGGCCGCCAACCATGATCCCGAGCGAGTGTGGGATCCGGTCCTCGACTACCAGATGATGAGCCGCAACGTCCGCGGCTTCATGAGCCTCTTCCACTCCGACAAGCCCGTGGTCTGCACGGTGCAGGGCTTCTGCGTGGCCGGCGGCACCGATATGGCGCTCTGCTCCGACCTGCTCGTCATCGCCGCCGACGCGAAGATCGGCTATCCCCCGGCGCGGGTGTGGGGCTCGCCGACCACCGCGGTGTGGGCGCACCGGATCGGGCTCGAGAAGGCCAAGCGCCTGCTCTTCACGGGCGACTGCCTCTCGGGCACGGAGGCGGTGGAGTGGGGGCTTGCCACCGAGGCGCCGGCGCCGGAGGCCCTCGAGGAGCGCTCCGAGGCGCTGCTCGAACGGATCGCGCGGATGCCCGTCAACCAGCTCGTGATGATGAAGCTCCTGCTCAACCAGACGGTCGCGGCGCAGGGCCTCCACGCGAGCCAGCTCCTGGGAACGGTGTTCGACGGGATCGCGCGCCACACGCCCGAGGGCTACGCCTTCCAGCGCCGGGCGGCCGAGGTGGGCTTTCGCCAGGCGGTGAGCGAGCGCGACGGGCCGTTCGGCGATGCCGGACCATCGACCTTCAAGGGCTGAGGATCGGCGAACGCCGCCGCCGCTCGGCGTCGTCCTCGCCGGTGGGCTCGGGCGGCGGATCGGCGGCGCCAAGGCGACGGTGGAGCTCGCCGGCCGGCCGCTCATCGCCTACCCCGTGGCGGCGCTCGGGGCGATCCTCCCCGAGGTCGTGATCCTCGCCAAGCGCGACACCGAGCTACCGGCGCTGGAGGGCGTGGTCGTCTGGATCGAGCCCGACACGCCGCGCCACCCGCTCGCGGGCGTGGCCCATGCGCTCGAGCGCGCGGGCGGCCGCGCGGTGCTGGCGTGTGCGGGCGACATGCCGCTCATCACGGGCGAGCTCGTGAGCCGCCTCGCCGGGTGGGGCGGCTACGCGCCGGCCGTGGTGCCGCGTCACCCGGACGGGATCGAACCGCTCCTTGCCCTCTACCGGCCAGTGGCGCTCTCCGCGCTGCACGCCGCCGCCCGAGAGGGAGTCCCGGCGCGCGCCACGGTGTCCGACCTTGGCCCAGACTGGATCGAGCTGCCCGATGCGGGCCCGCTCTTCAGCGTCAACCGACCCGAGGACCTCGTCCGCGCGGCGGCCGGCCTCAGCCGAAGGTGAACGCGTAGCCCGCGACGCCCGCGGGGACCTCGAGCGTGAGCCGGTGGCGGCCCGGCGCCCTCAGGGCGACGAGCTCGTAGAGGCGCTGGCCGCTCACGAGTGCACGGCCACCGGGTGCGTCGGCTCCCGCCGTGCCGCGCCGCGCCGGGCGCCCGTCGATCAGTACCCGCAGCGCTCGCGGCCGGCCGCCCGCGGAGGAGAGGACGAGGTAGACCTTCTGGGCCTGGAACTCCGCGTCGATCCTCGCGCCCGGCCCGACGGCGGTGGCCGCCTCGTCGCCCACCCGCCAGTCTCCGGTGAGCGCGAACGCGCTGAGCGGCAGGGACCCCGGGCCCGGGCCCGTGTAGGTCCGGGTGCCACGTTGCGGCGGGCCGGGCACGAAGCGCTCGCCGTGATGGGCGGCGCCGAGATAAGTCTCCGGGGTGGCCGTAGCCGTGGACGGCACCTCGGCCCGGGCGGTCACCGGCGGGGGGAGCGTGCGCGCGCCGGCCTCGAGGAGGAGCGCGCGCACCGCCGCCTCGCTCTGCTTGTAGTCGCCCTCGCCGAACTGCGTGTGGCGGACCTCCCCACGGGCGTCGCTCAGGTACTCGGCCGGCCAGTACTGGTTGCCGTAGGCGTCCCACGTGCCGTAGGCGTTGTCCTGGGCGACCGGGTAGGAGAGGCCGTTGCGCGCGATCGCCGCGCCCAGGTTCTGCGCGCTGTGCTCGAAGGAGAACTCGGGCGTGTGGACGCCCACCACGGTCAGGCCGGAGGCGCGGTAGCGCTCGTCGAGCGCGCGCACGAAGGGCAGGGTGCGGATGCAGTTGATGCACGTGTAGGTCCAGAAGTCCACGAGCACGACCCGTCCCCGGAGCCCGGCCATCGAGAGCGGCCGGCCGCCCGGCGTGTTGAACCACCGCTCCGTCCCGGCGAAGTCGGGCGCGGGACCGAGGTCGGGCAGCGGCGGAGTGCTCACGCCGGCCAGCGCGGCGCTCGCGCGCGGCGGGCGTCCGGCGCCGGCGGCCGAGGCGGCGGAGTCGAAGCGCGATCGGCCGCGCAGCGCGGCGAGGCGCCGGCCGACCGCGTGCGAGCCCTCGAGTCCGCGCGTGGGGTCGACCAGAAAGGCCGGGACGTGGCGGGCCAGCGCGGTCTCGAAGCGCACGTCGAGCTGTGTGAGCATGGCCACGGCGGTGAGCACCAGCACCAGTCCGAGCGCGCGCTGCACCGCCGGACCACGTCCGGCGCGGCGCACGCCGTCGAGGAGGCGCCGTCCTCCCAGGGCGAGCAGGAGCAGGACCGCGGAGGAGCCGAGCGCATAGGCCACCGCGACGAGGACGAGGGTGGCCGAAGTGCCCCGCGAGGCGCTCACCGCCACCACCGCGGCGAGGATCGGGCCGGCGCACGGCGCGTAGACGAAGCCGAGGGCGCCGCCCACCCCGATCCCCGACCAGAAGCCCGTCCCGCGCGAGCGCGGCCCTAACCGGCCGAGGCGCACGAGCGGCGCCTCGAGCCGCTCCGCGACACCCGGTACGAGCAGGGAGACGCCGGCGGCGAGCAGGACGACGACCGCGAGGGTCCGCGCGAGACCGCCCGAGACTCCCACGCCCTTGACGAGCGAGGCGAGGGCGACGGTGGCGAAGGTGAAGGTGATCCCCAGTCCGAGGACCACGCCGAGCGGGCGCCGCCGACCTCCCGCCGCGCTCGCGGACAGCAGCGCGGGCAGGACGGGCAGCACGCACGGCGTGATCGCCGTGCCGGCGCCCGCGAGCAGGGCGAAGAGGAGGAGGAGCGCCATGGCTCCCGCACATGCGGCGAGAGGCTCAGCGGCGGATCAACCGCCGATGGCGGACATGGTCCGCGCGGGCGGCACGAAGCCCTCGTCGCCCACGTGGTGCTTGAGCTCCTTCTGCCACACCGCCTCGCGCACGATGCGCTCGAGCTCGGCGTCGTCTGCGCCATCCCGCAGCGGCGCGCGCAGGTCGGTCTCGCGGTGGGAGAAGAGGCAGGTGCGGAGCTTGCCCTCGGCGGTCAGGCGGATGCGGTTGCAGTCGCCGCAGAACGGCTCGGAGACCGGGTTGATGAAGCCGATCTGGCCGCGACCGTCGGCGAAGGCGTAGACGCGGGCGGTCGCGCTCGGCTCCCGCGGGACGGCCTCGAGCGGGTAGGCGGCATGGATCAGCGCGCGTGTCTCGTCGCCCGTGAGGACCTTGTCGCCCGACCACGCCCGGTCGGCGTCGAGCGGCATGAACTCGATGAAGCGCACCTCGTAGGGATGCTCGCGCGCGAAGCGGGCGAACGGCAGCACCTCGTCCTCGGTGAAGCCGCGCATGGCGACCGCGTTGACCTTGATCGGGTGCGCCTCCGGGAAGCCGGCGAGGATCTCGAGCCCCTGCAGGACCGGGGCGAGCGCGTCGCGCCGGGTCATTTCGAAGAAGCGGTCGCGCTGGAGGGAGTCGATCGAGACGTTGAAGCGATCGACCCCGGCGGCCACGAGGGCCTCCGCGTCGCGCGCAAGCAGGAAGCCGTTCGTCGTCACCGAGACCTCCTCGACCCCGTCCACCACACGCAGCATCCCGGCGAGCCGGGGGAAGTCGCGCCGTACGAGGGGCTCCCCGCCGGTCAGGCGCACGTCGCCGACGCCCATGGCGGCGAGCAGCGCGACGAGCCGCTCGATCTCCTCGAAGGAGAGCACCGCTCCCCGCTCGAGCCAGGGCAGCCCCTCGGCGGGCATGCAGTACTGGCAGCGGAAGTTGCAGCGATCGGTGACCGAGATCCGCACGTCGCCGATCCGGCGGCCGTGCCCGTCGACGAGCGGAGAGAGCGCCATCACCTCCAGGCTACCCTCGGGCCGTGCTCCGCACCCGCCTCATCCTCGCGCTCCTAGCGCTGGCGGCGCTCTGCGGCTGCGGCGGGAGTGGCAAAGGGGGTGCCTCCGCCCCCCAGGACGATCAGGCGCTCGTGCGCGCGACGCTCATGCGCTTCGCGCAGGCGACGGGGCGCCACGACTACCCGGAGCTCTGCCGCAGTGTCTTCGCGCCGGTGCTCCTGCAGAAGCTCGCGCCGGTGAATGTGCCGTGCGAGCAGGCGACGGAGCGCTTCCTCGCGCCGGTGCGCGATCCCAAGGTGAGCGTCGACCGCGTCCAGGTCGATCCCGGGCGGCGAAGCGCCCTGGCCTTCGTGCACACCTCCGCCGCCGGTCAGCCGCCGGCCGCCGACGTGGTCCGGCTCGTCAGGGAGCCGGGTGGCTGGCGCATCTCCAACCTGGGCAGCGGGCCGGCCACCCCCGCACCACCACCCGGTCAGAACCCGGCGCCGAAGCCTCCGCCGCCCGGCACCCCGAACGACTGACGGCGCAGCGCGCGCGGCGCGGGCTCAGGGCCCGGGCACGTAGCCGCCGCCGTCGCTCCGGGGCGGGGCGGGGCGGCTCTGGGTCTGGCTCTGCGCGTGCCGGCGCGGTGCGGCCGAGGCCACGCCGACGGGCCACTGTCCGTCGTGGATGGCGTGGTAGATCGCCGCGACGTCGGCAAAGGCGGGCTTCGCCTCCCCCCACTGGTGCACTAGCCCCTTCTTGTTCCACGGCGGCGAGGGCTGGGGGTTCCCGCCGGTCCACGGAGGATTCACGCGGAAGTCCTGCAGCGCCCACACGAGCTGCCCCGAGAGGTAGGGCCGCACGGCGAAGATGCCCAGGTGGGCGCGCAACAAGGCCTGCTGGAAGGCGTAGGTGCCCTTCTCCGAGGCCGGGCCGTCGCGGTTGGCCTCCGCCCCGAACTCGGTGACAACGAGGGCCTGCCGCGGGTAGATGGAGTGCATCCGGTCGAGGTAGTAGCCGACGTCACCCGAGTTGCCGCCGTACCACCCGAAGTACTCGTTCAGGCCGATGAGGTCGAAGCGGTGCAGCACGGGATAGTCGCCGTAGTTGACGTCCGCGTAGCGGTCGTCGGCGACGAGTCGGGTGGGGTCCGCGGCGCGCACGGCGTCGATCGCCGCGTTCAGGTAGGCGGCCTGGTTGCCGTCGATCTGCGCAGGCAGCTCGTTGCCGACGGAGTAGGCGAACACCGAGGCGTGATTGTGGTCTCGCGCGACGATCTCGCGGTTCAGCCGCACCGCCTGCGCCCGCAGCCGCAGGTTGGCGAAGTTCTGGTTGGGCACCTGGTAGACCGGCACCTCGTCCCACACCAGTATCCCGGCGCGATCGCACATCTCGAGGAAAGCGGGGGAGAGCGGGTAGTGGGCGCGCACGACGTTGGCGCCGAGCGAGCGGAGCTCGTCGAGCGCCCGGGCGCGCTGGGCCGGTCCCCACGCCGCTCCCACCTGGGGGTCGTCCTCGTGCATGCTCGCTCCGTGCAGGAGCAGCGGGCGCCCGTTGAGCAGGATGCGCCGGTCGGGCCCGAGGGTGATCGCGCGCAGGCCGACGTGCGTGTCGTAGCCCGCCACGGAGCGGCCACCTACGGCGGGATCGTCGACGGTCGCCCGCAGGGCGACGGGATAGAGCGACGGATGCTCGGGGCTCCACAGGCGCGGGCGAGGGACCTTCACGGAGGTGGAGAAGAGCCGGCTGCTTCCGCGGGCCACCCAGCGGGGATGGAAGGCGATCCGCTGGCCGGCGACCCGCAGCGAGAGCCCGACGTGCCAACCCCGGGAGCCGGCGCCGAGAACCCGCGCCCGCACCCGCAGCGCCGCCGTGCACGTTGCGGCACAGCGGACGACCGGCACGGCGGTGACGTCCGAGAGGTCGACGTGGTCCACCGAGCGCAGGTAGACCTCGCGCCCGATCCCGCCGAAGTTCCACCAGCCGGCGATGCTGCCGCCCAGCGAGTTCCGGCGCCAGAAGGCGAGGTCGTTCGACGCCTTGTGCGAGTCGACCCGGACCACCACCCGGTTGACCCCGGGCCGCACGCCGCGGGCCGGCAGCTCGAAGGGGAAGTACCCGCCGTCGTGGTGCCCGAGCAGACGGCCGTTCAACCAGACCGACGCCCGCCCGTTGACCGACTCGAAGCGCAGCATGAAGCGCCCGTTCCGAGGCGGGACGAACTGCGTGCGAAACCAGCCCACGGACGGCGCGTCCTGAGTGGTGTCCGTCCCGTTCCAGTTGAAGGGGATCGGCGTGGGCGCCCAGCCTGCGAGCCCGCGGTCGCGCTCGAAGTGGCGCGAAAGCCCCTGGTCCGCATCATCGGCGCGGTACTCCCAGTTCGCGTCGAGGAGGTAGCGACCGCGGGGACCGTCGGCGTAAAGGGCGCGCTCGCGCGGCATGAGCGCCGCGAGCGACGGGTCGACGGCGGAGCTGCCGCCCCTGGCCGGAGCAGCCGCGGCGCCCGCGACCGCGGGCACGGCGCCAAGCGCGGCGAGCAGGAGGAGGAGGGTGAGGAGGCGCATGGTCGGGGGCGCGGCGGCCGCTTCCCGACGCGTCGGGGAGTGGGACACCTAAGCAGGTCAGGGGTTGCGGCACCGCCGGTTCCCCGGCAAGCCGCGACAAACGCCTGGAGCCGACGAGCGCCTCGGTGACGCCCGCCAGCACCGTCCGGCCACCGGCTCAGCCGACGCTCATTGCGTCGTGCAAACGATGTGGATCTGCTCGACCATCCAGCCGCTCGCTCCCCGCACGAGGTCGACGGGGCCCTGGCAGTGGTCGGTGTGGTCGGTCTGGACCGAGGTGGTCTGCACGTCCACGGTCGCCTTCGCGCCCGCCTGGCTCGAGGTCTGCGCGCGCTGGAAGGTGATTGAGCGCACCGGCGAGAACTGGCTCTGGAACGCCGCGAATCCTTTGAGCTGGCTGCGGAAGGCGGGAGTCGCCAGGCTCCACGCCGCGTCGAACCGGTGGGCGGCCGCGCGCGTGTAGAACGCCTGGACGGCCCCGGCCGGCGTGGAGGTCGGCGAGGCCTTGGGCTTCGCGGGAGTGGTTGGGGGTGCAGCGGGGCGCACGGGGCTCGAGGCCTGGCCACCCTTGCCCTGCCCGCCGGTGGAGAGGAGCACGGCGGTCACCGCGCCGGCGATGAGCAGGAGGGCGAGCGGAAGGGCCCAGGTCCGGCTGCGGCGGCGCGGCTGCCGGCGGGAGGGGCGGGCCGGCTCCTCCCGCCGTGCCGCTGGCCCCGCCACCGGCGCAGGCGTGGGTCGCCTCGGCGGCGGCGCGGGCTCTGGTGTCGCCCGGGGCGTGGGCTCGGCGAACGCCTCGCTCAACTCGCGCACGAGCTCTCCGGCGGAGCGCGGACGCTCGTGCGGATCGGCGTTCATCCCGTCGCACAGCGCGCCGACCGCACCGCCGGGCGCCTCGGGCCACGTGTCGCGCAGGCTCGGCGCGGGCTCGGTGGCGATCCGGTGCATGATCTCGAGCGGCGTGCCGCCGCCTCGGGCGCGCTGACCGGCCAGGACCTCGTAGGCCACCGCGGCGAACGCGTAGATGTCGGTGGCGGCGGTGACGCGGGAGCCTTCGAGCTGCTCGGGGGCCATGTAGGCCACGGTTCCCGGGGCGACTCCGGTGCGGGTGATCCGCGTCATCTCCGCCGCAGTGGCGATCCCGAGGTCCGCGAGCTTCACCGTCCCGTCGGAGCCGAGCAGCACGTTGGCGGGCTTCACGTCCCGGTGCACCACGCCGTGCTCGTGGGCGTGGTCGAGGGCCGCGCCGACGGCGCGCAGGATCTCGAGGCCCCGCGCGCGCTCGATCGGACCGCGGCGCAGCGCGGTGGCGAGGTCCTCCCCCGCCACGTACTCCATGACGAGCACGACGTCCTCTCCGTCCGCGATCGAGTCGAAGACGCGAACGACGTTCGGGTGCGCCAGCGAGGCGCCGATCTTCGCCTCGCGCCGGAAGCGCTCGGCGAGCTCGTCGGCGCTGTGCGGGTGCAGCCGCTTGATCGCGACCTCGCGGCCGAGGCGCTCGTCCTCGGCGAGCACGACGCTCGCCATGCCGCCCGCGCCGAGCGTGCGGATGATCCGGTAGCGCTGCGCGACGAGCGCGCCCGATGCCTCCACGGTTCGTCCGCTCCTAGCCCAGGCGGATCTGGTCGGCGGGCACCGGGCGGCTGAACAGGAACCCCTGGGCCATCGGGCACCCCCGCTGCACGAGGAAGGCGAGCTGCTCCTCGGTCTCCACGCCCTCGGCGATCGCCCGCATCCCGAGGTTGCCCGCCAGCTCGATGATCGCGGTGACCATGGCCGCCGCGGTCGGGTCGTCGGGTAGCCGGGAGATGAACGAGCGGTCGATCTTGAGGGTCTCGGCCGGCATCTGCCACAGGCGGGTGAGCGAGGAGTGCCCGACGCCGAAGTCGTCGATGGCCAGGCGGAAGCCGTGCTCCCGCAGCGAGCTCAGCACCGCCTGCGCGCGAACGGGGTCGGTCATCGCGGTGGACTCCGTGATCTCGGCCACGAGCGACTCGGGCGGCACCTCCGCGCACTCCGCCGTCTCCCGGATCCGGTCGACGAGGCCGGGCTGCCACAGCTCCCGCAGCGAGAGGTTGAAGGAGAGGTCGAGTGCGCGGCCCTCACCCCGCCAGCGTTGGGACTGGCGGCAGACCTCCTCGAGCACCCAGTTCCCGATGCCCTCGATCAGCCCGATATCCTCCGCCAGGGGGATGAAGCGAGACGGAGGCACGAGGCCACCGTCGTCGGCCTGCATGCGCACGAGCGCCTCCGCGGCGACGATGCGCGGCTCGCCCGGCTCCTCGCCCGCGGTCCTGTGCATCGCCGTCAGGTCGACGATCGGCTGATAGCGAAGCTGGAGCTTCTCCTGCTCCACCGCCGTGCGCAGCCGCGTGGCGAGCCAGAGGCGGGCCCACTTGTCGCTCGTGTCGCCGGCGAAGATCTTCGACGGGATCTCTCCCGGGCGCTTGGCCTGACGGGCGGCGGCCTCGGCGTGGCGCAGCAGCACGTCCACGCTGTCGGCGTCGGCGGGGCAGCGGCTGATCCCGACCGCGGCGTCGACGTAGAGCTCCGTCCCCGCGACCACGAACGGGGTGGCGAGGGCCCGGTGGACCTTCTCCGCGCAGGCGCTCGCCTCGGAGACCGGCGCGTCCTCGTCGGTGCGGTCGGCGAGCAGCAGCAGGAAGCGATCGCCGCTGTAGCGCGCCACCAGGTCCATCGGATCGACCACCTCGCGCAACCGGGAGGCGGTCTGGCGCAGCACGTCGTCCCCGGCTTCGCGGCCGAGGCCGTCGTTGATGAGCCCGAAGCGGTTGAGGTCGACGTGGAGCAGTGCGACCGCGAGGCCCTGCCGCTGGGCGCGCTCGATCGCGAGCTCCATGTTGCGCGTCAGCGAGGTGTGGTTGAGCAGCCCGGTGAGCGTGTCGTGGTCGCCGAGGTAGGCGATCTGCTCCTCGGTACGGCGGTGGTCGCTCTCGTCGCGGACGAGGGCCATGAGCGGCTCTCCGTCGGCGGCGTCGAGCAGCGCGACCCGCACCTGAGCGGGGAAGGAGCTGCCGTCCGCGCGCCGGTGCACCCGCTCGAGCACCATCGGATCCCCGTCGCAGAGCTTCTGGCGCGCGCCCGTGAGCTCCTCGGCGCCGGCGCCGGCGTCGAGGTCGTCCAGGGAGAGGGTGAGCAGGTGCTCGCGCTCGTAGCCGTAGATGTCGCAGGCGGCCTGGTTGACGTCGAGCAGGAGACCCTGGTCGTCGTAGAGCAGGAACGCGTCGGAGACGTGCTCGACGAGGCAGCGAAAGCGGCGGTCGCCGTCGCCGTCCGCGGGCTCGGCAGCGCCAGTGGCTTTCGAGCTCAGCTCACCCGGATCGACGTGGCTCATCGCAGTGACCTTTCTGCGCCGGGGCGCGCGTCCCTTGCGCGCCGGGACCGCCGCGAGCGGCGAGATGAGCCTAGCGCCCACCCGCGGCCCCGGTGTCGGTGGGCAGGCGCGAGTACATGATCGCGTCGTAGCGCCCCAGCGGTCCGATCAGAAAGGAGCGCAGGATGCCCTCGCGGGTGAAGCCGGCGAGCTCGGCGACGCGCTGGGAGGGACGGTTGGCCACGTCGGCCAGGAGGTCCAGGCGCTCGAGCTCGAGCGCGGCGAAGCCCCACGCCGCCACCGCGTTCACCGCCCGGGTGGCGAGCCCGCGCCCCCGGGCGGGGGCGCCGAGCCAGTAGCCCACCTCCCCGCGCCGGTGGGCCCATGCGAAGCGCTGCAGCGATACCGAGCCCACGGCGCTCTCCTCCGGCGGCACCGTGATCGCGAACGGGGCCAGCTCCCCGCTCGAGATGCGGGCGGTCTGGGCGGCGAGCCACAGGCGCGCGTCGTCCGCGCTGTAGCTCGAGGCGACCGAGGTGAAACGGGCGATGAGCGGATCGCGGCACGCGACGGCGACCGCCTCGGCGTCCCCGGGGAGCCAGGCGCGCAGCGCGACGGTGCCGTCGCCCAGGGGGCGTGCGGGCATGGGGATCGGCGGCACGGCGCGGGAGCTTAGGCTGGTGCGCTCATACTTCGCGCATGCACCTCGTGCGCGGCCGCCCGCACCCTGCGCTCGCCGCGGCGGTGAGCGGGTACGCGGACTTCGCCGAGCGGACGGGCGCGCCCGCGGAGACCGGGGAGGGCCCCGGCCGCAGCGTCGTGGTCATCGTCGACCTCGACACCGGATGGACGGTCGAGGGCGAGCGCTTCGGATCCTTCGTCGGGGGGCTCTACGCGCGTCCGGTGCGCGTCCGGCACGAGGGCTCGTCCCGCGGAGTGCAGTTCGATCTCGAGCCGCCGGCGGTCCGCGCGCTGCTCGGTGTCCCCGCCGGCGAGCTCGGGCATCGCACGGTCGCACTCGAGGACGTCCTCGGGCCGGACGCTACGCACCTCGCCGAGCGCCTGCACGCCGCGCCCGACGCGGCGGCGCGCTTCGCGGCGCTCGACGAGACGCTCCTGCGCCGGATCTCTCGCGCGCCTGCGCCGGGGCGGCCGGACGTAGACCGCGCGTGGGCGCTCCTCCGCGCCTCCGGCGGGCGCATCAGGGTCGATGCCCTCGCCCGCGCGCTCGGCTGCTCGCGCCGTCATCTCGCCAACCGCTTCGCCGAGGACGTCGGCGTCTCTCCCAAGCTCGCCGCGCGCCTCATCCGCTTCGAGGCCGCGCGCGCCCGGGTGGGCGCAGTCCCCCTCGCGCGGCTGGCCGCGGAGCACGGGTTCGCCGATCAGGCGCATCTCGCCCGCGAGTTCCGCGCCCTCGGCGGCGCGCCGCCCACGGCGTTCCCAATCGTTCAAGACGAAGGCGAGGCCGCGGCGTAACGTGCCCGGCATGCCACCACAGACCGTCTTCCCCTGTCTCACCTTCAAGGACGCCAAGGCCTCCTTCGACTGGCTGGAGCGAGCCCTGGGCGCCGAACGAGTCGCCGTCTACGAGGACGACGAAGGCCGTGTCGCCCACGCCGAGATCCGGATCGGCGCCAGCACCATCATGGCCGGCGACGAGCGTGCCGGCTCGAAGGCCACGCCTCCGGGGGTCAGCGTGGTCTACGTCGTCATCGACGATGCCGACGCCGCGTACGAGCGCGCCAAGGCGGCCGGCGTCGAGGTCACCGAGCCGGTCGACCAGGACTACGGCTCGCGCGACATCACGGTGACCGACCCCGACGGCAACCGGTGGTCGCTGGGCACCTACGCCGGTGCCGCGGCCGCGGCACCGGCCGCGGGCTGAGCGCCGGCGCGATGGCGACCGAGAGCGACGTGCGCACGGTCGTCCTGTCGCTGCCGGCGACGGAGGAGCGACCGTGCTACGGGACGCCCGGCTTTCGCGTCGGGAACCGCCTGTTCGCCCGCATTCGGGACCAGGGCGAGGTTCTCGTGCTGTGGTGTGCCGACGAGGGGGAGAAGGAGTTCCTCATCGCCGCCGAGCCCGAGAAGTTCTTCAGCACGCCCCATTACGACGGGCACGCGAGCGTGCTCGTGCGGCTGGGGGCCGTGGAGCGCGACGAGCTCACAGAGCTGCTGACGGAAGCCTGGCGCCTGCGCGCGCCGAAGCGGCTGGCCGCCTCGCTCGACGCACGCTAGCCAGTCCACCCAGCGCATGGGACGGCCCTCTCCGGCAGGCGCGGCTGCTCGAGTGCCTTGACACCCGAATGATTGCGATATATCGTTACTGCATCAGTTACTTACGTAGACAGGAGAACCGCATGCAGTTCGCTTACGCATTCCCAACCATCGAGTCTTCCGGCCACTCGACGTGCCGGAGACCCAAGGGGCGCCACCTGCACGCCATGGCCCCGGGCGGCCGCGGGCCGTGGGGGCACCATCGCGGTGGAGGCGGGCCGTTCGGGCCCCGACGCCGGATGCGGCGCGGCGACGTCCGAGCCGCCCTGCTCGTGCTGCTCGACGAGGAGCCGCGCAACGGCTACGGCCTCATGCAGGAGATCGAGCGCCGCAGCGAGGGCATCTGGAGGCCGAGCCCCGGCTCGGTCTACCCCGCGCTCGCCCAGCTCGAGGACGAGGGCCTCGTCCAGGCCGACTCGGACGAGGGCCGCAAGCGCTTCGTCCTCACGGAGGCGGGTCGCTCCCACGTCGAGGAGCATCGCGAGGCGCTCGGGGAGCCCTGGGCCGGACTCGGAGACGAGGCCGGCGCGGGACGCCGCGACCTTCGCGGCCTCCTCGGGCAGCTCGCCACCGCCGCCGTGCAGGTCGCGCAGGCGGGGGACGAGAAGCAGGTCGAGCAGGCGAGCCGAGTGCTCACCGACGCCCGCCGCGCCCTGTACCGCCTCCTCGCCGAGCGAGGAGTAGGAGTCGTTGTGAAGCCCCGTGTCCCCTATGGGGGTACGGGGCTTCATGAAGTCGCCTGGCGCTACCGCCTGAGCAACACGAACGCGAGCGCGGCGGCGAAGGCGAGCTGGCCGAAGGTGAGCGCCGTGCCCAGGTTGGCGGCCCCGAGGAGGCCGGCCAGGGCGCTCGCGAGCACAAAAGCCCCGAGCATGATCGCGAGCTCGATCCGCACGATGACCATTCTGACGATCGCCTCTAGCCGGCCCGGGCCTCGAGCCCGCGGCGGAGCGCCGCCACGTCCACGCCGGGGTCCTGCTCGGCGAGCCAGCGCTCGGCCGCGCGGCGGCCTCCGAGCGCGCGCAGGCCGCGCGCACCGTGCTCGATCGTGAAGTCGGCTAGGGCATGCCGGCGGCGGGCGGCCGCGCGGCGGCCGGCGAGATGCACGCGCGCCCGGTGCTCGTCGAGCGCTTCGATCAGTTCGTCGATGCCGCTCACCGGCGAGACGGAGGAGACGGCGAGCACCGGAGTCTCGGCGGCGCCGAGCGAGCGCAGGGCGGCTCGCGCGTCGCGCCGGGCGCGCAGGGCGAGGCGGCCGAGGTCGGCCTTGGTGACCACGAGCACGTCCGGGACCTCCATGATCCCGCTCTTCAGGAACTGCAGGACGTCGCCCGACCCGGGCTGCACGATCACCGCCACCGTGTCGGCGACCTCCGCCACGTCGGTCTCGGACTGGCCGACCCCGACCGTCTCGATCACCACCACGTCGAACGCGGCCGCCAGCGCCGCCGCCGCGGCACGGGTGGCCGGGGCGAGGCCGCCGAGCTGCTCGCCCGCCGCCGTGGAGCGGATGAAGACGCCGCGGTCGGCGCCGTCGAAGTGGATGCGCGCCCGGTCGCCCAGCAGCGCGCCGCCCGAGCGGCGGGAGGAGGGGTCCACGGCGAGCACCGCGACCGAGCGCTCCCGCTCACGCCAGCCGCGAACGAGCTCGGTGAGCAGGGACGACTTGCCCACGCCCGGCGGTCCGGTCAGCCCGACGACGTGTCCGGGCGCCTCGCCCCCCAGCGCGGCGGGGCAAACCTCCGCGAGGAGTGCTTCCGCCTGCTCCCGGTCCTCCGGCGCCCGGCTCTCGAGCAGGTTGAGCGCCGCCGGAGCGGCGCTCAGGTCCCCGTCGCGGAGCCGACGGCCGAGCTCGGCGCCGCGGCCGGCGCCACTCACGCGGGGGCGGTGAGCCCGCGGCGCTCCGCCACGAGCGTGACGATCTCGCCCATGATCTGCGTGATGTCGAAGTCCTTCGGGGTGTAGACGGCGGCGACGCCGAGCGCGCGCAGCGGCGCCACGTCGGCCTCGGGGATGATCCCGCCGACCACGACGGGGATCTCCTCACCCCCCGCGCGGCGGAGCTCCTCGACCACGGAGGGGATGAGCTCGCGGTGCGAGCCCGAGAGGATCGAGAGCCCGACGACGTGGACCCCCTCCTGCACCGCGCTGGCGGCGATCTGCGACGGGGTGAGGCGGATGCCCTCGTAGACGACGTCCATGCCCGCATCGCGCGCGCGCACGGCGATCTGCTCGGCGCCGTTCGAGTGCCCGTCGAGCCCCGGCTTGCCGACCAGGATCTTCAGGCGCCGCCCGAGCGCCTCGCTCAGACGCTCGACCTCCTCGCGCACCTCGTCGAGCTCCTCCGTGCCCGCGTGGGTCGCGTCGCCGACCCCGGTGGGTGCGCGGTAGGAGCCGAAGGACTCGCGCAGCGTGTGGGCCCACTCGCCGGTGGTCGCCCCGGCGCGGGCGGCGGCGATCGTCGCGGGCATGATGTTCTCCTGCTCGGCACGCGCGACGCGGGCGAGCTCGGCCAGCGTCTCGTCCACCGCCGCCTGATCGCGCTCGCCGCGCCACTCGCGCACGGCGGCCTGCTGCTCGGCCTCCACCGCAGGGTCCACCACGAGGATCCCTCCCTCCGCGTCGGCGGTGAGGGGGGAGAGCTCGGTCTCGGTGAAGCGGTTCTGCCCCACCACGGTCTGCTCGCGCGCCTCGATGCGGCGCAGGCGCTCGCGGTGGGACTCGACGAGCGCGGCCTTCATGTAGTCGACGGCCTCCACCGCGCCGCCGTGCTCCTCGACCACCGCCATCTCCGCGCGCGCGCCCTCGACGAGCTCGGCGACCAACGCCTCCATGACGTGCGAGCCCTCGAAGAGGTCGGGGTACTCGAGCAGGTCGGTCTCGTAGGCCAGCACCTGCTGGATGCGCAGCGACCACTGCTGGTCCCACGGGCGCGGCAGGCCGAGCGCCTCGTTCCACGCGGGGAGTTGGATCGCGCGGGCGCGGGCGTTGCGCCCGAGCGTCACGGCGAGCGCCTCGAGCACGATCCGCGGCACGTTGTTCTCCGGCTGGGCCTCGGTGAGCCCGAGCGAGTTGACTTGCACGCCGTAGCGAAAGCGCAGGTGCTTCTCGTCCTTGACGCCGTAGCGCTCGCGGCCGAGCTGCTCCCACAGGATGGACATGGCGCGGAGCTTCGCGTGCTCCTCGACGAAGCGCACGCCTGCGTTGACGAAGAACGAGATCCGCCCGAAGACGCGGCCCATGAGCTCCTGGGGCACGCGCGCGCTCACGGCGTCGAGCACCGCGATCGCGTTGCTCATCGCGTAGGCGATCTCCTGCACGGGCGTCGCCCCCGCCTCCTGCAGGTGGTAGGAGCAGATGTTGATCGGGTTCCACCTGGGCACGTGCTCAACCGTGTAGGCGACCATGTCGGCGATCAGCCGCATGGACGGGCCGGGCGGGAAGGCGTAGGTGCCCCGCGCGAGGAACTCCTTGATGATGTCGTTCTGGGTCGTACCCTGGAGGAGGGACTCCTCGACGCCCTGCTCCTCGGCGGCGACGACGTAGAGCGCGAGCAGCCACGCCGCGGTGGCGTTGATCGTCATCGAGGTGTTCATGCGGTCGAGCGGGATGCCCTCGAGCAGGGCGCGCATGTCACCACGGTGGGCGATGGGGACCCCGACCTTGCCGACCTCCCCGCGAGCGAGCTCGTGGTCGGGGTCGTAGCCCGTCTGGGTGGGCAGGTCGAAGGCGACCGAGAGTCCGGTCTGGCCCTTGGCCAGGTTGCCCCGGTAGAGCTCGTTGGACTTCCGCGCCGTCGAGTGCCCGGCGTAGGTGCGCATCATCCACGGACGGTCGGGCTCGGGCAGCCGGGGCGCCGGCGCGGGCGTGCGGTCGCTCATGCCGCGGATTCTACGGCGCGAGCTATGGTCCGCCGTCCGTGAGCTCCGCTCTGCGCCCCATCGACCTCCGCCACCTCGAGCGCGAGCGGGTCATCTGCTGCTGGCAGATGGGGGATGTCCTCGTGGACCCCGGGCCGGAGTCCTGCGCGCGCGCGCTCCTCGCCGCGCTGGACGGCGAGCGGCCGCGGGCGCTGCTGCTCACCCACATCCACCTCGACCACTCCGGCGCCAGCGGCGCGCTCGTGCGCCGCTGGCCCGACCTCGAGGTCTACGTCCACGAGCGCGGCGCTCCCCACCTGATCGATCCCGAGAAGCTGCTGGTGAGCGCCGAGCGCCTCTACAAGGAGGACATGGGACGCCTATGGGGGGAGGTCGTCCCCGTCCCCGAGGAGAATCTGCGCATCCTCACCGGCGGAGAGGAGCTCGAGGGTGGCTTCGAGGTGGCCTACGCGCCGGGGCACGCCTCGCACCACGTCGCCTACCGCCACGCGGAATCGGGCAGCGCGTTCGTCGGGGACGTGGGTGGGGTGCGGATCCCCCCGGCCGGCTATGTGCTCCCGCCCACCCCGCCGCCCGATATCGACCTCGAGGCCTGGCACGCCTCGCTCGACCTCGTGGCCGGTTGGGAGCCGGCCCGCCTCTGCCTCACCCACTTCGGCGCGGTGGAGGACGACGTGCCCGGTCACCTCGCGGAGATGAGCCGCCGCCTCGATGCGTGGGGCGCGGTGGCGCAGGCCGCCGACGAGCAGGCCTTCGTCGGGCGCGTCGAGGACGAGCTCGAGCGCGCCGTCGACTTCGACACGGGCGCGGCCTACATCCAGGCGGCTCCTCCCGAGCAGCTCTTCCTGGGCCTCGAGCGCTACTGGCGCAAGCGCACTCCGGCGGCGTGAGACAGGCTGGCGGCCTGGCCTACCGCGAGGCCGCTCCGGCCGCGGGCGCCGATGCGCCCGTCGCCCTCCTCCTACACGGCTATCCCGAGTCCTCCTACATGTGGCGCGGCGTGCTGCCGGCGCTGGCCGAGGCGGGATGGCGCGCGCTGGCCCCCGACCTGCCCGGCTACGGGGACTCGCCACCCGACCCGCCGGCGACCTGGGAGCGCCACGTCGAGGCCCTCGAGCGCTTCCGCACCGAGCTCGGGGTCCAGCGGGTCGCTCTCGTCGTGCACGACTGGGGTGGCCTGATCGGCCTGCGCTGGGCCTGCGATCACCCGGGCGTGGCGTGCGCGCTGGTCGTCTCGGACACCGGCTTCTTCCCCGACGGCAAGTGGCACGGGATGGCGCGATCGCTGCGCACCGAGGGCGAGGGAGAGGAGCTCGTCGACGGGCTCGACCGCGAGGGATTCGGGAAGATGCTCGCCGGCGTGAGCGCCGGAATCGGCCCCGACGCGGCGGACGAGTACTGGAAGGCCTACGCCGACGAGGCGCGCCGCCGCGGCCAGCTCGAGCTCTACCGCTCGGGCGACTTCGAGAAGCTCGCCGCCTACGAGGGTCGGCTCGCCGCGCTCGAGCTCCCCGCCCTCGTCGTGTGGGGTGAGGACGACCCGTTCGCGCCCGTGGCCGGCGCCCATCGCTTCGTGCGGGAGCTGCCAGGCGCCCGCCTGTGCGTGCTGCCCGAGAGGGGGCACTTCGTATGGGAGGACGCGCCGCAGGACGCCGCGACGGAGGTGGTCGACTTCCTGTCCGGCGTGAGCTGCTGAGGCGGCCGGGCCGGGGTATCCTCGAGCACAGATGCCGCAGACCATCGAGCGCGAGCGCATCAGCGGCCCGGGCGGCGGGGTCGGCGACGCCTGGCGGGTCATCGTCCGCAACGACGACCACAACACCTTCGACCACGTCGCCCACACGCTCGCGCGCTACATCCCCGGCGTCGACGTCGCCGCTGGCTTCGCGCACGCGGACGTGATTCACCGGAGCGGACAGGCCATCGTGTGGTCGGGGCAGAAAGAGCCGGCCGAGCTCTACTGGGAGCAGCTCCGCGACGCCGGCCTGACGATGGCCCCGCTCGAGCAGGGCTGAGCGCGCGGCTACAGGCCCGGCGGATGCCGCTGGGTGAAGCCCGCGAGGTAGCCGGCGTCGGGCTGGCGCGTGAACCACGCGGGACCCGTGCCCGCGGCGGGGTGGCCGAAGCCGGAGGTGCCGAAGAACCGGCCCCCGATCGACATGAAGACGTGGCCGGGGTTGGCGTAGATCGTCACCTGCTTGCCCGGTCCCGGCTGGCCGTAGGACATGAAGTCGCCCGCGACCATCGTCGGGAGGCTGAGGCCGGCGTGCTGGAGCACCCAGGAGACCGAGCTCGAGCAGTCGAGGCCCGGAAAGGGGTTGTCCGGGGCCGGCGTGACGTGCCCTCCGCCCCAGACGTAGGGCAGGCGCATCCGGTCGAGGCGGTCGGCGGCGGCGGCGACGCGGCCGCCGGAGAAGGGATCCCCCGAGAAGCCGACGGAGATGTGATCGCCGTGGTCGCGCTGGCCGACGGAGTTGTCGGCACCGCGCACCGCCTTGAGCGAGACGATGCGGTCGGGCTTGAGGGTGCCCTGAAGCCGCCGCAGGCGCCCGATGGCGCGGCCCGCGAGGCTGCTCGAGCCCTGGTCGTGTCCGATCGGCCTGCCGTTGATCGCCGCGATGTCCACGGCGGCGCCGATCGAGCGCTCGGAGGGATGGCGCGCCGGGGCCCCGTAGCCGCACTTGAGTCCCGTCACCGTGGGGTGGAGCCCCGAGTCGGCCAGGAACTCGAGCGAGGAGAGCACGCGCGCGTCGATCTGCCCCGTCGCGATGTCGCGACGACCGCACGGGTAGATCTCCACCCGCCGGTCGCCGAGCACGCGGCGAGCGAGGCGCTCCTTGGAAAGCATCAAGTCGGCCCCGAGGGAGAAGCGGTGCGCGCGCTCGCCGACGGCCACCGCGCGCGCCATCTGCGGATGCTTCACCGCGTGCTGCAGGAGCGCCCAGCCGCGGAGGATCGGGGCCGGGTCGAGCGGCTTGCCGAGCTCTCCCGCGGGGCGGACGCGGAAGTACATCGACGGCTTGGCTCCGAGGCGGGGATCGGTGCCGAGGCGTCCGAGCAGCGTGCCCGCCACGACCCGCGAGCCGCGCTTGAGCGGCACGAAGCTCGCCTCGGAGGGGTGCATTCCCAGCAGGCGCAGCGCCACGGCCGCGTCGCGCTCGTGGCGCGGGGCGGGGGCGGCGGACGTCTTGCGGGCCGGCCGCGGGGGACCGGCGGCTTCGCGGGAGGGCTGGACGAAGGAGATGAGGCCGTTCGGCTCGGGCGTTTGCGCGTGGGAGGGCTGGACGAAGGAGATGAGGCCGTTCGGCTCGGAGGCGGGCGCGTCGAGGAGGCGGCTCTGGAGCCAGGTCACGATGCGCTCGAGTTCGGTGGCCCTCGCGCGAGGGCGTGCGTGTGCCCCGGCGCGACTGCGCCGCGGCTCGGTGGCCGAGCGCCGCACGCGCCGCCCCGCGGTCTTTCCGCGGAAGGGCTTGCGCGCGCTCCGGGCGGCGGCGCGCGCCGCCGGCAGGGCCGGAGCGGCCGACGCCGAGGAGGAGGGCAGTCCGACCTGCCGGCGGATCTCCGCCGCGCTCAGCTTCTGGTCCTTCCCGACGGGGTAGAGCGCGCTCAGCCTTCCGAGGTGGGCGTAGGAGAACCGGTTGCCGAAGGCGTCCTGGACGATGACGTAGTTGCCGCGGCCGGCCGAGTGGCCGATGGCCACGATCTTGCCGTCCACGGCGGAGACGACCGGCGCACCGGTGTTCCCGGACACCACTACGCCGCGCTTGGAGAAGCTCGGGTGGTGCACGTCGACCGGCCCGACGACCGGCACCCGGCCCCGGGTGAGGGCGGCCATGGAATCGACCGTCGCGGGCGGGAAGCTCGAGATCCGCTGCGCCTCGCGCATGACCTCGTCCACGTACCAGCCGGCGTGGTTGTAGGCGAACACGGCGCGGCGGACGTCGTGCCCGGCGCCCGCAGCGGCGAGGTAGCGCGCCGCGGCGAAGATGGCGTCGCTCGGATCGTTCGGGTTGGCGAGGCCGTCGCCGTTGGCGTCCACCCCGTACATCGCCCACGTGGAGGGCATGAACTGCATCCAGCCGACCGCACCGGCGGTGGAGACGGCGAGGTTGCGACCGTCGTTCGTCTCGATCTTGTTGATCGCCGCGAGGACCGTCCACGGCACGCCGTAGGCGCTCCCCGCCGCCTGGTAGATCGGAAGGAGGAAGGGCGGAACGTCCCAGGAGCCGAGGGGGACGTTGGGCACCGGCGTCCCCGGTACGGCGCCGAGCGCGGAGCTCGGCGGTCCGGAGACCACGGGTCCGCGGACGACCGGCGCGGCCGCGGGGGGCGGGGAGCTCGGACGTTGCGGCGCCGGCCGCGCGATGACGCGCTTCGGCTGAGCCTTGGGCTTCGAGGCCTTGGGCTGGGGCTTGGGCTTGGCCTGCGCCTTGGGCTGCGTCGCCTTCGGCTGCGGCGCTGGTGCGGGCGTGTGGGGCGCCGGGCTCGGCTTGGGCTGCGGTGCGGCGGAAGGCGCTGGCGTGGGCTGGGGCGCCCCCGACGCCGGCGCCGGGGCGCTCGCAGCCGGCGCCGCCGGCGCCGAAGCGGCGACGGGGGGCACGCGGCCTCGGCCTGGGCGCCGGCCGCAGTCGCGCGGGAGTCGAGCAGGCGCTCGACTGAGTGGTTGTCGAGACCAGAGGTGCGGCTTGGGCGACCTGAGCGCCGAGCGCCGGGAGCTGGGGCACGGCGACCGGGACGAGCGCGGCGGTGACGATCCCGGCCACGATCCGGAGATAGGTGCGCCCGCCGCGGACCTCGATGCGCGTACGGCATCCCGCCGCGAGCCGGCGCTCGGCCGGTGCGTCGAGCATGACCCAGCCCTCGCGGGTCTCGAGCGCGAAGGCGCTGTCGCCCTCGACCAGGTCGAGCGGCACAGCCCACGCCGCGCGCCAGACGTGCTCGTTCTCGCCGCCCTCTCCTTCGCCGAGGACGAGGTCGGGGAGTGGCATGAAGCGCTGAGCCCCCGCGGCCGGGTCGAGGGCGATGAGCGCGGCGGTGATGATGAGCGCGCTCGGACCGCTCACACGCACGAGCGCCAGGCTCTCCGCGCGGACGAACTCGAAGCGCTCGACGGCGCCGGCGGCTTCGGGGGAGTGCATGCGGGGGCGCAGGACGGGGCTCATGGAAGAAGGGCAGCGGCTCGCCAGGGGGAGGGCGCGGCGCCTGACGAGGTAATCGGCCGCGGGAGCCGAGGCCTCAAGCGGTAGGTTTCAAATCGGGATGAGCGCGGCCCAGCCCTGGCACGCGCTGCCCCGCAAGGTGGCGGCGGTGCTCCGCCCCGAGCTGCCGGGAGTCGCGGAGGAGACGATCGCCGCCCTCCGGACCGAGGTCGCGGCCTACGCCCGGCCGCTCGAGGGTCCGTTCGGCCGGGGTCTGCGGGTGGGGGTGGAGGAGGCCCTGTCCCAGTTCGTCGCCGAGATCGAAGCGGGCGGCCCAGCACCCCGCAGCGAGGTCTACGTCGCCCTGGGCCGGGGCGAGCATCGGGCGGGGCGCACCCTCGACGCCCTGCTCGCCGCCTACCGCGTCGGCGCCCGCGTCGCCTGGCGCCGCTTCGCGGCGGCCGGCGTGGCGGTCGGACTCGAGCCCGACACGCTGTACCTTCTGGCGGAGTCGATCTTCGCCTACATCGACGAGCTCTCCGCCCAGTCCGCCGAAGGCCACGCGCTCGAGCAGTCAGCGGCCGCGGGCGCGAGCCAGCTCCGCCGGCGGCGCCTCGTGCGCCTGCTCGTGCGCGACCCGCCCTCCGAGCCGGACGCGGTCGAGGCCGCCGCTGCCGCGGCGGGCTGGCCGCTGCCCGCGACCCTGGCCGTGCTCGTCGCCGACGGGGAGGGATGGGAGGCCCTCGCCGGGCGCCTCGCCCCCGACGTGGCGGCCGACCGCCTCGAGGAGGAGCTCGTGGCCGTCGTTCCCGACCCCGACGCTCCGGGGCGCCGCGCGGCCCTCGCGCGCGCGCTCGGTGCCGAGGCGCTGGCCGGCCTCGGCACCACGGTGACGTGGACCGACGCCGCGCTCTCCCTGGCTCGCGCCCGAGCGGCGCTCGCCCTGGGCCGCGCGGGGACGGTGGAGGACCGCCCGCTCGTGGCCGCCGCCGACCACGGCGCGGCGCTGCTGCTCACGAGCGACCCGCGCCTCGTCGCGGAGCTCGTGCGCGACCGGCTGGCGCCGCTCGACGAGCTGCCCGCCGGCTCCCGCGACCGGCTCGAGGAGACGCTCGCCGCGTGGCTCGCCGAGCAGGGGCGCCTGCAGCCCGTGGCCCAGCGCCTCGGGGTCCATCCCCAGACGGTCCGCTACCGGCTCGCCCGCCTGCGCGAGCACCTCGGCGACGCCCTCGACGACCCCGACGCGCGCTTCGAGCTCGAGCTCGCGCTACGTACGCGGGCGCTACTGGCTGGCGGGATGGCTGAGTAGCACTTCTGCTACCGTACGCGGGCATGGAGTCGATCCCCCAGAAGGAGCTGCGCAACAACGTCGGAGAGGTGCTTCGCCGGGCGGAGGCCGGTGAGGAGATGACGGTCACCGTCGCGGGCCGGCCGGTCGCCCGGCTCGGTCCCGCCGCCAAGCGCCGCTGGGTCAGCGGCCCGGAGCTCAGGCGCGTGTGGGAGACGCCGGCACCCGAGACCCTCGCCGAGGACCTCGAGCGGTTCCCCGCACAGCTCGCCGATCCCTTCGCGTGAGCCGCGCCCTCCTCGACACCTCGGTGCTGATCGGCTCCCGAGATCCCGGCGAGCTCGAAGGCGCGATCAGCGCCGCATCATTGGCCGAGTTGCACTTCGGCGTGCTCGTCGCCGTCGACCCCGACGAGCGCGCCCGCCGATCTCAGCGCCTCGGCGTGATCGAAGCGACCTTCGACCCCCTCCCCGTTGACGCCGCGGTCGCCCGCGAATGGGGACGTCTGGCCGCCGCGATCGTCCACCGCGGGGGACAGTCACGGCGGCGGGCGATGGACCTCGTCATCGCCGCAACCGCCAACGCCCACCACGTGCCTCTCCTCAGCGCCGACACCGCGGATCTCGCGATCGTCGAGGATCTCGTGAACGTCGCTGGCTTGGAGTAGAGCGCGAGAGGGACGCCCACGCCGAAGCCGGTCAGCTCTGCTCGACGATCATCAGCGTGTTGCCGTCGGGGTCGCGGAACCAGAACATCGGCGGCACGGGGTCGCCCATGCGGGAGACCTCGGCGTCGACGTCGACGTCGCCCGACTTGAGCTCGGCGTGCACGGCGTCGATGTCGGCCGTCGTCAGGCTGATGCCGGTCTGGATACCCGTCGGATCCCCCTCGCGCGGCGGAGCGAGGGCGATGCCAGTCGTGCCGCTCGGCGGGTAGACCTCGACCCAGCGGTAGCTGCCGCCGAACGGGATGTCCGTGCGCTTCTCGAAGCCGAGCTTGCCCACGTAGAAATCGATCGACCGGTCCTGGTCGGGAGACGGGATCATCACCAGGTTGATCTCGCCGATCCGGCTTGCCGTCGTGGTCACTTCGTTCCCCCTTGCCGTGGATTTACACCGCTAGCGGCCGAGGGTGAGGATCCCGGCGAAGGCGCTCGCGGGGGTCCCCGGTCCGCTCACGGTCGTAAGGAGTCGTACCCCGAGCAGGCGCGCGCGAGTCACGCGGGAGGCGGCCGAGCGCGAGAGGCGCACGCGCGCGGAGAGCGAGCCTCCCGAGGGCCGCCGTGCGGTGGCGGTGCCGAGCACTACGTAGGAGCCCCGCGGCAGCCCGCCGCGCCCTCCGCGGACGAGGCGGCCGCGCACGCCGAGCCGCCGCGCGGTCGCGCGGTCGAGCAGGAGCGTGGAGGTGGTGAGGCAGGCGTCTGAGCAGTCCACGCCGAGAGGGAGGCCGCGAGAGGCGAGGCCGCTCGGAGTGAGCGCGCCGGCGGCGAGCCGCACGGGACGCCCGGCGACCAGCGCGGGAGTGCCGGCGGTCGCGACCGAGCTCACCACGCGCGCGGGCAGCGAGCCGGCACGCGCGAGGCGCCGCGCGTCGCGGCCGAGCGGCAGCCTCAGGCGCAGCGTGCCCGCTCGCGCACGGGCGGCCGAGGCGGTGCCGAGCCGGACGTAGCGGCCACGGCGGGGAAGGCCGGGGGTGCTCTGCGCCACGGGACGCCCACGGACCCCGAGGCGCCGCGCGGTTCCCGCGTCGAGGTACAGCGCGGCCCGCACCGAGCATGCGTCGGCGCAGCTCACCGTCGCGGCGAGCGGGGGCGCGGCGTCGAGGAGGGTCGCCCGCAGCGAGCCGACCCGCCACCCGTACGTGGTGGGCACCGCCTGCACGTTCCCCGCTGCGTCGATCGCGCGAACGGAGAAGGCGTGCCGGCCGATCCCGAGATCGGTGAAGCTAGCCGGCGAGGCGCACGGGAAGAAGGTGCCGGCGTCCAGCCGGCACTGGAAGGTCGCGTTCGGCTCGGAGGCGACAAAGGTGAAGCGGGCCCCATGAGCGCCGGTCACGCTCGCCGGCCTCGCGGTCAGCGTCGTCGCCGGGGGCGTGGTGTCCACGGAGAACGAGTGTGGATCGCTCACCCCGGCGGCGCCCCCATCGCCGGTCTGCTCGGCGCGAGCCGTGTAGCCGCCGTCGGGCAGCGGGGCGGAGGCGTCGACCGAGAAGCTCCCGTCGGGCTGGACCGCAGCGGTCAGGGTCTGCACGGGCTCGCTCGCGTTGCCGTCGCCGCGGAAGACCTTGACGGTGACGGTCGCGGCCGCGCCTCCGCCGGTGGCGGCGCGGCCGCTGAAGCTCGGCGTGGGGTCGTTCGTGGCGGCGCCCTGGGCCGGGCGGTCGAGGCTCACGGCGGCTGCCACCGGGGCGCTGGGGACGATGACCGGTCCGCCGGTCGCCCACACGTCATAGGCCGGGCGTCGTCGTCCCGTCGTGTCGTACCCCGGCGAGGAGCCGTCGAGCGGAGCCGGCGCGACGAGTCCGCGGTCCTGCAGGCCGCAGCGTGCGGCGATCGAGCACTCGTTGGAGTAGTTGTAGTAGTAGATCGCCTTGACGCGCGGGCTGAGCGTGGCGAGCCCGAGCACGAACGACGTGGAGCGCTTCTGGGAGTCATCGCCCCACACCTTCCGGCTGGCGTCGCGCCAGCGCGCTCCCACCTCGTCGATCCACACGTCGGAGCTCGCGAACGGCCCGCTCAGCTTGCGCAGGTAGTAGCGGGAGGTGCGCGCATCGGAGGCCAGGCCGGTCTGGAAGTCGTTCACGTCGCCGTGGGCATGAAAGGCCCACACGGTCGGCCGCGCGCTCCCGAGCGCGGCCTGGTAGGCGTCGACGTAGGGGTCGTCGTCGAGCTGTCCGGCGAACTCTCCCGCGATCACGGTGCAGCCCGGGCAGTCCTGCTGGGCCTCGAGCCAGTAGGTGGCGGCGAGGCCGGGATCGGAGCGCAGCGGGTTGATCGTCGTGTCCGAGCGGTTCGGCTCGTTCCAGGGGGCGATGCGCGTGACGTCCGGGTAGGTGCTGCGGAAGGCCCTGAAGGCCGCGTCGAACTGCTGTGCGGAGGGCGCCATGGGGCCGCCGTCGGAGGCATTGAGCCGCGGGCTCGCCTCGAAGGCGACCATCGGCGTCACCCCGTGGGCGCGCGCGGACGCGACGTAGCGGTCGAACTCCGTCTTGCGCGGGTCGTTGGCCGCCTGGGGGAGGGCGACGTCCCAGGGGAGCACGGCGCGCGCGAGGCTCTCGTGGAGCCCCGGCCAGTAGGGCTCGGCGAAGGTGGTGTCGTCGGAGTCGGAGATGCCGAGGTCGAGCGCCTGGGCGGGCGCCGCGAAGAAAGCGAGGAGGAGCGCCGCGAGCAGCGCTGCGCGCCACGCCCTCGGGCGACCCCTCCCATTCTGAGCACCGCCGGCCACCATGGTCGGAACACATGGTGACGCGGAGTGGTTGCGGCGGAGCAGGCTCGTGCTGGTGAGGGCGCGAGGCGTAGGAGGTCTTGCGAGGCACCAAACCTCGTGACCGGCGCGGGCTTGGGTCTCGACGGACTTAAGACGTTCGGGTATCTCGTGCGGCGGGAGCTCGGGCGGGCCGTCTACGAGAAGCGAGCTGTAAGGCCTGTGGCTCAGCTCACGTGCCCAGGCGGTGCTGGCGTACGCGGCCAGCGGTCTCGTCGACGGCCAGCACGCCGAGGACCGCGACGACGAGCGTGAGCGAGACCAGCGACGGAGAGCTGCTTGTGGCGAGCAAGGCCACGGCGATGGCGGCGATGGCGGCGATGGCGGCGATCCGCTTCGGTGCAAGGGTGCCGATCATTCGCAGTCGAAAACCGAGGTGGCCCAGCAGGTAGAGGACGGGCCCGGCGCCCAGGGCGAGGAGCTCTGGAGCTTTCAGCGGCGTGTCGGGGTGGGCGATCACGAGCTCCAGGCCAACGGCCGCGACGATGATGCCGGCGATGATCGGTATGTGCAGGTAGGTGTAGGCGTCTCGGCCCAGTCGGCCGCGCTGGTCGGCGGCGGCCTCGAAGTCCTCGGCCGAGCGCCGGGCGACCTCGTCGAAGTACAGCCACCACAGCGCGGCGGTGAGTGCGAACCCGATCGCGATCGCCAGCCAACGGTCAGTGGTGAGATGTTGGCCGGCGGCGGTCGCCCCGGTGATCACGATCGATTCGCCCAACGCGATGATGATGAAGAGCTGGAAGCGCTCGGCGAAGTGCGAGTGCTCGAGCTCCCAGTCGGTCGCCGCGGTGCGCCCGAGGCCTGGGGTCCAGTGGCCGGCGAAGGGGCCGGCGTAGTCGGCCACCAGCGCGACCACCCAGACGAGCGTGCGAGCTTCGCGGTCGAGCAGCGCGCCCGCGATCCAGATCACGCTCGTCCAAGCGCTCCAGGCGAAGATCCTGCGAAACGCGACTTGCAGCGCCGATTCCGGTCTGGTCGCGGCGACGATGAAAGCGTTGCGCACCATCTGCAGCGCGACGTATCCACCGGCGAAAGCGAGCGCATGGTCGTCGAACGCCCCCGGCACCGCGATCGCCATGACCAGGCTCGCGAGCATCCCCACGAGCAGCACTGCTCGCACCGGTACCGAGTCGGGGTCGAACCAGTTCGTCATCCACGTCGTGTAGATCCACGCCCACCAGACGACGAGCAGCAAGAAGAGCGTTTGCGCCGCGCCCCTGACCGTCAGGTGGTTGAGCAGGGCGTGCGAAAGCTGAGTGACGGCGAAGACGAAGACCAGGTCGAAGAACAGCTCGAGAAACGTCGACCGCTGCTCCTCGGTGACCTGCTGGCCCATGACCCTCTCTCGAGCACCCGGGAGGCGCCGGGTCTGCCGACGAGATGGACCAACGCCTCGAGGCGTCCCTCCTTCACCCACCCTGCGCCAGCGGCGCCGGGTGCTCACGCGCCAGTGCGCCGCGCGCCACCCGCACGTTCCACTGGTAGAGGATGGGCACCTGGAACCAGCTCGAGTAGCGGGTGCGGAACTCGATGCACTCGGGCCCCTCCCAGTAGGCGGTGAAGTCGAGCTTCCGCTCCCACGTCGCGGTCTGGAGGAACTTGTAGGTGTCCTCGCGCGAGCGATAGACCTCGTAGTCCAGGGCGCCGTAGCGCAGCGCGATGGGCGCGAGCTCGGCGAGCGCTGCCTCGAACTTGTCGCCCCGGAAGAGGGTCGCGTACCACGGGATGTGGATGACCGCCAGCCCGTCTCCCGCCGCCATCAGGCCCCGACCTCCGCGCGGATCGCGCCGGGCCCCTCGGCGGTGCGACCCTGGCCCTCCTCCGTCGCGCCGACGAGGATCGCGATCTTCCCGAGATGCTTGTTCTCGCGCAGGAGCTGATGGGCGTCGGCGACGCTCTCGAAGCCCATGGTCTTCCACAGCACGGGACGGATCTTCGACTCCTGGATGAGCGCGTTGGCCTTGTTGGCCTCCCACGCGTTGGCGAAGTGCGAGCCGATGATCTGCTTCTGGCGCATCCACAGGTAGCGCACGTCGAAGTCGAGGTTGTAGCCCGACGTCGCGCCGCAGATCACCACCTTGCCGAAGGGCCGCACGCAGAGCACGGAGGTGGGGAAGGTGGCCTGCCCGACGTGCTCGAAGACGATGTCGGGCGGTCCGCCGAGGATGGCCTCGACGGCCTTGCAGAAGCGGCGCGACTCCTTGAAGCGAGCCTTCTCCTCCTCCGGCGACTCGCTGCCGCGGCGCATCATCCCCGCGAACTCGTTGCGGTCGATGTAGCCCGTGGCGCCGAGCTGCTCGACCAGCGCGCCCTTCTCCGGGCTCGAGACGACGCCGACCGACTCCGCTCCGGTGAGGCGGCAGAGCTGGGTGGCGAAGACGCCGAGGCCGCCGGCGGCGCCCCAGATGAGCACCTTGTGGCCGGCCTGGAGCTTGGCCTGGTCGAGCAGCATCCGGTAGGCGGTGAAGTAGGTCAGCCCGTAGGCGGCGGCCTCCTCCCACGCGAGGTGCGCGGGCTTGGGCAGGAGCTGCTGGGCCTGGACCTTGGTGAACTGGGCGAAGGACCCCCAGCTCGTCTCATAGCCCCAGATCTGCTGGGACGGGGCGGCCAGCGGGTCGAGGCCGTGCACCTCCGGGTCCTCGTAGGAGGCCTGGTTGCAGTGGATGACGACCTCGTCGCCCGGCTTCCACCGGGTCACGCCCGGGCCGACCTTCCACACGATGCCCGAGGCGTCCGAGCCGCCGATGTGGTGGTCCTCGTTCGGGTGGTAGCGGAAGACCGAGACGGGCTGCCCGAGCGCCGCCCATACGTTGTTGAAGTTGACCCCCGCCGCCATCACGCGGACGACGACCTCGAACGCGCCGGGCTCGGGCACCTCGATGTCCTCGAGCTGGAAGGCCTCCGTCGGCTCGCCCTCGCGCTCCTGGCGGATGACCCACGCGGCCATGGTCGCGGGCAGCTCGCCCGGCTCGGTCTCCACGCGCGCGACTTGGCTCACGTCAACTGCCACAAGGACCTCGTTTCGGCTCGGTTGAGGAAGGCGGATGCTATCGGCGCGGCTCCGTCGAGGGTGGCCCGCGCGCCGAACCGGCTACTCCCGGACCCCGTTCGGTGCTAGCTTCGACACACCGTCAGCCAGGGAGAGGAAGGACCGCCATGAGCGTGCGTGTGGGGGTGCGGATCACCGTCAACGGCGAGCCGCACGAGTCGGAGGTCGAGCCGCGGCTCCTCCTCGTCCACTACCTGCGCGACACGCTCGGGCTCACGGGGACCCACGTGGGCTGCGACACCTCGAACTGCGGGGCGTGCACCTGCCTTCTCGACGGCGACGCGGTCAAGAGCTGCACCCTGCTCGCCGTCCAGGTCGACGGCTCGGAGGTCACGACGATCGAGGGCATCGGCGGCGAGGGGCATCTCCACCCGCTCCAGGAGGCGTTCTGGAAGAACCACGGCCTCCAGTGCGGCTACTGCACCCCAGGGATGATCATGGCGGCGGCCGACCTCCTCCGGCGCAACCCGCAGCCGACCGAGGACGAGGTCCGCCACGGCCTGGAGGGCAATCTCTGCCGCTGCACGGGCTACCACAACATCGTCAAGGCGGTCATGGACGCCGCGACGCCCGCCGAGGGCGCCGGCCCACCCGAGCGCGGCGCCGAGGAGGTGATCGCATGAGCGCGGTCGAGGAGGCTCCCGCCTCGGGCGGGCACGTCGGGCGCTCGCTGCGACGCAAGGAGGACCCGCGCCTCATCACGGGCCGGGCGACCTATATCGACGACATCAACCTGACCGGGCTGCTCCACGCGGCGATCGTGCGCTCACCGGAGGCCCACGCGAGGATCCTCTCCATCGACACCTCCGCCGCCGCCGAACGCGCCGGCGTCCACGCCGTGCTCACCGGCGAGGACCTCGCCGACCTGGCCGCGCCGCTGCCCATGGCCTGGGTGCCGCCCGGCGTCGAGGTCAAGACCCCCGAGCACTGGCCCCTGGCCCGCGGAGAGGTCAACTACGTCGGCCAGGCCGTCGCCGTGGTGGTCGGCGAGGACCGCTACTCGGTCATCGACGCCGCCGAGGACGTGATCGTCGACTACGAGCCGCTGCCCGTGGTGATCGATCCCGAGGCGGCGCTCGAGGAGGGCTCGCCGCTCGTCCACGAGGACCTTGGCACCAACAAGGTGCACGAGTGGTCGCTCGGTGGCGGCGACGTGGAGGCGGCGCTGGCCGAGGCCGACGTGGTCGTCGAGCGGCGCATCGTCAACCACCGCACCGCCGGCGCGGCGATCGAGCCCCGTGGCGTGGTGGCCGAGTACCGCATGGGCCAGCTCAACCTCTGGAGCTCCACCCAGGTCCCGCACTTCGTCCGGCTCTTCCTCTCCATGATCCTCGGGCTGAGCGAGGAGAAGGTGCGGATCATCACGCCGGAGGTGGGCGGGGGCTTCGGCTCGAAGCTCCAGGTCTACGGCGAGGAGGTGCTCCTCGCCTGGTGCTCGCGCAAGGTCGGCAAGCCGGTCAAGTGGATCGAGACCCGCTCGGAGAACATGACCACGACCCACCACGGGCGTGACCAGATCGACTTCGTGAAGTTCGGCGCCAAGCGCGACGGCACGATCACCGCGATCCACACGAAGATCATCGCCGACCTGGGCGCCTACATGATGCTGCTGACGCCCGCCGTCCCCTCGCTCGGGGCGTTCGTGATGACGGGCTGCTACAAGGTTCCCGCCGTCCAGACCGACATCGTCGGGGTCTTCACGAACAAGTTCGCCACCGACGCGATCCGCGGCGCCGGCCGGCCCGAGGCCACGCACCTCATCGAGGTCATGGTCGATCAGCTCGCCGACGAGCTCGGGATGGACCCGCTCGAGGTCCGGCGCAAGAACTTCATCCCCAAGGAGGACTTCCCGGCCGAGGTCGCCTACGGGATCGTCTACGACTCGGGCGACTACCACGGTACCCTCGACAAGCTCCTCGAGCACTTCGACGTCGAGGCGTTCCGCCGCGAGCAGGCCGAGCAGCGGGAGAAGGGGATCCACCGCGGGGTGGGCTTCTCGACCTACACGGAGATCTGCGGGCTCGCGCCCTCGCGGGTGACCGGGCCGAGCGGGTTCGGGCTCCAGACCGGCCTCTGGGAGTCCGCGCTCGTGCGCGTGCACGTCACCGGCGCCGTCACGGTGTTCACCGGCACCTCACCTCACGGTCAGGGCCACGAGACCGGGTTCGCCCAGATCGTCGCCGACAAGCTCGGTGTCGACCCCGCGCAGGTCGAGGTGATCCATGGCGACACGGGCACCGGTCCCCAGGGCCTCGGCACCTACGGCTCGCGCTCGCTGTCGGTGGGCGGCGAGTCGGCCGCGCGGGCGGCCGACAAGGTCGCCGAGAAGGCCAGGAGGATCGTCGCCCACCTGCTCGAGGCCGCGCCGGAGGACATCGAGGTGCGCGACGGGAAATTCTCCGTGCGCGGCTCATCCGACCAGGGCATGGCGCTGGCCGACGTGGCCGGGGCGGCGTACATCCCCGAGAGCCTCCCCGAAGGGATGGAGCCGGGCCTCGAGGAGACGATGTTCTACGACCCGGAGAACTTCGTCTTCCCGTTCGGCGCCCACGCGTGCGTGGTCGACGTCGATGTGGAGACGGGCAAGGTCGAGGTCGTGCGCTATGTCGCGGTGGACGACTGCGGCCCGGCGATCAACCCGATGCTGATCGACGGCCAGGTGCACGGCGGGGTCGCCCACGCGATTGGCCAGGCGCTGTATGAGCAGGTCGTCTACGACGACGAGGGCCAGCTCGTGACCGGCACGTTCGTCGACTACGCGCTGCCGACCGCCAACGAGATCCCCTCCATCGAGACCGACCGCACCGAGACCCCGTCGCCGGTCAACTCGCTCGGGGTCAAGGGCGTGGGCGAGGCGGGGACGATCGCCGCCACGCCGGCGGTCACCAATGCGGTCATCGACGCGCTGCGACCGCTCGGGGTCCCGTTCATCAACATGCCGCTGAGTCCGATGCGGGTGTGGCAGGCGCTGGAGGAGGCCCGCGACGGCGGAGGCGGCCCTGCGGCCACCGAGCAGGGCCGGGACGTCGGCGCGCAGGGTCAGGGCTCGGGCGGGTCCGGTCCCACCATCCCACCGGAAGGAGGCCCACGATGATCCCCGCCGAGTTCGACTACGTCGTGCCCGATTCAGTCGAGGAGGCGGTGCGGATGCTCGCCGAGAACGGCGAGGACGCGAAGCTCCTCGCCGGCGGCCACTCCCTGCTTCCCCTCATGAAGATGCGGTTGGCGGCGCCCACGCTGCTGATCGACCTGCGGAGGATCCCCGGACTCGGCGGAATCGAGCGGGCCGACGGCGCGTGGAGGATCGGGGCGATGACCCGCCACGTCGAGCTCCAGGACACCGAGGAGCTCGGCCTCGTCCAGGAGACCGCGGCCGGCATCGCCGACCAGCAGGTGCGCAACCGGGGCACGATCGGCGGCTCGCTGGCCCACGGCGATCCCGCCTCCGACCTGCCCGCCGTCCTCCTCGCCACCGAGGGCTCGGTCACCGCTAGCGGCGCGAGCGGTGAGCGGGAGATCCCCGCCGCCCAGCTCTTCGAGGACTACCTGACTACGGCGGTCGGCGCCGAGGAGGTGCTCACGCACGTCACCATCCCGGCGCTCGAGGGCTACGGCTGGGGCTATGAGAAATTCAACCGCCGCGCCGAGGACTGGGCGATGGTCGGCGTCTGCGCCCTCGTCAAGAAGGCGGGAGACGGAAGCTGCGAGGACGTTCGGGTGGGGCTCACCCACATGGGCTCGACGCCGCTGCGGGCCACGCACGTGGAGCAGGCGCTGCGCGGCCAGCCGCTCGATGCGGAGCGGATCGCCACGGCGGCCGAGCAGGCGGCGGACGGCACCGACCCGCCGGCCGACCTCAACGCCACCTCGGACTACAAGCGCCACCTCGCGCGCGTGCTGTGCCGCCGAGCGCTAAGCGCGGCGGCCGGGAGCTGACCATCGGGGGACCCGCGGCGTCGCTGGCGAGCGTCGACGAGGTCGCCGCGGCGCTCGCCGGTCGGGACTACCTGGCCGACCGGAGCCTGGCCACGGCGATCTTCCTCGCCGCCGAGCTCGAGCTCCCGCTCCTCCTCGAAGGCGAGGCCGGCGTGGGCAAGACCGAGGCCGCCAAGGCGCTCGCTACGGCGACGGGTGCGCGGCTCGTGCGCCTGCAGTGTCACGAGGGCATGGACCTGCACCACGCCCTCTACGACTGGGACTACGCGCGTCAGCTCCTGTCGCTGCGGGCGGCGGAGCTCGGCGCGGGCGCCGGGGCGCCGCCCGCGCTCTTCGGGCGAGAGTTCCTGCTGCGCCGTCCGCTGCTCGAAGCGCTCGAGCATCCGGAGCCGGTCGTCCTGCTCATCGACGAGATCGACCGCGCCGACGACGAGTTCGAGGCATTCCTGCTCGAGCTCCTCTCCGACTTCCAGGTCACGATTCCCGAGCTCGGGACGATCGAGGCGCACGGGCGGCCGCTCGTGATCGTGACCTCCAACCGCACGCGGGAGCTGCACGACGCGCTCAAGCGCCGCTGCCTCTACCACTGGATCGACTACCCCTCGCGCGAGCGTGAGATCGAGATCGTGCGCGCCCGGCTCCCCGGCGTGCCCGACGCGGTCGCCGCACGGGTGTGCGCCGCGGTCGAGCGCCTGCGCCAGGAGGAGCTCTACAAGCTCCCCGGCGTGGGGGAGACCGTCGCCTGGGCGCGGGCGCTGCTCGCACTGGGGGCGCCGGACGCGCCGCTCGCGGACACGCTGGGAGTGGCGCTCAAGGTGCGCGAGGACATCGACCGGGTGCGCGAGGCGGGGGTCCTGAGCGGTGTCTGAGCGACCGGGCGGCGCGGCGGCGGTGAGCGAGCGCCTCGCCGCGCTCGGAGCGGCCATGCGCTCGGGCGGCGCTCGGGTGGGGATCGGCGAGGTGCTCACCGCCCACCGGGCTCTCGCCGCGGTTGATGCGAGCTCGCGCGGAGAGTCCGAGCGCGCGCTGCGCGCCGCGCTCTGCTCCAGTCACGAGGACCTCCCGGTGTTCGCCCAGGCGTTCGTCGACTGCTTCGGGCCCGACGCCGGCGCGCCGCCGCCGGCTGGCCCGGACGACGCGATGCGGCTGGCCCTACCCCATGCGCCCGGCGGCGGCCGCGGCGGCGAGGACGCTCCACCGGAGTCGCCGTTCGCGCCCGACCCCGTCCCCGCGGCGTGGAGCGCCGTCGAGCTGCTCAAGGCCAAGGACTTCGCCGCCTACACCGACGCCGAGCGCGCGCAGGCCCGGGCACTGATCGCCCGCCTCGGGCGCCGCGGGCCGCTGCGGCGCAGCCGGCGCACGCGCGCCACCCGCCGTCACAGCGAACGCCCCGACCCGCGGGCGACCCTGCGGGTCGCGCTGCGCCACGGCGGCGAGCCGATCGAGCGGCGGTGGCGCGAGCCGACCCTGCGCCCGCGGCCGCTCGTCCTCGTCTGCGATGTCTCGGGGTCGATGGAGCCCTACGCGCGGGCGCTCCTGCAGTACTGCCACGCGTGCGTGGCCGCCCGGCGGCGCGTCGAGGCCTTCGCCTTCGGCACTCGCCTAACCCGGGTGACCCGCGAGCTCGAGCGCCGCGATCCCGACGCCGCGCTGGAGCGCGCCGCGCACGCCGTCGCCGACTGGCACGGCGGTACGCGCATCGGGGACGCGATCGCCACCCTGAACCGCGTGCACGGCCGTCGCCTCGGGCGCGGAGCGGTGGTCGTCGTCCTCTCCGACGGGTGGGACCGAGGGGAGCCGGAGCAGCTCGCGGCGGAGATGGCGCGCCTGCGCCGCTCCTCCCACCGGCTGATCTGGCTGAACCCGCTCAAGGCTCACCCCGGCTACGAGCCGCTCACCCGCGGGATGCAGGCGGCGCTGCCCCACGTCGACACCTTCCTCGCCGGCGAATCGATCGCTTCGCTCGAGGAGCTCGCGGGCATCCTCGCGGAGGATCCTTCATGAGGGACGTGCTCGCACCCGTACGGGAGTGGACGGCGCGCGGCGAGGCCGCCGCCGTGGCAACCGTGGTCGCCGTGCGGCGCTCGGCCCCCCGGCCGCCGGGGGCCAAGATGGCGGTGAGCGCCGGCGGGGAGGTCTCGGGGATGGTCTCGGGCGGGTGCGTCGAGGGGTCGGTGGTCGTCGAGGCCCAGGAGGTGCTGGCCGGCGGCCCGCCGCGGCTGCTGCACTTCGGCATCGCCGACGCGGAGGCCTGGGAGGTGGGTCTCCCGTGCGGGGGGGAGATCGACGTGTGGGTGGAGCGCTTCACGCCGGGGCCGTTCTCGGACGCCGCCGCCGAGCGCGACGGACGCGCGGCGCGGATCGTCGCGGTCGAGGGTCCCGAGGCGGGTCGCGCGCTGGTGCTCCGTCCCGACGAGGCGGGCGAAGGCGAGCTGGGGGTGGCTGCGGACGCTCTCGTCCGCGCCGAGGCGCTCATGTGGGCCGAGCGCTCCGAGCGCCACGGCGAGCTGTTCATCGACGTGACCGCGCCGGCTCCCCGCCTGGTGATCTTCGGCGCCGTCGACTACGCGGCGGCGCTCTGCCGCCTGGCGCGGACATGCGGGTGGCGCCCCTACGTGGCGGATCCGCGCGGCTTCTTCGCGCGCCCCGACCGCTTTCCCGAGGCGGAGCAGGTGGTGGCCGCGTGGCCGGCGGAGGCGTGGGCGCAGATCGGCCCAATCGACCGGGCGACCTCCATCGCCGTGCTCACCCACGACCCGAAGCTCGACGACGCCGCGCTCGAGATCGCCCTGCGCTCCGAGGCGCCCTACGTCGGCGCGATGGGCTCCCAGCGGGCCAACGAGGCGCGCCGCGAGCGCTTGCTGGCCCTCGGCTTCACGGAGGAGGACGTCGCCCGCGTCGTCTCGCCGATCGGTCTCGACCTGGGGGCCATCAGGCCGGAGGAGACCGCGCTGTCGATCATGTCCGAGGTCAGCGCGGTCCGCAACGGGCGCGAGGGCGGCCGGCTCCGGTACCGGTCGGGGCGGATCCACGAGGTTGGCGCCACGTGAGCGCGGGCCTCGGCGGGCTCATCCTCGCGGGGGGCGCCGGGCGGCGCTTCGGCGGGGCGCCCAAGCAGCTCGCCGAGCTCGACGGCCGACCCCTGCTCGTCCACGCGATCGAGGCGCAGTGGGCGGTGCCGGCGCTCGAGCGGATCGTCGTCGTGCTCGGCGCCCACGCCGCCCAGATCCAGGCGGCGATCGACTTCTCCGGCGTCGAGGTGGTGGTCGCGCCAGACTGGGCGGAGGGTGCCGCCGCCTCGCTGCGCGCCGGGGTGGCCGCCCTGGCCGGGTGCCGCGCGATCATCGTCACCCTGGGCGACGAGCCGCTCATGACCCCGCAGGTCATCGCGCGGCTCGTGGACGAGCGCGGCCCCGCGCGGGCGAGCTACGACGGCGTACCGGGCCACCCGGTGAAGCTCACCCCGACGCTCATGCGCCGGGTGACCGAGCTGGGCGGCGACGTCGGCGCCCGCGAGCTGCTGCGCAGCGCCCGCCTCGTCGAGTGCGGCCACCTCTGCCGAGGAGACGACGTGGACACACCCGAGGATCTCGCCCTGGTGGCGAGTCGAGCGAGGAGAGGAGCGAGGGCGTGAAGTTCGAGCAGTCCTTCGACGTGCAGGCGCACATCGAGGAGGTGTGGGCCGCGCTCATCGACGTGCAGCGCGTGGCGCCGTGCCTTCCCGGGGCGGAGGTCACCGAGGGCGGCGAGGACGGCGTCTTCCACGGCACCTTCCAGGTGAAGCTCGGTCCGACCACTGCGTCCTACGCCGGTCGGCTCGAGATGGTCTCGCTCGAGGAGGCCTCCCACACGGCGACGATGCGCGCCGACGGGCGCGACAAGCGCGGCCAGGGCGGCGCCAAGGCCACGATCGTCTCGCGAATGACTCCGGCGGAAGGGGGCGGCACGCGGGTCGAGGTGGAGACGGACTTCTCGATCACCGGTCGGCTCGCCAGCTTCGGTCGCGGGGGGATGATGCAGGACATCTCCAACCGCCTGCTGCGGGAGTTCGCGGCCTGCCTGCAGGCGGAGCTCGAGGGCGGGTCGGGTGGAGCGCCGTTGGAGCCCGAGGTCGAGCCGGCGGCGCCGACCGCCGCGAGCGGCACCGGCGACCCGCCGCCGCCGCCTCCTCCTCCTCCGCGGCCCACCGGCCCGCCTCGCCCGGCCGCCCAGCCCCTCGATGCCGGCTCGCTCGCCGTTTCCGCGTTGCGAGAGCGCCTCTCCGTCGGGCCGGTCGCCGCGGCCGCGGGTGTCCTCGGCGCGCTCTGGTTGCTCCGGCGTCGCCGTCGCTAAGACGTGGCGCCGGACGGGTTGGCACGCCGACCGTGCCGATTCAGTCGAGGAACCCGCTGCGCCGGAACCACACGAACAGCGCCACGAGCGGCACGACCAGGCCGCCGATCCCAAAGACGAGAAAGACCCACAGCGAGTTGATGTGGCCGGTGAGCCAGCCGAAGTTCTGACCGAAGAACCCCACCACGAACGAGAGCGGCAGGAAGATCGTGGCGATGATCGTGAGCTGCTTCATCACCCCGTTCAGCCGATTGGAGACCGTCGAGAGATAGACGTCCATCGTGCCGGTGAGCAGGTCGCGGTAGGAGTCGATGAGGTCCGAGACCCGGATCAGGTGGTCGTAGATGTCGCGGAAGTAGTCGCGCGAGTCGGGACTCAGCCCGGGCAGTTCGACGATCTCGTCGATCGTGCGCGCGGCGAGGTCGCGCTGGGGCGTGACCACCCGCCGCAGCGTGACGAGGAAGCGCTTGAGGCGAAAGACCCGCTGGAGCTCCTCGTCCCCCGGCGCCCGGACGATCGCGTCCTCGAGCTCGTCGATCTCGTCGTCGATGCGCGCCAGAAGAGGGAAGAACGTGTCGGTCAGCGTGTCGAGCACCCGATAGACGACGAACTGCTCGGAGCCCGCGGGGCGGCGCTGGAAGCGCTCGTGGAGCTCCTCGAGCTCGTGGCAGCCCTCGTGGCGGATCGTGATCACGTAGCTGCCGCTGACGATGAGGTGCACCTCGGTCAGCGCCGGCTGCCCGTCCTCCTCCATCCGCGCGCCGTAGAAGACGAGGTAGATGTAGCTCTCGTAGGACTCGAGCTTGGGGCGCTGGCCAAACTCGGCGAGGTCCTCGACGACGAGCGGGTGCCATCCGAAGCGCTCGGCGAGCTGATCGATCTGCGCGGCCGGTCGGCCCGGCGACGTCGAGCCAGAAGAACTCCTCGCGCTCGCACAGGCCGGCGATCCGCGTCTGGTCGATCGAGTCGAGCACCTGCACGACCGACGAAGCTACCCGAGGCGGCGGATCCGCCGCGCCGACTCGGCTACACGCCGGCGGGCTCGAGCTCTGCCGCCTGGCCCTGCTCGGCCTCGGGAGTCGGCCCGGAGAGGGACGGCGCGCCGACCTGGGGCTCCGGCGCCGCGCCCGTCCCGCGCACGAGCGTCCAGGCCGCCACGGCTCCGAGCAGAGTCACCCCGGAGCCGAGCTCAAGGCCGGTGCTCAGGGAGGAGATGAACGCGTCGCGCAGCACGTGTGTGACGCCCGACGGGAGCGCATGGCCCCCGGTGCCGGCGCCGCCCTGCCCGATCCCCTCGGCCAGCTTGCTCCGGACGCCGGCGGGCAGGCCCGGCAGCTTCGCGTCGAGCTTGGACTGGCCGACCGCGGCGATGATCGCCCCGACGACGGCGACGCCGAACGTGCCGCCCACCATCCGGCTCATGGAGAGCACGCCCGAGGCCACGCCCGCCTTTGTGCGGTCGACGGCGTTCATCGCCGCCGTGCTCATGGGCGACATGGTGAAGCCCATCCCGATGCCCATGAGCACGAACGCGGGGAGCAGGAACCCGTAGCCGGAATGCGTGGTGATCCGCGACTGCCAGAAGAGCGCCCCCGAGATGCACAGCAACCCGAAGGTGAGCAGCGGCCGCGCGCCGACGCGGTCGACCAGCCGGCCGCAGATGGGCGAGAGGACGATGAGCACGAACGTCGTGGGCAGGAAGCGCACGCCGGCCTGGAGCGGCGAATAGTGCAGGGCGTTCTGCATGTAAAGGGCGATGAAGAAGAACATCGCGAGCATGGCGAAGGAGACGACGAACCCGACGATGTTCGCGCCGAGGAACGGGCGCGAGCCGAAGAAGGAGAAGTCGACCATCGGCACGCGCGCCCGCCGCTCGACGACCACGAACCCGGCGAACGCGACGAGGGCGAGGGCGAGGAGCCCGACGATCCGCACCGAGCCCCAGTGCCAGCGGTTGCCCTCCACCAGAGCGAGGACGACGGCGGTCAGGCCGACGGTGATCGTCGCGATGCCGGGGACGTCGACCTTGCGCGCCACGGTGTCGTCACGCGACTCGTGGGCGGCGAACAGCGTGATCGCGATCGCGCCCACGGCCACCGGCAGGTTGAGGAAGAAGATCGCGCGCCAGCTCACCTGCTCGGTGAGAAAGCCGCCGACCACGGGCCCGATGGCGAGCGCCAGTGCCGAGACGCCGGCCCAGGTGCCGATCGCCTTGCCGCGCTCGTGCGCGGGGAAGGCGTTGGTGATGATCGAAAGGGTGGCCGGCATCATGAACGCCGCGCCGATGCCCTGGGTGGCGCGCCCGGCGATGAGCCAGCCGTCGTCGGGGGCGAGACCGATCGCCGCGCTCGAGAGGGCGAAGACCACCACGCCGAAGAGGAACATCCGGCGGCGCCCGAGGATGTCGCCCAGGCGCCCGGCGGTGACGAGCAGCACGGCGAAGACGAGCGTGTAGGCGTTGACCGTCCACTCCAACGAAGAGAGGTCGGTCTTCAGGTCGCGCTGGATCGAGGGCAGCGCGACGTTCACGACCGTGTTGTCGAGCATGATCATGAAGAGCGCGAAGCACATCGCGCCGAGGGTCCACCAGCGGCGGTTCTCCTCGCGCAGCGAGAGCCGGCGAGCGTGGTGCTGGAGGCGTGCGGTCACGGGGCGGTGTCCTCGGTGTCGAGTCGGCAGGCGGTGACCTCGGGCCGCGCCAGCACGGGCGCGAGCGCGTCGGAGAGCCGCCGCCGTTGGGCGGGGGTGAGGCTCGAGGCGATGCTGTGGAGATGGGAGAGGCGGCCGGCGTGCATCTGCCGGGTGACCTCGCGACCCGCGTCGGTGAGCCGCACGCGCTTCATGCGCCGGTCGGCGAGGTCCTCGTGGCGCAGGACGAAGCCGCGCTGGTGCAGCCCCTCGACGGTCCGGCTGGCGGCCGGCAGCGAGACGCCGACGCGCTCGCCGAGCTCCTTGAGGGAGAGCTCGGCGTCATCGACTCGGTCGAGGATGTGCAGCGCCTTGACCTGGGTGAGCGAGAGCTCGAGCTCCGCCACGGCGCGGAAGATCTCGGAGTTGCCCGTCTTGTGGAGGTAGACGACGAAGGAGGAGAGCTCCGCGGCGAGTGTGGGCGCGCTCACCTCCGTCCCGGCAGCAGTTGCTTGCATATGCGCAAGTGTTGCACCTCTTGCAACCACATGTGGTGCGACGCGCCCGCCGGCGCGGACTCGCTACGCGGCGAGCGCCTGACTGCGGCCCGCTGCGGCGGCCTCGGCCTTGGCGGCGACATCGCTCTCGCGCGGCGCCCGGACGTTCCAGGCCAGTCCGAGCCGCTCGAGCCCGCGGATGATCGCGTAGGAGGGGTCGAGCTGGCGGCGGCGCAGCCCGTGCCGCGCCGAGGTGGGGAAGGCGTGGTGGTTGTGGTGCCAGCCCTCGCCGAGGGACACGAGCGCGACCGCCCAGTTGTTGCGGCTCTCGTCGTCGGTGGCGAAGCGCTGCTCGCCGTAGAGATGGCAGATGGAGTTCACGCTCCACGTCGCGTGGTGGAGCAGGAAGATCCGGACGAGTCCGCCCCAGACGAGGGCGGTCAGTCCCGCGTGGAGGCTCCCGCCCGAGAGCGCGAGGCCGGCGAGGAACGGCAGGAGCAGGCCGAGGAGCGCCCACACCGGGAAGAGGCGGTCGACGAAGCCGATCGCGGGGTCCTCGCGCAGGTCGCGCGCGAAGCGCGAAGCCGACGCGCGCTCGCCGCGGTCGAAGAGCCAGCCCATGTGCGAGTGCCAGATCCCGCGCGCCACCCCGCGCCAGCCGGCACCGCCCTCCGTGTGGGGGGAGTGAGGATCGCCGGGCTCGTCGGTGAAGGTGTGGTGCTTGCGGTGGTCGGCGACCCAGTGGATGACAGCGCCCTGTACCGACATCGAGCCGCAGGCGGCCAGCGTGGCGCGCAGCCACGGCGCCGCGTCGAAGGAGCGATGGGTGAGCAGGCGGTGGTAGCCGATGGTCACGCCGAAGCCGGTGAGCGCGTACATCACCGCCATGATCGAGAGGTCGAGTGCGCTGACCGCGCCGCCCCACAAGAGCCAGACGGCGACGCAGAAGCCGAGGAAGGGGAGGACGACGGCGGTGACGGTGATGCGGCGTTCGAGCTTGGACATGAGTTGCAGGCTAGGGTGAACCCGGATCCCGTTCTCCTCATGCTCGTACGAGGACGGTGAAGCAGAATTGTGCCCTTCTGATAACTAATCCGCTCAGCCCGGCGCGCTGGGAATCGGGTCCCTCAGCGGGGCCCGCGCGAACTCGGCCAGTCCCTCCCGCAGCCCGACCCGAGCCGTGAAGCCGAGCTCCTGCCGCGCTCGGTCGGTGGCGGCGAAGACGTGGCGCACGTCGCCCAGGCGAAACTCGCCGGTGGTCTGCGGCCGCGGCGCGCCGGCTCCCATGGCGTCGGCCAGCCCCGCGGCGAGCTCGCCCACGGTGCGGGGAGTGCCGCTGGCGATGTTGAAGGTGCCCGAGCGTGGGTCGCCCGCGGTGAGCGCCAGCACGTTTGCGTGCGCGATGTCGCCCACGTGCACGAAGTCGCGCCGCTGCGCGCCGTCCTCGAACACCCGCGGGGCGCGACCGGCGGCCAGCGCGCTGCGGAACAGGCTCGCCACTCCGGCGTAGGGGGTGTCCCGCGGCATCCTCGGCCCGTAGACGTTGTGGTAGCGCAGCGCGGTGACTGTAACGCCGCGCTCCCGCGCGAAGACGGCGCACAGATGTTCCTGGTGGAGCTTGGTGGCGGCGTAGACATTGCGGGGGTCGGTCGGCGTCTCCTCGGGGACAGGCGCGGGCGCGAGCTCACGTCCGCAGCGCGGACACGGCGGCTCGAAGCGGCCGGCGCGGAGGTCGGGCTCGGCACGTGGCGGCGGACGGACCGCGCCGTGCTCGGGGCAGAGGTAGCGGCCCTCTCCGTAGACGACCATCGAGCTCGCGAGGACGAGGCGCCCGGCGAAGCGCGACTCGGCGAGTCCGCGCAGGAGCTCGGCAGTGCCGAGGGCGTTGTGGCTCACATAGTCGGGGGCGTCCCCGAGGTCGACCCCGAGTCCGACCATCGCCGCCTGGTGGCAGACCGCCTGCACGCCATCGACTGCGCGAGCGAGCGCGGCGCAGTCGCGCACGTCGGCGTGCATCCACTCGGCGGCGGGGTTCAGGTACTCCGGCGCCCCCGCGTGGGCTCGCGGATGCAGCGCATCGAGCACGCGGACCGCGTGCCCGGCGGCGATGAGCGTGTCGACCACGTGGGAGCCGACGAAGCCGGCGCCGCCGGTGACGAGGATCGGACCGGGCATCCGACCCACCCTACGACGGGCGGGCGGCGACCGTGATCGATGTGATCCTGCCCGTGCTCGATGAGGTCGAGGCGCTCCCCTGGGTCCTCGAGCGCATGCCCGCGGGATTCAGCCCGCTCGTGGCCGACAACGGGTCCACCGACGGCTCGGGCGAGCTGGCCGAGCGGCTCGGCGCGCGCGTCGTGCGCGAGGAGCGCCGTGGGTTCGGAGCCGCGTGCTACGCCGGCCTGCGGGCGGCGCGTTCGGACGTGGTGGCGTTCATGGACTGCGACGGCTCGCTCGATCCCGCCGAGCTGCCGCGGGTGGCGGGTCCCGTCTGCGCGGGTCGGGCCGACCTGTGTCTGGGGACGCGGCGCGCGGAGCCCGGCGCCTGGCCGCTGCACGCGCGCGCGGCCAACGCGATGCTGGCGCGCGAGTTGCGTCGTCGCACCGGAGCGGGCCTGAGCGACCTGGGGCCGATGCGCGTCGCCCGACGGACGAGCCTGCTGGAGCTGGGCGTCGAGGACCGCCGCTTCGGCTGGCCGCTCGAGATGGTGCTCCGCGCCGCTCGCGAAGGGTGGCGGATCGAGGAGCGGGGCGTGACCTACCGTCCGCGCGTGGGCGGGCGCTCCAAGGTCACGGGCACCGTGCGGGGTACGCTGCTCACGCTGCGCGACATGTCCTCCGTACTGGGCTGACCGGGGCGAATCGGTCTAGGGCTGAAGGAGCTGGTTCTGCGCGCTGGCGCGCTCGGCGCCCACGGTGAGCGTCGCCGGTCGAGTCCCCTTGCCGCCGTCGATCGAGTAGGAGCCGGGCTTCAGCTCCACCTGTACCTCCGCCGTGCCCTGAGGATTGATCGGCCCGCTCTTGGTCGGGGCGTCGGTCGTTCCGCCGTCCGCGCTGGAGACGGACACCTCCTGCGAGGACATGCTCTGGTTCGAGACCACGAGGAGGACGGGACCGGCGCCCACCTGGGCGGGCGAGACCGTCACCCGGCCTCCGCTGATGACCGCCGTGACGTTGATGGGCGCGGGGGGGCGCGGATTGTTGGCGAAGGTGGCGCCGGTGCCCCCGCAGCCGGCGGGCACGAGCACGCCGATCAGGATCGCCGCGCTCAGTGACGCTCGCATCCGGGTATGGCCTGCGCTCAAGACTCGTCTCTCCTCCGTGACGCCGCTCGGGGCGAGGGCGCACCCGAACGGCGAGAACCCTAACCGACGCCGCTCCGTCACGCGAGCGCCGCCACTCGTTGACAACGGGCGCGGGTCGCTGCGGTTGCGGTTTGGGAGGGTTCGGAGCGTCGCTGCTGTTGCAAGCGCGCGTGCATGGCGTCGGCGCGGCCCGATTGCCTGTGCGCGATGTCGTCCCTGCTCGAGCACCCGCTGCGCGCGGCGGAGTTCCTCGTTCTCGACACGGAGACGAACGGGCGCCCGGGCGATGGGTGCGAGCTGACGGAGGTCGGCACGGTGCTCGTGGGCGGGGGAGAGCTGCACGAACGCTGGGGAACGCTGGTGCGGCCGCTCGCGCCGCTCGGGCGCGGGATCCAGCGCTTCACGGGAATCACGCAGGCCATTTCCGAAGGGGCGCCGGAGCCCGCCACCGTGCTGCCCGAGCTCGCCGCTCGGATCCGCGGGCGGGTAGTCGTCGCGCACAACGCCGCTTTCGACCGCCGGGTCCTGACCCAGGCCTTCGACCGTGTGGGCCTCGCGTGGCCCGATCCGCCGCTCATGTGCACGGTCGCGCTGGCGCGGCGGCTGCTGCCGCTACAGCGCCAGCGCGCACTCGGCGCGCTGGCCGAGGCGCTGGGAATCGAGGTGGAGCTCGCCCACCGCGCGCTGGCCGACGCGGAGACCTGCGCGCGGGTGCTCTGCGCGCTCTTCCCGAAGCTCTGCGCCGCGAGCGCGACCGTCGGGGAGGCGCTCGCGCTGCTGCGAGGACGGCGCTCCCGGCCGTCCACGGCGCGTCGCGCACCGCGGCCGCCGGGAGCACGTCGCGCGCGGGCCGAGCTCGACTTCGCCCACCTCCCGCGCGACCCCGGCGTGTACCTGTTCCGCGCGGGCGACGGCCGCGTGCTCTACGTCGGCAAGTCGGTCTCGATCCGCTCGCGGGTGCGCGCGCACTTCGCGCCCGGGGCGAGCGCCGGCGAATGGACCGCGCAGGCCGAAGTGGTCGACTACCACGCGACGCACTCCGAGGTCGCCGCGCTCCTGCTCGAGAGCCGGCTGATCAAGGAGCTCTCACCGGTCGGGAACGTGCGGGGCAGATCCACAGAGAAGCTCGTCTACCTGCGCTGCCGCCTCGACGTCGCCTTTCCCGTGCTCGAGCTCGCGGCCGAGCCGGCCGCCGGCCACGGCCTGAGCGTCGGGCCGCTGCGGGGGCGGCGGGCGGCGGGCGAGCTCGTCGAGCAGCTCAACTCGCTCTTCGGGCTGCGCCACTGCGGTCGCTCGCTCCCCCGCCGCGAGCACCCGTCGGCCTACGGGCAGATGGGACGCTGCCTCTCGCCGTGCCTGGGTGACCTCGACCCCAACCTCTACCGCCGGCGCCTCGACGAGGCGCTCGCGCTGTTCATGGGCGCGGGAGACGGCCGGGAGGCGCTCCTCGGGCACATGGAGGGCCAGATGCGGGCGGCGGCCGCGGCACGCCACTACGAGCGCGCCGCGTGGCTGCACCGCCGGCTCGGGCGCCTGCGCGCCCTCCTCGACCGCCTCGACGGGACGCTGCGGGCCACCCATGCCCGTCCACGGCTCGTGCTCGCCCGCCACCCCACGGCGCCGCGCGGGGACGCGTTCTGGCTCGCGGGCGGACGGATCGCCGACCGAACGCCCCTCACCGACGCGGAGGAGGTGGCGGCGCGCACCGAGCGGGTGCTCGGACGCCTGGCGCCCGTCGGCGCCGGCGC
>JAABUJ010000853.1_pt1 | contig 52498 bp, 58 predicted proteins | sample 5559131 | NCBI WGS metagenome assembly JAABUJ01 (sample SAMN10711875, study PRJNA513366) | rock metagenome | isolation source: Antarctica rocks | place: Antarctica: Victoria Land, Mt New Zealand nord | collected 2016-01-07
TGCCGTGTGCATGAACCGCAACATCTGGGGGGCGGAGGGCTTCGAGGAGATCTCGATTCGACACAGCAAGTTCGCAACGCACCGCTTCGCGCACCACGCCGCCCCGGCGCTGGAGCGGTTCGCCGACAGCTCGCCCATGCGGTTCCTGGCCGGCATCCGCGCCGCCCGCGAGCAGATCGTCGCGCGCAAGGACGAGGACCGCGAGACCATCCTCAGGAAGCGCGGCTTCAGCAAGGGCGAGACCGCCCGGATCATCGCCACCGTGCTCGACGAGGAGGGTCACCCGCCGGCGTCGATCTACGATTTCGTGCAGGGCATCACCGCGATCGCCCGCACCAAGCCCCACCAGGACGCCCGGCTGGATCTGGAGGCCAAGGCAGCCAAGCTGCTCGCAAACGCCGCCTGACGTGCAAAGCCGGAGAGCCGTTTATGCGCCTCTCCGGCGCTACACTAACTCAGGCAGCGAACAGAAGCCGTTCCGTCTCGATCAAAGTCTTGAGGTTGGACAGAATACGCGGCCACCCGCCCGAGACCGCTCCGATCAACACGGAGCCCCCGCGATCAATCTCGTGGTGGACGGTCAACTTGACCACGCCGTCTGCGGGCTCGATCTCGAAGGTGCATCGCGAGTCCCCTTCGGCTTTGAACTCCGGTTTCCACTCGTTGTGCCAGCGAAGCACGAGACGGCGCGGAGGGTCGGTTTCCAGCACCTCACCCGCGTCCGCGAGTCGGCCGTCCTCAAAGCGCAGTTGCCACGGCGCGCCGACCTTCCAGTCGCAATCCACCGTCATGTTGAACCAATATTTGCGGATCATCTCCGGGTCGGTCAGCGCTGCCCAGAGACGTTCGGGCGTGGTGCGGATGTAGGTCACGTAGAGGAAGTCGGAACGGGTCGCGTCAGTCATCTTGGTCTCCTTCCAGGGTGTTTTTCAGGCCGGTCAGCGCGCCGAGACGTACGCGGTCGAACTTGCCCATCCAGCGCTCGGCGATGTCGTTGATCGGGACAGGATTGAGGAAATGCAGCTTGTCGCGGCCGCGGGGCCGCGTTGCGACGAGGTTTGCCGCTTCGAGGACGGTCAGGTGTTTGGTGACACCCTGCCGCGACATGGACAGGCCAGCGCACAGCTCGCCCAGCGTCTGCCCGTTCTTCTCGAAAAGTCGGTCGAGCAGCTGCCGGCGACTTTTGTCGGCGAGCGCACGGAAGAGAACGTCATCGTCCATAGCCTTAGATATGCAACCCATCGGTTGCATGTCAAGCGCTGGACGCTCGGGAGGCTGCGGTGACCGGCTTCCGTCACAGTTTCCCTGGGCATGAGTTTCCCGGGTTCTACCGCCGTGCGGCTCGCCACTTCCCGAGAGGAAGAGGTGGGCCGCGATTTTCGTGCGGGTTGAGGGTCGAGAGAGAGGCTCCCGGCCACCCGCGCGGAGTATCCCGACATGACTAATGTTCAGAAGGTCACGCTTTCGTCCTCACGTGACATCCCGTTCAACAAGCTGATCCTGTCGCAGTCCAACGTCCGGCACGTGAAGTCCGGCGTCTCGATCGAGGAGCTGGCCGAGGACATCGCCCGGCGCGGCCTGCTCCAGGGCCTGTCCGTCCGCGCGGTCGCCAACGCCGAAGGCGTCGAGACCGGCATCTACGAGATCCCGGCCGGCGGCCGGCGCTTCCGGGCCTTGCAGCTCCTGGTCAAGCAGAAGCGCATGACCAAGACCACGCCGGTGCCCTGCGTCGTCCGTGAGGGCGGCCTGGCCGAGGAGGACAGCCTCGCCGAGAACGTCCAGCGCGCGCCGCTGCACGCCCTCGACCAGTTCCGCGCCTTCCTGAGCCTGCGCGAGAAGGGCCAGAGCGAGGAGGAGATCGCCGCGGCGTTTTTCGTGCCCGTGGGCGTGGTGAAGCAGCGGCTGCGGCTCGCGTCGGTCTCGCCGAAGCTGCTCGACGTCTACGCCGAGGACGGCATGACGCTCGACCAGCTGATGGCGTTCACCGTCTCGGGCGACCATCAGCGTCAGGAGCAGGTGTTCGAGCGGTTGTGCCAGTCCTACGACAAGCAGCCCTACACCATCCGGCGCATGCTGACCGAGGGCACGGTGCGCGCCTCGGACAAGCGGGCGCAGTTCATCACCGTCGCCGCCTACGAGGAGGCCGGGGGCGTCGTCCTCAACGATCTTTTCCAGGGCGACGACGGCGGCTGGCTGCAGGATGCGGGCCTCGTCGACATAATGGTCGCCGAGAAGCTGCGCGAGGCGGCCGACGCCGTCCGCGCCGAGGGCTGGAAGTGGATCGAGGTCGCCCCCGACTTCGCCTACGGCCACAGCTTCGGCCTGCGCCAGCTCCGCGGCGACGCCGTGCCGCTGACGGCGGAGGAGGAAGCGACCCTCGCGGCGCTCAGCCAAGAGGCCGACGACATCGAGGCGGCGTCCGCCGAGGCCGAGGAACTGACCGAGGAGCAGGACCGGCGCATGGGCGAGATCGAGGCCGCGATCGAGTCGATCAACCAGCGGCCCATCGTGTTCGACCCTGCCGACATCGCCATGGCCGGCGCGTTCGTCTCGATCGACCGCAACGGCCGCCTGTCGGTCGAGCGCGGCTTCGTCCGGGCCGAAGACGAGCCGAAGGTGAAGGTCGAGGAGGAGCCGGTCGAGGATACAACGGCCGCGCAGCCAGCTTACGGTGGATATGGCGACGGCGGTCGCGTCGCGGCCGACCAAAACGACACGACGGCCGAGGTCGCCGAGCCGGAGGAGGACGAGGGCATCAAGCCCTTGTCCGACCGGCTGACGACCGAGCTGACCGCCTTCCGCACCGTGGCGCTCCGCCAGGCGCTGGGCGAACGGCCGGACGTGGCGTTCCTGGCCGCGCTGCATGCGCTCGCGCTCCAGACGTTCTACCACTACGGGCTGGACTCCTGCCTGGAGCTCTCGGTCAAGAGCGTCGGCTTCAGCGTGCAGGCGCCGGGGCTGAAGGACAGCGCGGCGGCGGTCGCGCTGGACCAGCGGCACAAGGACTGGGCCGCCGCTCTCCCCAAGCAGCCGGGCGAGCTGTGGGAGGCGCTGGCCGGCTTCGACATCGACAGCCGGCAGGCGCTGTTCGCCCATTGCATCGCGCAAGGGGTGAACGCCGCCTTCGACCGCTATACGCGGCGGCCGCGGGCGCTGGCGCACGCTGACCAGCTCGCTCACGACCTCGATCTCGACGTGGCGGCGGCGGGCTGGACGGCGACGGTGGACAGCTACCTCGGCCAGGTCACCAAGGCCCGCATCGTGGGCGCGGTGCGGGAGGCGCGGGGCGATCGCGCCGCCGAGGGCATTGCCCACCTCAAGAAGGGCGACATGGCCAAGGCCGCCGAAGGGCTGCTCGCCGGCACGGGCTGGATCCCCGAGCCGCTGCGCACGCCCGGTCACGCGCTGCCGGAGCCGGTCGAGCCTGCGCCCGAAGCGGTGCAGGTCGAGACCGTCGAACCCTCCGAACCGATGGACGCCGACGACCCCGAGCCGACGGAAGCCGAGGCGTTCGAGCCGGACTTCGAACCCGCGCACGCCTTTGCGGCGGAATAGCGCGACCCTCGCGGAGCGGCTCCGGCCGCTCCGCATCCCTTCTCTTCACGCCCGGCCCCCGCGCTGAGCGTCTTCATTCCGGGAGGCCATCATGGCCGACTACTTCACTCAGTTCTCCTGCATGTTCGACGTCGGCTCGACCGAGAAGGCCGTTGCAGCGCTCGCGCTGCTCGACGAGCTTCGAGACGATCCGGCGGACGACGAGCCGCCATACGGCTTCGACGCCACCGTCGACGGAGCCGATCCCGGCGTTCTTTGGATTCGCGACAGTGACGGCCAAGGTGACCCCGAGCACGTAATCGCCTTCGTGCTTGCCTGCGCGGAGGCGTTCGATCTTACCGGCCGCTGGGGCTTCGCCTGGGCGCTGACGTGCTCTAAGCCTTGCCTCGACGGTTCGGCGGCGGTGCGCAGCTCATCGACCTCGCCGCCCGCAAGAGCCTCGCTTGGCTGGATTGCAGCCATTGGCTTGCAGGCGCGCTCGATCCGGCGTTCGACGCCGATAGCGGCATCGCACGATCGGCGCTAATCGACGGCGAACCGGCTATCGGCATGGGCGAGCCCGTCGGCGATGATGGCCGGGCCGGGATCGACGCCCCCGCGATCCCCGCGAACTGAAGCTCCCCACAATACGCCCGCCCACCTCGGCCCGCCGGCGACGGCGGGCCTTTTTCGTCGGAGGCCGTGATGTCGGACAACGCATCCGCACTGGCGCGCCGCCTCGCCCGAGACGCAGAGGCCGTATGCCGCCACTACCTACCCGCCGGCCGTCGTGAGGGCCGCTATTGGCTCGTCGGCGATGTCGAGAACTCGCCAGGGCGGAGCCTCTATGTTCGCCTGCGTGGACCCGAGTCGGGCAAGGGTGCAGCAGGCAAGTGGCGCGATGCAGCCAGCGCCGAGCATGGCGACCTGCTCGACCTGATCGCAGCCCGCGAGCACCTGACCGAACTGCGCGACATCCTCGACGAGGCACGTCGCTTCCTGAGCCTGCCACGACTCGAACGCTGCGACGATCTCGCCACCCCCGCACCGACCGGCTCGCCCGAAGCGATTCGACGACTCTGGGCGATCTCGAAGCCGATCCGCGGCACGACCGCAGAAGCGTATTTCCGCACTCGCGGCATTACGGTCTTACGGGATTGCACGTCGCTCCGCTTCCACCCGCGCTGCTATTACCGGGCCGATCGTGACGATGCTCCCGACGTGCGCACCGCCTGGCCCGCGCTGATTGCGGCCGTCACCGACGTTTCAGGCACGATCACCGGCCTTCACCGCACCTGGCTTGACCCGAGCGGGAGCGACAAAGCCCTTATCGCCACGCCGCGACGAGCGATGGGCGACCTCTTAGGGCACGGCGTCCGATTCGGCCGAGCCACGGACACGATGGCGGCAAGCGAAGGCATCGAGACGATATTGTCGCTGCGGCAGGTCGCACCGGGTCTCCCCACCGTCGCCGCGCTCTCGGCCGCGCACCTCGCCGCCCTGATCCTGCCCTCGACATGCAAGCGCCTCTACATCGCCGAGGATGCCGACCCTGCGGGGCTGAACGGCGCTGACCAGCTCGCATCCCGGGCGGAGGCCGCCGGGATCGAAGCGATCCGACTGCACCCGGCGATGGGCGACCTCAACGAAGACCTCATTCGCCTCGGGCATGAGGCGACGGCGGCGAGGCTCAGGATCCAGTTCGCACCGGAGGACGTGGCCCGCTTTCTCACGCTCGATGGGACGATGCGGAAGGGGGAACGAGCGGCGTAGGCTCGACGAGCTCCGACGACGAGACCGTGGGCCGGGTGAGGTCTCCGCCATTCCGGCAAGAGCGCGCCCTTGGCCTTCTAGGGGGCGATCGGACCGGAGCCGGGGCCAGCCGCAACGGCTGCGGGCGACTTTCTTCCCCGCCGGGCAGAGCCCGGCTCCTCGCGGGACAAGAAAGCCGCCCTCCGCCGCCCTCCGCTGCGCTTCGGCCGCCGCGAAAGTGCGGCGGTGCTGTCCGCCCCCTATGGCCCCGGCCTGGTGATCGCCACGAAGGCCGCGATGGGCGCGGTCTTACGAACGGCGAAGGATCACCCCAGTGGCGCACGACCCCGACCTCGACTTCGAGCCCCCGCACGCCTCGTCCGCAACCGCCCACATCGTCGACCAGATCGAACTCTTCGGGTTCACGCCCTCCGACGACGAACCCGACCCCCGCGAGCCCGCCGACGACAGCCGCATCGGCGAGGTGATAGGCCAGGCCTTCGACGCCATCGCCGCCGCGGTCCAGGGCACCCGCTCCGAACCCGACGGCAACGACCTCCTCTGGGGATTGGTCAACGCCTGCCACCGCGCCGCCGAGCGCCTCGGCCGTCTCCTCGACGACAACGAGGTCGCGCAGCGCGACAGTCAGCGGGAGCAGGACGGCACCGAGGTGAAGTCCGTGGAGCTGGAACGGCTTCTGGGCAAGGGCCAGGTGCTGATCGACCGCCGCGACGCGCTCGAAACCTTCCGCGACGCCGCCGCCGTCGCATACCGCGGCATCACGGGCGAAGCCTGGACGCCCCGCCACGGCAGCAAGATCAACCATCGCGCCCTGACCGCCGCGATGATCGACAGCCGCGACTTCATCGCCGCCAAGCGTCGAGCCAAGACCGAGGTGCTGTTGCCGAAGGGCGCGAAAATCGCCTTTACCGGCGGGACAGACTGCAACGATCACCGCGCAATCTGGGCCGCGCTCGACCGGGTCCGCGCAAAGCACGCCGACATGGTGCTGCTCCACGGCGGCAGCCCGAAGGGCGCCGAGTTGATCGCCGCCAAATGGGCCGACGCTCGCCACGTTACCCAGATCGCCTTCAAGCCCGACTGGGATCGCCACAAGCGCGCCGCGCCGTTCAAGCGCAACGACGCCATGCTGGAGACGCTGCCGATCGGCGTCGTGGTGTTCCCCGGCAGCGGGGTCAACGACAACTTGGCCGACAAGGCCAGGAAGCTCGGGATCCCGCTGTTCGACTTCCGCAAGGCGGGCGCGTGAGCGCCCGTCCACTTCTCACACAGGAGATCATCATGACCGATGCCGACTTCGACGCTGAATACGCCGAGCAACAGCTCGCCCTTCGCGACACGATCGCCTGGGACGACATTTACGCCCGGGCCTGCCGCCAGGCACGCGACAGCGGCTTCGCGCAGCTGATCCTCGAACGGGGCTCAGCCGACTACCAGCTCATCGACGGTCGTGCGTCCAGTGGGTTGAGGATCGCGCGGCTTCGCGGTGCCAAGGTTCACGTCATCCTGGACTGGGAGGCGTAGAGCCGGATGGTCGCCAACACGTAATCAGCATATCCGCTTGTCCGTCATTCCGGCTTTGCACGGGTCGACGGCGCAGCTCTCGTATCGGCCCCGATCCGCTCTCATTGGCACTGATCCTTGGTCCAAGTCAGGCCCTTGTTCGATCAAGCCGCAAGGGCTCGGCACCTGGTGCCGCCCTCCGGCCTTCGGCCTGCGGGTGATCGCGGCCCAGCCCCGGACACGTCGGGCGCCTGTCGAGCGGGACGGTCCCGCTCCGCACAGGAGCTGCCCCGATGTCTCTCCCCACCGCGCAAGCCTTCGCTTGGAGCCTCGCGACCACGCTGATGACCTGCATCGTCCTCTTCCGCACGGGCGAAGGTTACGCCGCAATGCCTGAAACCGAGTTCGATGGCGATCCTGCCACCGTGATCCATGCATACGATCCCTACGATCGCTGACCGTCCGGCCCCTCCAACGAGGCGTAGGCCCGCTTCGGCGGGTCTGCGTCTTTGCTGTTCTACGCCGTTACGCAATCTGCTATACATCGACTGTAGCGCCATGGTGGTGGTGGCGGCGCTCCAGACACCCTTTTGTCCTGGAGCCATGCCATGATCCTCGGCGTCATCATTAGCCTCACCGGCGTTTGCCTGCTTATCGCCCTGATGTTCCAGATGGCGATGTTCGCACTGCCGCTCTTCGCCGGCGTCAGCGCCGGCCGCCTCGCCTACGAGACCGGCGCCGGGTGGCTTGGCGCGATCCTGCTGGGCCTACTTGGAGCGCTCCTCACGCTCGGCCTTGGACAGGCGGTCCTGGCGATCGCGAAATCGACGGCGTTGCGCCTCGCCGTGATGCTCGTGTTCGCAGCGCCCGCAGCCTTTGCCGGATACTATGTCGTGCTTGGGCTCACCCGCATCGGCGGCGCGCATGGGGCATGGCAGGTCGTGTTCGCCGCCATCGGCGCTGTCGCGATCGCGAGTGCGGCGCTGGTGCGCCTCTCCACACCGCTTATTCCGCTCGACCAACCTCAGCAGGCCTGAGCCTCTCCGTCCTGGCCCAAGGCGACTAGCCAACCGTCAGCACATGCGAAGGGACAACGTCTCGCCACAAGACCGGCGCGACTGACAACGCCTCATCGCTATCTCCAGCTCGACCCAGCGGCAAGAACACGAGCGCCCGCCGGATGGTCCAGGACGGGGGCGGCGTCGCTCCGCACCGAGCGCGCAGAATCGCGGGTGACGAGCGGGGGATCTGCAGCTTCCCCGTGAGCGTCGAAAACCGGAGACCGGGGCGGCGAGTCTCTGGTCGTGTTCGGACGCGAAGAGCACGCCGCTTGTTGACGTGCGCCCGACAGCGCTGACCCCGACGTTGCCGTCGCGTCGGTGTCTCGGGTGATGCGCGACGTTGGGGCGGTCCGCGGACATGCGCCGTTGTGCGCTCCGGAGCCGCCGTTTCTACGCCGGAGGGCATCGCCCGCTTGCGGGAGCCGCGAGGGGTCGCCACGCCTCTCGTTCCTGGCCAGCGCCCGAGCACGCGACCCACGCCGCCTCTGTGATGGCCTGGTCTGGCCGAAGGCCGGCTGAACGCCTCGACCGCCTAAGCCGCAACGACGTCGGGCGACTATTTTCCGCCGAGCGCAAGCGCTCTTTGCATCGCGAAGCAAAATAGCCCCCCGCCGCCGTCCTCCGCTGCGCTGCGGCCCGCAAGCGGGTGCGGCGTCGGTCGCCTCCGGCCTCTGGACCGCCATCGAGGCCGCGATAGGCGCGGGGCTCGAGACACTGAAAGGAACTTTACCATGGCGACCATCGGCAGCTTCAAGGCTTCGGGCAACGGCTTCACCGGCGAGATCACGACTCTCCAGATGCAGGCGAAGAACGTCCGCATCGTTCGCGAGGAGAGCCGCGCCAACGATAACGCCCCCAGCCACCGCGTCTTCGTCGGCAACAAGATCGAGATCGGCGCAGCCTGGGCCAAGCGCTCCAACGAGGGCCGCGACTACCTCGCCCTCAAGCTCGACGACCCGAGCTTCACCGCCCCAATCTACGCCAACCTCTTCGCCGACGAGGGCAGTGAGACCCACTCGCTCATTTGGTCGCGCCCCAGCAAGCGCAACGGCGACTGAGCCGGACCACGACGCCCCGCCCGGACCACTCGGGCGGGGCGCTCGCGCGTGCAGAGCCGCAAAGCCACAACCCGACACTCCACCCTTCGCCGGCCGCCTCATTGCCGAGGCCGAACCGCACGGCGGGTGCGCGGCGCCTTCGTTCCGATGGGCGGCGGGGGTTCCGCGCTCTCCTCCAGCAGCGCCGCCGGCTTTACGCCGATCGCCTGCGCGGCCTCGTGCAGGATTGCCAGGGTGACGTTCTGCTGGCCTCGCTCCATGCTTGAGACATGGGCGCGATCAACGTCCATTCGCACCGCCACCGCGTCCTGACTGAGTCCGGCCGCGAGCCGTAGGCGGCGCATGTTGCCGCCGAAGAGACTCCGGATATCCATCCGGAGGTTTGAGCGGGTCGCGTATTAGAATGCCGCGCACTATGATACGCGACTGGGGGTGCTCGCTCCTTGAACCGTCATCAGATCGCAACGCGAACACGGTTGCGTCCCTGACGGCGCGAAGGTTAACCAAACGGGCGCCCGCGTTGTCGCGAACCAGATCGGGAGTTGCCGATGAACGCCGCGTCCGAGCCGATTGCCGATGCACCACCAGCGTCAGACCACCTAACCGACTACGACCGCTCGCACGTGAAGACCTACCTCCGGCTGCTCGATGCCGCCGCAGAGGATGCGGACTGGCGCGAGGTGGCCGTCATCGTGCTGGGCCTCGATCCCGGGGCCGAACCGGACAGAGCCCGCCAGGTTCACGCCGCCCACCTGGAGCGCGCACGCTGGATAACGCGGGTGGGCTACCGCGATCTCCTCTCGGGTCGACATACCCACTGAATCCTTGATGTTGCGCGCCGGGCAACACGCGTTGCGCCGCGCCCATCTATAAGGCCCGACTACCCGGTGCGTAGTCTGCACGTGGGGCGTACCTCCCGAGTCGCGGCGTAGGCGTCCTTTGTGGAGGAACGTCGCATGTCCGTGGTGGGCGGCGACTGGCGGAACAGCCCCGCCTACGACTATGTGGATGAGATAAGCGTTGAAAAGATCGCGCACGAGTTCCTGCGGCGCAACGACGACTACGCTGCCGATTACGCGACGCTGAGCGCCGATCCGCCCGATCAACGACCTCCCGCGGCGCTCGCGCGCTGGGGGTTGCGATTTCGCGGTGAACCCTCGCATTCGGGCCGATCGGGCCATCACGGTATGGGTCCCGCAGGTCGATCCGCGCCTGGCGCTGCTGACGCGATTGCCGGCTTTGTTTTCGGCAGGTCCGGACCTTGCCGCGGCCGACCCGACCCTGATCGCGTCTGCCGCTGAGGGCGACTACCTCGACCTGCTCGCCCTCGCACCGTCCCGTGGTGCGCTTCTCCTTCCCGGCCAGCCCGAGGGTGCGGTGGCTTTCGTATTGCCGTTCGACGATCTCTTCGAAGAGCGGATCGAGACGGCGCGCCGGCTGCACCGGCTGCTTGTGCGTCGCCAGACGCCGCCCGTCAGCCTGACGGTCTACCGGCGTCGGCGGTTGAAGCTGGCGCTTCGAGCCCTCGACGGCACGCTCGCCGGCGCGGACTACCGCGCCATCGCCGAGGCCCTGTTCGGCGAGCGCGTGCCCAAGGGGGCCGACTTCCGCGACGCCAGTCTTCGGGCGCAGGCAATCCGCCTCGTCCGCTACGGCGTCCATCTCATGCGCGGCGGCTACCTCGACCTGCTCCGGCCCAGTCGTGAAACGCGCTGATCGAGGGGTTCGCTGATTGCGCCTCCGAGGGGATGACGCCACCCCGCCAACAAGTTCGTCATCTACCCCGCCGCGCTTGCTCCGCCAGGGTGCTCACCGACCGCCGCCGCTCGCCGGCAGCGGCCGATCCACCACCGGAGCTACACCATGCCCGATCCCCTCGCAGGTTTCCCGCCGCGCAATCTCCGCACCCAGGAAGCCGCTCGCTTTCTCGGCCTGTCGCCCCGCACGATGGAGAAGCATCGGACCTACGGAACCGGCCCGCGCTACTCCAAGCTCGGTGGCCGCGTGGTCTACCGCGTCGACGACCTCCAGGCCTGGGTGGCGCAAGGCGCGAAGGCATCGACCTCCGACGACACCGGCCAGACCGTGTCACCCGCGAAGCCGCACTATGCGCCGCTCGCCCGCTACGCGGGCCAAGAGCGCCGCTGACGGCACGGCCTTTCCAGTGCGCCGTCCTCCACCCGCCAGCGAGCGCGCCTCGCTCGACGTCTTCGAGGCGCTGTCCGGTCCGGTCGCGCCCCGCGACCAGCGCGACCTCATGGAGCGGCCCTTCTTCTCTCTCGCCAAGGCTAAGCGCGTGACTCCGATCCACTACAAATCCGGCTCTACGGAAGTGCAGGTCTACGCCGTCCCGGAACATGGGCTCGCGACGATCTGGGACGCCGATCTCCTGATCTGGGCGGGATCGCAGATCGTCGAGGCGCTCGACCGCGGCATGCCGACGTCGCGCTTTTTCCGCTTCACTCCCTACCAGCTATTAACCTCGATCGGGCGCGCGACTGGCAACCGCGAATATCTGCTTCTGCGCGGGGCGCTTGCGCGCCTGCAGTCGACCGTGATCCGCACCACCATCCGTCAGGGCGAGCACTGGCGGCGTCAGCAGTTCTCTTGGATCAACGAGTGGGAGGAACTCGCGACCCGCGCCGGGCGGATCGAGGGCATGGAGTTCGTGCTTCCCGACTGGTTCTACCAAGGCGTCATCGATCGCCGGCTCGTCCTCACCATCGACCCCGGCTACTTCGCACTGACCGGCGGGATCGAGCGCTGGCTCTACCGCGTCGCCCGCAAGCACGCCGGACGTCAGGCGGAAGGCTGGCGGTTTGACCTCCGGCACCTGCACACCAAGAGCGCCTCCACCGCCCGGTTCACGGATTTCGCGCTCGACGTCCGGCGGATCGCCGCGCGTCAGCCGCTCCCCGGTTATCGGCTCGAGATGGAGCGCCTGTTCGACGCGACCGGGTTCCTCGGCGAGTTCATCGCCATGCGCCCAACCGAGCCGCCGGAGCCTGTGGACAACTCGCGGTCGGGCTCGTCCGGCTATCGGGACTTCGGGCGCAGCGGTATCGGGACTTCGGGCGCAAGCCTATCGGGACTTCGGGCGCAAGCCGTAAATACGGATTGCTCGATTCTCGCGCACAATCAGCAGCTTACGCTCGCGCTGAATCCGCTTAACTCTTTAACTGAATCTAACTCTAAAGACGCGCGTGCGCGCGAGACGGTGGATAACTCGGCTCCGCCGCAGCCGGAGCGACGGCCATGATCGTCGCGCTCGTCAACCAGAAGGGCGGCGTCGGCAAGACGACGCTCGCGCTGCACCTCGCCGGGCGTTGGGCCGGTAAGGGGAAGCGCGTGGTGGTGGTTGATGCGGACCCGCAGGGGTCGGCGCTCGACTGGTCGGAGCAGCGCGCCCGCGAGGGCGTGGCGCGCCTGTTCGGCGTGATCGGGCTGCCGCGCGAGACGCTCCACCGCGAGCTGCCGGCGATCGCCGCGGACGCCGATCATGTGGTCGTCGACGGGGCACCGCGTATCGCCGGTGTGGCGCGTTCCGCGCTGCTCGCCGCCGACCTGGTGCTGATCCCCGCGACGCCCTCACCGCTGGACGGCTGGGCGTCGGCCGAGATGCTGCGGCTCCTCGACGAAGCGCGCCTGTTCCGACCGGACCTGCCCGCGCGCATGGTGCTGAACCGCTGCGCGGCGCGGACCGTCATCGCGCGTGAGACCGCCGATGCGCTCGCCGAGCATGACCCGCCCGTCCTCGGCGCGCGCATCGGCCAGCGAGTCATCTTCGCCGACGCCGCGCGCACCGGCCGGCTTGCCGAGGAACTCGATCCCGGCTGCCTCGCGGCGGCCGAGATCGCGGCTCTCGCGGCCGAAGTCGAGGGGCTCGCGCCATGAGCCGCCGCAGCGCCGCAGCGCCGCTACGCCGTTCGCGGCCCGGCCGAGTGCGGCGGACGCCTGGGTCCGCACGCCCGAAGCGCGCACGTCGCCCGCACCGGCCTACACCGCGCGGCTGACGATCGACGTCACGCCGGCACTCCGCGGCCGGATCAAGATCACCGCCTTCGAGCGCGGGATCACTGTCGCGCACATGCTGCGCGCGCTGCTTGAGCGCGAGTATGGCGAGCGCGACGGCAGCGCCGGGGACGCGCCGTGACGGGGCTGACCGAAGTCGAGCTGATCCACCTCGAAGGCAAGGTGGAGCGTTGGGTGCGGTTCGGCCGAGAGCGCGAGGAGCGCATCCTCGACCGCCGCCGGCGCGTGCTCGGCTTCGCACCGGGTAGCGTGTTCGCGTTCGTGCGCTGGGCGTCGAACGACTATGGCACCCTCGTCAGCCGCATCGACGTCGCGCGCGCGCCGCGCGAGGGCGAGCCGTTCTCGACGATCCCGTTCGTCACACCCGGCGCGGAGATCCTGTTGCGCTTCTCCGGGTGGCCGAAGGTCGAACAGGTGCTCGCCGCCATCGACCAGGTCGAGGCGCTTGATCTGCGGGCCGAGGAGGCCTGCCCCGATCATTGGCGGCACGTCGGCAACCGCATCGGCGCGGGCCAGCCCCCGCGTCCGTACACCCACGACCGGCACCGCGCCTGGCTGCTTAGAAGGAGTATTGCCGCATGACCATCGCCTGGAAGACACTTGTCACAACGCTCGCCGCCAGCGGCGCGGTCGTGGTCAGCGGCCCCAACCTGGGGTCGCCGGCGCTGATCTGGAACGCCAGCGCCAGCGTGCCGATCGGACTCTACCGCGTGCAGCCCGATCCCCGACCGCACGTCGACGACATCGTCGTCGTCCGTCCGCCAGATGACCTTGTCTGGTTCCTCGCCGAGGGCGGCTACCTGCCGCGCGGCGTGCCGCTGCTGAAGCATGTGGCGGCGCTCGGTGGGCAGCGCGTTTGCCGCATCGGCCGCGCCCTCAGCATCGACGGCGAGCAGGTCGGCGGCGCGCTGGAGCGCGACCATCGCGGCCGCGCTCTGCCCGTATGGCAGGGCTGCGTGGTGCTCTCGGACGCGCAAGTATTCCTGTTCAATGCTGACCGGCCGGACTCGCTCGACGGGCGATACTTCGGGCCGCTGGAGCGCAACACGATCGTTGGTCGCGCCTCGCCGGTCTGGACGCACGAGGAGCCGTGAGCGTGCGCGCTCTTCTCTCCTCCCGGGCGCTTCGGTCGCTGGGTCCGCGCCGTTTGAGCGCGCTGCTCGCAACGATGGGCATGCTCGCGGCCTGTCCGGACTTCGCCCTTGCCGGCCCCGAGCCGCTACCTATCCGTCGCACGTCGCCGCCGACTTCGACGCTGCAGGACATGATTGCCGAGTCGTCGCAGCGATTCGGCGTGCCTGCGTCCTGGATCGCCGAGGTTATGGCTGTCGAGAGCCGCGGCCATGCGAACGCGCTGTCTCCGAAGGGCGCGATCGGCCTCATGCAGGTGATGCCCGAGACCTATGCCGGCATGCGCGCCCGTTACGGTCTCGGCGCGAACCCGTGGGACCCGCGCGACAACGTGCTGGCGGGCGCCGCGTATCTGCGGCTGCTCTACGACCGCTATGGGGCGCCCGGGTTTCTGGTCGCCTACAATGCAGGTCCGGGACGCTGGGACGACTACCGGCTGCGCGGCCGGCTACTGCCACCGGAGACGGTCGCCTATCTCGCCCGTCTTGGTCAGGTGGTCGGCGGGAGCGTGCTTCCCATGCCGACGGTTGACGCCGGGGAAGCGCCTCGATCCCCGCTCGCTTCGCCGCTTTTCGTGCGGCTGGCGAGCATGTCGACACCCCTTCAGAGCGCCAGCGACCGCGACCGAATTGCGCGGGTCATCGACGCCAATGCATCTGTCGTTGGGCGCACGGATACCGTCTTCGTGACCCGCCCGCGCACAGCCGATGCGCCGTCATCCGGGCAGTCGAAAGACGGCCGGGCTGCCGATGCTGCGCCGTCGAGCGCCATGCCACCACCAACATCGCCGCCCTCTGAAACAACGCGAAACCCGCTCTTCCCCGAGCGAACCAGCATTGGAACGAAGCAATGAGCGGGTTCGATCGCGTCCCGCTTGCGGCCGAGCAAGTCAGTGAGGAGTGCGGCGTGTCCTGGCGTGCTTTCGGATGCTTGGGCAGGTGTTCGGATGGTTCGATTGCGAAAGAGCAGCAATCGGGGAAAGTAACGGAGGATGGAGGGCCAGATAAAACGGCTGCCAGCCGTCGGTGTGTTCGTGGAGGAGATCAGAAGCATATCAGAGACTTACGCCGCCAGTGCCTGCCAGCCGTCCACCCCAGGAGTGCTGGCGCAAGTTCGCGTTTTCTTGATCTAATCAACGGCTTAGATGCCAGCCGACCGTCGTTCGAGCCGGGGACCGGCTCGTGACTGGCCGGGACGACGAACTCCGCCTACGGCCCGGCCGGGTCCGTGATCGGGGCCAGGGAAGCGGCAGGCCTCAGAGCTTCGTGCATCAGGTAATCGGGGCCGCCCGCAGGGCGGGGCACACCGGCCCGGGCCTCGGCAGCTTCGGCGCGCGGAGCAGGTCCGGATTCGGCCGTGGTCGCGCTGCGGCCGCACGGTACGCGCTCCGCTCGCCGAGCCGCCGCGTCGTGGTCAAGGCACGTGTGGCGCGGCATCGGGGCACTCGCTTCCGCTCGGCGCCGCTCGCTAAGCACCTCAGCTATCTCCAGAGGGATGGCGTGACGCGTGACGGTGGCGACGCGCGCATGTTCGATGCTCGTGGAGATGCGGTCGGCGTCGAGGCTTTCGCCGCGCGCTGCGAGGACGATCGGCACCATTTCCGCTTCATCGTCTCGCCCGAGGACGCGGCGGAGATGGAGGACCTGCGTGCCTTCACCCGCGACCTGATGGCAAGGGCGAGCAAGGATCTCGGAACTGACCTCGACTGGGTCGCGGTCGACCACTGGAACACCGACCAGCCCCATGTCCACGTCCTCGTCCGCGGGCGCGGCAACGACGGCAGCGACCTGGTCATCAGCCGCGAGTACATCAGCCAGGGTCTGCGCGGACGCGCGGAGGAACTGGTCGGCCTCGAACTTGGCCCGCGCTCCGAGCACGCGATCCGCTCGACTCTGGAGCGCGAGGTCGGCGCCGAACGATGGACCAGCCTCGACCGCGCGCTCCGCGCCACGGCCGACGATGGCGCTGGGGTTGCCGACCTTCGACCGGGAGGCGAGGGCGATCCCGAGTTACGGCGGCTCTTGGTCGGGCGGGCGCAGACGCTGGAGCGGCTTGGCCTCGCCGAGCCGGTCGGGCCCGCGCAGTGGACGCTCAAGGCCGATGTCGAACCCACGCTCCGGGCGCTCGGCGAACGTGGCGACATCATTAAGACCATGCACCGGGCGCTCAGCCGCGGCGACCGCGTGCCGGACCCGGGGGCTTTCGCGATCCACGGCGACGAGCAAACGAGCCTGCTCGGTCGGCTCGCCGATCGCGGGCTGCACGACGAGCTGAAGGGCTCGGCCTACGTCGTGATCGACGGCGTGGACGGGCGCGCCCACCACATCCGGTTCGGCAGCCTGGAAGCCACCGGCGACGCCCAGGTCGGTGCGATCGTAGAGGCGCGACCGTTCACAGGAAGCGACGGCCGGCAGCGGCTCAGCCTCGCCACCCGCTCGGACCTACCGCTCGAGGCGCAGGTGACCTCGGCCGGCGCGACCTGGCTCGATCGCAACTTGGTGGCTCGGGAACCGCCGGCTCTGGCGAACGGCGGGTTCGGGGTCGAGGTGCGGGAGGCGCTGGAGCGCCGGACCGAGCACCTGGCGAGCCAAGGTTTGGCGCGCCGCGCGGGACAGCGCGCGCTGTTCGCACGCGACCTCCTCGAAACGCTCGGGCGGCGCGAACTGGACTCTGCCGCGAACAAGATCACTGCCGAGACCGGATTACCGCGCCAGCTGGCAGCCGAAGGCGAGCATGTCGCCGGTGTCTATCGCCAACGCGTGCAACTCGCCTCCGGCCGATTCGCGATGATCGACAACGGGCTCGGGTTCGAGCTCGTGCCGTGGAAGCCCGCGCTCGAAGTCCAGATCGGGCGACAGGTGTCTGGGGTGGTGCTGCCCGGCGGCGGGGTGGATTGGAGCTTTGGGCGCAAACGCGGCCTCGGCCTCTGAGGGCGGCTCCGGTCTTTGCGCGCCAGGACGCGCGGTCGTGCGATCAGCCCAATGCACTCCTTGCGTGCGCGAGATCGGCTGTTCTTTGTGGCGCCCCACATAGATCCGGGGTGACGTGACCGTGAACGCGACCAAGATACTTTGGGGCCAGATCATCGCGGTCTGTTCGATCGCGCTCGCCTTCGTCTGGGCGGCGACGCAATGGACGGCCGCCGCCCTCGGCTACCAGGCGCAGCTCGGGGCGCCGTGGTTCCGGGTCGAGGGTTACCCAGTCTATCACCCGCCCGCCTTCTTCTGGTGGTGGTTCGCCTACGACGCCTACGCGCCCGAAGTGTTCGTGCATGGCGCCTACATCGCCGCCGCAGGCGGGCTCGCTGCTGTCGTCATGGCCATCGCCCTGTCGGTGTGGCGGGCCCGCGAGGCCACGCACGCCGACACATACGGCTCGGCGCGATGGGCGACCGAGAAGGAGGTGCGGAAGGCAGGCTTGCTCGGTGACGACGGGACCGTGCTCGGGCGGCTCGGACACGACTACATCCGGCACGACGGACCCGAGCATGTGCTGTGCTTCGCGCCCACTCGCTCAGGAAAGGGCGTGGGCCTGGTCATCCCGACGCTGCTGACTTGGGCCGGTTCGGTCATCGTCCACGACATCAAGGGCGAGAACTTCGGCCTGACCGCCGGATGGCGGGCGCGCTTCTCGCGCGTCCTGCGCTTCGATCCAACCGACGCGGATAGCGACGCCTACAACCCGCTGCTGGAGGTGCGCCGCGGACCGAACGAGGTGCGCGACGTGCAGAACGTCGCTGACATCCTGGTCGACCCGGAAGGCGCGCTGGAGAAACGAAACCATTGGGAGAAAACCAGCCACGCGCTCCTGGTCGGGGCCATCCTCCACGTCCTCTATGCCGAGGCCGACAAAACACTGGCCGGCGTCGCGAACTTCTTGTCGGATCCCAAGCGGCCGATCGAGACCACGCTCCGGGCCATGATGACTACGCCGCACCTCGGCAAGGCGGGGACGCATCCGGTGATCGCCAGCGCCGCACGCGAACTGCTGAACAAGTCGGAGAACGAGCGCTCGGGCGTGCTGTCGACCGCCATGTCGTTCCTGGGCCTCTACCGCGACCCCGTCGTCGCGCAGGTGACCCGCCGCTGCGACTGGCGCATCCGCGACCTGGTCGATGGGGCACGGCCGGTCACGCTCTATCTCGTGGTGCCGCCCTCCGACATCAGCCGCACCAAGCCGCTTGTCCGCCTGATCCTCAATCAGGTCGGCCGTCGACTGACGGAGGAGCTTGAGGACAAGCGCAAGCGCCACAAGCTCCTCCTCATGCTCGATGAGTTTCCGGCGCTCGGTCGACTGGACTTCTTCGAGTCGGCGCTGGCCTTCATGGCCGGTTACGGCATCCGCTCCTTCCTGATCGCTCAGTCCCTCAACCAAATCGAAAAGGCCTACGGGCAGAACAACGCCATCCTCGACAACTGCCACGTCCGCGTGAGCTTCGCGGCAAACGACGAGCGGACGGCCAAGCGGGTGAGCGATGCGCTCGGCACCGCGACCGAGATCCGCGACGCCAAGAACTATGCCGGACACCGGCTGTCGCCGTGGCTCGGGCACCTGATGGTTTCGCGTCAGGAGACCGCACGTCCGCTGCTCACGCCGGGTGAGATTATGCAGTTGCCGCCCGCCGACGAGTTGGTGCTTGTCTCGGGCCTCGCCCCGATCCGCGCCAAGAAGGCGCGCTATTACGCCGATCGGCAGCTCGCCGGGCGGGTATTACCGCCGCCCGAGCGCAAGCCAGGGCGAAGTCCCGCGTCTCCGCCCGCTGACGATTGGAGCGGGCTGAAACCGATCGCGGCGCCTGCGCCCACGCCGATCACGGTGCCCGCCGCCAAACCCGCCGCGAATCCGGCCGAGACCGAGGACCCCGCCAACGCCGGCATCCGCCGCGAGCCAGAGTTGCCCGAACACGAGGCAATCGCGCCCGAGGCGCCGCCGGCGCGCTCGGTGCGCGAGTTCGAAGACCCGGAAGAGGAGCTTGACGCCGACCAAGAGGCGGTGAAATCGCGCATGCTACAGGCTCGCGCCTCCCGCAGCCTGGCCCGACAGATCTCGCTCGATCCCGGCGACGACATGGCACTTTGACCATGACCGCGCGCGGCAAATACACGTTCCGGCTCCAGACCGAGGTCGCGGCGCGGCTGGCCGACTATGCCGCGCGCACCCGCGTGCCGCAGGCGCAGGTGGTGGAGGCGGCGCTCGCCTCACACCTGTCGGCCGACGCCGCCGACCGGCTCGAGGCCGCGCTCGCGCGGCGTCTCGACCGGATGACGCGCGCGATTGAGCGGCTGGAACGGCACGAGACGATCGGCAACGAGGCGCTGGCGCTCTTCGTCCGTTTCTGGCTGACCAGCGTGCCGCCGCTGCCAGACAGCGCGCAGGCCGCCGCCCAGGCGAAGGGACGCGAGCGTTACGACGGGTTCGTCGAGGCGCTCGGCCGAAGACTCGCCAAAGGCAAGTCGCTCGCCGATGAGGTCTCGCGGGAGGTCGACGGGTTAGGTTCCCACCCCGTGCTTTGAGCCGCCCCACCCCGCTGTTTCTCTTTCTACGCCATAGCTCTCCGCGCGATTTTCCTTGTTGAGCCGGGCCTGATCGGCCGCTTTGTATCCACCCCGTCAGTGATCCGCGCCGCGGCGCGCCAGCCACACGGGGTGCTTGTTCGTGACCACCATCGCCTTCCGGCCCGAAGCTCAAGCCCGTGGCGCGCGGATGCTGCGCACGGCGCTGGGGCCGGCGATCGCTGGGTGGCTCGACGACGCAAGCGTCGGCGAGGTCATGCTCAACCCCGACGGCCGGCTCTGGATCGACCGGCTCGCCGGCGGCCTAGAGGACACCGGCCTCGAGCTCGCCGCCGCGGACGGCGAGCGCATCATCCGCCTCGTCGCCCATCATGTCGGCGCCGAGGTGCATTCCGAAAATCCGCGCGTCTCCGCCGAACTGCCCGGGACGGGGGAGCGGTTCGAGGGGCTGCTCCCGCCCGTGGTGGCCGGCCCGACCTTCGCGATCCGGCGTCCCGCCGTCGCGGTGTTCACGCTCGACGACTATGTCGCGGCGGGGATCATGGCGGAGGGCGCGGCCGAGGCGCTGCGCATCGCGGTCGCCACGCGCAAGAACATCCTCGTCGCCGGCGGCACCTCGACCGGCAAGACGACGCTGGTCAACGCGCTCCTGGCCGAGGTCGCCCACACCTCCGATCGGGTGGTGCTTATCGAGGATACGCGCGAGCTGCAGTGCGCCGCGCCCAACCTCGTGGCGCTTCGCACCAAGGATGGCGCAGCCTCGTTGACCGACCTCGTGCGCTCGGCGCTACGCCTGCGCCCCGACCGCATCCCCATCGGCGAGGTGCGCGGCGGCGAAGCGCTCGACCTCGTCAAGGCGTGGGGCACCGGCCACCCCGGTGGCATCGGCACCATCCACGCCGGAACTGCGCTCGGCGCGCTCCGCCGGCTCGAGCAGCTCGTCCAGGAAGCGGTGGTCACCGTGCCGCGCGCGCTCATCGCCGAGACCATCGACGTCATCGCCGTACTCAGCGGTCGCGGCTCCGCGCGCCGCCTGTCCGAACTCGCCCGTGTCGAGGGGCTCACCCCGACCGGCGACTACCTCCTCACCCCTGACTGGCCCTTCAACCTTGGAGACCCTGCATGATCCGCAATGCCCGCCGCCGGCTCGTCGCCGGCGCGTCCGTCCTCGCCCTCGGCCTCCTGTCGGCCCCCGCCTACGCGGCCGGCTCCAACATGCCGTGGGAGCAGCCGCTCCAGCAGATCCTCGACTCGATCCAGGGGCCGGTCGCCAAGATCCTGTCGGTCATCGTCATCGTGGTGACCGGCCTGACCCTCGCGTTCGGCGACACGTCGGGCGGCTTCCGGCGCCTGATCCAGATCGTGTTCGGACTCTCGATCGCCTTCGCGGCGTCCAGCTTCTTCCTGTCGTTCTTCTCCTTCTCGGGCGGGGCGCTCGTCTAATGCTGGAGAGCGACGATCCCGTAGCGGGCTTCTACGCGCCGGTTCGGCGGTCGCTGACCGAGCCGATCCTGATGGCGGGCGCGCCGCGGACCGTCGCCATCATCAACGGCACACTCGCCGCAGCGGTCGGGCTCGGACTGCGGCTCTGGATCGTGGGCGCGGCGCTCTGGCTGATCGGCCACCTGGCCGCGGTCTGGGCGGCGCGCCGTGACCCCGCCTTCGTCGACGTGGTCCGCCGTCACCTGCGCTACCCCGCGCATCTCGGGAGCTGACGCGGCCATGCTGAACCTCGCCGAATACCGCAGGAAGCCGCAGGCGCTGGCCGATTTCCTTCCCTGGGCTGCCCTGGTCGCCGCGGGCGTGATCGCCAACAAGGACGGGTCGTTCCAGCGCACCGCCCGCTTCCGCGGGCCGGACCTCGACTCCGCCACGCCCGCCGAGTTGGTCTCGACCACGGCGCGGCTGAACGGCGCGCTGCGGCGGCTCGGCTCCGGCTGGGCCGTTTTCGTGGAGGCGCAGCGCGTGCCTGCCAACCGTTATCCGCGCAGCCGCTTCCCCGACGCAGCGTCCGCCCTGGTCGAAATGGAGCGCCGCTTTCAGTTCGAGGAGGAAGGCGCGCACTTCGAGAGCGCCTACTTCCTGACCTTCGTCTGGCTGCCGCCGGTCGACGCCGCCGATCGCGCCGAGGGCTGGCTCTACGAGAACCGCGCGGCCGCCGGCGCTGACGGCCGCGCCGCGCTGACCAGCTTCATCGACCGCACCGATCGCGTGCTCGCGCTGCTCGAGGGCTTCATGCCCGACGCGGGGTGGCTAACCGACGAGGAGACGCTGACCTACCTTCACTCGACCGTCTCGACCCGCCGCCACACGGTGCGGGTGCCAGAGACGCCGATGCACCTCGACGCCATCCTGGTCGACGAGCCGCTCTCCGGCGGGCTGGAGCCCAGGCTCGGGAACGCGCACCTGCGCACCCTGACCGTGCTCGGCTTCCCGTCGCGCACTTGGCCCGGCCTCCTCGACGATCTCAACCGGCTCGCCTTCCCGTATCGCTGGTGCGTGCGCGCCGTGGCGCTCGACAAGACCGACGCCACGAAGGTGCTGTCCCGCATCCGCAGGCAGTGGTTCGCCAAGCGCAAGTCGATCGCCGCCATCGTCAAGGAGGTGATGACCAACGAGGCCTCGGTGCTGATGGACTCCGATGCCGCCAACAAGGCGGCCGACGCCGACCTGGCGCTGCAGGAGCTGGGTTCGGACTTGATCGGCGAGGCCTATGTCACTGCGACCGTGACCGTCTGGGACGAGGACGCCCGCGCCGCCGACGAGCGGCTGCGGCTGGTCGAGAAGACCATCCAAGGCCGCGACTTCACCTGCATCCGCGAGGGTGTCAACGCGGTCGAGGCGTGGCTCGGATCGCTGCCGGGGCAACTCTACGCGAACGTCCGCCAGCCGCCGATCTCGACGCTCAACCTCGCCCACATGATGCCGTTCTCCGCCGTCTGGGCCGGCACCGCGCGCGACGAGCATCTCGGCGCGCCCGCGCTGTTCGTCGCCAAGACCGAGGGCTCGACGCCGTTCCGCTTCTCGCTTCACGTCGGCGACGTCGGACACACTTTGATCGTCGGGCCGACCGGCGCGGGCAAGAGCGTGCTGCTGGCCGTCATGGCGATGCAGTTCCGCCGCTACGAGCGCGCGCTGATCTTCGCCTTCGACTTCGGGGGCTCGATCCGTGCCGCCACGCTCGCAATGGGGGGCGACTGGCACGACCTCGGCGGCTCGCTGTCGGAGGACGCGGCCGAGCCCGTGGCGCTTCAGCCTCTCGCACGCATCCACCTGCCCGAGGAACGCGCCTGGGCGGCGGAGTGGATCGCCGCGATCCTCGGCCGCGAGAAGGTGGCGGTCACGCCGGAGGTGAAGGAGCTTCTCTGGGCCGCGCTCGGCTCGCTCGCGTCCGCGCCCGTCCACGAGCGAACGCTGACCGGCCTGTCGGTGCTGCTCCAGAGCCAGGCACTCAAGCGCGCGCTGCAGCCCTACTGCCTGAACGGGCCCTGGGGCCGGCTGCTCGACGCCGACGCTGAGCGGTTGGGCGAAGCGGATGTTCAGGCGGTCGAGACCGAAGGGCTGATCGGCACCGGCGCGGCTGCGGCCGTCCTTGCCTATCTGTTTCACCGCATCGAGGACCGGCTCGACGGCCGGCCGACGCTCCTGATCGTCGACGAAGGCTGGCTGGCGCTCGACGACGAGGGCTTCTCCGGCCAACTCAGGGAATGGTTGAAGACGCTCAGGAAGAAGAACGCCAGCGTGGTGTTCTCGACCCAGAGCCTGGCCGACATCGACAACTCGCCGATCGCACCGGCGATCATCGAGAGCTGCCCGACGCGGGTGTTCCTGGCCAACGAGCGCGCGCTCGAGCCGCAGATCGCCGCGACCTACCGCCGGTTCGGTCTCTCGGATCGCCAGATCGAGATCCTGAGCCAGGCCACCCCCAAGCGCGACTATTACTGCCAGTCCCGCCGCGGCAACCGGCTGTTCGAGCTCGGGCTCGGCGAGGTCGCGCTCGCATTCGCCGCAGCCTCTTCCAAGACCGATCAGGCGCTCATTGCCGAGCTGTTCACCGAGCACGGCCGCGGCGGCTTCGCCCGCGCCTGGCTCCAGGCGCGCGGCGCCGGCTGGGCCGCCGATCTCGCCCGCACTTTGCCCGAGGAGCTTGCCCCATGACCGTCCGTCGTTTCCGCAATCGTGTCGCCGCCGGTGCGGCGATGCTGTCGCTGGCTTTGGCCGCCGCGCCTGCTCACGCGCAGTGGACGGTGTTCGACCCGTCCAACTTCTCGCAGAACGTGCTCACCGCCGCGCGCACGCTGCAGCAGATCAACAACCAGATCACCTCGCTTCAGAACGAAGCGCAGGGGCTGATCAATCAGGCGCGCAACCTCGCGAACCTGCCTTACTCGTCGCTCCAGGCGCTCGAACAGAACATCGCCCGTACCCAGCAGCTGGTCGCCCAGGCGCAGGGCATCGCGTACAACGTCCAGAACATCGACCAGGCGTTCCGCACCAGCTACGCCCCCGCGTCCGCGTCCCAGACCGACCAGCAGCTCGTCGCCGGCGCGCAGGCGCGCTGGCAGCAGTCGGTGCAGGCGCTCCAGGACGCCATGCGGACGCAGGCGACGGTGGTCGGCAACCTCGACACCAACCGCACCCAGATGTCCGCGCTCGTCACCGCGAGCCAGGGTGCGACTGGCGCGCTCCAGGCGACCCAGGCCGGCAACCAGCTCCTCGCGCTCCAGGCGCAGCAGCTGTCGGATCTGACCGCCGCGGTCGCGGCGCAGGGCCGGGCGCAGGCGCTCGACGCCGCCCAGCGGCAGGCCGCCGCGAGCCAGGCCCAAGAGCAGCTCCGTCGCTTCTTGAACATGCCGACCGGCTACCAGCCGACCACCGTCACCATGTTCCACAACTGAGGTCGGCCATGCGGCGGCTTCTCTCCCGATCGGACCTGTTCGCGGCTTGGGATCGCCGCGTCGTGCGTCGCACGCTGCTGGCGCTCTCGGTTGGCGCGCTATTGTGCCTCGTCGCAGCGTTGCTGGCCGTGAAGGAAGGCCAGGACCTGCGCGGCGGGTCCGCGCCGCCTTTGGTGACGCACCCGGCCGATCCGCTCGTCGCCGAGTTCACGCGCTGCCAGGCGCTCGGCCAGGACGGCGCCCGCGACGCAGGCTGCCTCGCGGCGTGGGCGGAGAACCGCCGCCGGTTTTTGGGCGTCGATCGCCGTCCGGCCGCGCCGAACCCGCAGACGCAGCCCTCGCTCGCGGAGGTGCGCTGAGATGGGCGGGACCGGCGTTATCGACCGCTTCCTGGAGGTCTTCACCCGCTACATCGACAGCGGGTTCGGCCTGCTCCAGGGCGAGGTGAAGTGGCTCGCGGGCGTGCTGATCGCCATAGACCTCGTGCTCGCCGCCCTGTTCTGGGCAATGGCGCCCGACGAGGACGTAATCGCCCGGCTGGTCAAGAAGACGCTGTTCATCGGCGTGTTCGCCTACATCATCAACAACTGGACCAACCTCGCGCGGATCGTGTTCGAGAGCTTCGCGGGCCTCGGGCTAAAAGCATCCGGCACCGGCCTTTCCGAAGCCGACTTCCTCCGGCCCGGCCGCGTCGCCCAGGTCGGGCTCGACGCCGGTAAGCCGATTCTCGACTCGATCTCGGGTCTTATGGGGTTCGTCTCGTTCTTCGAGAACTTCATCCAGATCGCCGTGCTGCTGTTCGCCTGGGCGATCGTGATCCTCGCTTTCTTCATCCTCGCCATCCAGCTGTTCGTCAGCCTGATCGAGTTCAAGCTGACCACGCTCGCCGGGTTCGTGCTGATCCCGTTCGGCCTGTTCAACAAGACCGCGTTCGCCGCCGAGCGCGTGCTCGGCAACGTGATGAGCTCGGGCATCAAGGTGCTCGTGCTGGCTGTCATCGTCGGGATCGGCTCGACCCTGTTCAGCCAGTTTACCCAAGGGTTCACCGGCCAGCCGACGATCGAGGACGCGATGGGCCTCGTGCTCGCGGCGCTGTCGCTGCTCGGGCTCGGCATCTTCGGACCCGGCGTTGCCAACGGGATCATTTCCGGGGGCCCGCAGCTCGGCGCGGGCGCGGCGGTCGGCACGGGCCTCGCCGCAGGTGGCCTCGTCGCCGCAGGCGCGGGCCTCGCCGCAGGCGGTGTTGGACTGGCGGGTGCGGCCGGAGGCGCTGCGGCAGGAGCAGCGCGGGGCGGCGCGTCGATCGCCGGAGCTGCGACGACCGCTTACCGCACCGCGTCGGCCGGACAGACCGGCGCGAGCGCGGTGGCGAGCGGTGTCGGCGGTGTGGCGCGGGCGGGCGGATCGGCCGCAGCCCAGGCGGCCACGAGCCCGCTGCGCCGCGCAGCGGCCTCAATGGGCGACAGCTACCGTTCCGGCGCGCGCGGCGCGTTCAAGGCCACTGGCGGCACGATCGGCGGCGGCGACGCGCCGGGCGCAACTTCGCCCGACGCCCCCGCACCGACGGGTGAACCCGGTTGGGCCCGCGCCATGCGCCGCCGCCAAGCCGCCCACCAAGGCGTCTCCACCGCCGTCCATGCGCTGCGCTCGGGCGACGGCGGCGGCTCGGGTTCCTCTGTCTCTGTCAGCGAAGGCGAGTGATGTTCTTCAAGCGACCCGACGTGCGCTATGGGCGCACCCCAGAGCCGACCACTCCCTATCAGCGCGCCGCGCAGGCTTGGGACGAGCGGATCGGCTCCGCGCGCGTCCAGGCGAGGAACTGGCGGTTGATGGCGTTCGGCTCGCTGTTCCTGTCCGGCGGCCTTGCCGCCGGGCTCGTCTGGCAATCGGCGACCGGCTCGATTGTGCCGTGGGTGGTGCAGGTCGATCGGCTCGGCCAGGCGCAGGCGATCGCGCCCGCCGACGCGGCCTACCAGCCGACCGATCCGCAGGTGGCTTGGCATCTCGCCCGGTTCGTGGAGGAGGTCCGCTCGGTCCCGGCCGATCCCATCATTCTGCGCCAGAACTGGCTGCGGGCCTATGACTACACCACCAGCTCGGGCGCGCTGGCCCTCAACGACTACGCGCGCACCAACGACCCGTTCGCCAAGCTCGGGAAGCAGCAGATCTCGGTTGAGATCGGCAGCGTCATTCGCGCCTCGCCGTCGAGCTTCCGCGTCGCCTGGACCGAGCGCCGATTCCAAGACGGCGCGCTCGCCGCGACCGAACGCTGGATGGCGATCCTGACGGTCGCGATCCAAACGCCGCGCGACGCCGAGACGCTGAAGAAGAACCCGCTCGGCGTCTACGTCACCGCCCTCAACTGGTCCAAGGAGCTCGGCTGATGCGTCTCCCTTTGCTCGGGGGCGCTTTGTTCGCCTCCGCCTCAGTCGCCGGATGCGCGCACAAGTTCACGCCGCCGGCGATCAGCTACGACGAGACGCCGAAGGCCGCCGTGTTGCAGCCCGATCCGCCCAGGCCGGTGCAGGTGGTGGCGATTCCCCAGCCGCTGCCCTTGCCGGGCCAGCTCAAGCCGCTCCCGCCCGCGGGCCACACCGCGGCGCCCGAGCCGGCCGACCCTCGTGCTCGCGTCGCAGCCGCGAACGGGGCCGCGCGCGTGCAGCCAACCCGCGCCGGGTACCTGAACGCGGTGCAGGTCTATCCCTTCTCGGACGGCGCGCTCTATCAGCTCTACGCGGCGCCAGGGCAGATCACCGACATCGCGCTGGAGCCGGGCGAGCAACTCGCCGGCACGGGGCCAGTCGCCGCCGGCGACACGGTGCGATGGATTATCGGCGACACCGAGAGCGGCTCTGGCGCATCCAAGCGGGTCCACATCCTGGTCAAGCCATCGCGCGCCGACCTCCTCACCAACCTCGTCATCAACACCGACCGCCGTACCTATCATGTGGAGATGCGGTCGGCCGAGCGGACCTACATGGCCTCGGTGTCGTGGTCCTACGCCGCCGATCAGCTTATCGCCCTGCGTCAGCAGAACGTCCGGGCAGAGACGGCCCAGCCGGTCGCAAGCGGGATCGATCTCGAGGCGCTCAACTTCCGCTACCGCATCGAGGGCGACACACCCGCGTGGCGACCCCTGCGCGCCTATGACGACGGCCGGCAGGTGTTCGTCGAGTTTCCGCGCGGCATCGCCCAGGGCGAGATGCCGCCGCTCTGGGTGATCGGCGCCGCCGGCGGAACCGAACTGGTCAACTACCGCGTCCGCGGCCGCTACATGATCGTCGACCGCCTGTTCGCCGCCGCCGAGCTGCGGCTTGGCGACGAGCACCAGAAAATGGTGCGGATTGTACGCACGGACGGAAGGCCGACCTCGTGAGCGGCCCGGGCGACGATCGCGAGCCGGACCGGGAAGATGAAGGCCAGGGTCCGGGTCATCCGGCGGCGTCCGGACGACCCGATGGCGTGCGGACTGACCGCGAGATCGCCGCCGAACTCCGGCTTCGCCCCGAGCGGCCGCGCGTGATGCGCCTGTCCCGGCGTGTTCTCGCTGGCCTGGGCGGCGTCTCGGCGATCGCCGTGGCAGGTGCGCTGACGTTCGCGCTTTGGCCGCACGGGCCGAAGGGACCTGGGCAGGAGCTCTACAACACCGACAACCGGCAGACCCCGGACGGTCTGAACGGCCTTCCGCGCGATTATAGCGGCCTACCCAAGCCAATCCCGCAACTCGGGCCGCCTCTGCCCGGCGATCTCGGCCGCCCCATGCTCAACGCAGGCGTAGGGGCGCCGCGCTTGCCGCAGCCGTCACCGGCTCGGCCCGATCCGGAGGCGCAGCGCCTCGCCCAGGAGCGGCAACGCCTCGCGCAGGAGATGGAGGCGGCTCGCACCAGCCGCCTGTTCGCGAGCGAAGCACGTGCGGCGGTTCAGGCTCCGACCGGCGGCACGGGCTCGCCTATCCCTCTTCCTACGCTCGATGCGAACGCGCTCGGACCGAACGCCGGTGCCGCCGCCCAGCCCAGCGAGGCCGATCGCAAGCTCGCCTTTCTGAACGGCCCCGTCGACCGACGCACAACCAGCGCCGATCGCGTGCAGGCGCCCGCGAGCAAGAACGTCGTCCAGGCAGGAGCCGTCATCTCCGCCGCGCTTCTCACGGGCCTGCGCTCGGATCTTCCCGGCCAGATTACCGCTCAGGTGACCGAGGCCGTGTACGACGGTCCGACCGGAAAGATCCTGCTCATCCCGCAGGGTGCGCGGCTGATCGGCCAGTACGACGCCCAGGTCGCGTTCGGCCAAAGCCGAGCTCTGCTTGTGTGGAGCCGGATCGTGATGCCGAACGGCCGTTCCATCGTGCTGGAACGCCAGCCTGGCGCCGATCCCGAGGGCTATGCCGGGCTGGACGGTCAGGTCGACAATCACTGGGGCGTGCTGTTCAAAGCCGCGCTCCTCTCCACCATCCTGTCCGTTGGTTCCCAAACGGGAACGTCGAACAACCAAAACAGCCTTGTCGACGCGATCCGCCGCGGCTCGTCAGACTCGATCAGCCAAACCGGACGACAGGTGGTGGGCCGCTCGCTGCAAGTCCAGCCGACGATCACCATCCAACCGGGCTTCCCGGTTCGGGTGATCGTCACCCGCGACCTCGTGATGGACCCCTATAGCGGGTGAGGGGGGACGCACATGACCAAGTTGAAGCTAGGCACGATCCCAGATGACAGGCCCATCAAGCTGACTATCGAGCTATCCGGCGCCGCCCACCGCGATCTCGTCGCCTACGCTGAAGTGCTGTCCCGTGAGACGGGGCAATCAGTCGAGCCGGCGAGGCTGGTCCCACCGATGCTCGCCAGGTTCATGGCGTCCGACCGAGCCTTTGCGAAGGCTCGGCGGGCGATACCGCCCCAGCTAGGCCGGGGTGACGGACGAGATCCCGAACGTGCTGACGTGCAAGGCTCAGAAAGCGCCTGAGCACGGGATTGTCGTTCTGCTCCGACCAAACGACGCTGAAGGGCAGCATCTCGCCATGGAGCTGCCGAAAAACCACGCCGGGGTAGGTCACCGCCGCCTCGGCAGCTCCGACCAGACTGATCCCGCGGCCAAGGTCGACCAGAGCGATGAGGCCGTCCCGGCGAACCGGCAGCGGCTCGACAATCGGATGGATCCCCAACTCAGACATTTGCTTTATGACGTAGTCGTGGATTTCGGGTCCTGGGTCTGCCTTGCTTACGATGAATCGTTCTGAGACAAGTTGCGGCCACTCGATAACCTCCCCTGCCGCGAGACGGTGATTGTCGCCCAACGCGACTAGTATTGGCTCTGACCAGAGAGGTTCGACAACGCAGCCCGGTGCGGGCGGATTTCCTACTACGAAACTAAGGTCCATCTTAAGCGCACGAATGTTACCGACGTGAACTCTCGGCGGCCCCTCGACAACCTGCAGATCCACGTCCCCGTGAGTTGCGAGAAAGGAGCGCAAAAGATCACGCGCGGTTCCGCCCGCGATAGAGGAGACAACCCCAACGCACAGCGACCCCTCCGCTCCGACACTGCTTGATAATGCAATACGGACGAGGTCGTCGAGGTCGCCCATGATTGCGCGGCCTCGCAGCAGGATCCTCCTACCCGCAACGGTCGGCTGCGCGCCCTGATGCTGACGTTGGAACAAGCTGACACCGAGCGCGTCTTCTAAAGTGCGCAGTCTCCGGCTTACGGCAGAAGGCCTGACGCCGAGGGCCGCCGCAGCTTTGCGAAAGCTTCCATAGTCGAAGACGAGTAGGGCATGCTCAAGGGCAGCGAAATCTATTGTTGGGGCACGCAAGAAGATCGGCCGTTCTCCAACAGCAGGGGCAGTAGAATGTCGTCTGTTCATGGCCAGCGGCGCCGCTGGGAGGCCGGATGAATTACGCGGTTGCACGATCGAGGGCGGTTTGCTGGTCCGCTGGCTCGCTCCGGTTGCCCCGGCCTGTGCCGATACGCTGCAGAGACGCAACCGCTTCAGCCCGATCGCTCCGGCCCGGCCCGACGACAGCGTGCTCGGCCGTGTCCAGCTCGCGCGGGACGCTGCCGGCGACGCCCGAAGCATCCGTGATAAACAGCCGCATGATAATCTCCTCAAGGCCTGACCCAGCGGGACTGTTCATGACCGTCGTCCGTCTACCGTCAGAATCCTGACCGTAGCCTGCGAATCCGGGACGAGCCATGCGGGAACGTCTCCAACATCTGCTCGATCGTCCGTTGCAGGGCCTGTGACCATGTGCGGCAATGGCAGCGCAGTCCGCTCGGAGGTGAGCGGCTGCGCCTTCTCGGCTGCGCACCGCTCGATCATCTCAGGCAGCTGAGCCGATCGCGGTTGGCACCGGACACCTTCTTCTCGGAAGCGTGTCGCAAGCCAGCATCGCGCCGCGGACTCCGATCGGCTTGCGCTGTTCGAAGCGGAACGTCGGTTTACAATCGGGCGCCGGCGACGCCGCCACTCCTCGCCCTACGAAGCGGCAGCGAGTCCGAATATTTTCGGCAACGCCCGCCCCGCTGAAGCCGACGCAGAGGCCTTGAGTGTGAGCACGACCCAGCCGAAACCAAATAGGATCACGAAAATGAGCGCAGCCCGATGCGGCAGCAACAAAGAAGCGCACAGCCCGGCGATTGGGACCCCTTGCATCATGTGCGCAGCGAGGAAATGAGGAGGGCGGAGGTCCGCGCCGTCGAGAGACCAGCCGGTCAGACGCATCTTACGCGAGGTCTCGGGCGGCACCCCCGCGAAGTGGCTCGTCACCGCGCCCATGCGAGCGCCGGTCAGCATCGTCAGCGCAGCCCCGCCCAGTAGTCCCGCCGCGACCCCCGTGCGAACGGAGGAAGCCCATCCAGGAAGAGGTCCGATCGCCGCATCGATGCCGATCACAACTGCTGGGGCCAGGACGAAAACTGCCCCGAGGCCCATCAAGACGGACATGGCTGCTTCAATCCGAGTGCTGGTATTGAAGTGTGAATGGCGCCCGCGTGCGGCTTGAATCGCGATGTACGCGAATTCAAATATGCCTGCTGCAACCGACACAAGCACCGCGACCCGCAATGCTGTGCCCTCTTGCATGATTCGGGGCAACCGGTGCGCGATCAGGGCAAAAGTGGCGAAGTGAGACGAGAGCGATAGGGCGAAGTTAAAGGGCTTCGACCAGACCCCGTCACCGCCCAATCGTCGTGTATCTATTTGTCGACCAGCAAAAAGCATTGGCACGGCGAGACCGAAGGTGATGGCGGCGGCCGCACAGAGTCGGTCCGCTCGGAGGAAATGGACGGTGTCGATCATAGGACCCTCGGGGGGTGACGGCGAGTACAGGCCGTGGCGGCGAGGGGCGGGGGCCGGTGGAACAGTCCCTGACCTCGCCGAACGGGTCGATGCGATGCCACGTCATCCGCCCCGTGCTCGATCGCGCCTATCGCCACCTACTGACGCGCGCGCGTTGCGAAGATGCTGTCCAGCAGCGATTCGTGCTGCTCCGGCGTATAGCTCGCGTCCGTGAACGCGTGCACCTCTTGCGGGGACACCGAATAGCCGCGCCGCCAGCTCAGCACGGCTATCCGCCGCAGTGCCTCCAGCCTGGCATCAGCGAGTTTGGGATTGTTGCGGCCGAACAACGTGCCGAGCACGGTCGACAGAACTCCTGGGCGGTGCAGCGACGATGGCGGATCGCGCTTGGCTATCGCGCTCACCTGTATTTCCAGCGCAGAAGACCGAGCAACTGCCGCGGCCTGCTCAGTAACCGGCACTGGCGTGGACCACGCGGCGACTATTTGCGGGCAGCCGCGCGGGGGAAGGGGGACATCCAAATACGCCATGATCTACTCCTTCCTTGAGGGCGAAACGTAAGCATCCGGCGAGCACCGCAGGTACTGACCTGCTGGGCATCGCAGGTCGTGTAACGGGTCAGGCGGCCTGAGCGAGGGTCGCGGCTTCGCGGCTGGCCTTCCAGGCCCACGGCAGCAGTTCGTCGATGCGCTTGGTCGGATGGTCAGGGAGCCGGACCAGCACGTCGGCCAGCCAGGCCTGCGGATCGACGTCGTTGAGCTTTGCGGTCTCGATCAGCGTGTATATCGCGGCGGCGCGGTTGCCACCTGCATCCGAGCCGCAGAAGGTCCAGTTGCGCCGGCCGATGGCGATGCCGCGCAGGGCACGCTCGGCGGCATTGTTGCTGAGGCAGATGCGGCCATCGTCGAGGAAACGGGTGAAGGCGCCCCATCGTGTCAGGCTGTAGCTGATCGCCTTGGCGGTCGTGCTGCCCGGCGACAGCAGGGCCCGCTTCTCCCGCAGGAAGGCCTCCAGCTCCAGCACGAGCGGCTTCACCTGGTCCTGGCGCACCGCGAGACGCTCGGCTGCGGACCGGCCGCGGATCGTGCGCTCAAGGGCGAAGATCTCGTCGATGCGCCGGACCGCTTCGAGAGCGATGGGCGCCTTGTCGAGCTTGGCGATGTCGAACAGCTTGCGGCGGCCGTGGCTCCAGCATGCCGCCTCGACGATGGGCGCGGGCTTGCGCCTCGCGTCATAGAGGTCGTTGTAGCCCGCGAAGGCGTCGGCCTGCATGATGCCGCCGTAGGCCGCCAGGTGTTCGCGCGGGTACTCGCCCGAACGGCTGCGGGAATAATGGAAGGCGGCCGCCGGCGGATCGGCGCCGCCGAAGGGCCGATCGTCCCGCACGTAGGTCCAGAGCCGTCCCGTTGCGGTCTTGCCTTTTGCCAGCACCGGCACGGTGGTGTCGTCGGTGTGCAGGCGCTCGGCCGCCAGGACGTGCCGGCGGATCGCCTCCACCAGGGGAGCGAGCGCCACCGCACAGGCCCCGACGCGATCCGCCAGGGTCGAGGTGTCGATCGCGATGCCCTCGCGGGCGAAGGTGTCGCTCTGCCGGTTCAGCGGCTGGTGCAGCATGAACTTCGACACCAGCACGCTCGCCAGCAGGTTCGGGCCGGCGAAGCCGCGGGGGATCGGGTGAGAGGGCGCCGGCGTCTCGGTGATGCCGTCGCAATCGCGGCATGTCATCTTCTCGCGGACGTGCTCGATGATCTTCCACCGCCGCGGCTCGCATTCGAGCGAGCGCGAGACGATCTCGTCGAGCTTGCGCAGCCGTGCCCCGCCGCACTTGGCGCAGGCGCAGGGCGCGGGATACACGATCCGCTCCACCGGCAGGTCGGCAGGCAGCACCGGCCGGGGCGAACGTCGGGTGCGATGCTCGCGCGCCGCGGCCGCTGCTGCCGGAGCCACGATGTCGGCCTCGGCCTCGGCCTCTCCCTGGCTCTCCTCCACGTCGGCGATGGCCAGCTCGAGCTGCTCCACGAGCAGCCTGCCGCGCTCGGAAGACTGTCCGAACTGCTCCCGACGCAGCTTGGCGATGAGGAACTTCAGCTTCTCGGTTTCGAGCCGACGGATCAGGGCTTCGCTGCGCAACGCCACGATCATCACGTGGGCGCCGGCGAGGTCGGACGGGAGCTGATCGGAGGACATCGTCACACCCTGATCAGATCACAACCGTCTGCGACGGCAAGGCTTTTCGCTAACCGGCCACGGCCGGACGCCACGTCTGCTGTGGGTTTCTCCAATCGATCCCTTCGATCAGATAGGCGAGTTGCGCCGACGTGATCGAGATCGCCCCGTCGCTCGCCGACGGCCAGATGAAGCGGCCCCGGTCCAGCCGCTTCATGAACAGGCAGCCACCCTGGCCGTCATGCCAAACAACCTTGATCAGGTCGGATCGACGACCGCGAAAGACGAAGAGATGGCCGCAGAAAGGATCGCGCTTGAGAACCTCCTGCACCAGCAGCGACAGGCCACCGATCCCCTTGCGCATGTCGGTATGCCCGGTCGCCAGCCAAACCTTGGCACCGTTCGGCAGCGGGATCATCGGCGATCCAAGGCGTCGAGGACGCGCCGCAGTGCGTCGCCGTCGACATCGCGGCCGACCCGCAAGCGGCGCCCCTGCGGAAGCTCGATCTCGATCAACCCAGCGGCGCGTTTCGGGCGAGGAACCGCAGGCCACGGCAGTGCGGAAGGCGGCGCCACGATCTCGACCGGCATGAGGGCCGGCACGCCCCGTTCCAGCAGACCATCGCGCGCCAGGCGACGCCACCCGAACACCAGGCTGGCACTCACGGCATTGCGCCGCGCCACATCGGCAACCCTGGCGCCCGCTACCAGCGTCTCCTCGACGATCCGCGCCTTATCATCGTCCGACCATCGCCGCCGGCGCTCGACGCCGCTCAGAACCTCGACCCGCATCGACCTGATGACCTTTAGGCTAGCCTTAAGCCCATAAGGTCGACTATTCGCCCGTCATCTCGCAAGGCGGTCTCCGCCGGACGCGTACGGCGAAACGGCGCGCCGACCGGTCGCTCCGGTCGTCCTACCAATCTGAGTTTATCGAGAGCCGGCCGGGCTGCTGCGCATGCGCCGTCGCGGCACCGAGAGCGACGGAAGAAGTGCGGATAGCGGCCGTGACGGCGACAATGGCCCACCTCTCCTCGAGTACAATTCCGCGAGGATCGCGCTCGGCGCGCAACGAAGCCAGCCGATGACCGGCAAAAGAACCGTCATGTCGAAGCCCAAGAGGGCCTCCCCAGCACCGAACACGGCACCCCCAAGCCACGCCATCTTCGACGGCTTGCGCCTGGGGGAACCGGCGGGGACTGCGAGCGAGCCCGTGTTTAGGAGAAGGCCGGTCATAGCGTGACGACGAGCTTCTTCGCCGAAACTCCCCTCTTCTGAGCCTCCAAGGCCGCCGGTATCCTGTCGAGCCCCCGCCCAACGACCTGCGGATCGGGCGCGGCGACGTAGCGGCCATCAGCGAGCGCATCTGGCAGGAAGTCAGCGTAGATCATCGGGCCGACTTCGTTGTCGAAAAGCGTGCTCCCGAAGATGTACTTCGTCCGGATCCCCCTCATCTTGGCCTTCGTGATGAGCGAGACATTCACCCAGATCAGGCGTGCCATGGTGGGGACCAACCACGCCGTCCTGGTACGGCCGATCGGCGCCTTGTCGAACGAGACCGAAGGCGTGGTCATCGCGATGACCTTGCTGCCCTTGCACGCATGGACGATGTCGAGACAGGCCTCGGCCGATCCGATCCCGATGGCGAAAGCGCCAGCGATCGTACGGCCCTTCAAGGCCCTGATCACGTCCGCAACGACCGTCTTGCTCTTGTAGTCGAAAACGTCGGTTGCGCCGAGCTTTCTAACGTAGTCGAAGTTCTTCGGCGACGCCGTCGTGATGACCTCGTAGCCAGCGGCCACCGCCAGCTGGATCGCGTTGCTGCCAACGCTTGTCGAGCCGCCCCAGACGAGAAGGGTCTTGCCTGTGCTCCGGGCGCCAGCAGAGGGATGTTGAAGCGCCAGCTGGTCTTTCTCGAATAACCCGCAGGCCGCTGTCGACAGGCCCAGGGGTAGAACGACCGCTTTCTCGTAAGCCATGGCGGTCGGAATAGGGGCCGCCATGTGGCCAAGCAGCACCGTGTATTCCTGGAAGCCGCCCTCCGCCGAATTGTTGCGCTTCTTGTCTCCGCCGACGGCGTGGCCGAGAACACGATCGCCCTTCTTGAACCTGGAGACGGCAGTCCCGACCTCCACGACCTCGCCGGCGACGTCCGAACCCAGGATGAAGGGGTACTTGATCCAAGGAATCATCACGCCACCCATGGATTGCGTCAACCAATCCAGTGGATTGATCGCCACCGCGCTGTTCTTCACGACGATCTCGTTTGCGTCAGGAGCCGTAAAAGGCGCGGACTTCATTTCGAGTCCGGCGTGCTTCGCTTGGAGCCAAACGGCTTTATTGGAGGGCATCTATACTTACCTTTCTGTGTTCCAAAACTGGCACCGCGCTCATCGAACGGGCGTTATACCGCTGCGGCCCCAGGCCGGACGGACCCAGCGGGGTATTCGAACAAGTAAGCTCTTGAGCGGAGACGATCCATGCGGTAGGGTCCGGCTTATCTTCGTGGACGTCCGAGATCGCTTATGGATCCGCTGTCTGATGTGCTATCCCTGCTGAGGCCGCACAGTTATGCGTTCCGCGGCCTTGATGCCGGCGGACGATGGTCGATCGACTTCCCCGAGGACGAGGGGATCAAATGCTACGCTTTGACGTCCGGTCAGTGCTGGCTGTCAGTCGAGGGTGTCCCGGACGCGGTGTACCTGACGGCTGGAGACTGCGTTCTGCTGCCGCGCGGCCGGCCGTTCCGCCTGGCCAGCGACACGACTTCGGAGCCTGTCGAGGCGGAAGCCTTTTTCTCGAGCGCACGAGAGGGCGGCGTCGCTACACTCAACGGCGGCGGAGACTTTTTTGGAATAGGCGGTTACTTCGCTTTTGCCGGCAGCCATGCCGACATCCTGTCGAAAGTGCTGCCGCCTATAGTTCACATCCGTAAGGAGGAAGACAAAGCGGCGCTACGCTGGTGCCTCGAACGATTGATGCAGGAGTTGCGCAATCCCCAACCGGGTGGTTCGCTGATCGCAGAACACCTCGCCCACATGCTCCTGGTTCAAGCCCTACGGCTGCATATGGCGGAAGGGTCGAGAGCGGGTGTCGGGTGGCTTTTCGCGCTGGCCGACAAACAGATGAGGGCGGCGATCAACGCCATGCACGAGAATCCGGCGCGCCGCTGGACATTGCAGACGCTGGCGGAGGTATCCGCCATGTCGAGATCGACCTTCGCCCTGCGATTCAAGGAGACTGTTGGAGAGTCGGCTATGGAATACCTGACGCGATGGCGAATGCTCCTCGCTGGGGATCGGCTGACGAACTCCAACGACTCGATCTTCATTATCGCCCCGTCGCTCGGGTACGAGTCCGAAAGCGCCTTCAGCACCGCCTTCAAGAGGGTCATGGGCTGCTCGCCGCGGCAGTACGTCCGTGAACAAGGTCCAGACGCCCTTCGAATCAGCGAAGAGCCCGCCAGCGCAAGCCGATTGGAAACGGTCGCAAGCTGACGCAGTCCGGCGCCTGCCACGACCGAGGCGATTGATCTAGCGGGTCTTGGCGAGTGCTCGCCGATCGTGCTCGCCGGCACGCTGTCACTGGCCGGCAAATGGATTCCCGCTTTCCTGTGCGAAACACATCATTTTCGAGAAGATCGATTTGGGAACAGGTTCCGGGAAAGCAGGTTTCTCTGCTGGCACTTCGCTACGGTGCCAAGCCCGACTTTCCCCTCTATGTTCCCTCTCGGGAAGGGCTGGAGACAGCCGGCATCTTCAATAGCCCCGTCGTTTGTTGATGGTACTTAGCGCTTGGGTCCGTGTTGGCTTATCCCGGCGACGCTCCCCGCAGGCCACCATCGACATCGAGGATCACGCCGGTGATGTAGCCATTGCCGGCGAGAAAGACGATCGCATCGGCTACATCCTCCGGACGCCCGATCCGCCGAACGGGTACGGAAGCAGCGATTCGCCCGAAAAGCTGATGCTTCAGCTCCTTGGGCTGCTTGTCCCACCAGGGCGTGTCGATCACGCCGGGTGATACCGCGTTGACGCGGATGGGACCAAGCTCGTGAGCGAGCGGCAGGACCATCGCCCCGAGCGCGCCATTGATAGCGGCCAAACCCGAGGTGCCTGGGTTGCCTACGCGCGCTGATGCGGCGGTGACAAAGGTGATGGAGCCCTGAGGAGACAGGCAAGGAAGTGCGGCCTGTGCGCACTGCCATTGCGCCCAGAACTTGCCGTCGAAACCTCGTGTCAGGTCATCGCGGGCGAGCGTCGGGAATGGTCCTGCGCCCACGCCGCCGGACGCGGCGATCACCAGATGGTCAAGATGACCCGTGCGCGTGAAAAAGGCATCGAGCGCGTCGCGATCAGACGCGTCAACCTGTTCGCCGTACACCTGGTTGCCGAGCACGGCAACCGCCTGGTCGAGCCTGTCGCGGCTCCGTCCCGCGATGATCACGCGCGCGCCGGACTCGATGGCGAGCCTTGCGGTAGCCAAGCCCACGCCGGACGTGCCGCCCATGACGACGACGGTTTGATCGATCAGCCTCATGTGGATTGCTCCTAATATCTCAACCGAAGCTCGTGGCTGCGACGTTACGGCTTCGCTCACCAATTACGATCAAACAGCGTCAGCCCGGTCCCCTCGCATGGGAACCGCGAGGACCAGAGACTTGTACTCCTCGCCTGCTTGCGCCAGAGCCGCATTATCGAGATTGCGCACGTCGTGGACCGCAAACGGCGTCTGCCACAGCCATCCGCATTTGCGAGCCGTTGCCCTGAGTGGCGCGAAAAGGTCGTCAATCGTCATCACGGCCGGGTTGCCCGGTTGGTAGCTTGCGAGCGGACCTCCCGTCGTGGTCGCCGCGAAAACCGGCAATCCGGCCGTCGAAGCGGCGATATCCGGCTCAGAGTAAAATATCGGCGTCAATACTGTGTCCTGCCAGAATTTTAGCAGTGACGGAGTTGAATACCAGTACAGAGGAAATTGCAGTACCAACCGGCTTGCGCGAAGCACCCGCTCGCGCTCGGTTGCGAAGTCGATCTGACCGGTGGGGTAAAGCGCGTAGAGGTCGGCAACCTCCAGCCCTGGCATGTCGCTCAGCCCGTCGAACAGCGCGCGATTGGCGCGTGAAGCAGCAAAATTGGGGTGGGCGAGGAGCAGGACGGTGGTCATGTTCGAAGCCTCCTTGAACTCGCGAGAATGACGATGTGCGCGGCATTGTTCAAAATGATGTTTGTTATGGTATCATATTCACGCCATGAAGCTTCGTGATGTAGACCTCAACCTGCTAGTGATCGTGGATGCGCTGCTGGACGAGGCGCACGTAGGTCGCGCTGCCGAGCGGCTCGGCCTGTCCCAGCCAGCGGCCTCGAACGCACTCGCTCGGGCGCGAGCGCTGTTTGGCGACCCGCTGCTGGTGCGTGCGCGGCCTGGGCTGCGCCGAACACCGCGCGCCGATGCCATGCGCGAGCCTTTGCGCGCTGCTCTCGCCGATCTGGCTGTCATCGTCACGGCCGGGCCGCCGGGTTTGGGCGACCTCCGCAGTGCAGTCCGGCTCGTCGCGTCCGACATTCCCGCCGCTGCGCTCGGCGCCGCATTGACGATGGAGCTGGCGAAGCGGGCGCCGGGGATCGACCTGATCTTCCACCCTTGGCACGCCGGCGATGAAGTTGAGCGGCTTGAACGCGGTGAAGTGGACCTGGTTGTTGCCGTCACATCATTCTTCGGCGCGTCGCTGCGGTCCGAGCCGCTCGGCACATACCCCTATGCAGTTATGATGCGGCAGAATCATCCGGCAGCAGCGGCGGAAACGTTGGATCTCGATAGCTGGCTCGCCTTTTCCCATGTAGTCGTTTCTGGCCGCGGAGATCGGCAGGGGTCGGTCGATGCGGCGTTGGCTCTGATTGGGCGCCATCGACGGGTTTCCGCCGTTGCGCCGACCTTCTTTCACGCGCTCGAATTACTGTGTGAGACTGATCTGTTAGGTACATTTCCCACCGGCGGCATGGCGAGCAAGGCGGCGGCGCAGCTGACTTCCCGTGCCGTGCCAGTTATCTTGGAGCCGGTTACGCTTCACCTCGTCCGGCACCGTCGTACCGATCATAATCTCGCAGTAACGTTTGTCGCTGATCTGGTACGCGCAGCAGGACCAGGATTGCGAAAGCAGGAAGCATGACCGTCACCGTGTCCAATATTGTTCCTGCTGGATTTCAGCTTTCCCTTTGAACAGTCCTTTGCGGGAGCGCCGACGGCGCCTGCCAACGCAGCTATCGCCACATCTCGTCCCGAAACCGGCCTGTCCGCTCACCACCGAGGCTGTGTGAAAACGCGGACTCAGGCGTGCAACGCGCAACATTGATACAAGATCGGGTTCGTGCCGATTTTGTTCTGACGCCGACATCGCCGCGCCGATTGCAATGTTGCTCGTTTCGGTTGCGACGAGACGTTTTCACACAACCTCCACCAGAAGCAGACGTTTTGAATTGAGACACTGCCAGCGGCTCTCGTGCCTTGAGATCACTTCGCCGGGAGGCGTAGCCCTGATTGCGCACGATCACGCTTTCATCCGACATGGCGGGGCCATAAGCGCCGCCTGCCGTGCAGCCGCCCATCCCGCAGGCAATCTGAGGAACACCCTTGGCCGACATATTGGCCTGATTGAAGAAGATGCGGCCGAAATGGTCGCGGTCGGGAAACACCTCGGCCTGATGCGGCAGATTGGCGCCGCCGGAATCGACGAGATAGACACAGGGTAGCCGATTGGCTTCGGCGATCTCCTGCGCGCGGAGATGCTTCTTGACCGTCATCGTGTAATAGGTGCCACCTTTCACGGTGGCGTCGTTGCAGACGATCATCACCTGCCGCCCCGACGCGCGGCGGATCCCGGCGATCATACCTGCGCCTGGCACCTCCCCATCATAAAGGTCGCACGCCGCCAGCTGCCGGATCTCCAGAAAAGGCGCAAAACGGCCAAGAGCGCCGCAGTCGCCCTGGCCAACAAGACGGCCCGGATCGCCTGGGCGCTGATGGCCCGCAAGGAGGTGTATACGCGGCCCACGGCGGCCTGAGATCGGCGACGGCTTCGGAGACGAACCGCCGCCGTAGACGCGAGAGTGGTGAGACGTAATGACGAACCGGCCGCAGCCGGGGATCGGTGAAACCCAGGGGGTCAGAGCGCCTCGAGCGCGTTGACGTGATGAGGGAGCCGGTCCGCGGACTTCATCAAGGCCAGCAGCTTCGACAGGCTGCATCGATAGGCCGTATACATGACTGCACTCGACCGAGCGCCCACGTCGACTTCCACCCTTGCGCCTCGGAGGTCGTCCATACATGACGTCCTCGACGACACGCCAGCGAACCCGGTCAGGTGGAGGTCGTCCACACCATCACGTCAGGGATCGGCTGACGAACTCCAACGACTCGATCTTCATTATCGCCCCGTCGCTCGGGTACGAGTCCGAAAGCGCCTTCAGCACCGCCTTCAAGAGGGTCATGGGCTGCTCGCCGCGGCAGTATGTCCGTGAACGAGGTCCAGACGCCCTTCGAATCAGCGAAGAGCCCGCCAGCGCAAGCCGATTGGAAACGGTCGCAAGCTGACGCCCTCCGGAATCCGCAACGCTGCGCTGTTCGGGTCCAACTCCGCGCCCAGTGCCGGTGGCAAGGCTCTTGGTGGTCTCTCGAATCGCATCGTCGACGCTCGTAAAGCCAGGCCGGTCGTCCTCAACGTCGATGGGCGTCAACGGACCAAAACCCTGCTTCGGCGCCCCCCAAAGTGTTTATGTCTTGGCGTCTCGACGGTCGCGATCGACGCGGGCGGCTCGCAGGATTTCATCCGACAAACCGGGATGACCGTCTCGCACGGCGCGTGACAGGATGATCGCGCCGACGAGCGTCGACAGAGTGGCGATCGCCGCCTCGCGCTTACGGCGTGCGCCCGGAGGAGATACACCCTCGATAAGCCCGACATAGCGCTCGAGCCCCTCTGCAAACGCTTGCTGCGCGCCGACCGCTTGGCGTCCTACGTCGACAGGCAGGCTGCCAGTCGGACAACCGCCGGTGGGCTCATCGCGGTGTTCAGGTGAGAGGTAATTTGCCAGCCGCTCCGCCATGGGAATCAGTTCCCCCGTCGTGGTGGCGCCCTCTCCCGAAATCTCGCTCAGGGCTTGCTCAAACGCGTGTCGGACCGTCTCGATCGCCAGATCAGCCTTTGACTCGAAATGATTGTAGAAACCGCCGTGCGTGAAGCCGGCGGCCTTCGTCAGGTCGGCGACCGAGACGTTATCGATGCCCCGCGTCTTGAAAAGCTGGGTAGCCGTCTCGAGGATCTTCCTCCTGTTCTGCGCCGCCACCTCTTTCGTCACTCGCATCGCATGCGCCTCATAGGGCTTGACAATGATGTCACCCATCATCATAGTTATTGCTGTTGGGCATCATCAGTAGGCGGTGAGGACGGTGTTGTGCAAGAGTCCCCACGTTTCTCCGCGCCCCGGCTGCTCCCGCTAACCGCACTCCACGCCACCCCGTTATGGGTGCAGGTCAGGGAGGCTGGGAGTCGCGCTGGGCGTTCCGTCTCGTGTGGCGGGTCCACGAACGTCAGGATCGGACCACAAGCTCACGGCCATCTTCGGGTATAGGAGGCGAGACGCATGGATCGAGATTGCGAAGGCGTCGCACGGCGAGAGCTTCTCGTTACTGGTGCGTTTGGCGCCGCGGCGGCAGGTCTCGCCGCACCTGCGGCGGCGGCAGCGGAACCGACGGCCGCGGAAGCGGCCAATGTGAAGCTGGTTGCTGATTTCTTCGGCAGCTTCACTGATCTGGAGAAGCCCAAGAATTTCCTCGCGCCCAATTGCTCGGTCCGGTTCGATGAGAAGCAAACGCCCATCATTGGGCACGCCGCATTTGATGCTGCATTGAAGGCGGGCATTGGCGCCGGCAAGGCGTCGGTGACAATCCTTAGCGCCTCCGCCAAAGGCCCTATTGTAATCAACGAGCGGGTGGACACCATTACTGTTCCGGGCAAGCCGGCCCAGACCTTTAAGGTCGTCGGCGTTCTTCTGATCAGAGACGGCAAGATCAAGGAGTGGACCGATTATCAGAACGGCTGATGTGGTTCTCATCCCTCAATCCCAACGTCTTCTGAGCTGGGTAATGCGAACGACCGCCGACACTATATTTTAGCTCGAATAGGCGATGCTTTTCGGAAGGCGCGAAAATTGCGGCCGTGACCGACAAGCCACCAGCACCGCTGATCCGAGACGCGGCTGTGTTCAGTTCCTACACCGGCGAGTATCTTCCGACATCGTGCGAAGTCATGTTCCTATTTCATCAGCCTGAGGAGTGACCCATGAAGGCCATAGTTCAAAGCGCTCTCGGCGAGCCGGCGTATGCGCTAGAACTCATCGACATCGAAGATCACCAGCCCGCGTCGGGAGAGGTCTTGATCGACGTCAAACTTGCGCCCGTTCATCATGGTGACCTGCAGCTGACGCGTGCGCAGCCAAACATTCCCGAGGGCGTCGGCTACGTCCGGCGCGGCTCGGAGGCGATTGGCATCGTTCGCGCGCTTGGCTCCGAAGTCGAAGGTCAAGGCAATCTCAAGGTCGGGGATCGGGTGATCGGATTCCCGGCTGTCGGATCGTGGGCAGAGGGCGTCGTTATCCCGGCCTTCGCGGCGATTCCTGTTCCACCGGAGCTTAGCGATGAGGTGGCAGCGCAGCTCCTCATCAACTCCGTCACCGCACGCATGATCCTGCGCGGACTGCGCAGATCGGTCTCCGATGAGGTGCTTCGCGAAGGCGCGGTGCTCGTCACCGGAGCCAGCACCGTCGTGGCCCGTCTGCTGCTGCATTTCCTCGGAAAGGAAGGTCTCACGCCGATGGGTCTCACACGCAGCACGGCGAGCGCAAAGCGCGTCGCGACCGAGCTCGCGGGCGTTCAGGTGGCCGCTACCGAAGACGCCGACTGGCAGGCGCAGATTACTTCCCTGGCCGCAGGAAAGAAGATCGTCGGGGTTCTTGATTGCGTTTCCGGTTCCCTCGTCGGGGACCTCGTTCCGCTATTGGCCGACGATGCGGCCATCGTCACCTACGGTGCCCTTGGCGGGGGCAAGCTCGGTATCGGTGCGCCTGAGATCGTTGGTCGCCAGTTCATTATCCGCGGCGTCGTGTTCGTACGATGGTTCTCCGAGCTCTCGCGCGACGAGCAGATCAACGACATCCAATCGGCAATCAAGCTCGCCGGTGAGCTGCCGTTCCTCTTCAAGGTCGGCGGTGTTTATAGCCTTGCAGACTTTCAGCGGGCGATCTCGGCCGTCGAAGCGCCGAACCGTGACGGGTTCGTCTTCATCAAGCCATAGCCGCAAGCATTCCGAGCTGGCCGGTCAACGGGAACGAGCGTGAATTCCGACCAACCCGCCGGCCCGCTCTGAGGCGAACTTCCCATTCCACGAGCAAATTGAGCCAGGAAAAGCGTGATGAAGATCGGGATCATTGGAGCCGCTACTGTTGGTATCACGCTTGGCGAGCGCTTTGCAGCGGCCGGTCACAAGGTCCTGATCACCAATAGCCGCGGTCCGGAAACACTCTCCGACAAGTTGGCGAAAATGCGCCAGCCTCTCGAGCCGGTCACACTCCCAGAGCTGGTCGATCAGGCTGAGATGATTGTCCTGGCGCTGCCTTGGCAAAAGGTCAGTGACGTCCTGCGCAGCGACATCGATTGGCATAGGCGTGTTGTCGTCGACGCTATGAACATCTTCCGCAGCTATTCCCCTATCGAGGTCGATGATCTCAAAGGGGATTCCGGCAGCGAGATCGTCTCGCGTCTGGCTCAATCTGCCCGCGTCGTCAAAGCCTTCAATACTCTCCCTTTCGAAACAATGTTTGCACCGGCCCCAGCGGGCTTCAGACGCGTCTTGTTCGTCGCTGGCGACGATCCAAACGCCGTCTCGACCGTGTCGGGTCTGATCGACGAAATCGGCTTTCAACCCGTCGCTATTGGCGAGCTGCCGACGGCGGGCCGGCAGATGGAGCTAGGTGGCGTGTTCAGCAGGCTCGAGCTGTTCGCCGCCGATGTCCGATAGCGAAGCTGCTGAGTGCCGCAGGCGGCGTGGGAAGGTTGGCTCCTAGGGTTACCCACGACCAAAAAATCGTCGAGACCGGCAATGACAGTGTGCGGCTCAGGAACCGCAGTTGATCCGGAGCTCGCCCGCCACGTTATCCGCAAGCTCAAACTCCCCCCGCAGCCCCCTCTCGGGGCAGCTGGGCTGTCCGTGGCTCACCCCGCAGCGACACCTCGCGCGGGTCGAGGGCTACGCGCCTCGCCGCTGGTCGGCGGATGGGAATGAGATGGTGTAACGGGCGCGCGGAACACTGACCGGCTTGAGGTTGGGTGGTCGTCCCTCAGAATGATGGTGTCCGAAGTCAACGGCGTCAGGTTGGGCCTGCGCCAAGCATCATCGAGGAACGACCATGAAGCAGTATGCCGGGATCGACGTGTCGTTGGAAGCCTCTCACGTCTGCGTGGTGGACGCTGAGGGGAAGATCATCCGCGAGGGCAAGGTGCTGAGCGAGCCGGAGGCCTTGATCGCCTGGTTCGCCGAGCATGGGGTGGCGATGGAGCGGATCGGGTTGGAAGCTGGGCCGCTGTCGCAGTGGCTGTACGCGGCCATGAGCGAGGGCGGCTTTGCGGTGGAGCTGCTGGAGACCCGCCATGTGCGCACCGCCTTCAAGACCATGCCGGTGAAGACTGACAAGAAGGACGCCCGCGGCATCGCCCAGCTGATGCGGCTGGGCTGGTTCCGGCCCGTGCATTGCAAGTCTGTTCCGGCGCAAGAGGTGCGTGCGGTGCTGACGGCGCGCAAGCTGTTGCAGGGCAAGCTGCACGACGTGGAGATGAGCCTGCGAGGGATCCTGCGGGGCTTCGGACTGAAGGTAGGCGCGACCACGCCGAAGACCTATCCAGCCCGGATCCGCACGCTGGTCGAGGGCCATCCCGCTTTGGAGGTGATCGCCACCGCGCTGCTGAAGGCGCGAGGGGTCCTGGCCGAAGAGTTCCGCGGCTTTGAGCGTCGGGTGCGGGCCATGGCGCGCCAGGACGAGCGCGCGCGCCGGCTGATGACCACACCTGGAGTCGGCGTCCTGGTGGCGCTGACCTTTGTGGCGGCGGTGGATGATCCGGAACGGTTCTGCTCATCACGAGCGGTTGGCCCGCACTTCGGACTGACGCCCAAGAAGTATCAGTCGGGCGAGACGGACTACACCGGGCGGATCTCCAAAATCGGCGACGCTGGGGTGCGGGCCGCCCTCTATGAGGCCGCCAACGTCATCCTGACGCGACCCGTGCGGGGATCGGACCTAAAAACCTGGGCCTTGGGCGTCGCCAAGCGCGCGGGCCCGCGCAAGGCCAAGGTCGCGCTCGCCCGCAAGCTCGCGGTCGTCCTGCACCGAATGCTGCGCGACCAGACCTCTTTTGTCACTCACAGGGCCGCGCCGTCCGTGGCCGCAGCATAAACCAGGAGGAGACGACACACTTTTCGGGAGGGACCTCACCGTCACCCTTCCGGAGCGAAGTCCCTTCGCCGGGACGATGGAGCGGTCAGATCGTTACGAGCGACGCAGCACTTGTGACTGCGCTTAAATGAGATCGATCGGCCGAGCCTCAGCAAACATCATCGAGCAGAGACGTCGATCTACTGCGGACAGAAGCACGCATCCGGCGAAGCGATGGCTCGAAGAAAGGGTTGACAGCGAAGCCCGTTACAGAAGGGGTTCGTATTCAGACCCCTTAGGGGTCCCCGATTGCACGCCGTCAGCGAGCTACGCTGCTATCCCGCGTCGGCAAATGGCTTCGGGAGTGCAGCGCCACCCCTTAAGCCAAGAAGACGGCCCAAGAGCTGCAAGCGCCACCCACGTAGCGTCAACGTTCACGCGTTCCGCGCGCCGAGGAGCTGGGTAGCTGCTGCAGCGGAGTGTGCCCTCAGGAGGCACTGCGGAGCGTTCGCCGCGCGCTAGCAGCGGCGGCGCTCGAGGGCGTAGCCATCGCCGTCTCGGACGCCCGCAAAGATAACCCGCACTCCGCCGCATAGATCGACTGCTTCCGACCGCCTATCCTGTCCACATCAGCCGACCCAACACGAGTTCATTCTGGGCGGCGTTTCCCGTCAACCACGCAGGACAGGATCATCATGACCGACACCCAAGCCGCCCAGGGTCCTTATCGCGCCGTTTGGATAGGACGGTCAGTAAGCGCCCTGGTTATCGCAGCGCTGCTCGCAGACGGAGCGATGCAGCTGTTCGCGCCGGCCAAGATCGCGAGCATGATGCAGGAAACCGGCTTTGCGATAGACCTGACCGCTACGCTCGGCGGGATCATGGTCGCCTGCGCGGTCGTCTATGCCATCCCGGCTACTACGGTTCTCGGCGCGATCCTCGCAACAGGTTTCTTGGGAGGCGCGATTTGTGCCCACCTCCGCCTGGGCGAACTGGGATCACCGCCGGTAATCATATCCCTGCTTCTAGGCGTGATGACGTGGGGCGGCCTGTACCTGCGCGATCCACGTATCCGCGCCATTCTGCCTCTCAGCCGATGATCGGTCAAGCATTGTTACAGATGATAAGAATGATGCGTTCGCCGTAGCGTGGTTTATCACCGACAGCAACACAGTATCAGGCAGCATAACCGACGCCGCATCGTCAACCCGATGTAACCTCCGACCACCAAGGAAGCAACATGACCCTACCCAGCACCACTACTGCCGTCGTCTACCACTCAGGCTATGGGCACACAAAACGTATGGCGGAAGCTGTCGCCGAAGGCGCTGCCGCCTCGCTGATCGCGATCGATGCCGAAGGCAACATTTCCGAGGATGAGTGGGAAACACTCAACGCTGCCGACGCCATCATCTTCGGGTCACCGACCTACATGGGCGGTCCCAGTTGGCAGTTCAAAAAGTTTGCCGACACCTCTTCGAAACCTTGGTTTGGAGAAAAGTGGAAGAACAAGATTTTCGGCGGCTTCACCAACAGCGCAAGTATCAACGGAGACAAGCTCAACACGCTACAATATTTCATTCTTCTGGCCGGCCAGCACGGGGGCCTTTGGGTCAGCCTCGCCATCAAGCCGGCAAACGTCAAAGCATCCAAGCGCGACGATCCGAACAGGATGGGCTCGTACATCGCGCCGATGGCGCAGTCAGACGCGGATGCGGCGCCGGGCGAAATGTCGGAAGGCGACCTTCAGACCGCCCGGCTTTACGGCGTCCGCGTTGCGGAAATCGCCAGCCGATTCGTCCCGGACAATCGCGAAGATAACTCGCACGCCGCAGCATAGATCGACCCCTTTCGACCTCCTATCTTGCCCACATCAGCCGATCGAACGACGTCATTCTGGGTCGCGGCTCCCGACAACCACGAAGGATAGAATCATCATGACGGGCACCCAAGCCGTCCAGGGCGCTTTCCGCGTCGACGTGGACGGCGAGATGACTATCGAGTGGGACGTTCCGATCGAGACCGATGATGGCGTGATCCTGCGGGCCGACGTTTTCCGTCCAACCGCGCCCGGCGCCTACCCGACCATCCTCAGCTATGGACCCTACGGCAAGGGACTGCCGTTCCAACAGAGCTTCCCGGACGCCTGGCAAAAGATGATCGCGGACTACCCCGAGGTCCTCGACGGATCGAGCGGCAAATACCAGAATTGGGAAGTTGCCGATCCGGAGAAGTGGGTGCCGGACGGGTACGTTTGCGTTCGCGTCGACGCCCGTGGGTCTGGGCGCTCGCCGGGCTATCTCGACCTCAACTCCGAGCGCGAAATCCGGGACTTGTACGCGTGTATCGAATGGGCCGCGGAACAGCCCTGGAGCAGCGGTCGCGTGGGTCTGAACGGCATCTCCTATCTGGCGATGAACCAGTGGCGAGTCGCAGCTCTTCAACCGCCGCATCTGACCGCGATCTGTGTGTGGGAGGGCGCGGGCGACTTGTACCGCGACTCCTCATATCACGGCGGAATCCGATCCTCGTTTGTAGCCGGTTGGTTTCGCGCAACGATAGCCACGCAGTACGGCGTCGGCGAGAAGGGCGGGCGCAATCCCCTCACCGGGCAACTGATCTGCGGGGATGAGACGTTCTCCGACGAGGAACTGGCCCAACGGCGCGCGGACTTCGTCAAGGACACGAGCGAGCATCCCTTCTTCGACGACTATTACCGTAGCCGATCGACTGACTGGTCGCGGATCAAAGTGCCGCTGCTGTCAGCCGGGAATTGGGGCGGACAAGGGCTGCATTTGCGGGGGAACACGCGCGGATTCGAGCTGGCTGCATCGGCCGACAAATGGCTTGAGATGCACGACGACGCCCACTGGTCGCTCTTCTACGCGAAGTATGGACACGACCTGCAGAAGCGCTTCTTCGGCCACTTCCTCAAAGGCGAAGACACCGGCTGGAGCCAACAGCCGCGCGTGCAACTCAGGACGCGCCACGTTGATGGTCACATCGAAATGCGCACCGCCTCGCACTGGCCTCTCGCGGAAACCGAGTGGACCCGCTTTCACCTGGACGTGAACTACGGCTCGATGGGACCGGAGGAGCCGGCGGCAGGCGGTGCCAGGACCTACGATGCTGGCCAGCAGGGGCGGCTCAGCTTCACCTATGTCTGCCCGCAGGACCTCGAGATCGCTGGACCCGTGGCGGCGAAGCTGTACGTCGAGAGCTCCACACCCGACGTCGACTTGTTCCTGGTCCTGCGAGCCTTTTCCCCCGAAGGCGAGGAGATCGTCTATCACGGCGCCATCGAACCGCACTCGCCGATAGCGCAGGGGTGGCTGCGCGCGTCCCATCGGGCTCTGGACGAGGTCCAGTCGCGACCGTTCCTGCCCGTGCACCGGCACGACCGGGCCGAGCCGCTCACGCCTGCGACCGTGTATGAAGTCGACGTCGAGATCTGGCCCACCAGCCTGGTCCTGCCCGCGGGATATACGCTGACGCTCGACGTGCAGGGGCACGATTACGTGTATCCGGGCGCATCGGGGTTCATGACCGGATCTGGCCCGTTCGTCCACAAAGACCCCAGCGACCGGCCTGCAGACGTCTTCGGCGGCAAGGTCGCACTTCACACCGGCGGACGGAACACGTCCTACCTTCTGCTGCCCGTCATTCCGGCCTGAACCCAATTCGGGCGGCGTTCGATCTTCCGCCTATTTCCGTTCTGATGCCAGTCTTCTGGCAGTCGAACAACGTCCATCTCAGATCACATCCCCAAAGAAAAGGAACCAACGTCATGAAAGCCATCATACTCCGCGAATATGGTCCCGCGACGAATCTGAAATACGAGGAATACGAAACACCCAGACCGGGTGCAGGCGAAGTGCTGGTGCGTGTTCAGGCCGCCAGCCTCAATCCCCTTGACTGGATGCTACGCTCGGGCGCAGTCAAAGACTTCATGCCGATCGCGTTTCCCTACGTCCTCGGCGTGGATCTCGCCGGCGTCGTCCAGGAGCTAGGCGAGGGCGTCACCGGCTTCGAACCCGGCGACCGCGTCATGGCCATGACCTCACGCACCTATGCCGAACTTTGCGCCGTCAAGGCGGCCGACCTTGTCAAAATCCCCGATGGCCTGGAGATGACCACCGCCGCGACGCTGCCCCTGGTCAACCTGACCGGTGATCAGCTCGTCCGGTTGGGCGCCAAGGTCGAACCGGGCCAGACCGTGCTCGTCACCGGAGCGCTCGGCGCGGTCGGCCGCTCGGCCGTCTTCGCGGCGTCCGAGATCGGCGCCAAGGTCATCGCCGGCGTTCGCGGCAACAAGCTCGACACTGCTCGGCAGCTCGCCGGAGTGACCGAAGCCATTGCGCTCGACGACGATGCAGCGATCGACCGGATTGGACCGCTCGATTGCGTCGCCGACACCATCGGCGGCCCGATTGCCTCCAAGCTGCTCGCCAAGGTGAAAGCGGGAGGCACGTACGGCTCCGTTCGCCCCATCCTGCAAGATGCTGCGCTCTACGCGGACGTCGACCGAAATCCGATCTTCGCCAGACCGGATGTCGCAACAACCCTACGTTACGCCGAAGCGGTTCGGGACGGCAGGCTTACCATCCCGGTCGACCGGACCATGCCGCTCGCCAGCGCTGCTGAAGCGCATGCAGCCGCAGAAAAGGGTGGTGTGGCTAAGATCGTCCTCGTAGCCTAGCACGAGGGCCCGTTTCGCCAATACGACCCCGCCCGGTGGGCCGCTCATCGCTGTGACGGCAAGCAAGTAGTCGGCGTCCCAGATCGGGTGGCCTGCGACGGTCGGAGTCGTCGCGATGGTGTCCCGTTGAGATCGGAAGTTCCTTAGGGCGAGCTTGGGAGGAGTCCGTAGCTCGCCCACCCCGACTCGCGTTCGACGATAACGTCTGCTGAATGCAGCAGACTGTGTGGAAGCGCGTCTTTCCGAACTCTCCGATCCCATCACATACGGGATGGGCGGATCAGCGCTGACATTTACACGCTCGAAGCGCGTCAGGCGCTGCGGATTGTCGTTGCACAATCTAAACTGAGCCGCTAGATTTCGCGACGAGTTCCGCCGCGAGGGCTGTCGTGCAGATCGGCTATGCCAGAGTATCTACGGCTGAGCAGAGCCTGGACCTCCAGCTGGACGCGCTCAAGCAAGCTGCGTGCGACCGCGTATTCCAAGACCGACAAAGTGGGGCTCTCACACGGCGACCAGGTTTGGACGACGCACTCTCGCACCTGCGAGCCGGTGACATCCTCATTGTCTGGAAGCTCGACCGGCTAGGGCGGACGGTGCGGCAGTTGGTTACCTTTGTGGAGGACCTGCAGGCTGACGGAGTCGCGTTTCGATCGCTGACGGATGGGATCGACACCACTACGCCCGCGGGACGGTTCTTCTTCCATGTCATGGCCGCGCTGGCGGAGATGGAACGGGACCTGCTGCGGGAGCGCACCCGGGCCGGCCTCGTTGCTGCGAAGGCCCGCGGCAGGGAGGGCGGTCGACGGCCCAAGCTCTCAGACGAACAGATCGCGCACGCCGAGCGGTTGATGACGGACCCCAAGGTCAGTCACGCCTCAATCGCCCGGAGCCTAGGCGTCGACCGCTCGACCCTTCACCGAACGCTGGCTCGGAAGGCTTCGTCGTGACCCGCCTTTTCCTATCCGTTAGTGCGCTACGGCCCGACTACTTGCGCGCGGCGCTTGCGCCAGTTCTGGCGGAGCGCACCATCACCGCATGGTGCACGCTAGAGCACGACGAGACCACAGCCGAGCGCCCGAGAACGTGGTCGATCTATACGACTATGTTCAGCAGCGCCGTCCCACGGCTCGGGCATCGCGCGCTCGGCGCTCGGATGATTGGCGACCGACCGTTCTCGACGACTGGCCCGAGCATGTCCCCGTATCCGAGGCCGAGCTTGACCTCATCGAGGCCTCAGGAATCCCCTCATTTTTGAACACCCGTATTGCGAGAGGGTTTGACGGTTTATAGGGTCTGCTTCGATTTTGAGTTGGTCGCGGCAGGGTGATGGATCGCAAGGCGGGGTGGGGCGAGGGCG
>JAABUJ010000854.1_pt1 | contig 52497 bp, 46 predicted proteins | sample 5559131 | NCBI WGS metagenome assembly JAABUJ01 (sample SAMN10711875, study PRJNA513366) | rock metagenome | isolation source: Antarctica rocks | place: Antarctica: Victoria Land, Mt New Zealand nord | collected 2016-01-07
CGCATTCAGTGGGTCAAATACACCGCGCGAGGCTTTCGAAATAAAGCCAACTTCACCACCGCGATCTACTTCCATTGCGGCGGGCTCGACCTCATGCCGAAATCCACTTGAAAACCGGAAGAGCCTTTCTTCCAAGGTGCCGAGCGTCGGTTAGAACAGTCGTGTATGCGAGGGTCGGCGGTTGCAGGGCGGCAACGATGTCGGCTACGGTCGCGCATCGATCGACCCGATGCCCGACGCTCGATCGTAGCCTTTTTTCGCTGCGTAGCCGAAGTTATCGCCAAGTTGATGTCGCGTAGGGCGTGTAGCCGGAGTTGCTGAGCATGCCGTACAGCGACGGGTTCACGAGGCCGGCACGCGTGCCGCGCATTTGCGCGACCTGCGTCAGATAGGCGGTGAAGATCGGAGAGGCCACGACGTACCGTAGCCGGGATCGGCCGAGCGCGGGTCGGGTTGGTTGCGGGCGCTCGGGGATCACACTACCGATGCCGTGCTGATAGGAAGGTAGCGCGAAACGGTCGAGACGCCGCCCCCTCCGGCGCCCGCCGTTTCGACGACGGCGGACGGCTGAGCGCCGCGGCTCCAATTCGTGCTCGATTTGCGTAATTCTGATTGGGAGGGTATACTTTCCCAAAGAGGAGGCTTCGAGCGCCACATGGATGCCCTCGCCTACCCTGAGACCCGCTATGCACCGCCTGCCATCGCCCACCTGGCCTCGAAGGCGGAGCGTGAGCGGCTCAGTCCGTCGGCGGTGAAAGCCTTCTTCAATATTGTGAAGCATTGGCGCCTCCGCGACGAGGATGCCCGTGAACTGCTCGGCGGTGAAAGTAATGGACCGTACTACAATTTGAAGAGGGCGGCGAAAGGCTCCAGGATGCCGGCGCGCACTTTGGACGCTGACACGCTTCTGCGCATCTCTTATCTCATCGGTATCTTCAAGGCACTCAACGTCCTCCATGGCCGCGCACTGGCTGACGACTGGATCGCTCTTCCCAACACCAACCCGATCTTCAGAGGGACGACACCGGTCGAGTACATGGTCAAAGGCGGCATCCCCGCTATGCAGATCGTTCGTAGATTGCTCGATTCGAGACGAGCAGGCACATAGCACGTTTCTTCCCACCCACGTCATGGGTCAGCCGTAGAGACACGCATCGGCTTATTCCCTCTCGACCCAGCGGGGCAGGTGTAAGCGTTTTGGCGCGGATTGCGGAATCCGAGGCTCATCTGAAGGACGTCTCCGATTTGGGCGACGTGACGAACGATCGCATCCAGGCGGAGAACGACCTCCTTCCTGGGATCGGCTCTCATGAACTTGTCTTCGGAATCCCAAGCTACCGCGTCATCAATGCGGCTTTCACGCACGCACACCCGCTTGGCGGCAGATTCAACGGGCCGAGTCGGGGAGCGTGGTATTCCGCCTTCTCGCTCGCCACGGCGAAAGAATGAGGTTTCGTACCATAAGAGTCTTGCTCTCGCGGAGATCGCGCGCCTCGAAGATGCCATGATGTACGATGAGTATGTCGCCGACTCAGCGCAACGTTTGCAGACCTCCGCAACGCCCCAGATTTTGCGCAGTGCTTGGCGCCAAACAGCTACGTTGCATCCCAGCAGATAGCCCAGCGTCTTCTGGAAGCCGGTTCTCTTGGCGTCGTCTACCCCAGTGTACGTCATCGCGGCGGCACATGCATCGGATGCTTTCGCCCCGCGCTCGTGAACAACGTGCGGAAGCGCTCGACGCACTCCTTCGTATGGAAAGGACACAAAATGCCCACCATAACGCTGGTAAGTTCTTAACGCTCAAGCGGATTACGCCGATTCGCCAATTCTCGAAGCGAGGGGAGGCGCGCTTTTCCTATTGATCGCCTTCTAGCTCGGTTGCCCAAGGGCATGCGGTCTCAAGTCGACGCCACTCGAGCGCCTCAACGCCAAACGCACGCTACGAAGCAACCATGATCTCGACGGCCTTCGTGGTGACGACGGACGGCGCTGATATGTCGTGACCGTCTTCGCGCTCGGCCTCGATCCAGATTCGCACTCCCTCCATCAGGCTATGTTCAGCCTCTTCGACCGTATCGCCCGCGCCGTATGCGCCAAGCTCAGGAATCCAGCCCCAGATAGAGCCGTCGTCAGCCTTCTCGAAAACCGCGAAATACGTCATTTCAGTCCTGCGTCTTCATGATGTTGAGAACTCCCGGGCTAACGTCTCGCGACGCGTGAACGGGAACGACGACCGCCGGGAGGGTCGGGTGTTTGAATTGTGGTCCACGTTGAGCGATAGTTTATGCTCTTCACCAATAACCACACTCGTGAGCGCCCAGCTTATTGTGATATTCTATGTAAGTCACAATAACGAGCGAGAGGGTTGTGCGTTTTGGGCGAGCTCGTCAGGCGGTTCTGGCTGCCGACAGTTGGAGGGATCGGCGTGTCCCGCCGGGACCGCCGCGGCGGCGCCTATGACGCGTATGTCCCCGACCGCTTAGCCGATCTCCGCCTCACCCTAGACGGCGACGTTGCGGCTGACGTGGCCGACGCTGAACGGGCGATCATGCGGCTGGACGAGGCGGCGGCCGCGCTGACGAACACCGAAGGGCTGGCTCGGTTGCTCTTGCGGGCCGAGTCGGTCGCCTCCTCGCGCATCGAGGGGCTGCGCGTATCCGCGCGACGGCTCTTGCACGAAGCGGCCGCGCGCGCCGACGGCGCCCCCGATCGCGACCCGACCGCGAGCGAAGTGCTTGCCAACGTGGATGCGATGACCTACGCCCTTGAAGACCGGTCGGGTCCGGTAACGCGCGAGCGCATCGTCGAGGTGCACCGGCGGCTGCTCGCCGGATCGGCTCGCCCCGAGCATGCCGGCGTCCTGCGCACCGAGCAGAACTGGATCGGCGGCAACGACTTCAACCCGATCGACGCGGCGTTCATCCCGCCGCCGCCCGAACTCGTGCCTGAGCTCGTCGAGGATATGTGTGCATTCTGCAACGACGATGGACTGCCGTCGATCGCGCAGGCCGCGATCGCGCACGCGCAGTTCGAGACGATTCATCCGTTCGTTGACGGCAACGGGCGAACAGGCCGTGCGCTGATCTACATGGTGTTGCGGCGCCGCGGTCTCGCTGAACGCACGACCCCGCCGATTTCGCTTGCGCTCGCGACGCAGGCGAAGACGTACATCGGCGCGCTTGCGGCGACCCGTGTCATCGGCCCGTCGGCGGCGGCGCTGCCTGCGCTCAATCGCTGGATCGCGATCTTTGCGGCTGCGTCCCAGCGCGCGGTCGCCGACGCCATCGAGTTCGAGCAGCGCATCGAAGCATTGCAGGCGACCTGGACCGAACGGCTCGGCTCCGCGCGAGCGCATGCTTCCGCGCGGCGATTGCTCACGCATTTGCCGGGGATGCCGATCCTGGGCGTTGATGAAGCGGCAAAGATGCTCGACCGAGGCTTCTGGGCCGCGAATCAGGCTATCGCGCGACTCGTCGATGTCGGCATTCTGACGCCGACGAGCGGGTCCCGGCGCGGTCGCCGTTTCGAGACGCGCGAAGTCCTCGAGGCCTTTACCGCGCTAGAACGTCAGCTGGCGAGCCCGGACAGAAACACGCACGTGTCCGCGCCGGTGCGAGTCGTACCGGCTCGGCCGCGACGCCAAGCGCCCCACACGCCGACGCCGAGTTGAACTTGTGAGCGACGGAGCCGATCGTGTCTAGCCGAGCCACGCGATCGTCGACAACAACATCCGAGAAGTCGGAATTTACCCCGCCCGCACTCCGGTCTTCATGTTGGATAGTCACGAAAGCAAAGGGTGAGCGGCGAGACTTTCATCGACGTGAGAAAGGCAGCGCTACGCCGGCAAATCTTTCGGTCGGTCGGCGTAGATGAGTGCCGGCTGCTCCTTCTTTTCGATGACTTCTTTGTTGATGATGCACTTCTTGACGCCTTGCAGGCTCGGAAGGTCGTACATCACGTCGAGCATCACTTCTTCGAGGATGCTGCGCAAACCGCGAGCGCCCGTTTTACGGCCCTGCGCTCGGTTCGCAATTGAAACCAGCGCCTCTTTGGTGAAGGTCAAGTCGACGCCGTCCATGCTCATGATCTTCTGAAACTGACGCACGAGCGCGTTGCGCGGTTCGACGAGGATGCGGCGTAACGCAAGTTCGTCGAGTGCGTCGAGCGTCACGACGATCGGCAGTCGGCCGATGAACTCGGGGATCAAGCCGAACCGCAGCAGATCTTCAGGCATCAGTTGCCGCAGAAGTTTGCCGGTGCGCCCGTCGCGCTTGGATTCGGGGACGCTGCGGAAGCCGAGGGCGTTCGAAGCGGTGCGTGACTCGATGATTTTTTCGAGACCGTCGAAGGCGCCGCCGCAGATGAACAGCACGTTGGTCGTGTCGATTTGAATGAATTCTTGGTGGGGATGCTTGCGGCCGCCCTGCGGCGGCACGTTCGCGGTCGTCCCCTCCAAAATCTTGAGCAGGGCTTGCTGCACACCTTCGCCGCTCACGTCGCGGGTAATCGAGGGGTTCTCGCTCTTGCGCGCGATCTTGTCGATCTCGTCGATGTAGACGATGCCCTTCTCGGCACGCTTGACATCATAGTCGGCAGCTTGAATGAGCTTGAGAAGAATGTTCTCGACGTCCTCGCCGACATAACCGGCTTCCGTCAAAGACGTGGCATCGGCCATGGCGAGCGGGACGTCGAGAATCTTGGCGAGCGTCTGCGCGAGGTACGTTTTGCCCGAACCCGTCGGACCGACGAGCAGAATGTTCGATTTCTGCAGCTCGACTTCGTCCGTCGTACCGCCCGCGTTGACGCGCTTATAGTGATTGTAGACCGCGACCGCGAGCGATTTCTTCGCCCGCTCTTGGCCGATCACGTACTGGTTGAGGATCTGATTGATTTCTTTGGGCTTCGGAATGTTCCGCAGGCGAACGCTCTCGTCGACGTTCTTGTAGAGTTCCTCTTCGATGATCTCGTTGCAAAGCTCGATGCACTCATCGCAGATATACACGCCCGGGCCCGCAATCAGCTTGCGAACCTGCTCCTGCGATTTGCCGCAAAAGCTGCACTTGAGTTGACCCTTGTCGTCGCCGAATCGGAACACGAACGATCCTTATGGTTCTGGGAAGCTAAACCGGTGTAGGAGCGCCGCTGCGCATCTCTTTGCTGAAGATCTGATCGACCAAGCCGTACTCGCGTGCCTCTTCGGCGGTCATGTAATAGTCGCGGTCGATATCCTTGAGAATCTGGTCGATCGGCTTCTTCGTCGTGCTCTCGTAGATGCCCGCAACCGTCCGGCGAGTCGCGATCAGATCGCGTGCCGCAATCTCAACATCGGTCGCTTGGCCGCCGATCTGCTGGACCCACGGTTGATGGATGAGAATCTTTGCGTGCGGCAGCGCAAAACGCTTCCCTTGCGCACCGCCCGTCAACAGGATCGAACCCATCGAAGCAGCCATCCCGGCGCAGATCGTGGCGACGTCGGACTTGACCAACTGCATCGTGTCGTAGATTGCCAGTCCCGCCGTAACGCTCCCCCCGGGGCTATTGATATACATGTCGATATCTTTGTCGGCGTCCTCGCGTTCGAGGAAGAGGAGCTGCGCGATGACGAGGTTGGCGAGGCCGTCGTCGACGACGCCGCCAACGAAGATGATGCGCTCCTTGAGCAGACGCGAATAGATGTCGAACGCGCGTTCTCCGCGCGCGCTCTGCTCGACGACCATGGGGACGAGGTGACCCAATTCGTTCTCCGATGCCGGTGGCTAGTGTCTATGAAAATCGACCGCCGACCGGCGGCCCCTCCGTTTGACTACGCTTGGGAGGCGGAAGTTGCCTCGGGGTCGCCCGGCGCGCCTTGCTCCAGAGGCGCAGCAGGGGAAGGGGCCTCCCGGACGACGTGCGCCTTTTCAATCAAGAAATCGACCGTCTTCGTGCGCACGATGCCGTCGACGAGCGCACCGTAGTTGGAGCGCAGCATTTTGAGGATCGCCTCGCGCGGTTGGCGGTGCTGCTCGCTCAGTTGGCGGACTTCGGCTTCGATATCGGCGCTGGACGCCGTGATATTCTCCGCTTTGGCGATTGCTTCGAGCAGGAGCGACGTCTTGACCCGGCGCTCCGCCTCATCGCGCGACTCCGCTAGCAGGAGATCGTCGCTCTTGCCCTGCCGCTCGAGGTACTCGGCCCACGTTAGACCGGCCCGTTCGACGTAGCTGCGGGCCTCGCCGCGCAGGTTCTCGCTCTCGCGGTCCACGAGCACCGCGGGAACGGCAAATTGATGCGCTGCCAGCAGGTGCCCGAGTAGCCGGCCCGTGAGTTCGCGCCGTTCGACGTTGCGAGCGTCGGCTTCCAGCCGATTGCGCAGCGCGTCGCGCAGGCTCGCGGCGGTCGCTGCCGCATCACCGAAACGTTTGGCAAAATCATCGTCGAGCGTGGGCAGCTCGGCAACCTTATTGTCGAGGACCGTCACGCGGAACACGGCGCTTCGGCCGGCGAGGGTTGCGTTCGCGTAGTCGTCGGGGAAGCGGGCCGCGACATCCTTGGTCTCGCCCGGCGACATGCCGATAATGCCGGCGCCGAAGCCCGGAATGAAGCGGCTCTCTTCGATCGTCGTCGCCTGATTTTCGGCACTGCCGCCTTCGAAGGGTTCGCCGTCGAGCGTACCGGCGTAGTCGAGCGTGGGAACATCCCCGCTCTGCACGGCACGTTCGGCGGGCACGAGGGTCGCGGCATTGCGGCGCAGCTCTTGCAGCGCGTTTTCGACATCGTCGTCGGAGACGGCGACCGCCGGCACGTGCAGCGAAACGCCCGTATAATCGTGCAGCTCGATCTGCGGCCGCACGGAGACCGTCGCCCGCACGCGCAGCGGCTGACCTTCTTCCTCCGGAAGCATCTCCATTTGCGGCTGGTCGAGCGGATCGAGGTCGTTCTCTTGCAGCGCACGCGAATAGACTTGCGGCACGACCGCATTGAGCGCGCGTTCTTCGATCTGCGAGCGTCCGTATTGCGCTTCGTAGATTTTGCGCGGGGCTTTGCCGGGACGAAAGCCCGGAATGCGCACGTTGCGGACGAGCTCGCGGAAAGCGCGCTCGCGCGCTCTATCGAGTTCGTCGTTTGCAATCTCGATCTCGAGTTCGACTTGCGTTGGGTCTAGGTGTTTGACGGTAGCGACGCTCACGTGAGCCTCTTCGAAGAAGCCCGGCTGCTCCGGGCGTGGCCCCCGTTGCGCCTCGGGGCAGAGAGTGCGACGCGTCGCTCGTGCGCGTGGAGCGGAAGACGAGATTCGAACTCGCGACCCTCGCCTTGGCAAGGCGATGCTCTACCGCTGAGCTACTTCCGCGAACGACCCGAGCGGGTTCGGTGCCGCCGGACGACTTCCTCGGATATCACCCGCACGATGCGAGACGGCGTGGGCGAGCAGAGACTCGAACTCTGACGGGTCACCCCACTGGAACCTAAATCCAGCGCGTCTACCAATTCCGCCATTCGCCCCCGTGCAAGGCCGTCTCTGCGGGCATTGGATCGTAGCGCACATGCGGACCTGCTGCCGCGGGCCGATACCGTCAGGTAAGGAGGTGTCGGAGGTCCGTCGTGATCCAGCATACCAGCCGCCGGCTCGGGTTCCTTTGCGCGCTCACCTTGGCGTTCGCGTTCACGATCAGCCTCGCGGCGCTGGCCGAGTTTCGGCACCTGAGCGACCAGATCTATGCCGGCGATGACTTGATCGGGCACGAGCTTGCGCAACGCGACGCGTTGCTTGCGCTTGTGAACGAAGAAACGGGCGTGCGCGCCTATGTGGCGACCGGTAACGAGAACTTCCTCGACGTTTACCTGGCGGGCCGGTGACAATTCGCGGCGGATCAGCGCTACATCGGTGCCGCTGCAGGTCGCGTCCGCATAACCAGTGACGAGGTTGCGCTCGGAGCCGCCGGCTCCCATGATCTGCAAGCATACTTTTCCCGGGAGATCGCTTTGGTTGCGCGCGGACAACGTGCGCGCGCTACGCGCGAACTCACGCTCGGAAAGATTCTCTTGGATCGCTATCGCCGCCTCGATGCCGACGTGCAGGCTCGCATACTCGCAACGTCGCTGCGCCGAACCGCCGCGACGCGCGACGCGCTCCGTATTGCCGAGGAGCTAACGCTCGCGACGATCGCGGTGCTCGCTCTCATCGGTATTGGGTTCATTCCACTCGTGCGTAGCGGCGCCGGGTTCGAACGCGATGCACTCAGCGATTCGGTCACGTCGCTCGGCAACCGTCGCGCGTTCCTCGAGCGCCTCGAGCAGCACCGCTCAGCAGACCTGCCGTTCTCGGTCGTTCTTATCGATCTCGACGGCTTCAAGAACGTGAACGACACGTTCGGACACGCGACCGGCGACCGCGTGTTGTATTTGGTGGGCGAACGCTTGCGGGCCGAGCTACGCGCCGACGACTTCGCGGCCAGGCTCGGCGGAGACGAGTTCGCCGTTCTGCTCGACGGCGTCGGCGCGCGCGATGCGGCCGAAAGCATCGTGGAACGCCTGTGCGGCGTGATCGAACGTCCCTCGAGCGGCGCTAACGGCGCAGTCGCGCGCGTCGGCGCGAGCGCCGGCGTGTGCGTCTACCCCGAGGACGGCTGTGAAGCTGCCGAGCTGTTCGGATGTGCGGACCGGGCGATGTATGCAAGTAAAAACCGGCGTCGCGCCGCAGCGGACGCCGCACTGCCGAGCGGAGGGCGGAGCTCCCAGTACGAACCGGCGCGTCTATGAAGCGCCTCGGATTTACACTCGGGTTCATCGCCGTGCCGCTCGCCGCGAACGCCGCACAGCTCGCTTCCATGCGCGCGCCGAGCCGTTCGATGCGCGCGCCGAAAGTCGTGTCGCTGCGCGACGGACTACGCTACGTCGACCTGGTCGTCGGCAAAGGGGCGCGCCCTAGAACAGGACAGCTCGTGACGGTCACGTACGTCGGGACCTTGCAAAACGGGCACACGTTCGATGCTTCGGCCGACCACGGCGGAACGTTCGCCTTTCCGCTCGGCGCAGGGCGCGTGATCAAGGGCTGGGATGAAGGCGTCGCGACGATGCGCGTCGGCGGAAAACGCAAGCTGATCGTACCACCCGAGCTCGGTTATGGAGCGCAAGGCGCGGGCGGCGTCATCCCGCCGAACGCAACACTAACGTTCGTGATCGAACTGTTGAAAGCCGAGGGTTGAGACGTATTTGGGTCAGTCTTCCGATACTTCTTCACATCGCAATGAAGACGCCGCGGGCTGTCAGGTCGTCGATGTGGCCTTCGATTTGGGCTGGTACGCGGGAGCCTTCAAAATAGGTGCCGAGTTCGAAGTTCGAATCGACGCCGCGTTCGGTGAGGTTTGCGCTGGTTACGAGTGCCGTGCGGCCGTCGGCGACGGCGCACTTCCCGTGCATCACGGCGCCCGGCGGCCGCAATGCGTGCGGCCAGACATAGAATGCCGCACGGCCACGAAGCCGCGCAAACGGAGCGGCAGCATCGACGGTAAGGCGATTGCCGCTATCGAGCGCGGATTCGAGAACGAGTCGTACTGAGACGCCGCGGTCACATGCCGCCTGCAACTCGTCGACGAGGCCGGGGATCGGAAAGGCGCTGTAGCTCATCAACAGCAAGCGCTTTTCCGATCTTCGGATGATGCGAAAAAGCACGGCGGTCGTATTGAGCGTAGCTGCGGCATCACTGGCTGGCCCGGTCCAAACGAGCTCGACCGAAGAAGTCGCAGCGTCGCGTGCCTTTAGAGCCGCTTCGAGAGCGAAGGCGAGGGCATTCGGCTCGATCGCGGGTTCCGCTCTCCACGCCGACAGTAACGGCGCCAATGCATCCTCGAAGCTGCTCGCGCCGACCGAATCGTTTAACTCGGCGTGGCTACCCTTCTTCATCATCTTCTGCTCGTACAGTTCGTGCACGAGCGCGTGCACTTGCGAGGCGGGAAAAACGGCCACGATGCGCGCGACCTCGGCGGCAAGCGCGTGCGCACCCGTTTCAGGGCGCTTCGAAATAGCCTAGCTCGTTTTCCGCCAGCGTTACCTGCAACACGCTGCGATCCAGATACCGGTTCCCACATTCACAGCTGGTTTCGGGCAAGAACAGGCACGCGTGACATGCAGCGCCGTGCAAACTCGGATCGTGCTCGTTCGGGACGTGTTCGGCGCACATCGGATCCGAGGCGCAGATGCGCGCACGTTCGAGGGCCTGATCAAGGATGCGGCCAAGCCGTTCGGGTTCTGCGAGGGACACGAGTCCGCCGAGCGTGCCTTCCGCGTCGGGGGCGGCCGTGTAGAGCAGAATGCCGGCCATCGGGTCGGCATCGAGGGCTTCGTCCGACGAGTAGATTCGCTCGCGGATCGACGCGGCGCTGTAGCCGCAGTCGAGTGCGACCCCATTGATGATGAGGTGCGAAAGCGAATGCAGCAACAGGAAGCGAGCCGAACGCAGCTGCGTTCTGCCTCGCCCCGCCAGGACGCGCGCGATGCGCTCGGAACGCGACACGCGCGAGGTCCACGCCGCGACTGCGGGCTCGGCCAGGCGAATGAACAGACCTTCTCCCCGCATCTCGGCGGCTGGGACCCACCGCGGTTCACGCTCCGACAGGCGTGCGCGGTTTTGGTTTGTGTCCGCATCTTCAACTACGCCGGAGTCGGGCGCGTCGATACGCGAAAAGCCGATCAGCGCGACGACTGAGCGTAGCCGCGTAACGGCAGTGACGGCGGCGATGGTTTGCCCGTATCCCGTCGGCACCGGCCGGCTGCGGATGTCGAACTGTTCCGACGGCTCGGTTTCGGTTGGGTCGATGAAGCGTTCCCACTCCGGCCGTTTGAGGTCGATCGGCGTGCCCGTAGCGGCGTCGTCAGTCGCGTTGCGGCGGCGTTCGATCGCAGCCCACACGGCATCTGCGGGAAAATCGCGCAATGCGGCGAGTTGCGGTGTGTTGGTCACCGCGTATTCGTAAACGACTCGCTGCGCGATCGCCGCGAGATGGCCCCACGCATCTTCGATCGCCCGTTCGATCTCGTCGTCGAGGCGCGACGGTAAGGCGAGGGCGCTGCGCGTTTCGGGAAACCACATGTTGGAGGCGCCGAGCAGCATCGGCGCGGCCGGCAAGGTGCAGCCTTTGGGATCAAACGATCGCAAGTGAACGTGGCGGCCGCGACAGCGCGGGAGCATCCGCCGGCGGTGATCGCCGCGCGTAGATCGTGCTCATCGAGGCTGCGGCATCGCAGCGGGTGCAGCGAATCGAGACATCGGTCGAACGCATGCCGCTGCCGACATCGTACATCTCGAGTGCGCCGTCAACGTCGCGTTTTTTGCAGGTGCCGAATTTGTGAACGAACTCGTTCCAGGGAAAGTCGTCGAGATGGCCGTTCGCACATGCCAAAACGAAGCGGGCGGGAACGACGGTCGGGTTCTTGATCTTCGGGTTCTTCAGGCACGTCGCATGGACATAGCGCGTCCGTTGCGGGCGATAGCGATTCTCGTTCAATTTGAAGTGGCCGCCGTCGCAGGTGGAAAGCAGGTTGCATGCCGTGCACCGCATCCAGCGTGGAAACGGCAGGACCGGCACGCCCACGAAGCGGGACGGGTCACCCCCGCCGCCGCGGACTTCAGGAATCCAAGGCAGTGCCGCGAGGTACTCGACCTGAGTGCCCAAGCGCTCTTGCACTGCGGCAAGCAGACGCGGTTCGACGACGATTTCGCGTGGCTTATCCCAAGCATCGAGTCCCGCGATGACAACCGACAGGCTTGGCAGATCGACCTGCGCGCCGACGCCATAAGCGAACATCATCTGACTGGGGCGTGCGCCGCCGACGGCTGGGCGTGATGCGACGCCGTTTGCTTGAGACTGCACCGGCCTGTTCATGCCAACGCCTGGATTGTGGAGATCACGATAGCTGCCTGCGCCATCGGCGGTGGAGCGTCAGCGCTCGCTTCATGGCGACGGCTGCACGCCGCTTGTTGTCGCCGCGTCGACTGGATCGTCTTCAAACGCACTGCTCGGGACGCTCGCGCTCGATCCGTCGAGCGCGTATTCCGGCGCGGCATCGCGGTTCGGGTCGGTAACATCCAGCAGAAAGTTTACTTCGCGTTCGACTTCGCGCAACGAATTGGGAACCGACCATGCATCCCACAAGCGGCTTACGCCATCGTTAAGAAGTTCGACGCTGGGTTGTTTGCGGCCGATGAACGACAAGGACGCCTCATCGCGTTTGGCGCGGCGTTGTCGCACGAGCCAATGGCTTAGGCGTCCCCGGACGAGCGAACCGACGCGCCGGCGCGTCGCTTCATCGGAGGGGACGTTGCCGGCGCGTTCTGATACGATGTCAATGACGCGCTCGATCTCGATGTCGTCGGTCGGGACGCGCTGTGCAGCGATATCGGGATTGGTCGCGCGGCCGAGGGCACGATCGGCGAGGCGGTGGCGGACGAGCGCGACGACCACGGCGGTCAGTCCGCGATCGAGGGCGCGATCCGCGAACGGCGTCACTGACAACGGTTCGACTTGCTTGTAGAAGGTCGCGTGATCGTGCTCGAAGCGTTCGTAGTGCGAGACGTCACGCGGTCGCGACCAGTTGTAGAGGGTCAGGACGAGTCCGGGTCCTTCGGCAGAACGGCCGACGCGGCTAGTTGCCTGGATGTACTCTGCAGTCGATTTCGGTTGGCCGGCGACCATCATCAGGCCGAGGCGTGGCACGTCGACGCCGACCGAGATCATGTTCGTTGCGAGCGCCACGTCGAGCGGGCGTTTGAATTTCTCGTATTTGCCGTCGGCTTCGTGGCGGAAGCCGAGCCGATCGAGGATTGCGACAATGTCATCGGCGCTGACGCGGCTCGTGAGCTCGTCGATCTGTAGAGGCGTGCGGCGGCGTCCGAGTCCGCGGCGCGCCGCCATCGGCAGGCGCGTCTGCACGTCGTCGTCGAGCAGGCGCTTCATGCCGGCGAGTTCGCGCATCGAGCTGAAGTATGCGAGCAAGGTCATGTACGGATCGGCGCTGCTTCCGTAACGCTCGAAGATCGTTTGCGCCGCGGCGAGGACCGTGATCGCCACGCGCGCTTCGACCGCCTTCATGCGTTGGCCGCGCGCGCAAATGCCGAGGTAGCGGCGTCCCGGAGTTGCATCGCTCGGCTCACGCGAGCGAGCGAAGAAACTGTCGCCGACATCCAGTCCCGGTGGCGGGAAGACGCGGACGGCGCGATCGAAGACGCCGCGTACCTGATAGGCCGCGCGCCGAATCGTTGCGGTCGAAGCGACGACTTTGGGACGCGAGCGGGCGCCGTCGTACGTCGCGCAGGCGAGTTCGTCGATCGCCGTTTCGTAGAGGCCGACGAGCGTTCCGAGCGGACCGGAGATCAGATGCAGCTCGTCTTGGATGATGAGATCGGGTGGCCGCAGACGTAGGCAGGGCGTGGTCGAGGCGGCGGGTTCACCGTGCGCGGCGGCGTGCGTATCGCCTTCGACCGATTCGCCGACCTTCGTGATGTCGAATGAACGAAAACCGTGACGTGAGCAGCGTTCGGAGACGCGTCCGAAGAGCGTGTGCAGCGGACCCTGGCGTGGGAGTTGCGCGAACTTATCGACCGTCGCGATGACGAAAGCTGGGAGGAGACGATAGACTTCCTCGTCGACCGTGACGATCGGCAGACCTTCGCCGTTCGAATTGCGCTTGGTGAACGCGCACGTGAAGGCCGGATCGGGACAGGCGAAGATCGTGCGGGCGCGCGTTTTATCCGCATCGACGTCTTTTTCGACGGTGAGTGCGGTGCCGCACCAGGGGCACGACGCGAGTTTGAGCGGGTCGGCGTAGCTGCCGGTCTTGCCTTGGCGCTGGCGCGCGGTACCGATTGCCTCGTGCGCTGCCGCGGTCGTATTCGGTGTCGACGAGCCGCCGATCCACAAACCGAGACGAAACGGCGTGGCGCCGAAACGTACGTCGCCGGAGCCGAGGCGCGAGCGCCGCAACACTTCACAGGCCGCAACGAGTGCGGCGGCGCGTTGGAATTGCTGCGCGGTCAACAGGCGCAACGTGTAACGCATGAGGACCGCGACGCCTTCGGAGCCGTCGAGTTCGCCATCGTCGCTGTGCAGCGGGCCTTGCAGTCGGCGGATCGCGAGCACGTACGCGGCAAGGCCGAGGTACGCTTCCGTCTTGCCGCCGCCCGTCGGGAAGAACAACAGGTCGACGATCGCGTCGCCGCTTCGTTCGGCGTGCCGCGGGTCGGTCAGCGCGGGAAGGTTGAGCAGCAGGAAGGCGAGCTGGAAGGGTCGCCACGTGCGATTTCTTGGTGCGTCTGCGGCGGCCACTGCCTTTTCCATGCTGATTGCATGATTGCCTCGACGGTTTTCGATCGCTTGTTGGCGGATGCGTTGTTGCCACATCGCTTCGTTGGCGAAATGGAAAGCCTCGCGCGCGAGGGCGTCGCGCTCCAGTAACGCGATGCCGGCGGCAATGCGGTCGGCGGCAACACGCGCGTTTTGGAGGTGAAGGCGTGCCGTCTCGCCATAGCCTGCGAGCCGTTCCGCTGGATTCGTAAGGCGCGTTTCTTGCGCGTCGATCCAGGCGCGGTACGCGACCACGAGCGGATGCAACATGCGCTGCAGATCGGTGTCGGGCGCGTTGGCAAGCGTTCGCATGTCGAGCGCGACGTCGGCGAGGAGCGGAATCTCATCGGACGTCGGCGGGTCGGTTCGCGTGACGTCGTAGTTCGGCAGTGCGCGCGTTTCGAGACGTGCGGCGCGCGTCGGCTCGCCGGGCGCGGGGACGGCGTGAACGGCGACGCCGTGGCCGACTGCGAAATCAACCGCGTGACGGTAGAGCATCGCGAGCGAACGCGCTTCGTGCTCGTCGGGATCGAGCGAGTCGGCGAGGCCGGCGACGGCGGTCGAGCGATCGAGGAAGATTGCGCTGTTGTCCGGCGCGCGGACGGTGAGGGACGCTTGGAAGAGCCACGCCTCGTCGATGTTTTGGTCGGGCGCGGTCTGCTCGTTGACGAGGAAGAGCGTGACGAGGGCGGCGTTTCCGCGGTGACGCACGCGGCCGCTGACGATGACGCGCTCGAAATTGTGATCCGGGGATTGTGTTTCGAGGGACCCGTCGGCGCGGGGAAGCGCGATGTGCAGGGTGCCGCCATAGGGCGAACGGCGCCAGATACGGATCGATTTGTCGGCATCGTCGGCGACCGTTTCGCGCGCGTAGTGACCCCACGAGGCGTCCACAACGAGCGCTGTCGTGCCGGCGGGAACGGCGAAGGTTAGGCCGAGCGCCGACGGGATCAGTTGCGGTGGCGAAGCGACGTGATCTTCGCTCACCGAGCCGCTCGGATCGGCAGCCGTCGCGGCGTCGAAGCGCGACGGTGAGACGTACGATTGCTTTGGTGCGAGCAGACCGACAAGATATCGATCGCGTGGCACCGGCTGCGTCGGAATCGTCTCGTCCGGACCACCGGCGGGTCCCAGCAGATCGGCGACGATGAGGCGCTCGAATTCGTCGCGAATTGCGGCGGGCGATGCGGCGATATCAGCCATCGAGGCGTCTCAGATCCACGTGCTCCACAGCGACGATTGACCTAACATGAGGATCGTCACGTTCATCTCTCACGTGGGTCTTTTGGCATCAAAGCGCAAAGTCGAAATCGGATTTAGCGACGCGAAGACGGACGAGGGCGACGGGCGGGGGGGTCCATGGTTGGGCTGGGCGTATTCGCGGCTTCGAAAACGAGCTGCGCGCCATCTTCGAGCGTAAACCCGACGCGCATCTTCTTGCCTGTCGAAATCGGAACGATATCGACGATACGTTGGCCGAACGCGCGTTGCAGTTCCGCATAGCGTGAGAGGTCGCGATACGACCAATGTTTCGCGAGTGCCGCTTGAAGATGCGCCTGCGCCAGCGAGGAAAGTCAAGCAAAACGCAACGTTTCGACATCCACGAGCGCCACATCCGTCGTCGAAATGCGGCGGAGGTCGACCCATGCCGCCGGAATCCCAGCCGACGCATTGGCCGGGACGGGGAACGTGCCCAGACGCGCGCAGGTTTGGACGCCCGTTCGGAGCTTCGGTGCGAGATCATCGTAGGCGCAGAGCGGTGCCAGCGCGACGAAGCGATCGAGCGCCGGATCGTCGTTCGCAAGCTGCTCGGCCGAGGATTGGGCCGTGCCCGCCGCAACTAGTTCCGCCACGCGTTCGTTGAATTCTTTTTCGAGTGCACAGGCATGCGGCAGGACCATCGCGAGACCCCAGCGCGCACGCAAACCGAGGCTTGGCGCCTCGGGCAGCACTCCGGTCGAGCCTCGCCACACTGAAACGTAACGCTCTTCGCCGAAGTAGAGCGGCGACGCCGGCGCAGTCTCACCTCCGTCTCCTTCGAACGTTCCGGTCGGGGCCACTACGATGTCGCCTTGGCTGAGGACGTCGCTCGAGCCCCCGAAGTACAGGCTCAGGTCATCGTACCACGGCACGCGAGCCCCTTGCCCGACGCTTCGGCGTGACAATCGTGGCGAATGCGAGCGCCTCCTCGTCCGACGTCAGGCGATCGGGCTCGACCGGCGCCGGCTTTTCGTTTCGGCCGTCGCTCGGCCGCATGCGGGATTCCGCGAACGCGCGCCATTGCAGCCTCCCACGGAGACGCGGACGCTGCAGGGATCGCGGCTGCGAGGCGCTGGGCTTCCGCGACTGGCTCAAGGGTCATGATCCACGTCCGCGGCGAGATCGGCACGAAATGCACGGATTGGCCGACTTCGAACCCCTCGGGCGTTCAAACCACGCGACCTTTCGTGACCTTTCGACTCAGCCCGGAACCCGACATCCTGCAGCTCCTATAAGCTGGAAACTAAATAAAGTTTACCGCAATGAATCGTCGCTGTCGAGGGCCGCTCCGAGTGCGAGGCAGGGATATTTGGCTATGAGGCTCTGCACCGTCCATGAGTCGCGCGGATTCGCTGACAGCAGGTGTTGCTCGATGTCGTCAACATTGCGCAAGAAAGCGTACCGCTTGCGAACGGCTTCGATCCACTCATCGATTTCGATGGGCGAGGTGAGGAACCCGATCGCCTCTTCTTGGAATTCCTTGCGACTGCGGGGCCGCAGTATCTCTTCAGGATCGAACGGTGCCCTGCCCAACCCGCTGACGTTGATATCGCGCCAAACTTTTAGGGGGCTAGACGTCGTACAAGCGCTTCGTCAAAGGCACGCGAGCTAAACCAGGCAAGATCGTAGAGGTCACGTGCCAAGCTGTCTCGGCGATAGCGAGCCAGTTTCTCCGCTAGCAGTTCCTCAACGCGAATTACAGCAGTCGCACGCATCGGAATCGTGTAGGCGCGATGGATCGGCATCACTACCGGCGCGATAACGTCCGCCGAAAGCCACGGTAACTCGTGCGTGATGTCGATACGCGCGGGAATTGTCGGCGAGCCGAGGGCTGACGATATGTGCAAGAGTGCGCGCCTCGCCGGCACTGTCTGCTCAACGGAAAACGTAAAGGCGTCGATGGATGCGCCGTGCAAGCGCTCAACCACGAGTTCTGCGAGTCCTTGCTCACCTACAGCGAAGTCGAGGTCTGTCGAGAACCGACCCGCGGCGCCGAGTCGAAATTTTCGTAGCGCCGTACCGCCCTTGAAAACGAGGCCAAGATCGAAGAGACCTGCCTCATGAAGCAGATATAGTGCGTGATCCTGTGCGATGTCGATGAGTGCGCCATCGCGAAACATACGCTGTCCCTGGCAGTGGCGGAGCAGCAGACCCTCTGTAATCACGTCTTCGCGCTGGGGACAAGCAGCGAGTCAATAAGGTTATATTCGCGAACGAAGCGGCTGCGCGTACGATCTCTGCCGAGATATGCGAGGCCGCTGGGACGCGCTTTTTGCATCAGATCGTTCGCAAGATGCTTGAAGTGCGCCCGGTCAGCAAGATACGCCAGCCGTACCCGTGCGGGGTTCGGCGCACCATCGAGTTCGCGTTCTAGATCCGCAGCATCAGCGCGTTTGAACGCTTCTTCGATCCACTCCATGACGTTCGGCCAATCGCGGTAGTAATGTGGAACGATCGCCATTTTGGAAAGAAGCGTTGCGACGCGCCACACCGGCAAGTCGTCGTTCCTTTCGGGTTCGAGGACACCCCATATTCGCGCGATACGAAAATCGCTCAACGCGGGCGGAAGTTTGCGCTGTCCCGGATGCATTGCCAGGACCTGTTTCTGGGGTTGCCGCGCGCTCAGCCCCTGGAGCCATGCGGCGGAGTCGTAAGCTAAGGCAACGGGCAGGCCGCGGCGCTGGAGCGTGGCCCTTAATTCGACGAATGGGTCACCGGACGGCAGCGCGCCGGCACGAGCGGCGGGAGCAAACTCCCATCGGCCTCGGGTACGCAGGGGGAGCAGCCAGCCATGCCGCTGCAGCTCGCGAGCGATCGCTGCGGGATCGTCGTCCATGCCGAGCTCCTGCAGATAGGACTTGATATCGCTCAGCGTGAGGATACTGGGCTGAAATAGCTCAAGATGCTGCACGACAGCGGCCAGACGAGACGGGATTGGCCTCGGTGACTGTCGTTGAGCACCTATTCGGTGAAATATCGACGAATTCATAGTGGTACGCACTGACAGTAGCAGCCTAACGGAGTTACTGTCAAGGCAGCCCCCATTCTGCCAGAATCTTGCGCAACAAGGGAGCCAGTTGACAGCCCGCCTCCAGATATTGGGGCTGGAGCGGGTCAGTCGGTTGAAGCGCGGCGGCCCCGAAGCATGCCGCACTGCAAGCCGTCCCCTCTCGCAGCCCCGAATCACCCACGATCGCGAAGAGCACTGAGAGGTATACTTCCTAAAATGTCTCGTCGGCACGGGACCACAGTGGGGGGCCGCTTGCCTAGCTATCCAGCGTAGGCCTACCAATAGGGCTGGCGACGAGCCACTCCAGGAGTTGCCGCAGTGACGTGAGATCGCCGTCCATCGCCATTTCATCGTACTCGATCGCCCCGTAGCGCACGGCGCGGTTCGGCGACACCTCGACCTGCAACGCTTTCGGGCCAAATTCCCACTCCAGGAGTAGGCCGCCATCGTCAAGGGGCGCGACGTCGGGCATGATCAAATCGGGAACACCGGCAAGCAATGCGAGCGTCGCCGATCCGGCGTTGCGCGTCACCGCTATGCCGCGGCCTTGGTTCCAGCCTGGTTCCAAGTGCTGAAGTTCGAGCATTTGTGGCAATAACGGCCTAGACTTTCGATGCCGTCGGAAAGGCGAAGCGACGGCGCAGCGCTCTGGGTACCCGTTCCCGAAACAGATGCGTCACGCTGTGAATCTCTCAGCCGGGAGGTAGGTTCCATTCAGTCTCATGATCTCAACGATTCGTTGGGCTCTTTTTCGTTTCAAGTGCCCTTCGTTTACGAGGTGCTTGAGCACGTCGATCGTCGAGACGCATTGTATTCCGAATTCTTTGGCAACGCGAGTGCCGGCAACCTCATCGATGAGCACGACGGCATGTAGGTGTTCGGCCAGAGCGATCGCTTGCGCCTCTCCGCCATCGAGGCGTTGGCGATACTCAGTGAAGCGCCGCAATGCCGCGGCGTCTTCGATATCCTGGATCTTGATCTGCGCCGGCTTAACTCGTACGCGGCGGCGAAAGACCTCGTCGTGCACGAGGGGCGGAATGACGATTGTCTGGTACCGTAGCAGCAGCACGTCGATTTGCATCAGCATCCAGAAATGCGATGAGCGGTCCGGCGTCGCTGACGACGAGCACTTAAAACCGCATCGCCGACGCCTGTCCACGCAGCTCCTCGTAGCGCTTGTGTGAGATCAAGTGTCGTTCTAGAGCTGCGTCGGTGAGCGAGATAAATTCCGGCGGCAGGATTGTGCCTTCCTCACCGCGTGTCGCCAGTTGCGTTCGATATTCAGACGCAATTTCTCCGCGACGCGTTCTAAGCTGATCGTCGTCCAGGGCTATTCCACAGTTGCGCAAACGCCAGAGCGTCGCATCATAACTCAGCCCAAACGTGACGGCGAGCGCAGCGATATCGTCGCCGGATTCGCCCCACGGTCGCTGCGGCTTCCAGCTTCCAATCGCTGCCTCAGGGAGCAGTAGTTCCGCCGCAAAAGCGTTTGCTCGGCGCTCTTCGGCTGTGCTTCCCCCCTCAAAATCATCGTCGACGACGACCGACTCCCGATCGAACCGCCAATGTCCGAGTTCGTGCGCTACGGTGAAGCGTTGCCGTACTAATACATCGCTAGAGTTCACCAGTACGAACGAGCGCCCGTCGCCCGGCCGGTGCAGGTAAACGCCCGCGATTCTGCGCTCCGCGAGGGGCCGGCGGACGACGACGATCCCAAGCTGGTGGGCAAGTTCAAAAGGGTCCACCCGCTGGCGGCCGTCTAAGTGAAGCTGTCGGCGAAGCGCTCGCGCTCCGCGGTAGCCCTCCGTAACGGGATTGGCCATGCCGTATAGCGTATCACCGTATTGCGATTATCGCAATGCGTGCTTGACGTGGGGATGTCAATTTGCGATAATGGTTCCTGTGAGTGAAATGGCCGCGCTGCTCCGTCAGCGCATCGCTCGGGCTCGCCACGAGGCCGAGCTTCCTCAAGCAACGGTCGAAAGCGAACTGAATCTACCGGCTGGGGCGTTCTCGAAAATCGAGAACGGCAGCCGGGCGATAACGAGCACGGAGCTGGGCGAGTTCGCGCGCCTGTCCGGGCGGCATATCGCGTGGTTCTTCGACTCCGAGCCCGCGCCGATCGCCAAGTTACGCGGATTGGCGAATTCGCCGGCCGGACAAGCCGACATCGCCTGGCTCCAAGAGTTCGCGGAAGCCTTCTGCTATCTCAAAAAGGAACTCGGCGAAAATTGGCCTTCGTCAATATGCTCTGAGCTTTGCTAACAACGAGATCGATCACGAGATTGAGCCTTCGCGAGATAGCATTTCCAATCGAGCGATGAGGCTTCAGACATCGATGGCCTTGAAGCGCGCGAAGCGTTCCTTTGAACTCAAGCTCATGTAAGGTGTTGACTATGAACACTATGGATGCGACCACGCCCCGGCCGGAAAACGTCCAAGGGAACATCTTCGGCGGATTCCTCAAGGATCACCAGGCTTTCGTCATGTGCCACGTGACGGATGCGGCCAAAGCCATAGCATGGATTCGGCAAGTCGCGTGCGATCAGATTGCGACCAGCCGGGAAGTCCTCGACTTCAATAGCCTGTTTAGTCAATCTCGCAAGCGGCGAGGTCGTGAGATCCTGCAATCGTCTTGGCTCAATGTGGCCTTCACGCGAGCCGGCTTGGCGACGCTCGGCGTGGCGGATGCTGACATTGCTAAAATGGATCCGTCTTTCGCCCAGCTTGATCACGCCGCACATGCGCGCTCCGTCTTGGGCGACCAAAGCGACTCCGATCCAAGCAACTGGCTCGGCACTTATCAAAGCTCGGATATTGTACACATGATCGCGATCGCCGCTGCCGACGATCCTGAAGACTTAGACGCCGAGGTTCGCTGGCTGACCGACTCCGCGACCACGAGCGGATTTGAAATCGTCGGGTTTGAGCGCGGCATCGCACGACGCGACCATCCTGGCCACGAACACTTTGGATTCAAGGACGGAATCTCCCAACCGGCGGTCGACGTCGCCGCAATAGGTGATGTTTCGGCTTGGCAGTTCGTCGTAAACGCGAAGGCGCAGCCGCCAGCTCCGTCCCCGCAACCGGCGCAGCCAGCCTACGTTCCTGGAACGCAACCGGTCCCCACGGTACCGTCAGGTCCACCAGCTTGGGCTCATGAAGGTTCGTATACCGTCTTTCGCCGTCTTCGTCAACGTGTATCGGCTTTTCGAAAGTATCTAAACGACCACTGTCCGGGTGGCATGCGGCCGGACCTCTTCGCTGCCAAGTTTGTTGGGCGATACCGTAGCGGAGCTCCGCTCGAACAGGTAGACGGCGTCGCTGATTACGACCCCTCAAAGGGCGAGCCAACTGAGGTCGGCGGCCGCGACGTTCTTGATGCTTCGAACGTCAACCGCTTCATGTACGATAAGGATACGAGTGGACTTTCCACCCCGCTCGCCGCTCACATACGGAAGGTAAACCCGCGCGACGCGGTCGCGCCCGGGCACCGCATTCTGCGTCGGGGAATCGCGTACGGCACACCCTTCGACCCCGACGCGGCGGACCCGTCGCCAGCCGCGGATGGGGCGGATCGCGGCCTCCTCTTCGTCTGTTGCCAAGCGTCGATTCAGAACCAATTCGAGTTCATCCAGCAGACTTGGGCGAACCGGCCTGACTTCCCGACGAGTGGCGCCGGCGTCGACCCCATCATTGGAGCCGCTAACGGCAGCGGCACGCGATCGTTTGCTATACAGATGACGGACGGGCCGTTCCCTTGCAATGACATGTCAGACTTCGTCCTGACGACCGGCTCGCTGTACTTATTTCAGCCGTCGATCGGCGCACTGAAGAGCGCCTTTACGACATCCGACCCGTAACTCGCACCGCGCAGTAACGCCCGAATGAACACTCCGGTGCCAGAGTCCGGCGCCGGGTATCCGTTGCCGGATCTCGACTTCGCGACTCGCGATCTCGTTTATAAGCGCTTTGCCGCCGCCTTCGCCGCCGACACTGTCGTACCGGACGCTCTTGTTTGGGAAAGCACGGAGACGGTCGACAACCGACCGGCTTCGTGGCGCGATTTGCGACGCGCGTTGCGACGCCTTCCGTTGAAGGCGACGCTTCAACTCTTGGGAACCATCGCGGTCGAGATCGAGCGGGGCCGACATCCCGTAGACGCAGCGCTACAGCTTCGCGTTGCACGTCGCTTTGGCGGGGCGACTCGTCGTGGTCGCGGGCTGATGCGGCGGCTCTTCGAATCGCCCAAGTCAGTCCTCGTCGCGGAGGAGCAGGTTGCGGTCTTGGCCGCGTACGCCATCGTTAACTGTGAAGCGGACCTGTGGCCGGCCGATGGCGACGAACTTTTTCTCGAGGCGCTCCTCGCGTACCATAGTCTCAAGGGCGGCGAGTTACACGATAACCGCGACGCACATGCCTCATTACGTCGGACGGAGATGCGTTCGACCGCAACCGACCCTGAATCGGTCCCCGATGTTCTGGCCCGCTGGCGAAATTTTACGCGATGGTCGGAGCTTCCTGAAGCCGAGTCATCGCGGAACTTTCTGAGGCTAGGGGAGATTTTCGAACGGCACTTAGGAATGGGCCAAATCGCATGGGCAGCTGCAACCTGGGCACTCGTTGCTTATTTTGCGCAGATTGCCGTTACGCCCGCAGGCCACCGGCGCTATGACGCTTTTCTTGACGTCGATGCGTACCTAGCGTCGTTAACCGATCGCACTCAGATATCGAGGTGGCTCGACCAAGTCTCGGTAGACCTGAGTGATGTCCGTCAAGCGTTCCAAGGGCTACGAACGACCTCACTGGCGGAGCTCGAACTCCTCATGGATCGGCCGCTGGTACGCACCCCTTGGGGCTTATGCTGCCCGGTGCACCGCTTCTTGCCGAATGTGGGCGGCAACGGTCTCCTATTTCGATTGGGTGACCACCTCGAGCGAGCCACTCCGGGAGCATCAGCGCGGCTCCGTGGGTTTTTTGGCGACTACCTCGAGACACACGTCGAGCAACTGTTTCGCGCGGCAGCGCGCAAACGGGTCGTGCAGATATTCCGTGAGCGACGATACGGACGTCCCGAAATGAAATCCAGCGATCTCGTCATAGTCGACGGCAAGCGTGCTGTGTTTATCGACGTGACAGCGACGCGTTTCCATCAGCGCGAGAGCGTGGTTTCCCTCGTTGACACGACCATTGAGCGTGATCTCCGCCGCTTCGTCACCGATAAGCTCACCCAAGAGATTGCGCGCTGCGCCCGCGATTTTCGTTCTGGGCTGCTGATGTACGAGGGCGTAGATCCCGATTCAATCGACGACATCTACGGACTTGTCGTGTCACCTCAGGGCCTGCCGCGGCTCGTCGGCCTGACGCAGATGATCGAGACGCTCGTCCCCGTCGTGCCGACAGGGTTATCCGAATGGGATTATTTCGACCTGAATGAGGTGGAAGCGCTACCAAGTGTCTTTGACGGAGCCCTAGATTTGAGCCAGCTCATCGTTGACAAGAGAAGCGATTACTTTGGCCGGCCGCGCTCCCTCATGAACTACATGTACTTTCGACGCAGGTCGCTAATCACCGGCAGCCGTTCGCGAGAAGACATCCTGCGCGATCCATGGATGGTTGACGTAATGGCGCAAGTTCGCGCATGGGGACTGAGGGCCGACTCGGCGCCTCTGCCGGAGCCTTAACCGTGCAGGCGGCAATATCGTTTGCGGTAATGTTCGCGAGTGTAGCGCCAGCACCGCTTCATGTTATCGTGGATGCGGTACCGGCTCCAGACAGCTGGGCTCGGGCAGGCATACGGTGGGTAATCGCTGGAACCATCGCGTCGATCGCGGTCGCCGTCTTTAACGCTGTCCTGGCAAAGTCCACATCGCAACTCGCGAATCAAACAAAACTTCTAGCCCTTGAGACCGCGAAGGTTGGCACAGAAGCAGCACTTGCAAGGCGTCTCGCCGATAAGCATCACCAAGAGTCGTTGATGCCGGTTCTATTGGTAGAGGCTGTCCTGTACGTGAACACCGACTTGGAAAGCGATACTCTCGGGTTCGAGCTCGTCGGGCAGATTCAGAACGTTGGGGCAGGGCCTGCGACAGAAATCGTCGTCCACATCACGGTACCCGAATTGACCTATAACCAATTGTACTTCGGTGCATTGGCGGGCAACGCAGACCTTACCATACGTCATCCGCGATGGACAATGAAGAAGCCAGAGAAGTGGTTCCGCGATGCGGGAAGTCGAGAGCCTCTATTTTTCAAGGCGAAAAGCGAATTCAAGTCGCTCTTTGGGTCGAAGGGCTGCGTTACGCAGCAGACGCTTGCGAACGTCGACTCTGGATTGCTGGTCAACGAGATACAGCTGCCGGAAGCGGTCGACCGTTTGCCGCAGTAAGCGGGTGCGCCACAAAGGCGGTGCGCACGTTAATCGCCACAACGCTGTCGAAGGGGTTCGGACAAGTCCTGCGGGCGACGGAATTGACGATGGCGGCCTGGCGGTGTCACCGGCTTCAAAAGGCGGCGCAAATCTGCCAAGGCGCGTTTACATGGGGGCACGCGCTCCGTCGCTGACCGCGGATGCGGTCCCACGCCTATCGAAGTTCGAGGAGTACCGGCGCCACGTCGGCATCCTTGCGACGGCGACTGGACCCGTTCTTGCGCCGGGGCACATCCAGGGCGCAGCTCGCGACCTCGGCGGCGTGGCGTTCGTGGTTGAGTTCCAGTAGGCGGTCGAGAATCTCGACGCGTGCGGCGTCGGAGATTGTGAAGCGCAGGCCCTCGTCGGTCTCGCGGAAATCGTGGTCGAGATCGACGTCCTGCCAGCCGTAGGCAGCAAGCACCGCATCGTCGAGTTTCCGATGTAACTCGCGCAGGACGAGCACCTCCGCTTCCGCCTCGCTAGGCGCGTGGACGCGGTTATAAGTAGCGGTTACGCCGCTTCCGCTCGAGAGCATCAGCGCCGTGCGTCGTTCGTGCAGCGTCCGCATGATTGCACCTATCGTATCGGCCCCGTCATCGGGGAGTGCAAAGGTTTCGAAACAGTCCGTTGGGGTGTAACGCGCTCGCGTCTCGAGCGTGCTGCCCCGTATGCGAGCCCATGCTCGATGAATTTGCGAAGAAATAACGCCGTACAGCGCGTCGGACTCCGAGGCGAAGACAGCCAACAGGTGTGCGTACACGTAGCCGGTGGGCAGGAGCATCGGCATCGAAAACTTGCTAACGAGCGGCATGGTGATCACCGTAGCTCGCTGCGCGATTGCTCGATAGAGAGCCGGCCGCTTGTCAGCGTATTGCCACCATCGATCCGGCAGCGGCTTACGCAGGACGTAGTCGCCAGCTAGGTTGCGCCGCTGCCTTTCCGGCCGGACTTTGCTGTCGACGATCGCAAAGCAATCGGTGTATCGCAGCGCCGTGTGCTCGCTCCAATCGTGAAAGTTAACAATCCAACGGCTGGGGGATATGTCGGAACGGTCGCAGAGATCCGCCGCGTTAATGTATGGGAAGAGCACGTCACGATTACCTGGATCGCGTTCTATCAGCTCACGAGCCCTGTCGGGAGTCATCGTGAAGCCAAGCCCCAGCACGTAGGAGCCGGTAAACGAGATACTGGCGTTGGCTTTCAAGCGATAAGGATTTCCCACAGTTCGGCTCGCGGGAAGCAGCAATGCGGAAATTCCAGGGACGAGCGACCCACTCAAGATGGAAGGCTCCGCGGTGAGATCGCGCCGACACCAGACCTCGGCAACGTGAATTGCCGCTGCGCCAGGCCACGGTCGGCTCTTTTCGGCCCGAGAGATTACCCAGGAAGCGTCGAGGAGTGCGTCCAGGGCGACTTCGCGGGTGTCGCCTTGACCGATCGTGTTTGTTGCGACGAACCCGAAGCGTCGCGCGACACTGGAAGCGAGGAGAAAGAAGTAGCCCACGAGGTCTGCGTGTCCGCGCCTTCCGTTCGCGAGCTGCTGCACGAGAAAAGAACGGTAATCTGTCCCAAAGCGGCCTGTGATAAATTTTCCGCCGAGGAACGGCGGGTTGCCGATGAGGAGATCGAAGCTGCCCGATTCGCGGACGAATACTTCCGGGAATTCAAGCGGCCAATGGAGCGGGCGTCGGAGCGGAGCATCGAGCGGCTTTTCGCGGTCGATCTGAAGTCGGATAGGATGCGTTGCTTCCGCCAGCGCCGAGACGGCACCGTTGACCATGGCACCGCCAGTGATCGTTTTCTGCAAGACGTCGCCTAAACCGGCGAAAGCGGCATCGTTATCGCGTGCCGACTTTTCGGCGCGCGAAAGAGCGAGCGCGCTGAGAGCGTCAGCGATCAGCCGCGCTGCTTCCGTTCGTTGGCGCGAGAGTTCGTCGAGGCGCGCCTTTTCCTTTGAGTCTTCGATGTCGCGCGTCGCATGATCTTCAAGTTGGAGGCGATAGCGTACCGCCTCGTCGATAAGGCCGCCGAGCGGTCGTAGGACATCAAAGAGCGCGCCGTCGTGCAATTCGCGGCCGCGTTCGGGGTCGAAGTGTAGCGCGCGAAGTTGGTCGAGTGAAGTGGTGCCGATGAGGGAGTCGCCCTCGCGAATCGCGTGGTCGAGGAAGCCGAAGGGCCGCTGGCGCGCGAAGGTTAGGAGCCATAGCGAAAGCTTCGCCATTTCGACGGCCATGGGATCGCGGTCGACGCCGTACAGACAGCGTTCGGCGATGAGGCGTTGGGCGTCGCGGATTGGGTCGTCATCGGGGATGCGGGCCTCGCGTTGCCATGCTTCGGCGACGCGTTCGGCGAGGTAGCGGCAGGCGGCGACGAGGAAGGCGCCGGAGCCGCAGGCGGGGTCGCAGATTTTGAGTGCGAGTAGTTCCGACGAAGGGCGCACCTGCCATGTGTCGCGGTGCGCGCCGTCGATGGGGCCGGGCGAATAGACCAGCGGCTCGAGCGCGTAGCGGACGATCTCTTCGGCGAGTACGCGCGGCGTGTACTCGGTGCCGGAGTCGCGGCGTGCGCGCGTCTTCGTTACGACGATGCCGCCGGCCGGATAGACCGTCGGTAAGCCTTGAAGGTCGTCGCGCAATAACGCGGTGTACGGCAGCACGCGACGGACGAGTTGCTCGTCGCCTTCGCAGGCCGTTATGACAAGGCGGCGTGTTTCGGGTTCCTCGCCCGCAACGAGCTTTTCGCCGCGGGCGAGGCCCTTGTCGATTGCCTTTTCGGTGCGGCCGAGTTTTTCGGCAAGGAACGTGATGAGTTTTGGTCGGCCTTGCGCTGCGATGCGTTCGAGTTCGGCGAGCGCGATCTCGCTTTCGGCGCCGCTTTTGCCGTCGAAGCCCAGGTGGACGTCCGCGACGCGGACGGCGTCGTGGTCGAGTAAGCCTTCGTAGACGTGGCCGATCTGTTCGACGTCGAGTGTGAGGAACGAGAGGCGGCGCGATTCGCCGCCGAGCGTTACCGTCTGCAGGGAGGTCAGGATTGCGCGCGTCGTGAGGTCGTCGACGCGGCAGCGGTCTAAGAACGGGAAGCGCGTCGGATCAAATAGGCGGCCGCCGTATGCAGGGAGGCGGAGGCGGTCGTGATCGATGCCGGCGTAGATTGCGTTGAACGTCGCGAGCAGGCGGCGCCAGGCAGTTGCGCGGCGTTCGAGTGGTTCGTCGCCGAGGCGGACCGTGTCGGCTTCGAGTTGGTCGCGTAACGTTGAGGCGGCGTAGTTCTCGGCGTACGTGATGTCGCCGATCGGCAGCAGATCGTGTTCTTCGGCGTATAGCATGAACACGAGGCGCATCATCACCGTCGCCGCGGCTTCGTAGACCGTATGCGGCGGCAAAGCGTCGAGCAGTTCGCCGCGGCGTTCGCGGTCGGAGCGTGAGAATGCACCAACCATCAACTCGACGGCTTTGCGGACTTGGAGTCCGAGCGTCTTGGTGAGGTCTTGCTGGGTGAGCGCGGAGCGTTCGAAGAGCGCTTCGAGTGTCTCGCGTTCGGTCGCGTTGAAGAAGCGCTGGGCGTGCAGCAGCGCGACGAAGGCGGCGAAATAGTCGCGCTCCGCGCCCTCGGCGAAGAGGGTCGTCTGCCAGACGGCGTGGCCGCCGGTGCCTTCGGCGGGTTGATCCTTGCGACCGATTGGGACGTTGACGAGCGCGATGCGGTCGCCGTCGGTCAGCAGCGCGATTCGAACATTGTGTGCGCGCGCGAGGTCGCCGACGCGTTCGAGGGGCGATGCGCTCCACTCTTCGCCCGGAAGGCGACCGTCGAAGCGCGTTCCGAACGGGACACGCACGAGGAGCGCGCGGAGCGCACCGCTGGTATCTCGTAGGATGCCGTCGGCGCGCAGCATCGTGCGGTACTCTGCGACTTCGTGCGTAATTGCCGTCGCCTCGTCGCCGGTGCGGTAGTGTTCGCCCCATCCCAAGACGACGCGCAACAGCCAATCGATCCATGTGTCGCGCGCTGCAGCATTGGGGACGACTATTGCCTGCGAGTCGGCAGTCGCGTGGCTTGTTTCAGCGAGCGCGGCAAGACGTTCGCGCGTCTCCAAGCGCAGGTCGGCCGGTACGGCCGGGAAGCCCTGTGGAAACGTGCTGCGCAACACCGGCGCGGTCAGGAACTGGCCGACCGGTTCGACGAGCGTAAGCCAATCGTTGTCGACCGGTCGCCGACGGCGACGTTGCGTGGCGCGGGCGCCGTTTGTTGTTGCCGCGCTCATCCGAACAAGCCCGATGCGGCGAGGCGGCGCGGAACGAGCAGTTCGAGCGCTGCCGGGAAGACGATTGCACGCGGGGAGGCGTAGCGGCGCGTGAGGCGCTCGGCTTCGCGGTCGGCTTCGGCCGGGATCGCGGCGATGCGGCGGCGCAGGGCGTCGACGTCGCGCGTGAACTGGCGGCGCTCCGATTCGCGCGCGTTTTCGAACAGGCGGAGTTGTTCGGCTTCGCCGCGTTCGACGCGGTCGAGTTCGCGTTCGATCGACGCGCGCAACTCGGCGAGCACTGCGCGTAACGCCGCTGCTTCGCTTTCACCGCGCTCTTCGAAAAGGCGCGCGAGCGATTCTTCACGCTCGCGCATGCGCACGTCGACTGCGGCGCTAACCGCGTCGACCAGGCGAGGCCAGGCGTCGACGAAGGCGACGTGATGGTGGCGCGGCAGCGCACCGACGCGCGTAGCATCGCGCGCACGCCGCGTTTCACCGACGTTGTAGCGCGCGAAGCCGCGGGCGCTGATCCGGCCGGCGGCAGCGAACAGTTCTTCATGTAAGCGAACGCCGTCAAGGCCTGCGACGACGAGACGTGCGTGGATGATCAGCGTCGGTTCAGATAGCGCGTCATCGGCGACGAGGGCGCCGGACACGCGCGCGAGGCGCGCCTCGTTTTCCGACGACCACATCTCGGCTCGGAGCAAACGCAGGGCTTGCGCGACGAGGGGATGGCCGAGGTGGGCATGGACGACATCGTCGCGCGCCTCCCGCACGCGTGAGTCGAAGGTGATCGGGAGGCGGCGCTCGCGGATGTCATCGTACAGGTCCACGGCGGCGCTCGCCCATGAGCGCGTCAGTTCCGGCACTTCGAACGCTTCGGCACGCGGGACGTGGCCGTTGCGCTGCAGTTGCGAAACGTCGGCGCGCGGCGCGCGGCCGTTCGTCGGCAGCGCGATGCGGCGAAGTGGGGCTTGGCGACCGAGTTCGAGGCCGAGTTCGACGGCGCGGGCGAGTGCGTCCGGGCTGATGCCGAGTTCGTCGATCGAACGGTCGATGCGGATTTTGAGTTCGTCGATCCGCTCGCGCAGTTCGCGTTCGAGGCGGCGTAAGGTCGCGCGCGTACCTGGGGTCGCGATCGCTTTGTCGACGTTCGCCGGGCGGCCGAGCATCGCGTTCTCGACTTCGCGAGCGAGGACGATGCCGGCGTCGCCGAGGTCGGCGCGAATCTGCTCGACTTTACGGGCTGCGCGCGAGAGGAATTCCAGATCGGCTTCGAGCGAGCCCGATGTCGCGGCGACGCTTTCTCGCGAACCCGCCGGTGCAGCGGCGCCTTCCAGCGGGGCCGCCGGTGCGGTGACGTTGGCGCCGATGAAATGGTAGATTTCGACCGACGGGCTGGGCTGGCCGTGGCGGTCGATGCGGCCGTTGCGTTGTTCGAGGCGGTTGGGGTTGAACGGAATCTCGGCGTGCACCATCAAGCGACAGTGGCGCTGCAAGTCGATGCCTTCACTGGCGGTGTCGGTTGCGAGCAAGATGCGAACCGGGCGCAGTGCGGGGTCGGCGCCGAACTCGGCGACGATGCGCTCGCGCTCGTCGTCGGGCATGCCGCCGTAGAGCAGCGTGAGCCGCTCTCCGCCGTCGCCGGCGAGCTTCGCATCGACGAAGATGCGGTGCAGCCACTTCTGGGTCGCGCGATATTCCGTAAAGACGATGACGCGCTCATCGGTCCAGGCGGGCTTGCCGGAAGGTAACGTGCGCTGGCACCAGCCGCGCAATTTCTCGACGAGTACCTTCGCTTTTGCGTCCGAACGCGTTCCTGCGCGCGTTGCCCAGGTGCGCAAACGTTCGAGCAGCGCAGCTTCGTCGGGCGCGAGCGTGGCAGAGGCGCGCGCCGCGACGAGTAACGCTTCTTCTGTCGCATCTTCGAGTTCGTCGTCAAGCGCGTAATCGTCGTCGGTCTCGTCGTACGCGGCGCGAATGCGTTCGCGCTCGGGACGATGAGTGGTGCGCGGTGCGGCGAGCGCGCGCAGATGCGCGTCGAGCGTCGTTGCGAACGCCGCGGGTGACGAGAACAGCCGCTTCTTGAGGAGCAGCAGCATTAGATCCCAGGCTTCGCTCGCGGCGTCGTCGTTATTGCGGTCGCGCGCGCGGTTGCGGCGGAGGGCGGCGTAGGCGGCGAGGTCGGCGTGGGCGTGGCGTTCGTCTTCCGTATAGGTGACGGGGAGGGCGATCACGTCGCGACGCGGGAAGCGCACGCTGCCATCGGGTTTTGGGCCGAGGTCTGCGTCGATCTGCGCCTTCATGCGGCGCACGACGGCGCGTCGCAGGGCGGCTTCGTTGGGCGGGACGCCCCGTTGGAAGCGCTGCGGGTCAAGCATTTCGAGCAGCGCCGAGTACGAACTTGGGTAGCCGTTGTGCGGCGTCGCGGAGAGAAAGAGGCGATGTTCGATGTGAGATGCGAGCAGCGAAAGCAGTTTCGTGCGCTTCGAGTCGGTTGCGTAGACGCCGTCGCCGGAGGGGGCGCACTGGTGGACCTCGTCGACGATCAGCAGGTCGAAGCGGCGCGGGTATGCGTTCGTGTCGGGAGGCAGTGTGGCGCGGAGCATTTCGAGGGGGCGGCCGTCTTTGAGCCAGTCGAAGCTGACGATCGCGCGCGGGAAGTGACGGAATGGGTCGGCGCCGATGCCGCGGCGGCGGCGCAGTTCGCGGATCTTGTCGGCGTCGATCACCTCGAAGGCGAGGCCGAACTTTTCGAGCATTTCGCGGCGCCATTTGTGGCGCAGCGCCGGCGGGCACAGGATGAGCACACTGCGCGCTCGATGGCGTAGGAGCATCTCCTGGACGACGAGGCCTGCTTCGATCGTCTTGCCGAGACCGACGTCGTCGGCGATCAGCAAGTTGACGCGCGGCATGTCGAGCGCGCGGACGACGGGGTCGAGTTGGTAGTCTTCGAGTGTGATGCCGGAGCGGAACGGCGCTTGCAACGCCTTGCTGTCGGCGGAGGCGATCGCACCCCAGCGCACGGCGTCGAGGAACGCGTGCAGGCGGTCCGGGTCGTCGAGGCGGTCGCGCTGCGGCGTGGGGAGGGTCGCGCGTTCGAGCACGCGCGCGTCGTTTTCGAGCTCCCAAAAGACGCGGAGTTCGTCGCTGAGGCCGTCGTCGTCGACGGATGAGAGCGTGACGAGGTGGTCGGCCTGTCCGTTGTCGCGCTCATTGCTCGGCGGAAGGGCGCTTGCGAGCACCGACACGACGATCCAATGGCGGTCACGGACGCGTACGAGCTGGCCTGGTTCAGGAAGCATTGCGGGTGCCGCGGCGACCGTCATCGCTTTCGGGTTATCGGCCGGTGTTTCGGTATTCCTATGGAACGGATCCGCTGAAGCTAGCCTTTGACGCGTAGCTGCACCGCTCAGGGCTGAAGTCCCGGCTGGAGCCGTATGGTGCGGTCGTGGTGCGTCGTGGTGCGAATCGCCGCCAGTTTATGCCGGACCGGTTAAAAGAACGAATAACGGATCGAATTCTGCCCGTTCAATCCCTGTCGCAGTACGCCAACGCCAAAAAACAGGCTGAGGAGCGGGAACGGCTCTCTAGGCGGTTGGAGCAGTACCTCCGAGAAACGGATGATCAGAGTCTGAAGCGGCGCGTAGCGTAAACGGTTTCACAATGATGCCGGCTGCGAGTTGTTCATCAGGCAACGACGTTGTCGGACACGCGGAGCCTAATACGGCATGCGAGGACGCGCCACACCTTGCCGGACGGGACAATCGTCGCGAAAGGCGACGTAGTGAACACTATACCGGCAGAGACGCACATCGCGCGGTGAAAGCGCGTGAACTTATCCGAACGCTGGAAGCGAACGGATATCGGTGGGACACGAGCCGTGGCCGCGGAGTCACCGCGTGTACGTTCATCCGCTTCGCCCCACGGTGGCGTTGTCCGTGCATGCTATGGGCCGGGACGTCTCGCAGCCACTGGCGAATGCCATCCTCCGAAAGGCGGGTTTGCGATGAGCACCTATACGGCCATCTTCGAAGGCGCAGCGGACGGCGCCATCTGGGGATGGGTTCCGGAGATTCCGGAGCGACGGGCATGGATGAAACGATCGAGCAGGCGGAGGCGAACCTAAAGGCCGGCCTCGATATTTGGATTGAGACTGAACGCGAACTGGGCCGAGGGACTCCGCCGCCGGCAGTCGTCGGTACGCGCACGATCTCGACCGACGCAGCGTCATCGACGTCGGCGCTGTGAAACCAGCGCCGCAGACGTTCCCAAACGCAGCCATCCCGTGCCAGTCGATATCAGAACGACGAGCTTTGATATCATCCGGAATGCGGCGCGATGCCTCCGAGATGATCTCGAGCGCTCGGACCACCGCGTAAACCGTCTTATGATCTGCGGCGTAGTCATCGAACGACAGGTCGACAGTGAACGAGCGGATCAGGTCGATGTTCGCGACTATAATACGAAAAGCCAAATCGAGCGTCGGGGTCGAGCTCTATGAGCACGTCCAGGTCGCTGAACTCCGTCGCATCTCCGCGAGCGATTGAGCCGGAAATAGCCACGCTCGCGATACCGCGAGCGCGCAATTCCCCCTCGTGTCCTCGGAGTAAGCGCAGGTAGTGGTCCAGCGTACTCTGTGCCATCTATCGGTAGCTTTCGACGTGAACCCCGCGACGCTTGCCGCCGCGTACTCCGCTGACTCAGACCAAAGCGTTCTAAGCCAGTTGTGATCGGCGCCGGGGAAGCCGCAAGTCCATGCTGACGGACGGCATCGCACGCGGCGCGCAGCCACCAGGCGTGCGCCCGGGGCAACGGCTACGTCGCAATCGTCTCATCCATACGGCTCACTAGTCTGAGCAGATCGGCGACTGGCACCCGTTGCAGTTCGAGGAACGCGGGGTTCTCGGCCCTTTGTATCAGTCGCTGAAACTCGCCCCCGGATCGCCGCGGCCGACGTGGTGATATCAACCACTTGCGGCGCGCGAAATATCCCTTTAGATCGCGCGGGCACCGTTCGTCATGCGACCGGATGAAGACCCTCATAGGCAGGAAGCGTGCCATTTGTGCCGAATAAAGCGTCGTGGCGATAGCAACGGCAAGCGCTAGAATCTGCGAGCCGTTTTTGCCCCGGTATGCATTTACGCCCTCGATTGTGCGATACCTCATGGACATCGAGGCATGCCGCCAACTCGTCGACGCTTTCCCGTTAGAGGAGGGCGTGCAGAGCGTGTTACGCCGCGACGCCCGCATCGACTCCGCACACTTCTCGACAAAGATCGAGGCGAATCCGCTTAGCCGCGACGAGGTTTCAGAGATAGAACAAAAGCACGATAGCTCTCGCTCTACGGAAACGCAGGAGGTTCGCAACTATCTTCGTGCCCTCCAGTACATCCACGACAAGCCTTCCAGCACGAAGCTAAACATCGACCTGTTGAAACGGCTACACGCGATCATAGAGGTTCGGCGCTATCCTGGTCGTCGGCCCACGCTGTCCGGCTTCCGAAGCACGCAGAATTCAGTCACCGACGATCGCACCGGCGCACTCGAGTATCTTCCGCCCGAACCGAGCGACGTGCCATGGCTCTGTGATTCTTTGATGATGTGGCTTAATGGTGCCGCTAAGGAGGAACCCGCTCCAGTGGCGGCTGCAATCGCGCAGTATCAATTGGTGACTATTCATCCTTGGATGGACGGTAACGGCAGAACTTCGCGGGCTTTCGGCACTCTGCTTCTCCGCCGCAGCGGCTACGATCTCAAAGGCTTTTTTTCGATCGAAGAACAGTTTGATCGCGACTTAGCCGGCTACTACGGAGCGTTACAGAACGATTTGCACCATAATTATTACTTCGGAAGGAACAAGGCTGACCTAACTCGGTGGTTAACGTTCTTTTTGCGAAACATGGCGACCGTTTTTAGCGCGGTTAAGGACGAGGTGTTGTCGTACGCGAAGGGGCCCGTCGCGGGCGTGAAACGCGACGTCTCTTACGAACGGGCCCTCCGTAGTCTACATACGCAGACGTTCACGCTCAAGGACATCACAGGGAAGCTCAACGTCGCCGACCGAACGGCGCGAAAGTACGTTCACCGCTGGCTCGATAGTGGAAAAGCTGAAGTTGTCGACTTTTCGAAGAAAAAGCGTAAGTATAAGTTCTTGAATTGAGCAGCCTTTGCTTGACTGACGGTGTTTCAGGGCCACGCCGCCGTGGGCACCGTATCTTTCGCACACTCGATCCGGCTAATGCTAATGGATCGGCGCCTCGCCCGATCAAAGCCGCGAAGCGTTGCGATTTCTCGGCGAAGCCGTTTTCGCGGTTCAAAACGCCGGCACTAGCTCCGCAATTATTGCCCCGTGGCGCTCGGGTCGAAGACTATCCTGCGTGCCGAGATCGACATCCCGTCCCAGCTGCGCCTGCCGGCGAATGCGAAGAGGCCAATCTGCCGCTTCGGATCGAGGTCGAGGATAAGATCGACGTCCGACTCAGGGACGTCGTCGCCACGGGCAACCGAGCCGAAAAGCGCAAAGTGGCGCACGCCCTCGGCTTCAAGGCAGGGCGGAGTATTGGCTGACATCGGCAATATCGACGTGCGCTTCAGCGTCGATGGCATCGGCGATTACGAGAAGGTCGTCGCTCTTTCGGAAAAGACTAGCTTCGGCGACCAGACTATTCGTTTACTCTCGCTCGATGGCTTAATTGCGAGTAAGCGCGCAATCGCGCGACCGCAAGATCAGCTCGCGCTGCCCGAACTCGAGATGATGCGAAAAGCTCGCGACGTTGCTCGCGGCCACGACGTCTTGAGTCTGCCAACTGACGAGCCAGCACCGCAAGAGCTCATCGATCACAGCGAAGCCGACCTGGAGCTGTGACGCTTTCGCGCGCGACCGCGTTACGATTTCACTGGAACGTCCTATGCTGATCGCTGTTGTCACGCTCGGCGCGTTGATTGCGTTCACCGGCGCGGCGCCGGCGGTTGCACCTCTGCGCCTACTACGTTCCATCGCAATCCCGGCGGCCGGGCAAGCGCCCCTGGCGGTCAGTCCCGATGGTCACTTGCTCGTAGACGACACGCCGGCGGGTCTGCGCGTTCTCGATGCGGCGACGTTCAGTGAAGTCGCGAAACTTGGCATGGTGAACTCCGCAGCCGCTTAAGTTTTCGCACGACGGCCGCGTTCTGGTCGCCGCCGGGCGAGGGCTTCAGGCCTGGTCCACGCAGACGTGGTCACGGCTTTGGTCGACGGGTAGCGACGGGGACTACGCGGCTTTGGCGTTTTCGTCGGACGCAAACACCGTTTACGCGGGCGGCACGAGCTCGCGTGTTGAGGCACGAGACGCCCGGACCGGCAAACTCGCGTGGTCCGTGCCTCATGGATCGCGGACAATTTCGATATCCGCGAGTGCTGACGGCGCGCTCGTGGCGGTCGGAAACGACGGCGGCGGCCTTCGTCTTTACGACGCGCCGACCGGGGCCGCGCGCGGAACGCTGGCCGAGCGCGAGCCGGGCACGGCCGCGTCCATGGCCGGCATCCTCGCATACCCGGGCCGCGTTGTTTCGCTCGCCTTCTCTGGCCAAACTCTGATAAGCGCGGGCGGCGACGGGACGATCAAAGCCTGGAACATCGCAAGCGGTAAGCCTTTCGGCCGCGTGTCTTGCCCGCGTGGTGCCGGGCCGCTGCTTGCGCTACCGGATGGAACCCTTTTCGAAGGATGCGGTGCGACGATTCGGCGCGTCGGTCCGGGCGGAACCATCAAAGCGGAATTGCTCGGTCATGATGGAGCCATTACTGCGCTCTCGGGCGTCAAGGACGGCGCGACGCTTTGGAGTGCCAGCGATGACGGAACGATCAAGCGTTGGCGATCTCCTTTTCGGCACGCGGATGCTACGTACGGATCGCCGGTTGCCGGAGCCTTCGCGCGGGACGGCCGGCGCGTCGCGATAGCTCGCGGCGACACGGAGGTCTCGGTGTTTGATACGATCGCGAATAAAACGGTCATTCTAAGCGGGTTTGATGCGCCGCTGGTTGGGGATTCGTTTTCGCGCGTCGTGCGTTCGCTCGTATTCGATTCGTCGGGAGAGCGGCTTGCCGCGGACGCGTACACGACCGAAGGTTTCGTCGACCATTCCGGAGTCGCCGACGCGCGGCTGTTTTATTACGCACTGAACAAAGGCGCGAGTCCCAGAAGGGAGTGGAACGGTGTGGCGGCGGATCACATCGCGTTTTCGCCCGACGGCGCGCGGCTGCTCGTGCGCTCAGCAGCATTGAGCGACACGCCCGACACCGTCTGGCATGTTGCCCTTGACGGCGGGACTCTGCAAACGTGGGAACCCGACGTGGGACGGCGCTATGCGTGTTCGGATGCAGATGGCTTTCGTCTGGCGGTTCCGCTCGTCGTTCGCGGTCGCGATGATTTGGCTTTTCCCGCCGGTGGGTGCGGCATCGGCACCGAACGAGCGACGGCTCTATGGAATATTCCAACGCGCAGGGTCGTCGTCGAATATGCAGGCAGCCGTGGTGCGCAGCCCGTGGCGTTCGATGCAGATCAGCGCAGTATCGGAGCCATCGTCGCCGGCAAGCTTCTATTTTGGCACACCGAGACCGGGCTGCTTCGCGCTGGAGAAAACGTTGACGATATGCCCTCCCCGGAATGGGTTGTGCCGGGTCAACCGTTCATCGTACTTGCTTTGCGGGGCGATTACGCGGCCACGGTTGTAGACAGGGGGCAGGCTTATGGTGGTTACGACTGATCGGTAGTGGTACCGGGCTCGGCAATCTCGTTGTCGTCGACGTGCTTGATGGTGGCCGGATCGGCGTCGTGACAGACCGTGGCGTCGACTTTTGGGAGCGTTAAACTGGGTGATGGCGCCGCGCCGAGGCGATTGGAGGACCGTTGCAAGCGAGGTCGGAGGCTTTGAGATCATCGGTCTCGCACGACGATCCCCACGCCCTCTCGATGGAAGACACATGGCACGGCGACTGCGGGCGTCGTAGCGCTTCGCACCGCATCCAAGGAAGGCGCCGGCCGTGCCCCGTAGCTGCGCGGATGATAAGGCTGGCGCTCACGCTCGTTGCGTTCTTACTATTGGATGGCGCGGCGGTCGCACGTACGATCGTGCCGGACGACCTCTATCGAATCGTGACCTTCGGCGATCCAACCTTTTCCCCCGATCACGCACAAGTCGCCGTGGTCGAACGACGCGTCGATGCGCGGCACGACAAACGACACAGCACGCTCTTGCTCGTCGACGTCTCTTCCGGTTCGGAGCGGCCGCTGACCCACGAGCGCGACGGATTGGCTTCTCCGCAGTGGTCGTCCGACGGGAAATCGCTCGCCTTCATCGCCGACGACAATGCTCACCACGGTCAAATCTTCATTTTGCCGCTCGACGGCGGCGACGCGCTGCAACTCACGGCGACCCACGACGGCGTGCAGCAGTTCGCGTGGCGACCCGACGGCGGCGCGCTTGCGTATGTGACGAGCGATGACGATCCGCGTAAGGCCGCGATCGCGAAGCATCACGACTTCTTCGATCTGTCGGACGATGACTATTTGACGCGAAGCGATGCACCGCCCTCACATGTGTGGCTGGTTGCGCGCAGCGGCGGTACGCCTCGCCGGCTGACGTCCGGCACATGGAGCGCGGTAACATCCTATCCGCCCTCGCCGCCCGCTTCGCCGCTGTCGTGGTCGCCGAACGGCCGGTCGCTGCTCTTTGCGCGCGTCCCGAACACGCGCGACGGCGATGCGTACCGCTCGCAGATCGTGCGGCTCGACATCGAGAGCGGCAAGGTCGTGCCCTTGACCGGACGGCACGCCTTCGAAGGCTTCGCATCGTATTCGCCCGACGGCACGAGAGTCGCGTATCTGTACAGCCGCGACGGCGATCCCAATAACGTCAACGATGTGTTCCTTATGAATGCGGCCGGCGGAGCCGGTGTCGACCTGAGCCGCAAATTGGACCGTGCGATCTTCCGCGCACAGTGGTTTCCCGACGGCAAGTCGCTGCTCGTCGGCGCGCACGATGGAACGCGCACCGCCCTCTGGCGTTTGCAGCTCGACGGCTCATTTCAGCGCATCGACACGGGAGACGTCGATCCGACATGGTTCTTTTGGATCGACGCCGCGATTGCGAGTGACGGTTCGATTGCGTTTCCCGGTTCAGAGTCGCGGCATCCGAGTGAATTGTACTACCGCACGGCGGCGGGTGGGGCGCCGAAGGCGCTGACCGATGCGAACGCGGCGACGGCCGCACTCGAACTCGGCAAGCCGCAGACCGTCAGCTGGCAAAATGAGGGTTTCAACGAGGACGGCGTTCTCGTGTACCCGCCGCACTATGCACCGGGACGCCGCTACCCGCTGGTGCTCGACGTGCACGGCGGTCCGCAAGCCGCCTCGGGCACCGCGTTCGACTCCTTTGCACAGATATTGGCAGCGCGCGGCTGGCTCGTTTTCGAACCCAACTATCGCGGCAGCGACAACTTCGGCAATGCGTACGAGCGCGCCATCTACATGGATGCGGGCGCGGGCCCCGGCCGCGACGTGATGGCGGGCGTTGCTGCCGTCGAAAAGCTTGGCATCGTCGATACGTCCCGCGTTGCGGTGGGTGGCTGGAGCTACGGGGGTTACATGACCTCGTGGCTCATGTCGCACTACCACATTTGGCGCACGGCTATCTCGGGCGCGGCCGTCAATAACTGGGTCGATATGTACAATCTCGGTGACGGGAACGTGCAGATCGGCTTTTCGTTTCACGGTTCTCCCTACGTCGCGAACAACATAGCCGATTATCGGGCGCAAAGCCCGATCACGTACGCGGGGCAGACGCGCTGTCCGGTGCTCGTGATCTCCGATGTAGGCGACGTGCGCGTGCCGATCGCGCAATCGTACGAGATGTTCCACGCGCTACGCGACAACAACGTTCCAGTTCGGTTCGTCGGCATCCCGGTCGGCGGACATTTCCCAAGCGACCCCGTCCGCGCGCACGACGTGCTGGCCCTGTGGTCAACATGGATGGCGGATCACCTGAAGTAAGCAGATTCGCATCGACGCCGCGTCGACGATCAAGCGCCACCCTAGTTTACGATCCGCGAGGTCGACGCCCGGATCCGAGCCGGCTTGACTGTCGTGGCGAGCGGCCCTACGGCTTCGATGACCATGCCCGGGACGGCGCCGGGATCGATGGAGCACCCGGCGAATTTGCGAGTTGTGAACGCGCTCTCTTACCGGGTCATCCTGCAGCCTGACGCAGATGACGGCGGCTTTAACGTCGTCATCCCTGCTTTCCCGAGAGCGCATACGCAGGGCGACGATGCCGAGGACGCCCTGAAAAACGCGCGCGAGATCATCGAGCTCGAACTCGGCTACCTCGCCGAAAAAGGTCTGCCCATTCCGCCGACCGACGCCGAGAATGTCCGCATCGAGCGTGTTAGCGTTGCGTTGCCGGCAGCGTAGCGCAAACATTGGTGAGCACCAAACTTCCCGTCGTCAGCGGGACAGCAGTCGTCCGCGCTCTTGAACGCGCCGGATGGACAAAGCACTCACAGGTGAGCTCGCACATCAAAATGACGCGAGGTAGCGCGCACGTCTCGGTGCCGCTACACGACCCGATCAAGCGAGGAACGCTTGCGAGCATTTTGCGGACGGTTGAAATGACCGCCGACGACTCCGCCGGCGCCTTTAAGAGCGTGGTGCTGCAAGGACCTGAACGCAGGAGATGATGCGCGTTGCTTCGGCTGAATCCTTGAGGCAAAGCAGCAGCGAGCGCGACAGTCCTGCAAAAGGACCCCTTCCGGAAACACTGTTGCTCCACTTTGATTGATTAGCCTGGGCGTCGAACTCGAGAAGTTCGAGATGGTCGCTGCTGTCGGCAATCAAAGGCATGCGGGAGCACGACATGAGAGTGAGCCGGCGTGCTGGCGTCGATTCTGTAGGGGCGCGGGGCTGATGCGCTTCAAATGCGCTGGCTGATATGGCGACGCGAACGTAGACAGCGGTGAGGCGGTCAGGTCAATGCGATGCCTCGAGAATCCGACGCAGTGTGACAAGTACCCCGCAGGGGATCAAGCAGGCGATCCGAACGATGTACGCGGTTTCGCGATTTGTAAGGATTTGGCGACATCGCGACCTGAAATTGCGGAACGCTTCAAAGCGGAATATGGGGGACATACGGATGAAGCCTCGCGTCCCTGCGCGTCAAAGCTTACTGGCGATCGCGCTCGGCTTATCGGCGTGTAGTGGCCAGTCGCAGGTTCCCAGCACGGCCGTAGACAGCAGCCTCGGAGCACGTCACATATCAGAAATTGCGGCGACAGGGAGCGTAAGCGCCGTCAGTACCGCATCCGTCGCACAAGCGAGGGCCATTGACGCTTCTCTACACTCTTCACTTTTCCGCGCAGCCCAGATTTTTGATTCCCGCAATGGAAACATTCAGACGACAAGTCGACAATTCCCCGACACGGGCACACCGAATTTTGCGAACGCACGGAATCTTTCGCTGACGCGTGCTCAGGTGGACAGTTCCATCGATCCGGCAATTACCGGAGCGGACCGCGAGTTCGTCTTAAATGCGATGGTTGAAATGCCGCCTGGCGCGCGGCACAACTTCGCTCTCACCGACGGAGTTCACGACTACGCCAACACTCTTGCGGGCTTAGCAGCTTTACGTCAGCAGCACTGCACCCCCATCGATGCATCCCGTTGCGTCGACGCTGCCGGCTCGATCCTGTACGCGCTTCCTCCCGATCACGACGCAGGTTCAATAGCCGCTGGCGAATCGTCGAGTGCGGGGCCTTTTGCAATCCTCGGCGGAACCGGTTTCTTCTACAAATTTACCGAAAGCTACTCCGGCACCGCATTTAGCGCCGCACACGGGTATTTTAGCACGCCGCAATGCAGCGAGCTGTCCGACCCAAAGAACGGCATTGTCACCGGTCAGCACGGCTCGCATCCCGACGTAAGGTATTATCTGGCCGGCGGCCTTTCTGCCGACCGTACTGAAGCAATCGATACTGGGATACAGATTAATTCCGGTACACTGACCATTTCACCATACTTCCTCTCGAACTATCTCAAGAAGAACATAATAGTGGCCGGGAGCCCTCCTCTAAAAGTGCCATGCGATCCGGGTTCTCCGAACGTTCAGCCGCAGCACTATTGGCTTATCTTGGCAGGCGTCTATTCGGACCCAAGCGGCAGCATGAAAGCGACTTGGGAAACGACGATTCAGGAATACAATCCGGACGGAACACCGACGATCGTCAACGGTAAGCCAGTCATCAGCACTATTGGTCCTGTCGCGCTCCGAGGTACATGGCACGTTATGTGCACGGCGTGCACTGTAAAGCGCGAAATCACGGTCGCTCAGGATGACAGTTCAGGGCTACACGGTATTACCGACACCAACGACTTCACGGGCTTCGACATGTACCGTAGAGTCTTGCCGGGCGTTGATCCGGAGGACGATACTCGTCAGCCGTTCGGTCAGCTGGTAAATTGGCGTTACGGGACTTTCGCCGGCGGTGTGGCCAACTTCCCGACAGCGCAGTATCTTGGGCAGACGTTATCATATTCGCCGCACGGTAAAACGGACGATCCCAACGGTTCTGGTCAATTGAGCAACTGGGAGATACTAACAAATCCCACGCCACCAAACGCGGGAACTAGCGGAGTTGGGATATTCGCTGCTACATGTCAAAACTTGAGTCATGTACGAATACTGTGCGAGACTTCCGAGAATGGTAACACGTATAGGGGCAACTAAATGAATCGCAGCGCCTTGCGGGCCGCGGCCCTAGGCGCCACGATTGTATTCACGGCATCGAATCGCTTGACACCAAGCGCTACCGTAATCTCGATACCCGCCGGCGGGAGCGTCAATCCGGAGGCGGCGGAAAAAGCCGTTCAAATCGGCCCGCACGGAGTTATTGCGGCGACTTTCGAATTGCCAAGCAGACACTCCGAGGTGCTGCGACGGACCGGCGTAGTTTCGATTTTGAGAGCTCCCGTGCCGGCCAATCGTCCCGACCTTCAATATGCCGAGTTGGAGCTCGGCGCCATTGCAGAGAATGGAACGGTCCTTGCAAACGCGCACGACTTCTTTGATGGCGCACAGCTTGAAGATGACTCGACTCCGCTGATTTTTCGAAGCGACAACCCGCCCCAAGCCGTGCCAGCCGCATCGTGCGGTAAAACCCTCGTCGAGTCGAATGCGCGCGTCCTTGCTGCGCAGGGCGGCATCCTCGCTATCACGATGCAGCCTGCTATCGACAATGCGGGCGACAAGGATAACGGCGATTTAGCGCCATACGCGGTCGAGTTTTCGAAGCGCGGTTGCTATCGGTTGGGGCGCGCTACCGTGCAGGCGCTTCGTGGTAGGTACGCGGCTGGATGGCGCGTCTATCATGGCAGGTATCAATCGAGCACAACGTTGGTTTTCGACCGAGCGCGGTATGTCGCCGTGCGCTGGTACGATCGACTGCTGCAGGAATTGGGCCCGGGCGTCGCGCTCGACGTCGCCGCGGATGGCACGGCGGTAGGAGCAGACCGTTATCCCGAGTTCGATCAAGGGGCATTCGAGCATGCCGTGCGCGCGAGACTCTGGCAGACTAATGGGCACGCAGTCGACATTGGGCCGGTCGGGTTCAACAGTATAGCCCATGCAGTCGACGAGCATGGGCGCGTCGTCGGCATGCTCGAGCACAAGGGCCGATTCGACGCGTTTCTCTGGCACGACGGACACTTGAAGACGCTCGACGATCTCCTGAGACAACCCGATTGGCATTTCGAAGCGGCCTTCGATCTCAGTTCAGACGGTCGTGTCGCGGGTGTAGGCCGCTACCACGGTGTCGACTCGATCTTCGTTGCAACGATTCCGTAGCGCCGGAGCACCCGAACCGGTCGCTTTGCGGATCTGCAACGGGTCACCGCGTCAAGCTCAACAGACAGCTGATTTTCATCCATATCGCCGTTCCGTTCACTTCGAAAAAGCTCGCGAAGTTGCAATCTATCCGCTTCTCGATCGACTGTCGTTCACTCGGGCCGCGACAATTGGGGCTTGCAATTCAGACGCGAAAGCTTCGAAATTCCAGGGGACGACCCGTTTAGGTTTTGAAATACCACGGACCGTCCAGATCGGGAACCAACGGAGGCCCGCTTGGGCGCCATACCAGTTGTTCCTGAGTTCGGTGACTCGATGCCGGATTGTCAACCCCGGCGAACATTCCCAACCAGCTAAAATAACCCGCTGCCTCCTCGGGGGTCTTACTGACGACTGGCACGCTCAAACGCCGGCCTATTGCGCCAGCAATGTCTCGAAACGGCACTCCTTCTTCGGCAACCGCGTGATACATCGCTCCCGCAGATCCCTTCTCCAGCGCCAACCGAAAGAGACGGGCAGCATCGAGCCGGTGCACCGCGGGCCATCGGTTGCGACCGTCGCCCACATACGCCGCTTCTCGCTTTTTCCGAGCGATCTGGATGAGCCGCGGAGCGAAGCCGGCGCGGTCGCCGTCGCCATGAACCACTGGCGGAAGGCGGATTACTGAGGCGCGGACGCCGAGCGAAGCCAGTGCCAGCATTGCGTCTTCCGATGCGCCGCGGGGGGCTCCGACGGAGTTGGGATCGTACGCATCATCCTCCGTGGCGAGTCGACCTGGCTTCATCGCCATGGTCCCAAACGCAGCAACCAAAGGGCCGTCAGGCCCTGCTAGCGCTTGGCCGAGCGTCGCAAGGGCACGCCTGTCCGTTCCGACGGCGGCCGCCATGAATCTTGAGACGATGCCGCTTGGACTTCCACCCAACATCACGCGAAGGCGCGTTCCAAGACCCATGTGCGTGATCGCGTGATAGAAGGCCGTGTGAATTGCACCGTCCGCAGCGGCCGCTCCGCGGCGCAGACAGTCGAGATCTTCAATTGAACCTCGAAGCACTTGCGCACCAGCAGCCGTCAACTTCTCGGCGGAAGCATCAGAACGTGCAAGTCCGGTCACTTGATGGCCCTTGCTGATAAGTTCCTTGACGATGGCAGATCCGATGAACCCGGTCGCGCCGGTGACGAAAACTCGCGTCGGCCTAGATGCTCGGGGTACGAGAGCAAAGTAACGCGCGTTCCACGGCCTGCCGATAGGGCAGCGGTCGTCGAGGCAAGGTCGCGCGTATCGGCGTGGGATGGCCGATGCTATCGGTCTCTACGCTATCCAGAATGCCTTTGATCGAACACCAAGGCAATATAGCCGTGGCCGGAATCCGGCTGGCGCTTGACATAGCGATGGGGAATCCGCCAATCGGCTCGAAGCTATCGCACGTTGATATTCGCACTATCGCGATCTCGCGAGCGAACTGATTGCGCATCACCGGCACTCTTTCAGCGGCCGGTCGCGGACCGGCTCAGTCGCAGCACTCTTGAGGACCAATTGCCACATGGCTTCGACGGTTCAGAAATGGAGCGCTGCGCTACAGGCCCACGCGACGCGCCCGACGGTGTACTCGATCGCTGTTCTCGACAACGTTTCGGGCTTTGTCCGCGGATTCGTGCTCGGTGGCATTCGTAAATCTGCCGGAAAATATGCTGGTTACCTTCTCCGGCACGCCGTTCGAGCAGCGCTTTCCGCCAGGAGGTGTCGGCGATCCGGCCGCGTTTATTGACGCGAAAGGCGTTGTCGTCCGAACGACCCGCACGCCATTTAGCGATGAAGCAGCCGCCGAGTGCAAAAGGAACTGCTTTGCCAGGTCTTTAGGGAACGGGTAAGCGCCGGCGAGAGGCGACTTTTCCAGTCCTGGAAAACGACCGGTTTTGAGGCAATGAAAGGACCGGTCATCGAATGTGCGGGCCGCATCCCGCCGGCGGATAGCAGCATTAGGAAAGGTATGGAAAGACCGCCGATCGCCTGCACCCTAAACGTCGCCGACTTCGTCGAGCGTTCTGAGCTGTGGCGTCAAGTGATCGAAGGTTGGGGAATTAAGCGCGAACGAACCTCAGACGGAATACACCTCACGTTCCGGCGGGATTCGGGAGTCGCCGCGACGCTCGAAGAGCTTGCGCGGCTAGAAGCTGAATGCTGCCCATGGATGCGAATTGCGATCTCCGAGCGGCAGCAGATTCACATGCGACTGTCTGCAGATGACCCCGCGGGAGCGAAGATGCTGGCGACGCTCTTCGAGGTGGCGTGATGGGGAAAGGGCTCCCGTATATCTATTGAATGGGGCTCTCGTGTCCGTTCTCAATCTGTTTGGTGCCTTGGCCGTTTTGGCAAAGCGCTGGTGGAATTGACGCGCTGCCGTATCGACCACGTCGGCCTGAGCGAAGAGCGTTCTGAACCGTCTCGTTTTTCAAAATCCCTCCGTTCCCGCTAATTGCAATCGAGGTCCAGAAAGACGATCAACGGTGTGCCGGTCAACTCCTCACCGTCGTATGTCCTGAAAACAACCGACAATCGATGCCGGATCACTCGACGTTTTCCAAAAACCGGCACGGCCGCTTTCGCGACTCATCAGTCTTGCGCGATCTCTTCGAGACCATCGTGCAGCAATGCGTCAACGTCGGACTCGTGCAAGGTGAGCGGCTTTCGGTCGATGGCACGATCATCGCGGCGGACGCCAGCAGTAAGAGCCGCGTATCGCGCGAGCAGCTTCCTGAAGCCGCCAAAGTCTCGCGTACCCTTCGCGAATATCTGGTCGAGGTGGAGACCGCAAATCCCACGCCATCCTCCGAAACCGAAGTCCGCCGGAGGACAGCGGCAAAATCTCGTCAAGCGATCCTGACGCGACATGGGCAACCAAGGGCGGCGTCCCCGAGAGTAACATCATCCTTGACGTTGAAGCGACGCCGGCGCGTTTTTCGCAGGAAGTGGCTGCGGCGCGCACGATGGTCGAGCGAGTGGAAGCAACGTTTGCTATCGAGCCGCAAAGTTTAGGCGCCGACAAAGCCTACGGCAGCGGCGAATTCCTTGCATGGTTATTGGAGCGAGACATCGCGCCGCACATTCGGGTTATCGATCGGACGCGGCAAAATGCCGAATTCTTCACGCGCGACGACTTCGTCTTCGAGCCCGAGATCAACGCGTATCGCTGCCCGGCCGGCAAGCTCCTGACATACCGCGGCATCGGCCGAGCATCGAGGGTATACACGTACAACGCTTCGCCAAAAGACTGCGCAGCGTGCCCGCTTAAAGCACGATGCACGGCAGCTCGCGGTCGGCGTCTCGTTGCGAACTTTGACGAATCGGCCCGCCAGCGTGCTAAGGACCTGTGCGGAACCGAGGCATATTGGCGGTCATGGCGGGAGCGCAAGAAAGTCGAGGTGCTCTTCGCTGAACTCAAAACCGTGATCAAGTTGCGCCGATTCCGCTTACGAAGACTCTGGAACGTAGCGGAACAGACGTTGATGGCAGCCACGGCGCAAAACGTTCGACGCTTGATCCGCTTCCTCGCTACGCCGGCCCCTGAGCCGGCGTAGCAGCCGCGGCCAACCCTGCATAGCGGCTCACCATTTTTCCACTGGCTTTCGCAACCCGCTCGTCTCAAAGCGCTGTCGCGGCTTTTCAACAGCGTCGACGGTTTATGGGACTCCCATGGGCGTGATCGGCTCGATGACGTAGGCGCCGAAAGGGGCGCTTCACCGCACCGTGGAGTGTGATGCAACGCACGATGCTACGGTTCTGATGAACCGTTGCATAATGCAGCCGCGTTTCCATGACGAAGTTCAGGTTCAGAAGTTCATTTAATTTTAAGTGGACTGCCTTGGAGACTCTATGGAACACGCGTCTGCTTCACATAAAGCGCTTTTTAGCTATCTCTTCGCTGGGACGATTGCACTTTCGGGCTGCGGTGGCGGAGACTCGACGTTGACGCGTCAACTTCCCAACCTGGGGAGCGGTGCAGGCGGCGGGGGGGCCTCCGGCACCGGCGGCGGGGGAACGGGCGGCGGAGCGTCAGCCCATCCGAGCAGCTCACCAAGTAGTTCGCCAAGTGGCTCACCAAGTAGTTCGCCGAGCAGCTCACCAAGTAGTTCGCCGAGCAGCTCACCAAGTAGTTCGCCGAGCAGCTCACCAAGTAGTTCGCCGAGCAGCTCACCAAGTAGTTCACCAAGCAGCTCACCAAGTAGTTCACCAAGCAGCTCACCAAGTAGTTCACCAAGCCCGACTGCCGCAATAAGCGCCGGCCCTGGAGCCATCGATGCGAGCGTCGGAAACGTGGCTCAAATCGGTATTTTAGATCCGGGCAACGCTCCGTTGACGGTGACGGCGAGCGGCGGGACGTTAGCGAGCATATTGAATACCATCGACGGGCTGGCGAACGGCGTTCTGATGCCAAGCGGAAACGGCACGGCGGAACTCACGCTCACCGCGCCTATCGGAACAGCTCTTGCCAGTCTCCTTGGTCCGAACGGTAGCACGCTGCAAATCTGTGTACAAAACACGACCAACTGTACGACGGTGCAGCTATCGGGCAACGCCTTGAACCTTATCTTCAACTCGAGCCTCGCAAGCGTGGCGCTCATGCCGGGGAATTCGACGAAGCTCACGCTGTCCGCGTTACCGGGAGTCAATCCGAATAACTTCACTCTCGTAAGCTCGAATGCGAACGTAACGACACAAGCGATCGGGAACGGTTCGTTCACCATCAACGTCGCAGCGAACGTCGGCGTACCGACCTTAGTGATCTTAACTGCTTCCGATGGCGCGGGGCATGAGTTGCAGATTCCGGTTCAGATATTCTGAACCGTTAAGATTCTTCCGTTTACACCAAAAAGAGGCGTCGGGAAGTCGACGTCTCTTTCATATGCGGAGCTCTGAGCGAGACTCCGCGCAATTTCGGCAAGGTCGGACGGGCCTTCCCGAAAACGACCGACGCTGTTGAAAAACGCTTGTTCCGTGCTGCAGTGTAAGCTATAATCATCGCAACAAGCGACGCTGCGGAGGCCAACGCAACGCGATGATGGGTAGTCGATTACAGACGACCGCGATGTTCCAGTATTTCTGTCTTGATGATTGGGTCCCAGCGGATCATCTGCTGCGCGCCATCGATCGTCACATCGATCTTCGACCGATCCGCGAGCAGCTGCGTCCTTTGTACAGTGAGATCGGCCGGCCGTCGATCGATCCGGAAATCTTGCTGCGCATTCTGCTGATCGGGTATCTTTACGGCATCACGAGCGAACGGCGATTGCTTGACGAAGTCGGTATGAACCTCGCATACCGGTGGTTTACGGGTCTAGGCTTCGATCAATCGATGCCGGATCACTCGACGTTTTCCAAAAACCGGCACGGCCGCTTTCGCGACTCATCCGTCTTCCGTGATCTCTTCGAGACCATCGTGCAGCAATGCGTTAACGTCGGACTCGTGCAAGGTGAGCGGCTTTCGGTCGATGGCACGATCATCGCTGCGGACGCCAGCAGCAAGAGCCGCGTGTCGCGCGAGCAGCTTCCTGAAGCCGCCAAAGTCTCGCGTACCCTTCGCGAGTATCTGGTCGAGGTGGAGACCGCAAATCCCACGCCATCGTCCGAAAACCAAAGTCCGCCGGAGAACAGCGGCAAAGTCTCGTCAAGCGATCCTGACGCGACATGGGCAACCAAGGGCGGCGTCCCCGCTCAACTCAGCTACTACGACAACTACCTCATCGACAACGAGAGTAACATCATCCTTGACGTTGAAGCGACGCCGGCGCGTTTTTCGCAGGAAGTGGTTGCGGCGCGCACGATGGTCGAGCGAGTGGAAGCAACGTTTGCTATCGAGCCGCAAAGTTTAGGCGCCGACAAAGCCTACGGCAGCGGCGAATTCCTTGCATGGTTATTGGAGCGAGACATCGCGCCGCACATTCGGGTTATCGATCGGACGCGGCAAAATGCCGAATTCTTCACGCGCGACGACTTCGTCTTCGAGCCCGAGATCAACGCGTACCGCTGCCCGGCCGGCAAGCTCCTGACGTACCGCGGCATCGGCCGAGCGTCGAGGGTGTACACGTACAACGCTTCGCCAAAAGACTGCGCAGGGTGCCCGCTCAAATCACGTTGCACGGCGGGTCGCGGTCGACGTCTCGTTGTGAACTTTGACGAACCGGCCCGCCAGCGTGCTAAGGAACTGGGCCGAACCGAAGCATACTGGCGGTCATGGCGGGAGCGCAAGAAAGTCGAGGTGCTCTTCGCGGAGCTCAAAACCGTGATCAAGTTGCGCCGATTCCGCTTACGAAGACTCTGGAACGTGGCTGAACAGACGTTGATGGCAGCTACGGCGCAAAACATTCGACGCTTGATCCGCTTCCTCGCTACGCCGGCCCCTGAGCCGGCGTAGCAGCCGCGGCCAACCCTGCATAGCGGCTCACCATTTTTCCACTGGCTTTCGTAACCCGCTCGTCTCAAAGCGCCGATCGCGGCTTTTTCAACAGCGTCGACCATTTTCGGGATTACGGTCACCGCTTAAATCGCTGTCCGACGATAGGGGCGCAGATATCGTCCGGGCGAACGCGCAAGGCCGGGAGCGGACGAACCATCACTGTGAACTTCGGTAGGCGCCTTTTAACCACATGGGGGTCAGCGCTGTGACTTGTGGTGGGCCAGACAGAAGCGGCTCAACGTCTTCCAAGTAGGCGGCATAACTATCCGTCTTAACGAAGTCATGAGAGGTGGTCCCGCATTTTCGGACAGCAATCGCCTTTCGCTAAGTGACGACTCTGCGGGTAGTGCGGTTCTTCATGCGGCAATGCCAGCCGGCCTGGCATCCGGTAGGTGATTCGTGCCTGGCGTCGGGGTATTCGAGATTGACGTTGTAGCGTAGCGTCTGAGCGCCTTCGGTTTGGACCGGAGCAGCGGCACGAAATCGGATGACATCTATGTCGTCGGAGCCGCCGAAATCGCGTTGTAGGGGCTTATTTGCGCCCGTTTGCGGCGCTTCAGAGCAGAAAACGTTGAAGTCGTGCATGTTATGCCGCCCGCGACACGGGTGCCGTGAAGTACGCAGTGTCCGGCGTTAAGCCGCCAAGAGACGAATGCGGCCGTTGCTCGTTGTAGAATCCGATGTATCGGCCGATCGAGGCCTTCGCGTCCGTTGCAGTCTCGTACGCCCGCAAGTAGACCTCCTCGTACTTGATCGACCGCCAGAAGCGTTCGACGAAGACGTTGTCACGCCAAGCCCCCTTGCCGTCCATGCTGATCAGGATGTTGCGATCTTTGAGGACCTGTGTAAATCGCCGTCCGTAAATTGCGAACCTTGATCCGTGTTGAAGATCTCGGGGCTGCCGTACCGCGCAAGCGCCTCTTCGACCGCATCGATGCAGAAGTCGGTCGTCAAGCTGTTGGAAAGTCTCCAGGCAAGAACCTTGCGCGCCGCCCAATCAAGAACGGCAAAGAGGTAGAGAAACCCTTGGGCCATGGGGATGTACGTGATATCGGCACACCACACATGGGTCGGTCGCTCGATCGTGAGGTTGCGCAGCAGGTACGGAAAGACCGGATGCTCGGGGTTGCGGCGCGTTGTCGATTTCTTGCGATAGAGCGCTTCGATGCCCATCAAGCGCATCAGCGTGCCGATGTGACGTCGTCCGGCTTTGTACCCGACGGCTCGGAGCAGGTCGCGCAACATGCGTGCGCCGGCGAAGGGATAGTCCAAATGCAGGCGGTCAATCTCGCGCATCAGCTCGAGGTCGGCCGCAGAGACCGGCTTTTCGATGTAGTACAGGGAGCTACGGGAAATTTGCAGCAGTTCGGCTTGGCAGGTTACGGGCAAGGCGTGCTCGTGATCGATCATCGTCTTGCGCTCGCATCGTCGACGCGACCGAGCGCGCGTTCTAAAAAACCGTTCTCCAACGCCAACTGGCCGATCTTCGCGTGCAATACCTTGATGTCGGGACCAGCGGAACTCGGCTTACCGCCGTCAAATGCCATCGCCGCTTGATCGACCAACTGAGTCTTCCATTGAACGATGAGATTGGGATGGAGATCGAACCGTTTCGCCAACTCGGCGAGCGTCTGATCTCCCTTGATCGCGGCTATCGCCACTTTGGCTTTGAACGCCGGTGAGTGGTTCCGGCGAGAACGTCGTGTCACTGTCTGCTCCTTCTGAGGGCTTTTTCGCCCTCCGTTGAGCAGAGTCATCACTTAAGCGGGTGTCCGACTATGCGGGGCCACCTCTATTTTTTGGGGGTCTTCCGGGTTCTTAGTGGGCGAAAAGATGGGCTTTCGGGACGTGAGTCGCATCCGATGCCATGCGCGAGAAGCATGTCTTCGAGCGGCTACTTAACATTGAGAAGCCGTGGTCGGTCGAGC
>JAABUJ010000855.1_pt1 | contig 52432 bp, 47 predicted proteins | sample 5559131 | NCBI WGS metagenome assembly JAABUJ01 (sample SAMN10711875, study PRJNA513366) | rock metagenome | isolation source: Antarctica rocks | place: Antarctica: Victoria Land, Mt New Zealand nord | collected 2016-01-07
CGAGATCCTCCGCCTCCTCCGCACCAACCCGCCCAACACCATCACCATCATCGCCATCGGCCCCCTCACCAACCTCGCCCTCGCCGCCGCCACCGACGCGGAAACCTTCCTGCGCGCCAAGGAAGTCGTCGTCATGGGCGGCGCCCTCGCCGTCCCGGGCAACACCACCCCCGTCGCCGAGTTCAACACCTACGCCGACGCCGTCGCCGCCGCCCGCGTCTTCGCCCTCACCTCGCCCCGCCCGGCCTCTACGCTCCCGCCGGCCCCGCCGGCTCAGTCCGCCGAGCCCAGATCGGAGCCTCTGTATCCGCGCTCCCTGTCCGGTCGTCTTCGACTGGCGCTCTTCCCGCTCGACATCACGACGCCGCATCTGCTGCGCCGCTCGACCTTTCAGACCAAAGTGGCGCCTCTGCTTGACGCCGGCTCGCCGCTCGCGGAGTGGGTCGAGGCGTTCTTGGCTAGCACCTTCGCGAAGATCGCGACGCTCCATCCGCCCGTGCCGAATTCGCTGGCTGCGACGGCGGCGGAGGAGCGCGAGTGGGAGGGGAAGGGGCAGGTGGCGCTTAACCTGCATGATCCGCTTTGTGTTTGGTATGTCTTGACGCATCCGGAGAGGAGTGGGGAAGGTGGAGGGGAGGGGTGGGCGTTTTCGGAAGGGTCGCCGGAGGATATCCGGGTGGAGACGGCGGGGCAGTGGACGCGTGGGATGTGTGTTGTTGATCGGAGGGATCGGTTGAAGATGGGCTCGGAGGGAGATGGGGACGCAGAAGAGGGAAGGAGAGAGGAGGGGGAGCGAGATGGGGATGGAGAGGTAGTTGGCGACGCAGGGCGGTGGCTGGATGTCAAGCGGGGGAATCGGATCTGGAGAGCTGTGAGGAGCCCAGAACCGCCGGGGATGGAGGGCTTCGGGAAGGTGTTGTTAGAGAGGATTTTCGGGTAAGCTGGCGGATGGAAGGGTGGTGTTAGGGCGGGAACGTGGCGTGTCTCGTACGATACCCGATTGGAGTGTACTGGACTCGTTGTGGGTAAGTAGATTAAGGGATTGCATGAAATGGTGGAAGAGGCAAGGATGGGAACAGAGCTTCCGTAAGAGTTTGAACACTAATCATCGTCAGAAGATGATGTCGGTATGACACCGCAGAAATGAAGACCCAGAATGCACCTCTAAGCGGAACCTCGCCAGATACAATGACTATCGGATATGAGATATCTTGAATATTAGGGATTCGATCTTACAAGCCTGTCTAAGTGCACATGCAGCCGTGGGATCCTCTCCATCACTTGCTGCCAATTTAGGATTGGAGTAACACTTCTATGTGACCACTCTGTATGGTTGTGTCTACCGTACCAAATACTCGAAGGAGATTCAAACATTAGGCTTGAACAACAAAGCCCTCGCAGCCCTCGCAGCTCTTAAGATCCCTTCTACTCCTCGCCTGCGGTCTCTGCCTGATCCAGCGAGTTCATTTTCGGAAGACCCACTCCCGTCGTCAACGTCGAGTGCGTCGAGTACATAGCAGGGTCTACAGATGTTCGCCAGCTTCTCCCGCAATTTGCGCTTCTGCTGCTCAACGAGCTCTAACTTATCCTCCAAAAAAAATTGTAGGCTTAAGCGTTTTCTCACCAACTCCATGTGTTCCTGGGTCCCCAGAACGTCTGCGAATACGACCGCCCCTTGAGTAGTGAAGCGGAGGCTATCAGATCGGCGCGTATTCGTAATATGTCCAGGGAAAGTTCCAAAGTCCCAGCTACGCAGCTCACGCTTGATGGCTGCGCCAGCTCTACCAAGAATCCGTAGTGTGTCCGTTTACTGAAACACATTATTGCGGGCAAACCATAGAGCCACGGTGGGGTTAGACCTTTTGAGCTCTTTGATGGACGTCTGAACCGGTGTTGCGGCCGGTGACATAGTTTGTTCTCAAAACTGAATCGAGCGGATCAGATTTGAGATGCTGTGATTGGTAATCCGAGGGACGCAAAAGAGAATCCAGAGGTAGACAGTGGATTTGATCGACGCCTAGCCGGTTGGAGATCATGCAATGCCGGGTCGGTAGCACAGTATAACGGCGGTCAGGTCCAATGAATCCATAACGATTTATTCAGGAGCGCATTGAACATGCGCGTCACTCAGTGAGGATAGCTCTAGATCCATAAGACTACCCGATTGTTGAGGCAAGACCTTGGAGTCTGCTCAATTGACGGTGTGGATCCCACGAGACTTAGGGGTTGTGCCGAGTACCAAATAGCTCTCGCTGGTGTTTGAGACTGTCCCATTGTCTTTCCGCTGTCTGCCTTGTTGGCCACCAATGTAATCACTGAAGCCGGGTTACTATTCACAACAGATACACTGCTTTAAGGGGACAGGAGCGTGTCCTGCACCAGACAGCAAAGCGAACCTGTCCTGAGCAACCGAATTAGACGACGGCAGCTAACTGAGTCCGATAACAAGTTATGGCCTGACCATGGGTGACGTTGTCAGGTGGAAAGCTAAGTCGGCCGAAGTGAGAGACGACATCGGCATACATACACAATTCCATGTATGTATATCTAGGCGGCCCTGGTGGATGGAACTTAGTGACCACAAGCCGCTATAACTCCCGGAGAAGAAGAGTGAAAAGCAGTAATCAATCCTTCCCTTGACCTGACGCAGTGCTTGGATTGATTTTGTAGAAAGCTGCGTAAGTGGCATTATGACGACGCCGCTGACGGCAACTGTAGCCATGGTGGAATGAAATGATAGAAACTTGGTGAATTGGAGTCATTTTATCCGGCCTGATCCTGGGACAAACTGTTTGTCGCCTTCACTTGCATGATATGCTCGAGCCGTGGATTTTGAGTCACACTCTGCAATGCAGTAACAGCATGTTATTTGACGGTACTTCGGCGTGCAGGCTGGATGAATGACATACTTTGGCGAAGACTATGAGCTGGGTGGCCAGAACGAACTGACGGCTCACTCTCGACCCATAGCTTCAGAGCCACAAGGAATTTTTCTATGAGCCTACGTGTCGACCTTCATTTCTCCTCCCTGGAATAGCCCAGAATGTGAACCGCTCGAGCGCTCGTCGTCCCGCTCAGGAGGGTATACCGAGCGTCCGATCCGTTATGAGTGTTTGATACCTCTGATCACACTTCCCCGGACTTGCTCCCAGTTTATACTGGAGTCAAGCTCTTCATCGACCAAGCCGCACAACGTGACATTCTCTCCTCGTATCAAATACAAGCCATGACTGACTTCGGCACTTGGCTCTGGATCATCCGGGGGTCTTATAACGCGTTCGATGGTCTGGTTGAGGACGAGATTGGTCAATTGGTCGCAGGACAGCAATGTGCCTGTCAGGGTGCGACCGTCGGCTGTGAGGACAAGGACTTTCTCTTTGCGCAGGTGTTGAGTTAGCATCACAGGATTCGAATCCTCCGTTGAGCAAGAGTAACTGAATTACTCACTATTGACGTACAGCTGCAGAGACATGTCCTTGACGAATACAACTGTGGTGGAACCAAAACATTCAAAACCGCGTAGTGTTCTCTTAAGTCACAGAAAGCATGGGGGCATGCCTGGAAGTGAGCGTTGTGTAAGTTCAAGCATAAACAAATATCAAAGACGAGGCTCTTGTGGGATGTTGTACTAGCGGCGGAAGCTTCCGAACGATTGTTTCGAAACTAAGGTATGGTCTCAGTTACCCTGCTATGAGATGCGCCCCGGGCCCTATACGCCATACCAGCCATGCAATGCAACTGCGCACATTGACAGAGTAAGTATTACTAACTGTCCCATCCCATTTCTGCTGTTGAAACGGCGGAGTCAGATTCGATCGTTCAAATATCGGAGCAAATGAGGTTTTTGTTTATGTTTAGAAACGACCTGATCGATCGTCCTACAGAATCCCTGTATCAGGCTGCAGCGGAGCCGTTCTTTGTAGGACTTGGGTTAAGACGTTCATTTTTGCGCGACCTCTACATTCTTTCTTGCATCTCTTCTCACCAAGATCGTTCAATCCAGTTGTCGATGCCTGAATCCTTGATCTTTTGTCGTCTCAACTACTAGCAGCAGCCCTTTCCCGAGTCCCCCACTTCTTTCACATGCTACAAAGTCACAGAGCTATCTGTATACACTTCAACTTGCAATGGCTTTCGACGGTTTGGCGAGTGTAGCCTTATCACGGCGTAACATACTCGCGGACGTTCATGAAAGCGAAGCATGGCTGAACCCGAAGCCAACGAGCCAGCTATTGTGCTCGGAACCTCAGCACACCAAGGGCTTCAACGCTCGAGGTTGCAGAATGTGTTCCAAGCCCGTGTGCGAGGGCTGCGTCATCAAAGCCTCCTTCGAGAAGCAGCAAAACACCTTCCAGAACCGCCGACGTCGTCTTTGCGGCCAATGCTGGGTTTCCGGAAACCGCCACGCCGGCGCTCGCATGGACGATCCCTGCGCGACGAGGATGCCCTATACCGCTTTCGCCCGGGTAGGGAATTTCTGCTGCTGTACGGCAAACGACGGCTGGCTGTGTCTACGGTGCAAGACTGCTCAGAGAGAAGATCCAGCGCTTCGATTGAACAAATGCCGTGGCCAAGGCTGTGAGAATAGCTTGGAGAATGACGAGGCGACTCGACGAATCTGTCTTTGGTGCGATTCGCCGCTGAATGGGAGGCTCGCCATGGATGAGGCCAGACGCGTATATGACTCGCGGCACCTATATGCCAAATTGAATTCCCATGTTGGCAGACCGGTATTCATAGCTGGGTGGCAGGATGATGGACCGCTCTGGAGTGACCAGGTTGAGTCCCAGTTCGAATCATTCAATTCTCCGTCGCGAAAACCTCATCTTAGGGTCGTGACTGCAGAATATCATACATATTTACGTCATCTGGGCGAAGTCAACTACGATGCTTTACGTATCACCCCACCGGCTACGGAGCACATCATTCGATCCTGTTGCGGATCGTACAAGTACGACATCGACTTCCTTCTTCAATTCAGACAGCTGTGTAGCAAGGCGCTGTCGCCAGAATGGGATCTACAAGCCGTACGTTCGAAGGCTGATTTGTCCTGGGGGCCCGCAAGCTGGATGGAGAAAAGCCAGTCAATACACACCGAGCCGACTACTCAGCAAGACATGCCCGTTCTTTCGTTAGGTACGTATAGCAAGGAGAGGAATGTAGACGGCGCAGTATCTAGTGGGGGCATGATGGACCAGCGTCCCAAGATTCCCTCTCCAACCCGCATCGGGAAGCACCTATTCCTGCGCCTAAAGCTGCGTCGGAGACGGACCTCGCCTGCAAACCAGGGCCCGGAAATGTCCATGCGAGACAACGAGACGTCTCGGCTTCTCGATATGTCCGTCAATCAGACCGGCCTGAGGTCGTGTGCCAGTGTTGCATCCTTCTCCACCTACGCTTCCAAAGACCTCTATCGCGGCGCCAACACACTGGCGGTGGGACGTTCTATTATCTGACCGAGGGCCTTGCCTGGTCTACGTTGAGACCCCTACTTCAGGCCCCTCTCACAACCCATACCTTCGAACCTTGTGCCCTTGGACAGGACAGGAAAAAAGACCAAAAACATACAACAGCGGCTATTCGCAGGTCGTCTCCGGCCCAACTACTAATCCGCCGATCTGTGGTTTGTGTATGGCAAAGCGGACGGGATGCCCAGTTCTCCACAGTCTATGGTCGTATGTGAGAGACGAGAGACGGAAAGAGATAGATATCCAGCGCGTTCCGGCGTTGTGGCGCATAGTGTTCGAGTGACAGGCATGGTCAGCGAGACAATTGTTGCAATTCTCTTCCGTTATTGTTTCAGTTTAGGTGTCTCATTCCAAGTGGAGTATGTTTGAGCCTGGGTCTGGGATATGGGGGGTCCCTACAAGCTGTCTGGCGACAACGAATGCTATGCTATGCCCAGGAATGACAGGGGGTACGTCTGGTGATCCTGAACAGCTTGTTTGTGATTTGACATAGTAAGCACTAGGAGATTTTTGCTTAAGACTGAGGGTTATGTCGAAAGTCTCACTCCGAAGCTGCCTGCGCGCTTGAAATACGGGCTAAAAAAATCAGTGCATTAACTACCTTCGTGCAATGTTCCCATTGCTACTTGATTCTTCCTAGCCTAGCATGCTAGAACAAAGAAAGGGATAACCTGCTTCAAACAATCCCGCTACTCACAGTCTTCAGACTCCTGTCGCCCACTCCCCCAGCCATAGCCCACAAATACCAGCCGTGACGTCAGTCTCTCCTCATCATCTGAACTGGCTCAAGTCCAAAGGCACACTGCTCCCTCTCCCAGCCCTATACCTCTTCAGTCCACCCACAAACTCCCGCGGTTTCGGAAGCTGACTTTCGTCCTGGAACTTCCACCTCGCGTCTTCGATCCTGAACATCCTGCCGCCACCATTGCCCAGCGGACTGTTGTCTCGACCTGGACTGACGCCTTGGGGTCGTCCACCGCCATTTGATAGGGTGTAGGTACTTGGATCGAGAGCTAGCTTGCTCGGTGGTAGGGTCTGCAGCGTTTGCGGCCTTGTCAAAGGAGGGGCGGAGGGAGGAGGAGGCGGCGCGACTGGTGCTGTGGGTGCCGAAGGCGGTAATGATGGTCGGGATGGTGGGGCAGATGGTGCAGAGGGAGCGGTGAATTTTGGAGGCGATGGTGGCGTTGATGGAGGCGGCGGTGGAGGAGGGGCGGAAGGAGAAGTTTGTCCGCTACCGAAAGCGTTTCTTGCTGCTTGCATGGCTAATGAAGGGGTTGAAGGGCCGTTCGGAGAAGGCAAGGACATGGGTGGCGGTGGAGGCGTGGATCGTTTGGATGGTACTCTCGAAGCCGTTGGTGGAAGCGGCGGGGGAGCAGGCGGTGCCGGTGCTGATGATGGAGGAGGAGGAGGTGGTGGGGGGAGAGGAGCAAGAGTTGCTGTAGAAGGTTTGCGAGCTCCCACGGGCGGTGGAGGCGGTTTCGATCCTCCTGGTGGAGGTGGGGGGGCTCGTGGTGGGGTTACGTCAGGTGAGGATTGCGCTGAGCGACTGGAGAATGTAGATCCTGGTCTTGACACGGGTTTTGGTGGAGGCTTTCGTAGGTTGGAAACCAGGGGGTTTGTTGGATAGACTGGTGTGGACTCAACCGATTTTGGTACCGGTCGAAGAGCAGGGAATTTCGGAGCTGTCGGCGGCTTGGGGGCTGAGGTCGGTGGTGGTCGCGATGCAGAGCTTCGTGATGTCTCTGGATCGGAGATATATGAAGAGTCTCGATTTGCCCCTGTATCGACTCCCCCACCTCGTTTCTTCAATTTTGGCATTCCTCCAGCAAAGATGCCTCCTAGCTGCGGGGCCGTAGCCATCCCTCCGCTCTCTCTGCCCCCACTGCTACCTCCAGTATCACTGTTACTTCTTGCGCGACTGGCGCCAGATCCTTGCGGTACTGGCGGCGCCAGTCCTCCAGGCAGTTTTCCAACTGCGGGTATAGGTGGCGCCCCTCCTATCGAGTGAGCTGCTGAGGCCTTGGATTCATTCGCTACGAGCGGCGCAGACCGATCATTCGTGACGGCTTTCTTAAGCCTGGCGCCTTTTGTAATATCTGTGAGAAGCGCGCCCTGATCGGTGTTTCGTCAATGTCCAGTTCAATATGCCAAGAAAGAAAATCAACTCGGAGCTTGGAAGTGAGAAGTGGACCTGCGGTTCTACAGTAATCAACGCTGGACTTACTCTATCTTTGCTGGCGGTTGGCGGTGGCCGCGCGGGTAAAGCTGCATTGCCCCTCGAAGGTCCGCCCGGAGGTGGTGGAGGTGGTGGTGGTGGTCCACCCCCGAATCCAGGTATCGGCGGCGGTGGGGGCGGAGGAGGAGGCGGAGGAGGTGGAGGCATATTGATGTTTGTCGAGCTGGAATCCTAACTATATTTTCGTAGTGATTCAAAGTCTGGAGCTACTCATTCCGTGCAACAGCTCTAGAGTCTGAGCTATAGGTAAGAGGTTATTGAAAGTTCAAAGGCAATGGCTATATATGCAGGAAAGTGCCAAGCATGGCGGTGCGCACGCGTAACTAACTGAGAGCGGTGCTGAGCCACAACACCTCCACCATTTGCAGCTCGTGGTAACTTCAGTCGTATGGACGCCAATTGAACGATCTTTCAAGCATGAAACGCCCTGGACAGCTCTCTAGCAACGTCTGCCAGCTTTGCAAGTTATTCTCTGCAAAGAGAACCGCTAGTCGTCTTCTCACCAGACCTTACTCGGTGCTGGCAAGTATCGTAACCCACCAACGACGACCGCAACAGGAACTCATACGACGGTCTACTCACGAGGTATCTCGTAAAACGGCCACCTCTCATACACGACGATGGAGGTCAGGAGCTACATCTAGTGTGACAGAAGAAGCGTTGAAGCGGAAGCTGCATATTCTTCGGCAACAGACACATAATGCCACCTTGGATTCGAGGACCGAAGCTTTCGTCTCGGAGAAAGAGTCCCTCGCATCCCTTCGAGATATAGAGTTCATTGCTAGATCTCTAGTAGGAACTCCGACCCAGGTGGTCAACGGTGAGACCACGCCGGTGTCTGCGCTTCTCTCTCTCGATGGCAACACGTCACAAGAAGCCATCCCGCAAGCCCCACCATTGCATAACATCCCGTCGTCCTACCGAAGCATCGCAACGAAGGAGACGACCAAGCTTGCCCATGACATCCTGAAGCATTCAGGTGTCTTCATCACTCCCGCTCACCTTGACACCTACGTCTCCATCCAAACCCTACTCGGCCGCCCCGAGACCCTCCCAGAAGCCTTCACCCTCTACGCCGGCAAACCGATTCCCAAGCCCAACACGCCACCAACTCAATACAAGACCCCGAACCCGAACAAAGCTTCTTCCGCAATCCCTACGTCCCTCGCAGACGCCGCCCTGACAGCCGCCATCGAAAAGAAAGACCTCTCCCTTGCCCTCGCCATCATTGACACGACAGTCTGCACACCCGCTTTCCACCGCTCCAAGATCATTCGAAAAGCCCTACCGCCTCTCACCGGATTCGCCCTGGCGCCGGTGGCAGTCTACACGCTCGCGTCTCAGCTTTCGGTCTATCAGGAGAGCATGGACAGCGCGATGGCGACGAACGTTGCGTTTGCCGGCATTCTGGCGTATGTCGGTTTCACGGCAACGATTGGGATCGTGGCTGTGACGACGGCTAATGATCAGATGGATCGTGTGACGTGGGCGACTGGGATGCCATTAAGGGAACGATGGCTGCGGGAGGAGGAGAGGGCGGCGCTTGATAGGGTGGCTGGTGCGTGGGGCTTCAAGGAGCCTCGGAGGAGAGGTGAAGAGGAAGGGGGAGAGTGGGAGGAATTACGCGAGTTTATAGGTAGGAGAGGGATGGTGCTCGATCGAGTAGAGCTGATGGAGGGCATGGAATAGTAGAATGGGTATCCGGATCAGGGCATGATTGAAGTCATTAACGAGCCCGCAATCTAGCCAATAGTAGGGACGATCTTCTTTGAACGTCAATGTGACTGCCAGCCATTGGTTCTAGTGTGACACACGATGGCTCTCAAATGCTGTCTAATCTCGATGTGCTCGAGACCGTATCATACCGCTATGCTCTGCCCGGTTTCCCAACCTGTATAATCTCCCCCGTCACCCTCTCGTCACTCCTCAAAACCGGCCAACTACATCCATCTCCCTTCACCAACGTCAACTCCAGCTTCGTGCCCATGACCTTAAAACTCGACTTCTCCACATCAATCGGCGCAAACAGCGGCACAACCTCCTTATACCTCTTCCGCTCCGCCGTCGGCAGATCCAACCTCACACCCTGCCCCTCAAACTCCACCCTCGCCTTCTCCCTATCGATCTTCTTCAGATACAGACTCGCAATCACCGCCGTCGTCGTCTGGTAGAAATCATGCCGCACGCTCTCCACCACCACCTCCTCGCCACCGCCTTTGTTCTTCCCCTCTTTGCCCACGAACCGATGCCGCGACTTCGTACTGCAGCCTTCGATCTTCATGAACTCGTCGAATTCCAGCACGCGCCGCTTGCAGCATGTCCAGCCTTTGCTGCCCTCGTGGAAGAGCGCTTGGCCGGGGTGGTGCACGCATTGCTCGTCTGTGCGGGGAGCGCTGGGTTCGTAGGAGGCGTTGCAGCCGCATCGCCGACATGTGGTCCCTGCTGGGACTTCGAGGTCGGGGTCATCAGACTCGGATTCGGGGGGTGCTGGGGAGGGCGCGGGAGGTTGGGACGCTTGTGGTGGGCGCGGTGTGGGTACCGAAGGCGTTTGGGCGGCACCATTGGTGGTGGCTATCGGTTTCGGTGCGGGTACGGGTTCTTCTGCGGGCTGGTTCTGTGGGGGTTTTGGTTCCGGAGCTGGGGTGTCGTCGACGGTGGAGTGTTTGCCTGTTGTGCAGGGTGGGATGGATAGGAATTCGTCAAAGGTCAGCACTCGGGGTTTGCAGCATTTCCAGCCTGTTGAGCGTCTGATATGTTAGTGTCGGACCATAGTGACGATCAATACTGAGCGTAGCTGGCAACCCACCTTTTTGCCCTTCGTGGAAGATGGGTGGTCCGGGGTGGTACACGCAGTCTTCTTCAGGATCAGAGAAGGCTTTGCCGCAGCCTTTGTGCACACACTTCTTTGCCATGGTTACTATCAACTGAATAATTCTGCAGATCGTTACAACACGCGTACAAATGTAGAAGAACAGGACAGGGTGGGCTGTTAACCTTCCATGCTAGAAGCTTCGAGGTTATCGATAAATCGAATACATTGAAACGCGCTAAGCGCGTCAAGACTGCCGCTAGTGATTGACCGATCGGCGGCGTTCCGCACAGCCGCTGGCTCTGAGTTTCGCAATGATTTTTGTTGTGGTAGCTCCACCTTCTCGTACTGTACCCATCTCAGATATGAAGCCCTCTCTGTATTTACTTCAACATACTGCGCGCCTTACTTTGTTCACACGTGCAAACTGCTCCCTCTGCGAGACCGCCAAAGCTGTCATATCCACGGTGGAGAAGCGCCGAGGCTTTCAGTATGTGGAGTTAGACGTAATGGCCCCTGGGCAGAAGCAATGGAAAGATCTCTATGAGTTTGATACTCCTGTAGTAAGGACGCCATTTGATTATGTGACGACTCAACTGACATGGTATGCAATAGTTGCATGTACAGAGGGTTCTTCATACATACTCCAAGCCTGATATTGCTACGGAGGCGCGAAAGTTGATGCACCGGTTCACTGGAGCAGAGGTAGAAGGCCTGATGGACGAAGCTGAAGGGCATTCATAGCACTGACCTCGAATGCCGCCCTTGCTATCGAGGCGCTCGCCGGTGCAGTTCAATCAAGTGGCACAACCTATACCAAGCATGTCATCGACCATATGGGCCGGTCATCTTCGCAGCCCCGGATACAGCGCCCTTAGCAAGATTCAACGCCGAATGAACATATGAGCCTTTCGCACTACTCAGGGCAGACGTTAGGTATGATGGTAGCGCGATCACATCCGCAGCGACAGAGATCTGAAAATCTCAGTCAGTCTACTGCAGCAACTTGAGCCGGATAGGATACATACCATGTGGAAACCCTGGTCTGCAAACTGTCTTGCCTGATCGCCTGAAGTGCTGTAGATGCCAGTCCTCTTGCCATTCTCCACGGCTGCCTTGTGGATCTTGGCAATGGCTTTCTCCAAGTCCTCGTGCATGGTCCCGTCGAGGATTGGATGCCCAATGTTATTGCCTAAATCGAAAGGCCCAACCAAAAGTACGTCGATCCCGGGAACTTTTGCAATGGCATCTACCTAGCCTCACCGCGTCACCATCAGCTCCGCGCCAGACATAGCCTAAGCTTCGCGGTGTTGGAATCATGCCATACATTCTCCAGAGCTTCTCTCGTCTCTATCTGTACGACAGTCACCAGCGCGTCGTTTGCCTGCTGCAAGTACTCCGCCGATGTTTGTCCGCCGAACTTTTCCATTGGAAACGGTGATCCAAACCCTCTTTGACCGACTGGTGGGAACTTGGCGGACTGTACCAGCTTCCTCGCGTCCTCAGGAGTATATAGAAGAGGCACCACGATGCCATGGGCACCAGCGTCTAGGGCTCCTGTATCGAGGGATCATCAGCGACACGAGGCGCGTCTTGGGCCATCTCAGACCGATAGAGCAGCATCTCGCGCTTACGCTTCACCATCCACCCTTCGTTGGCGGGTATTCGGACAACTGGACTTACACCACAAGCTGCGACGGCTGCCACAGCTTCGTGCATTGCAGCATCTGAACCAGCCGAGGAAGAACACATCAGCAAAGTCCGGCGGCTGCGGAGGGAATGGGTTTTGTCCCATACCGTCAATATTTCCATGTTCTGTGTCTACACATATCCAATCAAATCCGCACCTTGCCATGACACGCGCGTGATTAGTCCCTGGGAGCATTTGCCATGCCCCAAATGTAAGGCCTGAGCCCGTGCGCAGGGCCTTTTGGAGACGATTGGCAGCTTGCATTCTGAATTTCTATTAAGTTCAATATTTTTGGTATTGGGCAAGTCGCTGTAAGTCCTATTCAATTCCTGCACATATACCTCGAATTGCGTAAGGTACACAAAAGCGGCCGTTATTGCGGGGCAGATCTCAGTCCGAGCGGCTAACGTACAGGGGCAGATCTTCCAATTCGGGTCAATGATCGACCGATGTTCCGGTGAATGATGAACAGCCCCTATCTCACAGAGACATGAGCGATTATGAAAAGGATGATATGGGCTCTTGAAGCTTTGCATTCACAGTGGTGCCACGTACAATGATTATTTAATGCTAAGGTATGTCAGGTAGACGTTCCTGTACAAGAGGTCTACCAGCAGCGACGATTGCGCATCAATCCATCCATAACATCGACATGTGTCCGATATGAGCATCGTCCTCTAGACTTGATGGACTCGAGGTCGAGTTAGTGTTAGCTGTGCAGCCGTGCTTGTCGAGGTCGACATGCCCTTCCCAATTTGACAACCACAGCACTCTGGAGTAGAGTGGTCCACATAATGCTCCGTGTAGCCCCATGGTAGGTGTCATTAGTCGAGCCTTTGACCGTTATTTAACTGATCGGTAATCCCAAACAAGGAATCGTAAGAATCAAGCATCGCTCACCCATTGCTGGACTGCACTCCAGACCCCCAACGGCGCACTGAGCCTGGAAAGACAGGTCAGATGTAGGCCTTGCGTCGTCGGTCCTCTAGCGGTATGGACAATCCCGTCGAAGGCTCCCATTGCTTTCAAATATGCAAGCCATCCTCCTCTTCGTCCTGCTCCATCTGCTCCCTCAGTCTCCGCCCCAGCTCCTCATCAGTCAAACTCCCACCCCGCCCCCCGCCATTCATCGCGCCCCTCTCCGGTCCTCCATTCGCACTCGCCTCTCCATGACCAAGCGCCTCTCCTCCACCAGCCCCTGCATCCCCACGCACATCTTCCTTGTCCTCCACCTCGGCATCATCCCACCTGTAGCCTCTCCTCTCCACCTCCCTCCTCAGCAGCGCTATCCGCTCTCTGAGCCGGACAAGGACCTCCTCGTTCTCTTGTATGGCGTCCGCGCAGTCTTGATCGCCTTCCTCGGCATATGGTTGTAGTTGCTCGTTGGAGGAGAGTAGATGGGCGATCGAGTTGCGCAGTTCGGAGGCCTTGAAGTGCAGGTTGGCGAGCGGGAGGTCCTCGATTGCGAGGGCGAATCGTTCGAGCGAGATGGGAGCTGCTGTGGCGGACATTGCGGATCCGCTGGGATGCGTGCTATCCTCTGGAATGGAACAGTGGAGGTGAGAAAAGTACGAGTGGTGTTTACTATCATCGATAACTTTTTGATAGTGGTTCCAGGCTTTCGACACCCTGATGATGCTGGAATCTTAACTGCAAAGCACACGGGCGTACACGTATAGCGGGGGTGCAGAGTCTGACTACCTACTTGTGATGAATTAATTTATTACACATTTGCACATCATTCTATTTGTAAAAGAGATCACTCAGACATACAAAACTTTCTTAATGTCGACAATATGTCCTATTAGATCTGATGGTGCATGATTCAGAACCTCAACACCATGTTCTAACAGGCCCGAATACCGACACCTTGCCAATTTTGAAAGCAAACTCTTTAGGGATGAGTGCAAGTGAGATGAATGAGAAATGAGAAGCACACAAATGTCACAGGAAATTGCTTGCTGTACAATCGGAGCTTCGAAGGTCAAATCAGTCAGGAACAGACAAGTATTCGAAAAGCTTGGTCTTCTGGCTATACAGAGCGTTGTCACGGTGCTCGTTTACCGCGGCCTTGGTGTTTGCGCGATCATTTGGAGTGTCAGCCATGCGGACCAGCCGCAGCAGAACTAAGCTAGAACGCACAGTCCCTTGCCCTAACTCAGATCTGTCAAGACGTAGTGTTCGCTACCTAGAAACAGACTAGCTATTCTCAACCCCAACTGTTGCAATACCACCCCATAAGGTACCAAACAAGATGATGTTAGAGTGGACTAATGCAGCGCAGAGAGCCAAGGCGAAAATCAGACGCAACAACTGGAAGAGCCATCAAGGTCCACCTGTCTCTTGCCGCCACTCTATGAACGTCTTCATGGAGACCGCTTCAATCCCAGAGCCTTTCAGCTGTAGAGAAGGTCGAGCCACATGCCAATGTTCAACTTTCAAATGATGGGGCTGGAGTTTGATCGGTAGAAGAGTTAGTGTGCAGAGGAGCAGCCACGGGTGGTTTGCGGGGTTCATATATTGTCGTCCATTGCAGCGGGACTCGCTGCTGGGTGCGGAGCGGGACGCTCGCGGGAAGCAGAGATGGGGCGGCTCCAAAGACTCGGTGAAGGCGCAGTATGTCCAAGAACGAAGGTGAAACGAGTGAGCTTCATAGTGAAGATTTGATGGACCCGTATTCGAGGGTTTCAGGTTGTTGGAGCTGAAAGACATTGAAGAGAGGAAAGATTCGATGGTGGATCATGTGGTCCTCATGCTCAATCGGCGGGTATAAAGTATGGAGCCAGATGTGCAGTGTAGCCATGTGCCGACTGGCATCTAGTGAAGGTCACTTCTGCAGGGGACGTTGTATCAACCATGACAGCCTCCTAGTGGTCCAGCGCCCCCTTGATAACGGCTATTTCATTCTTCTTGACGAAGACCAGATCACCACTCCTAGTGACCTCCAATGTCAGATTTAAGCTCGCGCTCAGCCACTCGTCGGGCATGAAGCAATGCTGGTAGTATTCGCCGTTGAAAGCCTCAAGGTCGAGGCTGTAGACCCACATCCGTCGGTCGAAAAATAGCAGCTTCCTCCCAAGACAGCCAACGAGGTGTCCGATATCGGACGAAATCACTGAAAAGACTGGAGTAGGTTCCAAGGTGGTGGCGAAGGGCTGTTCAAGTGACTAACCCTAGCCCTAATCCAGATTGAAGGCGTACGCTGGATTTCCGCCGCTGAGGGAACTATCGATGAAGAGTTAGGAGATAGCACTCGCAATGAATCTTAGGTATCTACCATGACAGTAATATGGGTGTAGCGACTGCATTGCCTGCCAGCTCTAGTGAATATCTAAGGACAAAGGAGGCACGGCGCGCCAATTGCAAGCAAGCCACAGCAGGCGAAAGGCTTACTAGACGCCGCCGGCGAGTGTAACCCAAATTAGACGGATCAGCATGGGAGTGCAAGGACCGGTACTCCTCGGACACATCATTGAGCGTCTTGTAATCATCTCAAGTCTGCGCCGCACAAGGCTATAGATGGCTCCTGCGGGCAGCGTTGGCCTCGTCTTCGTGATACCAACGTAAGGCATTGAAGATGAGCGACCTGTTCAAAGTGCAACCTCATGAGAATCTTCGCGCTGACAGCATTGAACTGGATGAAAATGTGATTGCTGGTAAGAGCAGGCGGCCTTTTCGTTGACGCCGGACTCAGCTTGCCCCAAGTCTGAAGCTGACAACTCTAGCCATTCCCGAAGCCTGCGAGGCTACCAGCATACATGCGTCCAGTCATGGTGCCAGTCACTGGACTCGGACTGCCTGTGTCAAGCTTCAATTCTCGGATGCGAGCGAAATGAAGTACTTTCTCAAAGTCGCGAGCGGAGGCAGAGGCCGGGGAATGGTGGAAGGAGAGTACGAGTCCATGAAGGTCGTGCACGCCGTGACTCCTGATGTTGCACCCAAACATTTAGACTGGGGTACCTTCAAATCTGATCCCGACCTTCACTTCTATCTTTGCGCTTTCCACCACTTGCACAACGAATTACCGGAGCTCAAAAAGTTCTGTGGGAGCCTCGCACAGCTGCATCAGGACTCTGTCTCACCTTCTGGCAAATTCGGCTTCCATGTTACAACCTACAACGGGAACATCCCTCAAGATGTTCGCTGGACAGACACTTGGGAAGAGTGCTTCGTAAATGGCACAAGGAGAGACTTCGAATTGGAGAAAGAGGCACGCGGCCCAAATGAGGAGCTGGAGGCGCTCGTGAGCCCGCTCTTTGAAAAAGTTATTCCGCGATTGCTGCGCTCGTTGGAATCAATGGGCGGGTGTTGAAGCCTTGCTTTGTTCATGGGGATCTCTGGTATGGGAATTGTGAGTGCCCAAGCCTGGCACCGGCCCAACACGTCGCCCAAGGTTGATTGTAAGCCCAATGAAGCTCCAACGACATAATAACGGAACACCCAATGGTCTTCGACGCTGCTGGCTTCTATGGCCACAATGAATGCGACAAGCCCGAGAAAGCAACTTCTCAAATATTCGAGGGACAGACTGACATGAGGCACGCAGTCGACGTCAAGGCTGTGAGAATCAACCGATACAAGTTTGGACGGGATTATATGAAGGAGTATCACAGTCATTTTCCAATCTCTGCCCCAGAGGATGACCTGGCAGCACGACTTGCGCTTTATTCCCTGAGAAGGTAGTGTGTCTTACAACGGGGTAAATGTTGTGAAGCCTGCTGAGGAGTGCCTTAGTTACTTGCACGAGAGCACTCTCTTCCTATCGGATCCGAAACCCAGGCAAGAGTATGTGTTTGACAGTGAGCGAAAGTGCATACTGACTTCATGCAGGAGGTTCGGAAGCTTGTCAAGATGTTTCCCCATGGTCTCAATGATTATACAGACATTCCAACCCGAATGGTCCCTTAGTCCAGCAAAGAAAGGGTTGCCAGACTTTGATGTGCAACAGTCGAAGCTTAGAAGATACTGGGCTGCATCATCCTTCATAAAACCCTGTTACATGCTCGTAGTACTTTGATGGACAAAGAGCAGTTGTACTGGTGGGCAGGCTCCAGTGACAGTTCAGCCTATAAGCTCTGGCAATATTAGGTCTTATCGGAGGGCGCCTTGGCCTATAACGGGTGAAGCATATAAACAAGCTAGGTCTTCACAGCTTCTCCCTTTGCGAATTCTGTCTTAGCCATAGTGCCTCGCCACTAGCCAGCACCGTCCCGCTGTAATCCTGAACAGACCCTTCGATATAGTATTTCCGGCCCACAATCTCCTTGAAATGCGCAGTGACAAGTACAGTCTGCGGCGTTTGGACCGGCTTTAGGTAGTTAACCTTCAGGTACGCCGTAACCACAGTATCGCTGGTCTCCAGGTCCTCCAGCTTATTGTTCACCAACACCAGACTACCCATGACTTCGTCGAGTAGCGTTGCCACGATCCCACCGTGACAGACTGTGGGATACCCGTTGACACGGTATCCCAGGCTGAGCAGGCTGCGGACTTCGTCGATGCGAGCGACCTCGGACGAAGGTCGTTTGCATAGAGATAGCATTGCGCCAATGGTGTCGTCGGTCTTCAGAGTCTCGGCGAAAAGAGAGTCCTCTGTGCTCTCCTTGGGCTGCCGCGACAAGCTGGGGATAATGACGAAGTTGGGGTCGTCTAGGAGCTTCGAACACCAGGGGATGGATCGGAAATACTGCTCGTCCGGATCCGCTGTCGCCATCATATCGACGGGGTGGGCTAAGGGTGGAAGCTTCATCTAAAAAACATAATCAACGCCTGCAAGGACGAAAGGAAGACAAGTCGCTGAGCACGATGGACAACGCTTGAAAATTTACCTCGGAGCGTAAGCGGCCATAAGTTAGTACTTTGTGGCTAACCAAACTAGGTAAGGTGGATGCCAGCTTATATATCCACAATCTTACAACCACACCAGATTTACTGCCAATGGTTTCATTTCTTCCCTGTCAAGTCTGCATAAAACGTCTACTCTAAGTTGCCCGTCAGGTCATTGAACCGCAGCTTCTTGTTGAGCACGTCAATCAATTACCTCAGTCGAAATGCATAAGCTAACCAGCCAGACTACATTTACCTAAGAATGTCTCTGGCGACTTACGCTCCGACCCGTGCAATGGTGAAGAACAGCCTGCGCTGCTCGCTCCCCGTGAAAAACCTCTTCTGGTCCTCAGTTCCGGATACCTCTGGCTGAAGCGCTTCGTATTCCGCCCAGATCTTCAAATCTACTCCTTTGGACTTTCCAACGCCAGCCCACATTTTTCCAAACGTTTCACGACTGTGTCTGTATACAGATTTATGCTCTCCTGGGTTCACAAATGGAGGAGAAAGCTTCTGTTCCCCAGGCTTGATAGTTGCGGTCTGCGCTCCGATCACTGTCGCCCCGGGCTTCAAGGAAAGTAGATCGAGGATCCTTCCGCAGGCTCTCGTTTGATCGTCCAAGTCGAACACATGCAGAAACATGTAGATAACAATAACAATCACATCCCACGTCCCTTGTGTCCTTACAAGCGCGTTCTGAGGCGAGACGTCGAAGATATCACCGGCGATAAAGCGGTTCGTGAAAGTGCTCGCGTCGTTGAACAGAGCATGACCCGCAGCTTCGTAGGCCGGGAATATGTCCGAACCGAAGAGGCTCTCCATGGGCGCACCGTCGAACAGAAGCTTGCGGAGATCTTGACCCAGGCACGTACCGAGATCCAGCCGCCTCGGCGGAGGAGAGCTCGACCTACGGAGGCGAGAGAGAAGATGGCTGTATCCGGGATGAAGTGTTAGGCCGAAGGACACGAACCAGAACTCGCCGATGCACGGCCACGGGAAGATCTCCCAGGCGCGATCCCGCTAAATAGGCTGTATTAGCAAATGTTTCCAACATTCTCTAGCCATGATTCTCGTATCGCAGTGGAGAAGAGCGATGGGTCCGACATATTCTGTACCATTTGAACGATATGTTTGTTCACCTCTTCCGATGCAATGCAACTGTATTGTTCGAATAGCTGGCGACCCACAGTCGAAACGTCAAAGTCCGCGGCTGGCTTATACCATGGCCAGTTCTTGGAGCGGGCAACATCCGCCCCTGGGGGCGAAGGAGCATCGGGAGCGCTGCTGCTGCTCGCAATGTCAGATTCCATGGTAGACATTGTGCGTTTTGTACTGGTCGTTGGCGTTGTTGACAGCCAGAGCAAAAAAGGAGTAGATGGGCCAGAAGCGGAAAATGAGCGCAGAACAAAGGAACTTTATGAGTGCATCAACGCAAAGTAAATCAGTGAATACATGTGCAACCTGTTGCAAGTCTTATAGCGCAGTCAAATTGCAGCTGGCACAGATGTGGCAATGCCAGGGGCCAAAGTATGTCGATGTAGTTGAGCAGTCAAAGTGGTTAGATGCCACATGAGTGTACTACATGCTGATTGAAACTAACAAGGAAAGATGCATCTCTGCAGCACAAGGATAAAATCTTGAAGATAAGATGCCTGGGTACGGAAGACTAAATCTATCATATGGACAATCAAAATTTTAAATTGTAAAAACCTCACAACAGAGTCAAAAACCTCAATCATTAACATGAAAAATTGTTGTACAATAAATCTAAATTTTTATAAGAACTGAATCATCAATATTTTTCAGAGAGATCATATTGTTGTTGATATTTTAACAAAACTTTTGAGAGAACATAATGTTATTTACAATAATTATACAATTTAACAACAACTTAAATTCTGAGAAATTTTCAAACAAATTAAAACAAAATACTATTTTAATTTTAAAAAATAAATAACTGCTTTGTTCTATGAATCATATCTTAATGATAAGAATATTTTGCATATTCTTTAGATAGAAAATTGAACAATTAATATATGAAAATTTATATAAATATAAAAAGAACTTAATTTATTATAAAAGATCTCTGTTTTTAATTAAGAGAAAGCAGATACAGAGTTAATAAGAGTGATATTTTAAAAGTTGAATATTGAAATAATAGATAAATATAAGTAAGATTTGTTGCATATATACTTTTATATAAAAGAATATTTAACAGCACAGTATGTTTATTTATAAGTATAAAAAATTATAATTAATATTTATTTAAAAATAAATTGTTTAGAATTGTCAAGAAGCTTGATTTTTAAGATTATTAATGTTATATAAAAGATATGTAACATCATAAGAATGAATATATTATATTTAAATTTAACTATTTATAATTAATTAATAAATATGACAAACTTTAAGCTTAAGACATTGAGATATATATAGATATTAATGTATTCTTATATTATATATTATAAATTTATATAAATACAACAAATTATATAAAAATCAATGTAATTAAACAATATTTAATAATAATTTAAAAGCTTAAAGTTCATCTCTATATGTTACACTCTGATTATAACATTAAAATTATACTTTATACAGATCTTCATTTAACTTTCTGTTATACAATAAAGGTAAATGTTGATTTGATAGAGCATTATTTTTATAAAATAAGTATAATAAATTAATAAATTAAGACATGATAATCTAAAGTGATCATCAGGTCTTTTTAAAGCTGATTTTTTGCTTATTTTGCATGCCTTGTTAGTCATGAGCAATCATAGTGACAGAAACTTCAAGAATTTAAACAAAACTTCAGTTGTGTGCATTGAGCTTGAAAGTAATTCATTTTTTGTGATTTTAGGCTCATTTTGTAGAGAATTGTGAGAGCTTTTTAACAATGTAAAAATTATCATAATTACATGAGAAACAATGAAAATTACCTAATATTATGAGTTGAGTCAGGTTTCAAAGTTAAGCTCAATGAGTTGAGTCAGGTTCTAAAATCTGAGCCTGACTTAACCTGACAGTCACTTTAACATAAATAAAAGAAAAGTCAACATTCTTATTTTAATCTTCATCAACATATATAAATCTCTGTCTTTATTGTTTACTGAGTATCAATACTTTCTGAAAATTGTAGATAATCATTTGTAAAAAATATAAATAATATCATTGAAGTGATGAGACAATACTTTACAGAAACTACAGAAATGATAATTAAAGATTGAACTTCAGTTTAATGTAAAGATTCTTACTGTACAAAGTGATAATGCAACAGAGCTGAGATTTATTCTTAATGAGTAATATATATTTTTTAGCATTATATTATAATACATAATGCTTTATATATTAATTTAAAATGATATAATCAAGAAAGTAATCAGAATCACTGAGAACTTAATGTATACAATAATTAAAAAGACTGAACTCTCAATAAAGCTTTAAGTAGAAACTGTACAGACTGATGTTTATCTTTATAACTGCATAGCAATTAACTTCTTAATCAATGACAAATAAGTTATTTAAGAGAAAATATTCACTGAGATGAAATCATTTATTAATTATATATATATATAAAAATGCAAATACTACTTCTATATTAACTTAAAGTCTCTGTCTGAGAACAGATAGAATAAGTTTATGAATTAAGAATGAATAAGAATATTTATAAATTATAGTAAAAAAATTACAAAGCAGTATCTGCTTTAAGCATCAGATCTTAAGCAGATCATTAAGAGTTATGCTGTTAAGTTTATTAAAAATGAGAAAGAAGACAGCATTAATGTAAGACTTTATAAATAAATATTGAACATTTTTTTAGAATAAAAGTCTATTAAATAATTACATAAGACTGAGACTGCAGCTGCTTCACTGAAACAGTTCTTGAAATTTAATATGTAAACTTATAAGTTTAGATCAATAAGTTCTCATTTTGTTGTTATGTTGTCAGAGAAAGAGATTACAGATAATTTGTTGTTAAAGTTAATTGTAGTTAATTTTAATCACAATGCATTAAAGCTCTTCTTTTATATTAAGATTTTTGTTAACAAGATTAGTCATTCAGACATGAGCATTTTAATTAAGAAAGTTAAGATATTTCTGTACATTAAGATATTAAAGAAAAGACAGAAAAACAATGATACTGATTTTAATAAATTTATAATAAAGATCTTAAAAGTTATACTGACATTGACTGTATTTACAATCAACAATGAAAGTAATGAGTACTCAGTAAGAACTGATATCTTAATTTCTTTGATATATACTGAAGTAGTGAGAGACTTAATCTGAGAAAAGATGTAAAAGAATGTCATTAATGTAGAGCTGACAGCATTTATAGTGAATGATATTTGAAAAGAGACTGTTTCATTAAGAGAAATCAACATTGTGATCAGTAAATAAGTATTTAAACTTAAGCTGTACACTGATAATTTTCTTGACAAATTGAAGACAAGAATAGTGACAAGAGAATTTTCACAGATATATAGTATTAATTATAAAGACATCTTTATATTAACTATGAAGTTTAATACTTTCTGTATCTTTCTGATTCTAGTTGCACTCAAAAATCTAAAGTATAATCAGATAAATGTTAATAATATCTTTATTAAGTCATTTCTAAAGAAAACAATTTACATAACATCATTTCTCAGAATTATAATTACTTTTAATTATATACTATATATTCTGTGCAGTTTATATGATCTGAAGCAAGCTGTTAAAGATTAACATAAATAATATATTACTGAGCTTCTTCAGTTAAATTTTCATTAAAGCAGTGTGAACTCATGTCTTCTAATTTATACTGTTAAGAACATTATGCTACTTCTTTATGTAAATGATATCATTATAATCTCATTAGATCTCTTAAATGTTCTCTGATTCAAAAAGTTTCTTGAAAGCTTATTTAAGATTAAGAATTTAAAAAAAACACAGAAAATTCTTGACATTTAAATAATTTATAACTGCAAGAAAAGAACATTATGCATGAATTAGACATACTATGTTGACAAAATGCTCAGAGATCTTTATATGCAAAGTGATAAGCATTAATGCATTGAGATCTCACTGAATAAATATGATTCTCTTTGCTTAGTTAATTTTAATGATCAGTGTATAGATTAAAGAAAATATCAGCAGATCATTGAAAGTTTTATGTATACTGCAATTTATATATGTTTAGATATTTTCTTTATCTTAAAATGACTAAATCAGTATCTCAGTGACTCTGCAGAACATTATAAGTATGTATTTAAGAGATTGTTGTAATATATATAGTTAATTATTAATTTTAAGATCATATATAAACTTAATGAAAATTAAGATTTACTTAAATACTCTGACTCTGACTATGTATTAGACAAGTTAAACAGAAGATTTATTTTAAACTATGTCTTTTTGTTTAAGAAAGAATTTGTATTATGAGTCAGTTAGAAACAGAAGTCAGTGACAATATTAATTATAGAGATTAAATACATAATTATATTAATATGTATAAAGACTGAAGTCTGACTCACTTAAATACTAAGAGATATAAGATTAGATAAGTATTTTGAAGTTAATTTACATTGTGTGAGCATTTAAAAGAATAAGATTCATAAAGAAAATATATTTCTTCAGTTTAAAAAGAATAATTAAACTGTTTTAACAATGATTAAAAACACTTATGTGTATGAGCAGTTAAAGTACATCAATGTTGTTTATCATTACATTTAAGATCTGCACAAAAGAAATTAAATTCAGATAAACTTTATACTTAGTTAAGATATAATAGCTAATGAACTGATTAAGTTCTTATTAAGACAGATGTTTAAGTGCTTTGTGTGTTAGCTGAGACTTAACAACAGTGAGAGTTAATAGATATAAATGTACTGAGTAAAAATGTTAAGAAGTACAGTGCTTTATTTATTTTCTTAATTTCTTTAATCTTAGCATAAAAAGCTAACAGAGTCTTCTTCTGTCTTAAATAGCAGAGCTTTTATCATTTATTTAATCATACTTAAGTTGACTGCAGTCAACATTGATGTATTAGATTCACTAAATAGATAGATAGTACAAGTACTCATTATTCTTTCAACAAATATATTATTAAATTAATTAAATTAAATTGTTGAGAAGTACAGTGCTCTATTCACTTTCTTGACTTCTTTAATCTTAGTGTAAAAGACTGACAGAGTCTTCTTCTATCTTAGATGACAGAGCTTTTATCATCAATTTAATAATGTTTAAGTTAATTGCAGTCAACATCAACACATTGAATTTACTAAATAGATAGATAGCATAAATACTCATTATTCTTTCAATAAATTATGAGCTCAAGTTAACAGAAGACTTCTTAAAGAAAGTGCAGACTGATTTAATGCATACAGTTCTTAATATGCTGCTTGTTAAAGCAAAATAAATAGATAACTCTTAAAACACTGTTCATTAAAGCAAAACAAGATAAATATAATAAGCACAACAATTCAGCAGCTTAATACAAGTTAAATATTGATAAATAAGCATTCTCTACATTATTATAAGCAGACAGTACATATACATATCTCTTCTGTTATTATATTTATTTTTATAATACACTCTTTTATCTTTAATTCTTATACTGTGTGCTGATCATTACTATAAATCAAGAGCACAACTCATCATTCTTTATAAAGCAACATTTAATTTCTGTTCTTACTTAAGAGAACTGTGAGAAACAATTTGTTCATATAAAGAGATAATTAATTAATAAAAATCTCTAATATATAATAAAGACTCTTATTTAAGTCTTTATAGACAATGCATTCATCAATAATATTTTTTTTTTGTTTTTATTAAGTAATTTTAATTTTAAGAATCAGCAAATTAACAGCAGAGCTTTGTTTTAAATTATAGTTTGCATTAATGTTAATGATGAAAATTATTTTATGAATAAAATTACAGTAAAAGAAGCTTGAAATGTTCTCTTTTTAAAATATAAAAAGAAACTGTAAACAACTGAGAGACAATATCTGACAAAGTTTGTTGAATATAAGATGTTATTAAACATAACTGTTAATAAGACATAAACTTAACTCAATAATCTTAATAGAAAGATTGCTGCAATATAGTTAAGATTAAAGAATTTTATTATATTTAAGCAGTAATTTTAAACACTGCTTTAAGCATTGTTAATGAAGTATACTGTCATTTATAACATCATTGATGCTTAAAATACATTTAACATTAAGATGAGTCTGTAAAAACTTTAAAAGAAGAAAATACAATTAAAGATGTCTGACAATGCTTTATGAGCTGAACAGTAAAGATAAAATAAGAATTATTAAGAATGTCAAATCTTACAGTATGATTACAGAAGATGTTTAAGCTTAAACAGTAATTATTCATCATTATGTAGAACTTTAATCTGCTATTTTTATAATAATATTTACTGTAAACAGAACTGTAAATATATCTCTGTAATTTACAAGATTATACAGTTAATAAAGCTAATTAAGACAGTTAAGAAGCAGATTAAGTTGATTGTAGTTAATTTGCACAAAAATAAAAGAAAAAATTAAATATATAATGTAAAAATTGTTTCTGAAAAGAAATTTAGCATACAGAAATCTGAAGCTGCAGATAAGTTTAATAAGAAGATTGCTGCTATCTTTAAAAACATTATCAATAAGATTTCTTAATTAAATTAAGTTACAGACTTTAATATTTTATCTTATATAATTAATAAATTTTAGCTTTTCAGTAACTCTCTGATGTGCATGCAACAATGTATCATCAAAGTCAGAGAGAAAAGATTGTATATTAATTATTATAATATAGTTATTATATAAAATAAGAATGAGAATTCAGTTCTTTTAAGTTCAATACTTTATATTTTAAAGCTTGAAGTCAATCTTCTGTCAAAAAAGAAAATGTATAAGAAGAAACTGCTTAAATATTTTGACTATAAGAGTCTTTACATGTAAAATAAGAGTGAAAAGCTCATATTAAAAGTATTTAAGAAAGAAAGAGTCTATATAATTAAATATATTTTAAATGATCTTAATGAATTTGCTTTACTCTTTGTTATGCATATACAAAGTAAGTCAAAGATTGCTTTTTTAGAAGTATATAAAAACTTGTAGATTTAGATCTTTAAGTTTATTATAAATATACTCAGCAAGAATGTGTAAATGAATGATGACACAGTTATATCACATGATAATAAGATTAAAATATATAAATCTTAACATCATTAATTTATTCATCTTAATGCAGTTAAGCTTCATGATCTCTATAAGATCATCATTTTAAGCAAGTCAATTCTCATTATTAAGAACAATATCAATATAGATAAGATCTATGCTCTGATTAAGTTCATGAATCAATAAGAATACAACATAAATAAAAGAAAAGTTAATATTCTTATTTTAATCTTTATTAACATATATAAATCTCTGTTTTTGTCATTTATCAGCTATCAATACTTTCTGAAAATTGTAGACAATTACTTGCAGAAAATATGAACAATATCATTAAAATAATAAGATAATGCTTCATAGAAACTGCAGAAATGACAATTAAAGATTAAATTTTAGTTTAATGTAAAGATTCTTGTTGTACAAAGTAGAGTGACCATCAAGTTAGATCAGGCTTAACTTTTAAAATCTGATCTGACTTGTCAGACTCAACATTGAGACTCAACTTAACTTGTAATATTGTGTCATTTTCATTGTTTGTTGAGTAATTTTGATAATTTTTACATCATTAGAAACCCCTCACAATTCTCTACAAAATGAGTTTAAAATCATAAAAATCAAATCACTTTCAAGCTTAATGCACACAGCTAAAGTTTTGTTCAAATTCTTAAAGTTTCTGTCACTATGATTGTTCACAGCTAACAAGGCATGCAAAATAAGCAAAAAATCAGCTTTAAAAAAGCTTGATGGCCACTCTAGTATAAAGTAACAATGCAACAGAGCTAAGATCTATTCTTAATAAATGATATATGTTTTTCAGCATTATATCACAGTATACAGTGCTTTACATATTGATTTAAAATGATATAGTTAAGAGAGCAATTAGAATTACTGAGAACTCAGTGCATATAATAATTAAAAAGATTAAATTCTCAATAAAATTCTGAATAGAGACTGCATAAACTGATGTTTATCTTTATAATTGTACAGCAATTAATTTCTTAATTAATGATAAATAAGTCATTTCAGAGAAAGCTTTTATTAGAGTGAAATCATTTATTAATTATGTATATGTGTAAGAATGCAAATGCTACTTCTATATTGACTTAAAGTTTCTGTTTAAGAGCAGACAGAATAAGTTTATAAATTGAGAATGAATAAAAATATTTATAAATTATAATGAAAAAATCACAAAACAGTATCTGCTTTAAGCATCAGATCTTAAGTAAATCATTAAGAGTTATGCTGTTAAGTTTGCTGAAAACAAGAAAGAAGACAGCATTAATGTGAGACTTTATAAATAAATATTGAATATTTTTTTAAGAATGAAAATCTGTTGAATAACTACATAAGACTGAAACTGCAGCTGCTTCATTGAAACAGTTTCTGAAATCTGATATATAAACTTATAAATTTAAATTTATAAGTTCTCATTCTGTTATTATGCTGTCAAAGAAAGAGATTACAGATAATTTATTGTTAAAGTTGATTGCAGTTAACTTTAATTATAATGCATTAAAGCTCTTCTCTTATGTTAAGATTTCTGTTAATAAGATCAGTTATTTAGACATAAACATCTTAATTAAGAAAGTCAAGACATTTTTATGCATTAAGATATTAAAGAAAAGATAAAAAGATAATGACACTGATTTTAATAAATTTATAACAAAGATCTTAAAAATTATATTGACATTGACTGCATTTACAGTCAATGATGAAAATAATAAATATTTAATAAAAACTGACATCTTAACTTCTCTGATATATGCTGAAGCAGTGAGAGATTTAATTTAAAGAAAGATGTAAAAGAACATCATTAATGCAGAGTTGACAATGCTTACAGTAAATGATATTTAAGAAGAGACTGTTCTGTTAAGAGAGATCAACATTGTGATTAGTAAATAAATATTTAAATTTAAGCTGTACACTGATGATTTTCTTAACAAATTAAAGATAAAAGTAATGATAAGAGAGTTCTTACAAATGTATAACATTAATTATGAAGATATCTTTACATTAATTATGAAGTTTAATATTCTCTGTGTCTTTCTGATTCTAATTGCACTCAAAGATCTAGAGTGTCATCAGATAAATGTCAATAATGTTTTTACTAAGTCATTTCTGAAGAAAACAATCTATATAACATCATCTTTTAAAATTATAACTATTTTTGAGAAGTACAGTGCTCTATTTACTTTCTTGACTTCTTTAGTCTTAGCATAAAAGACTGACAGAGTCTTCTTTTATTTTAGATGATAAAGTTTCTGTCATCAATCTAACTACATTTAAGTCAACTGCAGTCAACATTGATGTATTAAATTTACTAAATAGATAGATAGCACAAGTACTCATTATTCTTTCAATAAATTATGAGCTCAGATTAGCAAAAGACTTCTTAAAGAAAGTGCAGACTAATTTAGTGTATATAATTTTTAATATGCTGCTCATTAAAGCAAAATAAGTAGACAGCTCTTGATATGCTGCTTATTAAAGCAAAATAAAATGAGCACAATGAGCATAATGATTTAACAACTTAATATAAATTAAATATTGACAAATAAGCATTCTCTGCATTGCTGTAAGTAAACAGTACATATATATATCTCTTTTATTATTACATTTATCTTTACAACACACTATTTTATCTTCAATTCTTATACTGTATGCTAATCATCACTATAAATTAAGAACACAACTCATTATTCTTTATAAAGTAATGTTTAATCTCTGTTTTTATTTAAGAGAACTGTGAGAAATAATTTGTTCATATAAAGAGATGATTGACTAATAAGAATCTTTAATATATAATAAAAATTCTTATTTAAATCTTTACAGACAACACACTCATCAGTAATGTCTTTTTTTTCTTTTTATTAAACAGTCTCAATTTTAAAAATCAACAAATCAACAGTAAAGCTTTATTCTGAATTATAGTTTGCATTAATTCTGATAATAAGAATTATTTCATGAATAAAATCACAGTAAGAGAAGCTTGAAATGCTTTTTTCTTAAAGTATAAGAAAAAACTGTGAACAACTGAAAAATAATATTTGACAGAGTTTATTAAATATAATATGTCACTGAACATAACTGTTAATAAGATATGAACTTAACTCAACAATCTTAACAGAAAGATTGCTGCAACATAGTTAAGATTTAAGAACTTTATTATATTTAAATAATAGTTTTAAATACTGCTTTAAGCATTGTCAGTGAAGTATATTGTTATTTATAACATTATTAATGTTTAAAATACATTTAACATTAAGATGAGTCTGCAGAAACTTTAGAAGAAGAAGATATAATTAAAGATATTTAATAATGTTTTATGAATTGAACAGTAAAGACAAAACAAGAATTATTAAGAACATTAAATTTTATAATATGATTATATTTGACACTTAAGCTTAAATAGTGATCATTTATTATTATATAGAATTTTAATCTACTATCTTTGTAATAATACTCATTGCAAACAGAATTGTAAGTATATCTCTGTAATTTACAAGATTATACAGTCAGCAAAGTTAGTTAAGACAGTTAAGAAATGAGTTAAGTTGATTGCAGTTAATTTGCACAGAAATAAAAGAAGAAATCAGATTTATAATATAAAGATTGTTTTTAAAGAGAAATTCAGCATACAGAAATCTGAATTTATAGATAAGTTTGATGAGAAGATTATTGCTATCTTTAAAAACATTATTAATAAGATTTCTTAATCAGACTGAATCACAGACTCTGATGTTTTATCTTATATAATTAATAAACTTTAGCTTTTCAGTGACTCTCTGATGTGCATATAATAATGTATCATCAAAGTTAAAGAGAAAAGATTGTATATCAATTACTATGATACAGTCACTATGTAAAATAAGAATAAGAATTTAATTCTTTTAAATTTAATACTTTATGTTCTAAAGCTTGAAGTCAATCTTCTGTCAGAAAAAAAGATATATAAGAAGAAATTACTTAAATATTTTCATTATAAGAATCTCTACATGCAAAATAAGAGCAGAAAGCTCATGTTAAAAGTATTTAAAAAAGAAAAAGTCTATATAATTAAGTACATTTTAAATAATCTTAATGAATTTGCTTTATTCTCTGTTATACATATACAAAGTAAGTCAAAGATCACTCTTTCAGAAGTATATAAGAACTTATAGATTTAGATTTTTAAGTTTATTATAGATACATTTAATAAGAATATATAAATGAATAATGATACAATTATGTCACATAACAATAAGATCAAGACATATAGACTTTAATATTATTAATTTGCTCATCTTAACATAATTAAGCTCTGTAATCTTTACAAAATCATTACTTTAAGCAAATTAATTCTCATTATTAAGAACAATATCAATGTATATGAGATCTATGCTTTAACTAAGTTTGTAAATCAGTAAGAACACAATATAAATAAAAGAAAAGTCAACATTCTTATTTTAATCTTCATCAACATATATAAATCTCTGTCTTTGTTGTTCACTGACTATCAATACTTTCTGAAAATTGTAAATAATCATTTATAAAAAATATAAACAATATTATTGAAGTAATAAAACAATGCTTTACAGAAACTGCAGAAATAACAATTAAAGATTAAATTTTAATTTAATGCAAAGATTCTTGTTGTATAAAGCAACAATGCAACAGAGCTGAGATCTATTTTTAATGAGTAATGTATATTTTTTAACATTATATTATAGTATACAGTGCTTTATATATCAATTTAAAATAATGTAATTAAAAGAGCAATCAGAATCACTGAGAACTTAATGTATATAATAATTAAGAAAATTAAACTTTTAATAAAGTTTTAAGTAAAGACTGCATAGATTAATGTTTATCTTTATAATTGTATAGTAATTGACTTCTTAATCAATGACAAATAAATCACTTCAGAGAAAGCTTTCATTGAGATGAAACTATTTATTAATTATGTATATATGTAAAGAATGCAAATGCTACTTTTATATTAACTTAAAGTCTCTGTTTAAGAGCAGATAGAATAAGTTTTTGAACTGAGAATAAGTAAAAGTATTCATAAATTATAATGAGAAAATCATAAAGCAGTATTTGCTTTGAGCATCAGATCTTAAGTAAATCATTAAGAATTATGTTGTCAAGTTTGCTGAAAATGAGAAAGAAAACAGCATTAATATAAAACTTTATAAATAAACATTAAACATTCTTTCAGAATAAAAGTCTATTAAACAATTATATAAGATTAAGATTGCAGCTGCTTCACTGAAACAGTTCTTAAAATCTGATATGCAAATTTATAAATTTAGATTGATGAGTTTTCATTTTGTTGTTATGTTATTAAAGAAAGAGATCACAGACAATTCATTGTTAAAGTTAACTGTAATTAACTTTAATCATAATACATTAAAGTTCTTCTTTCATATTAAGATTTCTGTTAATAAGATTAGTCATTCAGACATAAATGTCTCAATTAAGAAAGTTAAGACATTTCTGTACATTAAGATATTAAAGAGAAGATAAAAGAACAATGATATTGATTTTAATGAATTTATGATAAAGATCTTAAAAGTGATGCTGATATTGACTGCATTTACAGTTAATGATAAAAATAATAAGTACTCAGTAAAAACTAATATTTCAATTTCTTTAATATATGTTGAAGCAGTGAGAGACTTAATCTGAGAAGAGATGTAAAAGAATATTATTAATGCAGAGCTAATAATACTTATAGTAAATGATATTTAAGAAGAGATTGTTCTGTTAAGAGAAATCAACATTGTGATTAATAAGTAAATATTTAAATTTAAGCTGCATATTGATGATTTTCTTAACAAATTAAAGACAATGTTAAGAAATGATGTTCTAGCTGCTTCTATGAAGCAAAGTAGAATTAGTATCAGAAACTAAGTAAAAACTTTATTTACATTGACTGTAGTCAACATTCTTTCTACTTCTTCTGTAACTCTCTCAATCAAGATGTGCTCATAAGCAACACAGTTTAGAGATTTCACTAAATGACATAATATAGTATGAGTATCTACTTTCTTTTAATAAATTATGAGCTCAGATTAGCAAGAAGCTTCTTAAAGAAAGTGTATACTTTTAGTATGATGATAGCTAAGTATGCTGACTTTTAAGATTCATAAAAGATTTATAATAAATTTAACTTTAGCAGAATCAGCACACTGATGGTAGCTATGTATGTTGATTATTGAGATTCATAATTAATTTGACTTTAACAGTATCACTGACTATTAAGATTTATGATAAATTTAACTTTAGCAGAATCAGTATTCTGTGATAGCTGAGTATGTTTAACTTAAAAGATTCATAAAGAATCAGTCTCAGCAAAAGCTAGCATTTATAGTTACTTAGAAAGCACTGTTCTTTGATAGTTTAATATAAGTCATTGAGATAAATAAGCACTACTATTTTACAGAACAAAAGACACAAAAGTTTTTTATTTGTTTTATTTATATTATCTTTAATGTATACATTGTTATTTTACTTTATGCACTTCTTATACTATGTGCTGACTATCATTATCATGAACTTCAACAACTTCTTTATAAAGCAATGATTTATCTCAATTCTCATTCACAAGAACTGCAATCAATGATTTATTTTCATAAAAAGATGACTGATAAAAGAAAATTTATAAAATATTATTGAAGTTTTAACAATCAATATGCTGATCAGTGAATTCTTAAATTCATTTTTTCTCAGCAGTCTTGACTTTAAAAGTTAGAAAACTGATGTAAAGATTTTATATTAATTTATTATCTATATAAATACAGATAATCAAGAATATCTGATGAACAAAATTAGCATAAAGAATATTTAAGATATGTTAAAGTTTAAGTATAAAAAGAAGCTGTAGATGACTGAGAAATAATATTTGATGAAGTTTGTTGAATATAAAATGTTAAAGAATGTATTCATTAAAGAAATATAAATTTATCTGAGCAAACTCAGTAAAAAGATTGCTGCAACTTAGTCTGATATGACTGAGTTGTTTAAATTAAAATAACAATTTTAAATACTATTTTAAATGCTATTAATTAAGTATGTTGTGATCTGTAATGTCATTAACACTCAAAACAATTTAGACATTAAGAAAGATTTATAAAAGCTTTAAAAAAAAGAGATACAACTTAAGACTGATGAGACTGTTATTGTTTTGTGAGTAGATAAATAGAAAGAAGATTAATGTTTAATGAATTAAAATTGTAATTTATTAAATTATTATACAGTTAATATTAAGCAACATTATTGCAGATCATTCAGCTCAGATAGTAATTATTTTTCTTATTACTTTATTAAGTGCTTTCTTTGCAATAGCTTTCACTTCATTAAAGATTGTGAATTTCTTTCTGATGTTAAGTGAAATATTTAAAAGAAGATAAGCAGATTAACTGTAATTAAGCTGTACAAATTGATTGTAGTTAAGTTGTATCAGAAGTCAGTCTATAAAGAAAAAGAAAAGAGATAGAAAGTTTTTAATATAGAAGTCAGTGACAGTAATGATGATGACTTCTTTTCTAAATTTAAAGAGAAAAAGAAAGTTAACAATGAAATTGCTGCTCTATTTAAGAAGACTGTCAGTAAAATGCTTAAATTTAAATAAGTTATAGACTTTAAATTCTTCTCATACATAACTGATTAACTTTAATTCTTCAGTGACTTTCTTATATAAATGAGATGTTGATGAATTAAAGTTAAAAGTAAAGTGACCATCAGGTTAAGTCAAGCTCAGATTTTAGGACCTAACCTGACTCATCAGGCTCAACTTTGAAACTTAACCTGACTCATAATATTAGGTAATTTTCATTGTTTCTCATGTAATTTTGGTAATTTTTATATCATTGAAAAGCCCTCACAATTCTCTACAAAATGAGCCTAAAATCACAAAAAATGAATTGCTTTCAAGCTCAATGCATACAACTAAAGTTTTGTTTAAATTCTTGAAGTTTCTGTCACTATGATTGCTCATGACTAACAAGACATGCAAAATAAGCAAAAAACCAGCTTTGAAAAAACCTGATGGTCACTCTAGTTAAAAGAGAACATTTATACTCTTATTATTGTGAAGTAATCATTATACAAATCAGATCAGAAAATTCTGTAAGACTGAGTTCAATACTTTATATATTTAAACTTAAGATCAATCTTTTGTTGAGAAAGTAAATGTGCAAAATGAAACTGCATAAAAGCTTTAATTAACACTGTCTTTAGATGTGTAATAAGCACAGCAAGACTATAATAGAAATATTAAAGTAAGATGAAGTTTATATAATTAAGTATATTATAAAGAGTCTTAATGAATTTATTTTAATATCTATAATGTATATATTACATTCAAAGATTATCTTCTCTGCTGCTGCTTCAGATGCAAATCTGTATGTTTAGACTCATGAACATAACTTTATGACTGACTTCTTAGATGTTGACACTATATCATTGAATAAAAAGATTAAGATTTACAGACTTTAACATTGATGATTTGTTCATTTTGATTTTGTAAAGTTGCATAATCTTTACAAGATGACAATTCTTGAAAAGTCAATTCTCATTATTGAGAATAATAAGAACATATATAAGATTTGTATTCTGATTAAGTTCATTAATAAGTAAAGTCACATTGTAAGTAAAAGAAAGATTAACATTCTTGTTTTTATCTTTATTAACATATATAACTCATTATTCTTGTCATTTAATGAATATCAGTACTTTCTGAAGATAATAAATAATCATTCTTAGAAGATGTAAATGATACTGCTGAAGTGATGTAATGAAATCTTATAAATACTGTAAGAATAATGACTAAAGACTGAACTTCAGATTGATGCAAAGATTCTTGTTGTATAAAGTGACAATAAATAAAGTTAAAGTTCACTTTAAATAACTGATGCAAGTCTCTTAACATTACACTGCAATACACAGTACTCTATATATCAATTCAGAATGATGTTGTCAAAAGAGTCATCTGAATTACTGAGAACTTAGTGTGCATTATAATTAAAGAGACATAACTGTCAATAAAGTTCTAAATGCAGATAGTATAAACAGATATTTATCTTTACAATTAAACAGTAACTGATTTCTTAATTAATGATAAGTAAATAACTCTTAAGAAAGCTTTCATTGATGTAAAGTCATTCATTAATTACATTTATGTATAAGAATGCAAGTATTACAGCTACATTGATCTCAAGTTATTATCTGAAGATAGATGTGACAAATTCATAAATTAAGAACAAGTAAGAGTCTTTATAAGTTATGTTGAGAAAATCATAAAGCAGTATCAGCTTTAAGCTTCAGATCTTAAGTGTATTATTAAGAGTTATGCTGTAAAGTTTACTAAAAGCAAGAAAAAAGACACTGTTGATTTTAAACTGTAACAGTAAACATTAAATGTTCTTTTAGATAAAAGACTTATTGAATGTTTATAAAAGAAGTTAATCATTGTGAAGATCATAGCTTCAGATCAGACATTTATGACTTAGAACAGTAAGATGCAGTCTAATTTAATTATAATTAAGATTGATAAGTCTTAAGATAAATAATATGAGATTAAGTTGACTATAATTAATTTAGATGAGTTGTTAAATGAAAAGATCAACACTGATTAAATTAAAATAATGATACTTAAAGAAGTCAGAATCTTTCTGTGTGTTGAGATCTTAAAATGAAAGAAAAATAATAATGATGATGATTAAGATGTAAATGAGCTCTTAATTAAAATATTAAGAATTATACTGATATTTATAACATTCTTTATAGACAAAGAAAACTTTATAATTAGATCTGACATTTTAATATCTGTTATCTATGCTGAAGTTGTGAGAAACTCAATCTGAGAAGAAATGTAAAAGAATGTTATTCATATAAAGCTGACAATCTTAATGATAAATAAAATATGAAAAGAAACTGTGTCATTAAGAAGAATCAACATTGTAATCAATAAATGAATTTTTAAATTTATCTGAACATCAATGAATTCTTAAACAAGCTTAAGATAAGACTTGTGACAAAAGACTTTTCATAAATATATAATGTTGATTATAAGAATATCTTTACTTTCATTATTAAGTTTAACATTCTGCAAGTCTTTCTGACTATTATTACATTTAAGAATTTAAAGTGTCATTAAATAAATGTTAATAATGTCTTCATAAAATTCTTTCTAAAGAAAACAATCTATATAACACTTTCTTTTAAAGTCAATGTTGCATTTAATTGTATTCTGCACATACTGCACAGTCTTTATGATCTTAAGTAAGTCATACAAAATTAACATAAATAATGTGTTATTAAATTACTTAAATTAAGTTTTCATCAAAGTAAAACTGATCTCTGTCTTCTTCTTTACAGCATTAAAAGAATCATGCTGCTTCTTTATATAAATAATATTGTTATAACTTTAATAAATTTATTATACATTCTCTGATTCAAGCAAGCTCTTGTGAATGTGTTTAAAGTTAAGAACTTAAAAAAGACACAGAAAATTCTTGACATTTAAGTTATATATAACTGTAAAATGAGAATTCTGCATCTAAATTAGATTCATTATGTAAATAAGATATTAAAGAATCTTCATATGTAATCTGATAAGCACAGAGTCATCAACATTTTATTTAATAAATATAATGTTCTTTGCTCTGTCAACTCAACTGATTAAAGAATAGATCAAAGACAGTATTAATAAATAATTAAAAATTTAATATATGCAGCAATTCATACTTAATTAAACATCATCTTTACACTAAATTGATTAAGTCAATATTTCAGTAATTTTATAAAGCATCATAAATATGCACTTAAGAAATTACTGCAATACATAAGATTAATCATCAATCTCAGCATTATATATAGTTTTAATGAAAGTTAAGTAATGCTTAAATACTCTGATTTCAATTATACTTTGAACAAGCAGAATTGAAAATCAATTTTAAAGTGTATTTACATGCTTAAAGATGAATCAGTGTTGTGAATAAATTAAAAATAGAAGTTTGTTATTATCTTAATTATTGAGACTGAGTACATAATCATGTCAATGTGTACAAAGACTGAGATCTGACTTAAACAAATATTAAGAGATATAAGTAAAAGTAAATATTTTAAAGTTAATTTATATTGTATAAGCATTTAAGAGAATGAAGCTCATTAAGTATCTTTATTTATTTAGTTTAAAGAAGATAATTAAGTTGTCTTGATCTTGATCAAGAATATATATATATATAAGTAATTAAAGTACATTAATGTCTTTTATTACAATATCTGCAATCTACATAAGCATAATCAGATTCAGATAGACTTTGTGCTCAATTAAAAGATAATTGTTAACAGACTTATTAAGTCTCTGTTTAAATAAATTTTTAAGTGATTCATTAAATTCATGAAACTCACTGTTAATGATTAATTGAACTTTTAAATGATTTGTTAAACTCTTAATGATGTGTTTAGTCATCTGATGTTTGTCATCAGTGAGAGTTAATAGATGCAGCCTCATTAAGTGAAAATGTTAAGAAATGATGTTTTAATTATTTCTATGAAATAAGATAGAATTAATGTCAAAAATTAAGTAAAGACTCTCTTTACATTGACTGTAATCAACATTCTTTTTACTTTTTCTGTAACTTTCTCAATCAAGATGTACTCATAGACAATATGATTTAAAGATTTCACTAGATGACATAGTATAGCATAAGTATCTACTTTCTTTCAATAGACAAAAATAATAACAAGAGAATTCTTACAGATGTATAACATTAATTATAAAGATATCTTTGCATTAACTGTAAAATTTAATACTCTTTGTATCTTTCTAATTCTAGTTGCACTCAAAGATCTAAAGTGTCATCAAATAGATGTTAACAATGTCTTTATTAAGTTATTTTTAAAGAAAACAATCTACATAACATTATCTTTTAAAATTAGAACTATTTTTAACTGTATACTATGCATTCTACACAGTTTATATGATCTAAAGCAAGCTATCAGAAATTAACATAAACAATATATTATTAAGCTTCTTTAATTAAATTTTCATCAAAGCAATATAAACTCATATTTTCTAATTCACACTGTCAAGAGCATCATGCTACTTCTTTATATAAATGATATTATTATAATCTCATTAAATCTCTTAAATGTTCTCTGATTCAAAAAGTCTCTCAGAAGCTTATTTAAGATTAAGAACTTAAAAGAGACACAGAAAATTCTTAATATTTAAATAATTTGTGACTGCAAGAAAAGAACACTGCACATGAATTAGATACATTATGTTAATAAGATGCTCAGAGATCTTCACATATAAAGTAATAAATATTAATATATTAAGATCTTACAGAATAAATATGACTCTCTTTGCTCAGCTAATTTTAATGATCAGCATATAGATTAAAGAAAATATCAGCAAATCATTGAAAGTCTTATGTACACTGCAATTTATATATATTTAGACATCTTCTTTATTTTAAGATGATTAAATCAGTATCTTAGTGACTCTGCAGAACATTATAAGCATATGTTTAAGAGATTGCTGTAATATATATGATTAATCATTAATTTTAAGATTATATATAAGCTTAATAAAAATTAAGATCTGCTTAAATACTCTGATTTTAACTATGCATTAGATAAGTTAGACAGAAGATTTATTTTAAATTATGTTTATTTGCTTAAGAAAGAATCTATATTATGAGTTAATTAGAAGTAGAAGTCAGTGACAACATTGATTATTAAGATTAAATACATAATTATATTAATATATACAAAGACTGAAGTCTGACTCACTTAAATGCTAAGAAACATAAAGTTAAATAAGTATCTTGAAGTTAATTTACATTGTGTAAACATTCAGAAGAATGAGATTTATAAAGAAAATGTATTTCTTTAATTTAAAAAAGATAATCAGATTGTCTTAACACTGATTAAGAATGCTTATGTACATAAGTAATTAAAGTACATCAATATTATTTATTATTACATTTAAGATCTGCACAAGAAAAATCAGATTCAGATGAACTTTATATTTAGTTAAGACATAATAGTTAATGAACTGATTAAGTTCTTGTTAAAACAGATATTTAAGTGCTTTATGTGTCAGCTGAGACTTGACAACAGTGAGAATTAATAGATATAAATATATTAAATAAAAATATTAAAAAGTACAGTGTTTTATTTACTTTCTTAACTTCTTTAATCTTAATATAAAAGATTAACAAAGTCTTCTTCTGCTTTAGATGACAGAGCTTCTGTTATCAATTTAACTATATTTAAGTTAATTGCAGTCAACATTGATGCATTAGATTTACTAAATAGACAGATAGCACAAGTACTCATTATTCTTTCAATAACTATCTTTAACTGTATACTACACATTCTGTGCAGTTTATATGATCTAAAGCAAGCTATCAGAAATTAACATGAATGATATGTCACTAAGCTTCTTTAATTAAATTTTTATCAAAGCAATGTAAACTCATATCTTTTAATTCACACTGTCAAGAACATCATGCTACTTCTTTATATAAATAATATTATTGTGATCTCATCAGATCTCTTAAATGTTCTTTGATTCAAAAAGTTTCTTAAGAGCTTATTTAAGATTAAGAACTTAAAAAAGACACAGAAAATTCTTAATATTTAAATAACTTATAATTGCAAGAAAAGAACACTGTGCATGAATCAGACACACTATGTTAATAAGATGCTCAGAGATCTTTATATGTGAAATGATAAACATTAATGCATTAAGATCTTATTGAATAAATATGACTCTCTTTGCTTAGCTAATTTTAATGATCAGCACATAGATTAAAGAAAATATCAGCAGATCATTGAAAATCTTATGTATATTGCAATTTATACATTTAAATATCTTTTTTATCTTAAAATGACTGAGTCAGTATCTCAGTGACTCTGCAGAACATTATAAATATGTATTTAAGAAGTTATTGCAATATATATAGTCAATTATTAATCTTAAGATCATGTATAAGCTCAGTAAAAGTCAAGATCTGTTTAAATACTCTGACTCTGACTATGCATCAGACAAGTTAGACAGAAGATTTATTTTAAATTATATTTATTTGCTTAAGAAAGAATCTGTGTCATGAATGAGTTAAAAACAGAAATTAATGACAATATTAATTATAAAGATTAAATACATAATTATGTCAATATGTGTAAAGACTGAAGTCTGACTCACTTAAATATTAAGAAACATGAAGTTAAGCAAGTATCTTGAAGTCAATTTACATTGTGTAAGCATTCAGAAAAATGAGATTCATAAAGAAAATACATTTCTTCAGTTTAAAAAAAATAATTAAGCTGTCTTAATACTGATCAAGAATGCTTATATACATAAATGATTAAAGTACATCAATATTGTCTATCATTACATCTAAGATCTGCACAAGAAAAATTAAATTTAAATAAACTTTATACTCAGTTAAGATATAATAGCTGATGAACTGATCAAGTTCTTGTTAAGATAGATATTTAAGTGCTTTGTATATTAGTTAAGACTTAACACTAATGAGAGTCAATAAATATAAATGCATTAAGTAAAAATATTAAGAAGTATAATGCTCTATCTGCTTTCTTGACTTCTTTAATCTTAATATAAAAGGCTGACAGAGTCTTCTTTTATTTTAAATAATAGAGTTTTTGTTATCAATTTAACAATACTTAAGTTGATTGCAGTCAACATTGATGTGTTAGATTTATTAGATAGATAGATAGCACAAGTACTCATTATTTTTTCAATATAAATTTTCATTAAAGCAACATTGATTTTTATTTTCTTCTTTATAACATCAAAAAGATTATGCTGCTTCTTTATATAAATAATATTATTGTAATTTCAATAAATCTATTATATATTCACTAATTTAAGTAAGCTCTTATGAATGTATTTAAAGTTAAGAACTTAAAAAAAATACAGAAAATTCTTAGTATTTAAGTTATACTAGACTGAGTATAAAGTCAGATTAAGTTTAAAAAGACTATCTATAACTTTATAAAAACTTAACTTAATTTATAAGTCAGATTATTATTAACTCTATGTGTACTAGGTTAAATTAAGTTATTAAAGTATCATTTTTTTAAAGCTAAGTCATGTGATTATAAATTACATAAAATCATAATATTAGTTTTAACTCTTACAAATAATACATTACAAAATCAAACTTTATAATCTATTTTTTGCATTTCTTTCACAGACACTAATGTCATATATGAAATCTAAAATCTGCATACTTAATTTAAGTTATACATAATTATAAAATAAGAACTCTGTATCTAAATTAGACTCACTATATAAATAAAATATTAAAGAATTTTTATATGCAATCTGATAAGTACAGAGTCATCAGTATTTTATTTAATGAATATAATGCTTTTTATTTTATTAATTTAATTGATTAAAGAATAGATTAAAGACAGTATTAATAGATAATTAAAAGTTTAATGTATACAGTAATTCATATTTAGTTAAATATCATCTTTATGTTAAGTTAATTAAATCAATATCTCAGTAATTCTGTAAAGCATTATGAATATGCATTTAAAGAACTATTATAATATATAAAATTAATTATTAATTTTAACATCATATATAATCTCAGTAAAAGTTAAGCAATACTTAAATACTTTAACTTTAACTATACATTAAATAAACAGAATTAAAAATTAATTTTAAAGTACATTTATATATTTAAAAATAAACTAATATTATAAATAAGTTAAAAATAAAAGTTTGTTATTATCTTAATTACTGAGACTGAATACATAATTATATCAATGTATGCAAAGACTAAGATCTGATTTGAGCAAATATTGAGAAATATAAGTATAAATAAATATTTTAAAGTCAATTTACACTGTGTAAATATTTAAAAGAATAAAGCTCATTAAATAATTTTATTTATTCAGCTTAAAAAAAATAATCAGGCTGTCTTGACTCTGATTAAGAATGTATATATATATAAGTAATTAAAATACATTGATGTCTTTTATTATAACATTTACAATTTGTATAAGCAAAATTAGATTTAAATAAACTTTATATTTAGTCAAGAAATAATTATTAATGAGCTTATAAAGTCTCTATTTAAATAGATCTTTAAGCAGTTCATTAAATTTATAAAATTTATTATTAATGATTAATTAAAGTCTTAAATGATTTGTTGAATTTGCAGTAATGTATTGAGTTATTTGTTGTTTGCTGTCAGTAAGAATTAATAGATGCAGTTTTATTAAGTAAAAATATTAAAAAGTAATGTTTTAGCTGCTTTATTTAAGTCAGTTAAAATTAATATTAAAAGTTAATTGAAGTCTTTAATGATATTAATTATAGTTAACATTCTTAACTTTTTCATAATAATTATGCAGCTCATAGATATACAGTTATAAAGTTTTATTAAACAGTATAGTATAGCATAAGTATTTTTTTCTTTCAATAAGATCTTAAATGCTTTATATACATTGTATAAGACATTAATCATTTTATATTTGTTATTAATTAAAATAAAAAAGATTTTATATACTTAAGTAACTATGTTGAGAAATATTATGATGTAAAGTTCTTATTAAATTATTTTAAGTTCTTTTTATCAAAATTTAATGTACCTTTTATAACAAAGAAGCTGACAATTTCTTTGTATGAGTAACTTAAAGAAATAAAGAAGAAAATTAAGACAAAAAAGATTAAAAAAATGAATTTTAAAATTAAAAAGAAGAAGTTAAAGTTAAGAGTAAATAAATAGCAGAAATTAATATTATCATTATTTAAAATTAAGTCTGAATCAGATTCAGTATGTTATACAATTTATTTATTGCTGAAATATATCATTAATATATTTATAATTATTGTTTATTTCTTTATCAGAATCAGAGCTGTTCACCTTACTATTAAATGTAAAATTATTATTATTGTTTTTCTTAATGCATTGTACAAAAGCTAGAATTTATTAAGAAGAAAAATAAAATTTAATGTTTAATAAATTATATAAGATAGTTTAAATGAATTGTATGAAGCTTTAACAGATATTAGAATTTACATATTAAATTTAATTTTATTGTTATATTATAAATGTAATAAATAATATCAATTCATAATCATTATTATTGTTTATATAATTCACTTTTAAATTTAACTTATAAAACTTCTTTACTCAAACTTCTTTCTATTTTCTTTTTTTCTTTTTTCTTTATATCATTCTGACACTCATCATAAGTAAATTGATTGTAATTACATAACAGTTAAATAATTTATATAAATAATTTATATATATACAGTTACTTAACTCTTCTTTATTGATGAATACACTCTCAACATCATTAATTAAGAAATAAATCTTATAATAATATAAAATTAAAATTAATATTTATAGCTTGCTTTCTGAGTATATCAATCTGTTATAATTAAGATATTTATATAAATCATTAAGTAACTCATTCAGCTTTACAACTTCTTCAGCATTAATACTGTATAAATTGAGAGTTACTGAGCATTTTATATTGCTGAACTTATTATTTAAATATATTTTTCTTTATTTTAACAATTATATAATTATTAATTAAGTATGTGTAGTCTTGTAAACAGCTTAAGATATTATATACAATGTATATATAGAATTATAAATTATATATTAAATATTATGATAATTAGACTGAGTGTGCAGGTTTTAGATTTTATATATGACATTAGTGTCTGCAAAAGAAACACAAAAAATAGATTATAAAGTTTGATTTTGTAATGTATTATTTGTAAGAGTTAAAGCTAATATTATAATTTTATGTAATATATAATCACATAACTTAGCTCTAAAAAATAATGCTTTAATGACTTAATTTAATCTAGTGCATATAAAGTTAATAATAATCTGACCTGCAAGTTAAGTTAAGTTTTTACAGAGTTATAGATGATCTTTTTAAACTTAACTTAACTCTATACTCAGTCTAGTGATAATTAAAGTCTTTAAATAATATTTATAATAATTATATTTATTCAGACTACTCTGTATGTTGTAAGTACTGTATAAATTAATTTTATTCTTTTAAAATAAATTAATATATATATAAATAAACTTCAACAATTTACTTTTACATTATCTGTTCTTTTCTGCTTTACTTTATTTAATATTATCATCAACATCAATGCTCTCTTCATCTCTGTTATTCATACAATTTTTAATGACAACAATGATGAAATTATTAATTGACAGCTATTTAAGAAGTTGTTTTCTTAAAAATAATGAAAGAATTCTATAAAGATTGTATAAATTAGTAATGAACTGTATAATTAACTCAGTTAATTCAGCTATAAAGACAGTGATGAGAATGAGAAAAAGTGAGTGCATCAGAAGTACTGAAGTGTTTTTAAAGAGTTGTAATTATATTTTTGTTTGTATGTAAATTTCAGTAGTACTTAGAATGCAAAATGAAAAATTTGATTGTTCATATGATAGATTTAGTCTTCTGTACTGAGACTGCATCTTTCAAGGGTGGCCGCTTCTGCCTAGGGGATCATCACTAAGGTAATTCCTTCTGCGCCCCTTCCGCACATCGTTGCTCTAGTACTCCAATAATATCTAAGATACGCGTTGACGACATTTCAATAAACCCCGTCCGCGTACAGGTCGCATGAAGCAAACAAGGGAGGAGTAAGTTATTATCTATATTAAGGTCCCACCGAGTCCATCTAATCACCATGGCTTCTGTGTCGAGGGCGTACTGGGGATCGCAGAAAGTAATCCGTAAGCGGTTGTGTGACGGTAAAGGTTCTTTGATCCAATTTGGTGTTCAAAGTGTTGCTGAGCAGTAAGTACATCCAAGTCGTGCCTCTCTCACTTCCAGTTCTTAGTTGTTTATGCTTGTGCAGTTTGCACCAAGGCATGCACACTATCGGCCTGCCCTGCCAACGGACCTTAAATATTTTCTTCTCCATTAACCCATATTAGCTTTGTCCATTTCTCCCTCCGTCTTAACTTTCTCATCCTTAATCCTCCTGGCTTCACGCCATGCTGGTCCCCGCCTCATGATCAGAAACAGAAGCGGACTAAGAAGCAACCACACGAAAGCGATAAAAGTGTACGTCCAACCTCTTCCCATTCGTTTAATCATTGGGATTACCGCCGCGGTAAATCCGGCGCCGAGAAGACACCTGGCCAAGTTGTTCGCTGCAGTGGCTGCACCTGCCTTTCCCGGATGGAGATCGACAATTAAGGTGCTCATCACGTTGAACGATCCCGAGAGACTCAATGCGACAAAGAAGAGAAGGATAAGCGGTGCGGCGAGGTGTGCGTTATATTCAATGGCCCAGCCGTAGCCAATTAGCAAGCAGATTGACGTGTATAGCATCGGTATCGCAATTTCAAGGCGCGCAGCCTCAATTGGGAAGTCCTTGAGAACTTGCTGGCGGCCTTTGGTGATGGGTATTCCCAGTCGTGTGGCATGTCTTCGAAAGTTCCAGTCGACGAACCGACCTTGTATCAGAGCGGATAGCATAACGCCGACGCCGACAGGTATATAGCAGAGACCAATTTGTAGGTCGTCGATTCCGTAGATCTCTGCAAACTATGAAGGTATTGCGCCCATAATAGCGTAGAAGCCCGCGAATAGTACTGCACTAAAGAGTAGGACGAGACCACCTTCATTCTCGAACAGGATGCGCAGGGAGTCTAATGGATTCGGAATACGTCTGGCGGCTTGGGCTTTGTTCTTCTGTTCATTAAGTGCTTCAGTGGGACGGCCAGCCTTCTTCTGGCGTCGGGCTTGGCTCCAGTTCAAGGCGGATAGGTTCCATCCCTTTGGAGCAATCGAGCCATTGCCAACTATCGCGCGGCAAGTTTCTGGAAAGAAGATGACGAAGATCACGAAAACGATGCCCGCCACGATGGTAAGAAACCAGAATATAGACCTCCAGCCTAGATACTGCGTCAGGAGGCCTCCGATGAGAGGTCCAAAAGCTGGTCCAAGAAGAATCCCAGCTGTCGCGTAACCAATGTATCGACCCCGTTCTGCCGTCGTTGCGATATCAGCTACGACACCAATGGCCAATGTAACGGTGCTACTGCTCCCTGAGCTCTGAACACATCTGAGGACGAACAACGCAGCGTAATCTGTTTGCAAGGCAAGTCCAATATTCGCCCCAAGGTAGATGATAAAGCAAACTAGATATGCGGGTCGTCTGCCAGCGATGTCTGAGAAGCTGCCAATGAGTGTCGGGGTAAGGCCTTGGAATATCTATACAGATCAGCACTCTCTTATCTATATCTATCGGACACTACCTACCAGGAACGAAGTCAAAGTCAAGTTGATAAGGGTGTTTGACACATTCAGCTCGGCGGCTAAGACGTTAAGGGCGGGGAAATAGATGTTGGAAGAGACAGGAGAAAAGAAAGCTGCTGCTGAGACACAGGCGACGATAAAGATCTTTGCACCCTTGCCGGAGGACGAGTAGGGCGGTTCAACTATGGCCGTTTCCGAGTCCTCTTCCGGTCTCTCAGGAGCAGCCTCTATTTCCTTGGTAGTCACCATTTTCCATACCGTACTTTTCAAATAGTAGTTTGCGACTTCAGCATCTACCTATAGATATAGTCAGTTTGAACGAGTAGCCAGATTAAATGCGTCGACATCTCTTATAAAGAACTATGTGAGCAGTCCCGAGTCAAGAGAATTTGAACAGAAGCCATAGGTAGAATTGAAGTAGGTTGAAGAATGTTGAGCTCTATGAAGCCTCGTAGTAAATAATCATATCTGTGGTGGACCATACCTAAGGTATGCTCTAGGAGACTAATCCTGATAGAGTAAAAGATACACTAGGGGAAGGGTTTAGGCTGGCTTATCTCCGTAAGTAGAAGCGGACTTTGCAGGAAGCGCCTATTCGCCAGCGCTTAATATAGAGAGCGGAGCGAAGAACCGCCATATGGAGACCTTCATCGTATCAAACGACGGCTACCTCAAATGTTAGGGTTGGTCAGAGGACAATTACGGAGTAGATGCTAATAGCAGATCCTGAGAAATCGAGAAGAAGCTCTGGCCAAGCAGTGTCTGGATGACTGCTGATCTGGCCAGAAACCGAATTCCGAATCTGTTCCATCTCCCTTGGAGCGCAACAACGACAGGTTGGTAAAGCCACCACGGAAGGTCAAACCAGAAATTGTGAGATCCTCATATACCGAACCCGATGATCGTGGTTTAAAGTCTCTCAAACGTTCCGATCCAAAGCCCCCAAGCTACAACTTTCCCTCGAACTTTTTCAGCCAGCACTTCCTTCGTCAAGCCTCCAGCCTCCCCGAATCTGTTTTCGCCCAAAGCTACCCCCTCACGCCCACAACTTGGAAATAGTACCTATGAGATCCGTGCCCCCGAATCGGCCGTGGACCGGCCCAGACCGTCTTATGCCTGTTCCTGCCGTAGCAAAACTCTGCCTTCTTTCCCGCCTCATGGGGGCTGCCAACAGCTTCGATATCTGCGTTCGTGATGGATGTCTTGCTGGCCGCGAGCCCGTAGTATAACCCGTGTACAATTGGTGACGGCAGCGGAGCGTCCGGATCCTCGACGACAACCATCCAGGACTCCACTTGCTCGCTCAGCTCCCACGGGACTGTCCATGCTAGCGAAGGGAAATGATTTTCGCCGACTTGAGTGTGTTGGGATCGCATGGGCGTGGGAGGAGTGGTTGTAGTGGCTGTGGCAGGTGTTTGACCATAGTCTGGGGAGTAGACAGTAACCGTAGGATCAAAGGGTGCCCCAAACGTGGGTGCTTTCGTAAAGAGTTTGGCATCGCGGCCGCGAAGATTGTAGATGAGATGGCCGATTGCACTTTCAAAATATGAGGCCATTGGGGCCTCTGTGATATTGAAAGAGGCGGAAAGAAAGCAGCTGCTAAGGACAAAGGTGCTGCAGGTAGCACTTGAGAGAACTTGTTCAATGACCTTGTCTTTTCATCTTCGGCGCCTTTGGTGCATGTATCTGAACCACGGGAAACCGAGGATGTCCAACAGATTGCTGACAATAATGCTTGCATAGAAATCCACATGGCCCCCAAACTCCTCTTCCAACACCTCGCTTCCCACGATTCATCATGACCCTACCAACACGTCCAAGGTGCGGTATCACTCTATCATGTCATGTCACAACAATGATAATGCCGAAGGCAGTGCAGCCCCCTTGCCGACATCAGAGGCGAGAATGGCGTTCATTGATGAGTTTGCACAATTCTTCGGAAACAATCGTTGGTTCAGTGACAGTCATTTTCATGACATCCATCATTCACCTTCGTTCAAAGACTAGGTATTCAGGGTCCAGAATCCATTTCATCGAGAGACGCCGTCTGACTAAGGGTGCTAGTCACAGTGCTATCCTGACCTAAAAGACCATACCTACCCGGCTCTAGAAGATAGCTGCATGGGAAGGTACCTTATGACTATCAACATCCACCTATACATTAGATCTTTTGTTTCCGTGTAGCAACGGCTACCAACTCCAATCCCTTGTGGCCGCTCGGCGACGAGTGGTTGGATGCCCGCTTGACCACCGACCTCACCCACCTCGCAGAAATGCACAACTCACACCCCACTACCCCGATCAGTCCAGTGTGCGAATGTGCATATTGTACTAGTACCTTGACGCTGACCACTAAAACTTCTGGTCTAGCTGCACAACCTCCGCGACTACCTACCATGCCCCGCCAACTCGCCCGAAGACTTCTACGACCGCATCTGTGAAGTAAATGATGTGTTGTTGCAAGCCCTCCGTCCTGTTCTTGAACTTGCTACAGCCACCACCTCAACTTTGTGGTCAAGATGTATGTTGAAAATCTCGGTTCTCTTGCAGCCGTTGCCAGGCTGGTGGTCTCAGCTGCAACGAGCGTAGTTCTGACAGAAGACCATTCATGTGTAAGTACTAAGAGGACCTCAAGGTTCTGCCCAACCCAGTACGTCCATACATACACTTGTAGGTTAATTCATACTAACGGTTCATTCCTCAGTGTGACTTCCTTGCAAAATCTCCAATTGGCGGTCGAGTGATGACCGCCAACGATGCTGGATTTGCCGACAGAGCAGCGTCACTAGCAGCTCGATTAACACCAAAATGTATCCTCCTTCCACAAGATGCCGATGAAGTGTCGCAGGCTGTCAACTTATTGGTTCAAGGAAGTGGAAACGAAGCTTGCAAGTTTGCCGTCCGCAGTGGGGGCCATACGAATTGGCCTGGAGCAGCAGACATCGAGTGTGGTGTGATGCTTGATCTCGGCTACATGCACTCCACCACATATCATCCGGAGAACCAAACGGCTAGCATCCAACCTGGTGCGAGATGGGGCGCTGTCTACGACACTCTCCTTCCCCTCGGCGTGAATGTTGCAGGAGGTCGCGATCCTACTGTTGGCGTCGGTGGCTTCATTCTTGGAGGCGGAAATTCCTTCTACGCCTCCCAACGGGGATACGTCTGTGACACTGTGGCCAATTTCGAGGTACGCTGACATCCTACGTATAGTATCGTCCAGCAAACTGGAAATTAGATGCTGAATTTGTCGATCAGATTGTTCTAGGTAATGGCTCAATCGTTGATGCGAACGCAAACGCGAATTCGGACCTCTTTCAAGTCTTGAAAGGCGGCTCAAGCAACGTTGGAATCGTGACTCGTTATGATCTGACCACTTTCAAAGCTGAAGATCTTTGGGGGGGCGTCGTGTCTTACCCTTTCAGCACCCTGCCCCAACAGCTGAGTTGACTTTACCAACAACCTCATAAATGATCCCAAAGGGTCTGCCATTGTTTTCCTCCAGACCTCGTTCCTGTCAAACGAAACAGCCGTCATCAATGCTTATGATTATACGAAGCCTGTCGCCCGGGCCCCGGCTTACGATGAGTTTCTGGCAATCCCAGGCAATACGTCGGACTCGACACGGATTGCAAATCTCTCCGACATCGTAGCCGAACTGACGCAGCCCGCCGGTTATAGGTATGCAATGTTTCTATACGTACACTTGGCCCGGTTGGATCGTGGATTCTGGATTGTGGATTTGGCTAACGTTTCCCCCGCAGAGATACATTCCTACCTATAACCGTTGCGAACAACGTCCAGATGCTGAACGAGATCGCTTCCATCCACCAAAGACTTTCCGCCTCCATTCGAGCTGCCCAACCATCAGGCAATTGGACCATATCAACGCTATTTCAACCCATCCCGGCTCTCTTTGGAGAGATTGGCGTTGAGCACGGAGGAAATGTCATGGGCCTCAACCGTTTCACCGACAATTTGATGTGTAAGTAATGCGTACATATCCAGAACTCAAGGGAGGAACTCGTGCTCGATTAGATATTCAGTGGTTTCCTGTGTGTCCAAGTTTGCTCACAATTTTCCTGTACAGTGTGGCAACTCTACCTTGCCTGGGAGGGCGCCAACCAAGACAAGCTGTTCAACAGTAAGGGTCGGGAAGCCATCGAAGAGGGCAAAGCCTATTCCGTAGCAAAGGGCTTCGACAATCCATTCATCTATCTCAACTACGCGGATCGATCCCAAAATCCACTTGAAAGCTACGGCGGTGCTAATGTTGCGAAGATCCGCGCCGCTTCTCGAAAGTACGACCCAGCAGGAGTGTTCCAAACTCTAATGCCAGGAGGTTTCAAGATATCACAGGTGGCAGCATAGATGAACATGAACAGGGAGCTAGTTTTATTCCATTCCACACATATCATTTCTTCACAAAAAAAAGGTAGTCAGACTTGTCAAACTCATGAGACGTACAAATTCAGGGTTATATAAGCCTGATTAGTCACTAGACACGTGACTCAGGGTTAAATTGCCTGGTATCCTTCTTGCATTTAGAAATAAATGAACTGAGCATTGATCTCACTGTGAACTGGTGACATAATCTAAGACTTGTGACAGCCACATCAAGGTATTGTGAATTGGTCCATAGAAAGTTGTTCCTATTCATTTACGCTATGTAGAGTATATATAGGAAATGATGACTAAGACATAAATAGAGACACTTAGTAAGAGATAAGTAAGCAATGATATTACATTCTTCTCTACTGCACAGTCACAACAGTTCACTGATGTGAATGCAGAGGTTTGCTTAACATTCTGTAAAATTTCTGTCTGTGATTTGCATTCACATTGTTTTACTCTGCTTCACATCATTATTGTCATTCAAAAGTGACTAGAAGTGTGAATCATTGTCATCATGATGATGAGATAAATTATTCACTGTTCACTCTGCCTGTCTATATCATTGATCACAATACCTCAAAAAAAAATTTCTTTTCTTTTCTTTTAAGTTTTCAACTACACTTCAACTTCTGTCTGCTTTTCTCATCATACTTATCAATTTTTATTCACTTTACTATCATGTAAGCTTTTCATAATTGATTCATAGTGCATCACTAACAATTCATAGATCTATCATCTCAGTTTATGTTCTGTGTGATTTCATCACTATCACTTCATCATCAGATGCAGATAACAACAATTCAAACTGTCACAAGTCTGCTCTTAGTTGCTCTCACAAGGTCACTGAACAGTTTCATTATGAGAAAGATGTGAAAACTTTCTTCTACAGTATGTTCTCATCTCTGTTTCAATTTAAAAGCTAACAATACATAGAATCAGTTAAGCATTCTGCTTTTAATACTGCTTTCTCTTCTCTCTTTAACAGATTAACTACTAATCAGCTCAGCTTCTCATTACTTAATGTTCTGACTAATCTGTCATTGAAGAATTGACTCAGAGCTGAGCTCAAGATGTTGCTGATAATTTAATAGTTAATTCTGCATGTTAACATGAATCTGAATTGTTTTTGTGCTCACTGAACATATTGTGAAGCTGCTGTCACTCACATTTATAAGAAATGTAAGCTGACTGTCTGTAACAACTGTGTGCATGAAGACAGACTATTTACAGTATGCATTCAGACTGAGTTCAATGATCATCATCTTCTCTGCAATTTGTGTACAAACTGCCATTGAGATGCACAGAATATTCAGTGTAGCTTTTGTAAGTATAAGTCTATACTAGTATGATGACTACTTATTGTTCTAGATCATGTAAAGTCTGAATTTTCTTCATCTGTCAACTCAACAACTTCTCATCATCATTATGTTGTCACTTTGTTCACTGCTCTCATCATCACCATCAGTGATGTTACACTTCTCATCAGCTATGATTACTTGTCAGCAGAGAATGTTTCAAGCACTGTGAATAAGTTAAAGATGACTGCTAAGATTCTTTGTT